>Ga0180437_10001239_pt1 | contig 44109 bp, 52 predicted proteins | sample SS_ome_4_FD_132410 | JGI IMG/M metagenome (GOLD analysis project Ga0180437, IMG submission 132410) | Hypersaline lake sediment archaeal communities from the Salton Sea, California, USA - SS_3_D_1 metaG | ecosystem: Environmental > Aquatic > Non-marine Saline and Alkaline > Hypersaline >... | reverse complement strand
CATCGGGATCTACCTGCTGACAGCCGCTGTCCCCACGGCGGCTCTCCTGGCCTGGGTGACGGCTCGCGCTCCTGCGCTGGAGTTGTTGAGCGGGACGCCAGGCTGGTTATTGGAATCGGTCTACGCCGTGGCTGCTCTCGGGTTGGGCTATCCTCTCTTCCAGCTTCTGCTGACGATAGGGCGGGTCAACCGGTTCTTTACGCTCGCCACGCTGACCCACTACTACCGCCGCTATCACGAGCCCAAGACCCATCTCAAGGACCTGGTGTGACGTCAGGACGACGGCCGATTGATCAGGGGCGACGGTGAGCGGGTGCCAGGTCACGGTGTCGATGAGGAACGACACGTGCTGAGATTGAGTGAAAACGAGCACGAGCGCGTGCGGCTGATCTTTAGTGGCAGCTACGTTTTGATCAGATCGAGAAACTCGTTCTCACTGAGTATGAGCTGCAAACCTATCAGTAAGCATTCTCAGCATGTTGGAGTCTGCACATGCAATCACGCCGGCTTGAGATCGAGCACCGGTGTGCCATTGATCGCATCCAGGCCGCGCACGCGTAATACATTCCCCTCTACAGCCACCAGGTCCACCACGCTGACCCCGATGGGGTTGGGGCGACGCGGGCTCCGCAGGGCAAAGACCCCACGTCGGGGACGGCTCCTGTCGCCTTGAGGGTGCTGAAGCAACTCGAAGCCCTGAGAACGATGGAAGTGGAAGATGACCATAATCTGACAGCCCGGGTCCAGCCCTTTCAATCCCTCGCTTAGAGATGGATCAAGGACAATCCGGGACTCGACGGCCCGTATCTCATACGGCGCCGCCGGCTCATCGAAGCTGTTTTCGACGTGGCCGATAGCTCGATAGACAATAGCTGATTTGGGTTGAAGGGCATCCGGCATCATAGCTTCACCACCGCCGATACCGGGACGCGCACCAGTTCGCCATCCTCGCCCTCGCGCACCCGGTACAAGTGCTCTATGTTCTCAACACGATCGATAAACAGCACGCCGTCCAGGTGGTCAATTTCGTGGTGAACCACCACCGCGTCAAACCCCTCAAAGACCCGGTCGAAGGGATTGCCTGCCTCATCCAGACCTGCCACCCGCAAATGGTGTGGACGCACGGTTTCAGCATAGAGACCAGGGAAGCTGAGACAACCATCAAAACCCTTTTGCTCTTTCGTGGCCTCTATGACTTCCGGGTTAATCAGGGCCATGGGCGGGCCAGGCTCACTCCAATTGCCAGCGTCATCTCGCTCGCTGCCCAATCGAACCACAACCACCCGAGTGTGAACGTTAATCTGGGGAGCAGCCAGTCCAATTCCATCAGGGTGATCGGTCAGCGTTTCCTTCAGATCCTGCACCAATTCTCTAACCCGCCGGTTTACGTTCCTGACTGGCTTGCTCTTTTCGCGCAGAGCCGTCTCGTTTTCGAGATAGAGAATGATGTCTCTAGCAGCCATGACCTACCCCTCTTGTGCCACTCATCGGCCCGAGACCTTGATCACGGCGTCGGTACAGCCTCGATCATCACCTCCGACAGCGTCGCCGCCTCGGTCTCTTTCATCTCCACCCCAGCATCACCAAAGACGTAGACCGGCCCTTTGCCACGCAGGCTCTCCTTCAGCAGAACTACGTCGACTTTCTGGGCCACCAGCCACTCGGCTACTTGGATGCCTTTCGCTTTCTCCTGCTCCAAGTAAGGATTGACGATGGTCTGCTGCTCTTCGATAGCCCCGTCAGGCAGATGCACGGTGATCAGGGCAAAGAAGGGCGCTTCTCCAAAGTGCTCGCTGAGGACGCCGGCGCGATCGGCCAGCGGGATAGCGTAGCGCAGGTGGGTGCGCTCCACCGGTTCGGCGTGGATCAGCACTCGCTCCAGGTAGGGTATGGCCTGGCGGATCTGGGCCTCGATGCGTCGCGTGGCCGATTCCGCCTTCTCGAGGTCACGAGTGCGCAGAGCGATCTCCGCCTCCACGAAGCGGAAGCGACCGGCGTTTCGCCCGGTGACCCACTTCACCTCGGCCACTGCTGGCTCGGCACCGATAGTCTCTCGAATCCGCAAGAGGGTCTCGGCGTCCAACGAAGCGTCCAGTAACACGCGCATTCCGTCCGCCAGGAGGTCCCAGCCGGTCTTGGCAATGGCGACGACGATGATAAGCGCTGCGATGCGGTCCAGCGGGAAATCGAACCACTGGGCCAGCAGCGCGGCGAAGACGACGCCCGTGGTAAAGACGTGGACGCGGTACTCCTTAGCGTCGGCGATCAGGGCCGGCGAGTTGGCCGCCCGCCCGGCGCGCAGTTCGAAGTGGCTGAAGACGAGGGGGATGGCCGTTGCCACCACCACGCCGCCTAGCATCCAAAGATCCACTGTCGCCTGACGTGTCTGGGTGAAGAGAGCATCCCGGCCGATCTCGTAGGCGGTTAAAAAGGTCATCCCGGCCAGCACCACGGTGATTATGTTCTCCAGTTTGTACAGGCCGTAGGGGAAGGCTTTCGACTTCCGCGTCGAGAGTTTTAGCCCGACCAACACCCCTATCGCCGTCAGCAGATCCACCAGGTTGTGGACCATCTCCGCCTCCACAGCTAAGCTGCCGGAGACGGCGGCGATACCTGCGTTGATGACCGCCAGCGCGATATTGACGGCGACCGAATACCAACCCCAACGTTCGATATTCATCATGCATCTCTCTGGGCCGGATCCGTCCTGTGTCCGTCGTTTCGACGTAGCCGCCTCATATAGAATCGCTTTCCTTCGTATTCCGTCTCAATCAGTTGATCTTGCTCGACCAAGTTGTGAACGACGGGCCAATCGGCCTTGGCCCGTGCTAGGAACTCGCTCACGGCGTCCTCCCGCATGGGATGCACGGACGTGATGCTGAGTAGATCTTCCTCGATGTTGCCTGTGAAGGCGAAGGCATCGCCCTCGTAACCGATCAAGCATTCCACCTGCTCCACCTTTTCACTCAATATCTGATAGGCCTGGTTAATGGCCGCTTCGTCGGGAGCACGGACCCATTCCTCCGCAGGGGGTCGGGTGGGGATGGATAGGTAGGCCACGGCCGGCTGCAGGCAGGCCAGGAAGTTGGCGACCTCTTTGAGGTGCCTCTCGCCGTCATTGATGCCAGCCACGAGCATCGTCTCAGTTGCCAGTTCCCCTGGGAAGGCCTGCGAAAACTCGAGCGCTCCGTCGAGGATCGAGTTCAGTCGCAGGGTACCATAGGGCCGGTTGATTCTCCGCCAGATCTCTTCCTGCACGGAATCCATCTTCAGTGAGACCCAATCCGCTTGCATCAGGTTCTCTCTCACGTCCTCGCGCCCGATGAGGGAGCTGTTTGTGATCACAGCGACTTTGATCCCCAACGACTGTAACGACTCGATCTCACGGCCGAGATTGACGTCCAGCGAAGGCTCCCCATCGGATACGAAGGTGAGGTAGTCAATAGATTCGCCGACTTCCGTCGCTTTCTCGACCTTGTCCTGGACTGCTCTCGTGATGTCCACTGGCTCGTAGAATGCGCTTTGCCCAACTTGCATCTTCATGGTACGTCCCAACTGGCAGTAGACGCAGGAATAGGTGCATATCTTGGGTGGGATGTTGTTGATTCCGAGGCTGCGCCCCAAGCGCCTGGATGGAACCGGCCCGAAGGCGATCATACCATCAACCTCTCTATTACAGAACGACGTCCTTGACAATGATCACGGCGACGACACCCAACAGCCAAAGACTCTGGGCGTCATTAGCTCTCCAGTTCCCGGAGCATCGCGTTCAGTTCCGCCGCCCGAATATAGCCCACCACCTCGACTTGTTGGTCGGTCACCCCCTCTACCTCGGCCACCGCCTTGCGGATGGAGAGGGCCAAGGGCACGGCCATGGGGCACAGAGGTGATGAGGGGTGAAACTTGTAACAAACGGCACCTCCCTCGCCTACTTCCAAGTCCTCGATCAGCCGCATGCGCACCACGTCCACTCCGGTCTCGGGGTCAATCACGGTGCGCAGTCTTTCCAACACCTGTGCGCGCAGTTCTTTGCCCATACTACCTCCCACTCCCTAGCACCCTTGAGGCCAGGCGGTCCCATCCAACAATCGCACGGCGAAATCCCGCCGGGGATACATGGCAAAGACCTCACTCAAGATGGCCAATAATATCTCTTTCGCCCATTCATTTCTGTCCGTGACACGCGTTTCTCCCAGCGTGTGACCAAGCCCGCAATTGCAGAGCAGTCACTCGACGAGCCCTTCCCTGATGCGATCCCATATCTCGCTCAGAGCCTCGGCCACTGGCCCGTCGGAGTACTCTGTGACCGGCTGTCCTTGCACCATCGCCTCCGTCACAACGTCATCGTAAGGGACGCGTCCCACTACCTCAACGCCCCGTTCGGTACAGAACGTGGTGATCTCCTCAGACCGGGCCGGGTTCAAGTCTGCCTTATTGATCGCCACGAGCGATGGCACGCCGAAGTGATCGGTGGTAGCCATGATGCGCTCCAAGTCGTGCACGCCTGAGACAGTGGGCTCGACCACGTGGAGCGCTAGGTCCATCCCGGCAGAGGCGGAGATGACCGGGCACCCAATCCCTGGCGGGCCGTCCACAAAGACCAGCACCGCCCCTGTGTCCAGGGCCAGCAAGCGAGCTTGCTGCTTGACCAGCGTGACCAGTTTGCCAGAGTTCTCCCGCCCAGCGAAGAGGTGAGCATGGAAGAGAGGGCCGAAGCGAGTATCGGAGCGGAACCATTGCCCATCCTGCTGCTCCTTCATACGGATCGCCTCCTCTGGGCATTGGTAGTAGCATGCGGCGCATCCTTCACAGGCCAACGAGTCCACCCGGTACGCCTCATCTCCAGGAATGATGGCCTCAAACCGGCACACTTCGTGGCAGGTGCCGCAGGCGGTGCACTTCACTGGGTCGATCGCCGCCACTTTTCCACCTGTGAAGTCCTGCACCTCCCGCTTCGTGGGGTCAAGCACCAGTTCCAGGTTCGCTGCATCTACATCGGCATCGGCGAGAACGATGGGCAACTCCTGGGAGGCCAGGTGGGCCAGCGCTGCCGCGATGGTTGTCTTGCCGGTGCCTCCTTTGCCGCTTAAAATAACTAACTGTTTCACTATGCCCCGACTCCTTTCTCGTGTGCCGCTAACTGCTCGATGACTGTGTACATCTCCCGAAATTGCAGCCGGTACTCCGGTAGCGCTTCCACCAGTGGCACTCCCTCCGAGTAGGCCTCGGCGATCCGCCGCTCCAAGGGAATGCGCATCAGGATGGGGATGCTCTCAGCTTCGCAGTAGTCATCCACGCCCTGATCGCCCACCCCGTCTCGGTTGACCACCACGCCGACGGGCAGGCCTAACTCGTTGCAGGCCACTTCCACCGCCAGCCGCAGGTCGTGCAGGCCGAAGGGGGTCGGTTCGGTGACCATCAGCACAAAGTCCGCCCCGCGCATACTCTCGACGACGGGGCAGGCGGTGCCGGGAGATGCATCTAGGATGACAGAACGGTTGACAGGGTGGGGGGGGATGACCCAGCGCTTCAACTCGCGGATGATGGGGACAGCCATCGGTTCGCCCACGTTCATTGTCCCCTGGGCGAACTCTACTGCCCCGGCCTCTCCTGAGTGAAGCCGAAGGGCCCAGCCCCGCTCGATGGTGCCCGTCACGTGCAACACCTCGCGGATCGCTTCTGTAGGGCAGTTCAGCCCACAGCTACCGCAGCCGTGACAGAGTTCAGGGAAGACGAGTATTCTCTCCCCAACGACGGCGATAGCGTGGTACTGACACACCTCGGCGCAGCGCCCGCAGTAGGTGCATTTCTCCAGATCTATCTCGGGGATCATCTGGCCCACCTCCCGGTGCTCCTGGATCGTGGGCCGGAGGAAGAGGGCCGCATTGGGCTCCTCCACGTCGCAGTCCAGGAACAGTGGATGGGTGTGATTGCCCGGTTCGTTTTCCAGAGAATGTGGATCTGTCAGGCCCTGCTGATCCGCTGCCAAACTCAGTGCCAGGCTGACCGCAACGGTCGTCTTGCCCGTGCCTCCCTTGCCGCTCGCTACTGTGATAATCATTCCCTCGCTCCGTTCATTGAACTCACAAATCCAGAACAGTCCCTGCCGGGCAGGGACGCACGATTGACGGTCCAAGAGACAGCGTCAGGGCAACAAACGCCGTCTCGCCGGTACAGTGGTTCGGGTAGACGCGCTGCACAGATTCTGTCTCTATCAGCACCTCGCCAACACGTTTCAGATGCTCTGCGGTGGCGCTGGTCAGGTGCAAGCCGCCAGCGATGGCCGCGACGGGGCGTTCGAACGTACGCTGCATGTGCGCCAGCGTGTTGAGCAGGCCCGCGTGACAGCAGCCACAGAGCAAAGCCAGCCGGTTCCCTGACCCTCCACCTTCGGACATGTCCACCACCAGTGCCATGTCGTCCCGATAGGAGTCGGCGACGAAGGAGTCGCCCTTGCGTACCAGGTGGTAGGTGCTGCTACCCTCGGGATCGGGCCGGTCGGACATCTCGCCCGTCGTCCAGACGCCCGGGACAATCTCCTGTGGCGCTTCACTCAGGTGTAGCGTCAGTTGGGCAGCCATCTCCTTCCTGGTCAGCGAAAGGCCGACGCTCCGAGGCTGTCCCTCCCGGCTCGAGAACCGCTCCCGGAAGAGGTCGGGATTGGCATAGAGCGGGGTGCTGGGGCGGACGCAGTCCAGCAGCGCAGGCAGGCCGCCGGTGTGATCGTAATGGGCGTGGCTGATGGCCAGCGCGTCTATCGTCGCTGGATCCACGCCCAGCAGTTCCAGGTTGTGCAGCAGCACCGTGCTGCTCTGACCGGTGTCAAAAAGCACGCGCCGCCCCTCCGTCTCAATCAGGAACGCCACACCGTGCTCACCCCAGAAGGCGGAACTACGCTGAACAGCGTCGTCAACCACACAGGTTACGTTCATTGTTGGCTTCCTTGGTACATTGTCGCGAGGATACCCTCGCGAGGGCGCGAGGCCCTCGGGAGGGCATCCTCCTTACCCGTTCACTCGCGCGTCATCTGCGTGCCGCACTTCGGACACATCTTCTGGTAGCAGGGTTGGCCTACCACGTGTGGCACCCGGTGCCCGCAGTTAGGGCAGACGCATTTGCCGCCTGGCCCGGCGGCCTGGGGGCCACCCATCCGGCCCGGCCCACGACCACCGCCGCGCCCGGCGCCATCTCCGCGCCCGCTACCGCCTCCACGACCTCGACCCATATTACTCACCTCCTTTTGATCTCGACACCCTCCGCTGTCGGATGCGGCTGCCAATCCAGTTCTTCGGTGTTTGTAACGGGTTTCACGCTGCATTCTCCTTCAGTCTCAGGTCTCCAGCCAATTGCCGACGTCGGTGCAGGCGCGGCCGGTGATCGCCAGCAGTCCCCCCAGTGCCATCAGCATCCATCCTGTCGCTCTCACCCTGAGTCCTGCCTACCGGCCGCGCCGACGGTGCCGTGCCTGGCGTCCCTGGCGGCCCTGCCGGCCGCCACCTCTGCCTTGGGCCACAGATGGGCTCTTTGTCCCGGCTGGCCCTGCCTCTGCGGACGGCCGCGTCAGCCACTGGCCTACGGATCGGACCAGTGCCCCCGCAGCCTTTGCCAACAACCCCACCCCAGTGGCGACGACCGCCGTCCCTGCCGTCTCCGCCAGCGGACTGGGCTGACGAACGGTGGGAGCTGGTCGCTGTGGGGCGAGGATGAGTTTGCCCTCGACCACAGGCTGGATGGCACCCTCGGGGCAAGCGTCAACGCAGGCCTCGCATCCCGTGCAGATCTCGGGGTCGATATGCGCCCTGTCATTCACCAAAGCAATGGCCTCAACAGGGCAGGCCTTGACGCACACACCGCACCCGGTGCAGCGCTCAACATCTACCCATACTGCCTGTCTATCCGACATGATCCTCCCTCCTTTCCAAACGATATCACTCCTGACTCCGTGAGCAACTCCAGGAGAATCGTCACCGCGCGCTCAACCAGCGCGGCACACGAGCCCAAGCCGACCGGCACATGGACCACCGTCTCGCGCAGTCTGGCGCATTGAGTTTCACCGAACTCGGCCATGAAACGCTGCCTGTAGCGGGTGGCGTGGGTAAGAGCTGCCTGGTCGCTCTCGCCTAAGCTTGTGCGACCGAGCAATCCGCCGATGACCAGCACCCCGCCGCTCAACGCCCCACACATCTCCTGCTGGGTATCTCCCACGCCACCAGCCAGGCCGGTTGCCATCCGCACGCATCGTGGTTCCAGATTGTCCATCACGTGCTCGCCCACGGTGAGCAACATTGTCTCTGCTCAGTGATAGCCCCGACTGACCAGGTCACCGGCGCGCGCAGCCACAGCGTTCGTGAAGTTGTGGGCCTCTTCGATGACCCTGTCCGAATAGACGGCCTGCTCCTGTTCGATGATCTCTCTCTGTAGTTCTGCGACCATACGGTCGAAATCCGTTGTTTCTTTCTGATTTCGCATGCAACCTCCGGCACGTATGCGTCATGCCCTTCTGATCCCTAGGGCCCACCACCAGTGATACACCCCCGGAGTATCCGGCATGTCTTCGTGGTGTGTATAGATTGGACAGTCGGGCCGCAGCTCTTCCCCTAACGCAACGAGCGCTACAGCGGATGCTCCGGTTCCTCTCGGCGTCTGCCCAGCATCTCTTGGATCGTGTCAACGAGCTGCTCCGGCTCAATGGGCTTGTCTAGAAACACGTCTACCGGCAAGTAGTCCTCGTCGGGCGCGAAGCGATAGGGTACTTTCTTGGTGCTGTGTATGCTGGTGAGCATGAGAATGGGCAGGTCTATCAACTTGTGTTTCTCTCTGATCTCACGCGCGACCTCAAATCCCTCGTAGCCTGTCGGCATCATAATGTCCAGGATCACCAAGTCTGGTTTGACGCTCAATATCTTGCTGATCCCTTCCCCAGGTGTCATTGCGGCTTCCATCTCAAAGTCGTGGGCCTCGAGCACCATCCGCACGGCAAGGAGAAAATCGGGATCATCATCTATGACGAGTATCTTTGTCATGGCTAGCCTCCTCACTCGTGCATCTGCTTTAGAGCCATCTCTGCGGCGTTCACCATATGGTAGGCGATTGGTGAGGCCGTCAGTGCCGGATGGGTACCTGTCTGGAACATGGCAATATCCTCCGCCGTCATGCGGTTCTGCACGCAGGCGGAGATAGCGTTGCTGATCTCACCCGCGGCTGGACCGCCCATCACTTGGCCGCCGAGGATCACGCCAGAGTTGCACTCGAATACCAGTTTGACTTTGGTCATCGCCGCGCCGGGCATGATACCCGGGTGACGGTTGGGGCCTGCGTCGGATACTTTTGCTTCATTGCTTCTGTTGTCCTTTGCTTGATGTGTTTTGGTATCATTGCCCTGCACAAAGTCCAGGACTCGGTGCAGCACAGGCCAACATAATCAGGGCGCGCTATGCTCTCGTTGCGCGACGGTATCGCTCCATCGAGATGAGTACTCCGATCTGCTCACCATTCCCGGCACGGGTTCTGCTTGAACTGGACCGTACCGCGCACTAGATGAATGGCACGGGTGGAGAATCTAGCGTGAAGTCAACCCGTCCAGCCGCTCCATCACCTCGGCCAACTGCTGCTGCAGCATCTGCACTTCCTCCCGCAGCCGCCCGGCTTTGTCCTCTTCGTACTCGACTTCTGCTTCCTGTCCCGGATGGGCGCCCTCGGCGACAACTTCCTCGTGAGCGTGCTTGATGCTTTCGCGGCACGGCTCGGCCCCCTGCAGATCCCCACCCAGGTACTGTTCCAGGGCGTGGCGTACAGAGCCTGAGGCCCCGGTTGCTGCCTGGATACCATACTGCTGGAACAAGCCGATGGCCCGCCGTCCCATCCCGCCAGCGAGCATCACGTTGACTCCCTGGCTGTTGATGAAGCTGGGCACCTGCCCTGGCTGGTGGTGACCGTGGTAGGGATTCTCCACCGCGCTGACCTGACGCACTTCTCGGCCATCGAGATCTACCAAAACGTAGTAAGGACAGCGCCCAAAGTGCGGGCTGACCACGCTATCCAATCCTCTACTGTCGTCTGCAGAAATCGCTATGCGCATTCGTTCATTCTCCCTTCTCCAGTCGCTCGAGCCGTTCCATCACATCAGCCAGCTGCTTGCGCAATTCGCCCGCCATATCCTTTAGCGATGCAACCTCTTGTTCGTGGGAAGGGGCAGGACCGACATCCCCCGTCGGAGGCGGAGGAGGTGTCGGAGGGAAAGCCCCACCTGTACGGCGGCCCATGCCCATTCCCATGCCCCGGCCCATACCCATTCCCATGCCGCGCCCCATGCCCATTCCCCGGCCTCTGCCCATACCCATCCCAGCCTGGACGTTGGCGTCGGCGATGGACTGAAGCTCACCCACTCTGAACGCCTCAGCCGCCTCCCGCACCGTCCCACCGCCGGAAAGATAGATAGGCACACCGGCGGACTGGAAGACGCTGAAGGCGTTGGGGCCTACATTGCCGGTCACTACCGCCTGCGCCCCACGCTCGATAACAAATTGCGCCGCCTGGATGCCTGCTCCGCTGGGAGCGCCTATCCCTGGGTTCTCCACGGCCTCGAACGCCATCGTCTCTGTATCCACAAAGACGTACGTGGAACAGCGTCCAAAGACCGGACTTGCTGGCGCGTCAAGGTCTGCTCCACTAGCTGTTATCGCTATTCTCATTTGCTTTCCTCCCGATGAAAGGTATAATCGAATTCACCAACCAGTTGGGATGCCAGGCAATCCTGAAGGAGTTGCCACAGACCTCCGCTCGGTTGGGCCCCGGGGCGGGTGGCGAAGCTTGTGACACAGTCACCCGCCCCGATGCGTGTTCCATAGTATCGAGTTACGCTTCCTGTTCGAGTTCCGCGACGCGCTGGCTGATACCGTCGAGCTGCTGCTGCAGCCACTCAGCTTGCGCCTTGAGGAACTCGGTCTCCTGCTCCGGAGTCGGCGGTGTGGCGTAAGGACCATACGCCGGAGCCGACGGCGCGCCCCAAGCCGGCGCGTACCCGAAGCGGGCCCAACCGGGTAAACCAGTGGCATAATACATGTTACGCCAACCGCGACCCCAGCCTCCGCCACGACCACGGCCCCAGCCCATGCCAAAGCCCCAACCGGGCATCAGGTTCGCGTAGCCGGGCATGCCGTAGCCAGCGCAGTAGCCGGCCCCGCGTCCGGTCATGGGACCCATTCCTCTCGGTCCAGTTCCATCTCCTGCTGGCATCTCGTTCACCTCCTTTCTGTTGAATTCCTGAAGTATCTAGCACATTGTGGTCGATGTTGCCTTCACCATCGTCGGCGGCCCCATCCACGTTCGCGGCCGCCCCGGCCTCGCCCCCACAAACCCCGGCCCATGCCCCAGCGCGGGCGACCGAACCTGTAGGCAGGCGGGTATGCTCCGTAGTAGGGCTGCACCGGGCCGGAATAGGGAGCGCGGGATGGACCGTAGCGAGCGTACATAGGGCTGTATGGATTGCACCATCCCCGTGCTCCGCCCGTCATTGGTCCCATTCCCGCCGGTCCAGTTCCATCGAATCTTGGCATTTCACTCACCTCCCTTCGGTCGTTACATCCTGATTCCGCTACTCACCACTGGCGGGAACGTCGTCCGCGTTTTCTGCCTGCGCGACGGCCACGCCCGCGTCCGAACGTACGGCCTGACCATGTCACCGGACGGAGCCAGCGAGTCAAACGGGCACCAAGCGTGGACCGAGCCGCGGGAGCCTGTAGGCGTACCGGCGTACCCTGCAGCCCTGCGTAGCCGTACGGTGCCTCCCCAGACTCGGGAATCTTCACCGCACAGTACCCCTCGCCTCGACCCGTCATCGGACCTTGGCCTCGTGGCCCTGTTCCATCAAATCGCGGCATGTCGCTCACCTCCCTTCCACTAGCCTTTCGTCTCTTGCTCACTTTCTATCGTCAATCGTATGCCAGGCGTGTCTCCTCATCTGTCAAGACGTGCTGGATGCGCTCTTGCCATCTGATCGACTGCCAGGTCCCAAGTTCTTGGTGGGTCAGGTAATAGTTCTGAGGGATGGGATGGGTGCCGATCACCACTTCCAGTCCGTACTTGGTTGGGATAAAGTCGCAGAAGGCGTCCAAGCGTGGACAGGGTGGGTAGCCGACCACTAGGCCCGTGGCAAGGTGGATGACCTCCGCGCCATTCTTCTTCATCTCGGCTGGTGCATACTCCACATTACCGCCGGGGCAGCCTCCACAGGTGGTATAGCCCACCAACTCGACCTCCTCGCCTTCGTACAGGGCAAAGGCCCCCTCCCGATTGCGCAGGGCCCGTAGGCACTTCCCGCCTGCACATGGTTGGTAACGGTTGCAGATGATGATGCCGACTCTCTTCATATTGGGTGTCCCTCCTTCACCTACGCCTCCAAGGGCTTCCAGAATCTGTGTCCCGCCAATCGTTCCCACTCCCCTATGCCTTCATTTTACATACGTGAGCAGGCGCAGCCCGCCTGCCCGCTTGATCTGTCGAAAAGTCGCCCCCTGTCCCACTGACCGGAGCACCCGCTCGTGATCGGTGACCAGCGTGCCGCTCGCGCCATCCACCCCCGCATCGAACACGATTGGGCAGAGCGGGGCGCTAGGTCCCAAGAGGAGCACGAAAGCGTCGGGCCGACAGAGGCAGATCAGGTCTTCGAACGTGTGATTGATGATCGAGGTGCCAGTGAGAGCAACCACATCCGCAAGGGGCAGGATCTCGCTGGCCCGGTCGGCAGGCACATCGCCGGGACGAGGGTGGAGTTCCAGTACCCAGCATTCGGCTGCTACTTGCTTCACCCGCTCGATGAAGGGAAAGTGGCCCACGATCGCCACCCGCCGGCCAGTTCCCCGCTCCAAGATCAGCTTCTCGGCATTGACCTCGGTGCAGGCTGCCTCGTCTACCTCCAGTAGCGCGTTGACCGCCGCCATGCCGATGCTGGCCTCCAAGATGCTGGAGGAGCGGAGCCACCCTGCCAGTTCCCGCCCACTGTGCTCCAAGATATGCCCGGCGCGAGGAACTGGTGGACCCTCGTCGTGGGTACCACCACGCAGCGTGGATGCCAGCCCGCATCGGGGTGGGTGGGTATCCAGTACCACCGCCGTCCAGAAGACGCCCACCAACACCTGCCGAACGTGTGCGTCGGCCTGCAGGCTCTGCAACAGCGCCTCAATGATGCTCACCCTTGCCGTCCTCCATGTGCCGTTGATAGACGTTCAATAGATGATTGATCCTCCTCTTGTTCTCCTCCAAGTCCTGCGTCCATTGGGCCAGTACCTCATCACCTAGCGCGGTGATCTGATAGACCCGGCGAGGTGGCCCCTGCGTCTGTTCCTCGTCCCAGGTCGAGCTGACCCAAGCTCTGTCCTCCATATCTCGCAGTGCTCGGTAGACCGCACTGGGGTTCAGATCTCCCAGACCGAACTCCCCTAGCTGATCCAGAAAGGTGTAGCCATGGGCCGGACCATGATGCAGCAGCAGCAGCAATGCCGGTTCCAGCATCCGCACCACACGGCGACCGCGTCCTCGACCACGTCTTCGCATCCTTTCTCCTCCCCCCAAAGGCCACCGGTCTTAATTCAACCGACTGTATTGTACCACACTATGTGCACTTTGTCAATAGTAATCTTTCATATAGGCAGACAGCATATAGGTTCGATCATCGGCCACCGGCCAAGGCGTGCGCTAGCCTAAATCTGTGAGGCTTTGCTCTCGTCACTCGGTGTGGGATCAGTCGGTGATCCCCGTCATAAGCTCTTGCCAGGGTGCACGTTGACTCTTGGCGGGTATCGTGAACTTGTTCCTGGGGCATTGCTTCGGGGCTTTGGTAATCAGCGGAGGGAGGAGTACTTTCGACAATCCCTGGCCACAGGCGCGGAGGAGACGTACCTGGTTCAGGTAGGCGAGGAAGTGGATGATGTCACTATCAATGAACCGCTGAGATCGTGGCTATCTGCCCGTGCAAGTCAGATCTAGATCGGCGGCTCATTCTGCCATTTGACCGACATCTCGTTACCGACGGTTGTATCCTCGACGGACTTTTACATCATCGCGCCTAACGTGATGAGCACCATTGAGCCGAGCATGTGTAGGGATGCGAATTTGAACAATCCGTAGTTGAGGCGCTCGGATGGGCGCGCGATCGCCCAAAGCGATAGCCCCAGCATAATCGTCCCAGACAAGCTCAGCAGCGCCAGGCTGTACGGGCAGATGCTCAGCATCCACCCGGCAGCGGATAGGGTCATCAGTCTTAGCGCGTTGGACAGGGCGATGAACCGGCGGGCCGAGTCAGATCCACGCACATTGGGCCAGGTGGGAACTTGAGCCTGTCGATAGTCTTCAGCGTACTTTATCGCCAGCGTCATGACATGGGACGGTATCCACGTCACCACGGAGAGCGCCAGCAAGAGCCCGAGTACGTCGATACGGTCAGTGCCCAGCGCTCGCCCGGCCAGGATCGGCATTCCCCCGGATATACCACCAAACATGATGGCCCAGACTGAGCGCCGCTTGAGCCACACGGTATAGACAACCAGGTCGAAGAACAGACCGGCGCTGATGACCAGGCCATATAGCCATCCTAGCCAGAAAGCGGTCCCCACTCCCAGGACGGCGAGGCCGCCGCCAAACAACGAAGCTGCAAATGGCGTGAGGATTCCGGACGGCAGCGGCCGGTGGGCTGTGCGATTCATCTGCGCGTCGATGTCGCGGTCGATCACCATATTCAAAGCAGTGGTACCACTGATGGCAGCGAACAGGCTCAACAACATCAGGAGAACCGTCGTCGACGTCGTATCATTTGGCCGAGCGCTCAAATACCCAGTCAGCCCCGTCGCCAGCAGGAGCAGTGTCTGCAGGCTCTTGATGAGCGACCAGTAGCCACGCAGCTTTTCCACCAGGCTGCTCAGCGCTTCTTTTCTCAGCCTGGAGACAGAAGTGACGTCTGAACCGGAATGCATAGCCATTGTCTCACTCTCTTCCCTCTGTCCAGAGACCTCTACCGCGTCTTTTCCCGACGACGAGGCGCCGTACCCCCACGCTGACGGTGGGAGCGGTCAGATCCAGGCCTTCCGCGATCTCCCGACGACAGCGGCCAGGCGCAGCGGTTATCCAGCCGATCAAAGTGAGTTGCGGCGCTGTAACTCTGATGTCTTCCAGAGAGTTGTGGTCAAGTGCAATGCCAGGTTGTTCTTGAACACGCACTTGGCTAGACAAACGGATTATGCATCAAAACCGTGCAATTGCCAACTGGGGCCAGACTGGCATTATCCCCACTATGGCAATCGGGGGGGGACGCCGGGATCCTCGGTTAGGATGGGGGATCACAAGTTGATCGAGTTCTTTGAGGATGGTCACGTGGAGCTCTATAATCTGCGCGAGGACGTAGGTGAGAACCTGAACCTGGCCGCCGAAAACCGTGCCCTGGCGAGGCAGATGAAGGACGTCCTGGCCGATTGGCGAGAGAGGATCAAGGCAAAGATCCCGCAGCCGAACCCCGATTGGAACGACCAGCTGAACTGACGTTGATGTTTCCCGCGATTCGTGGTAAGCTATAGTCGCGTCATCTCACCGGGTCCAACGCCACGGGGCTACGGATAGGTGACTGCGTACAGCGAATCACTGGCAGGGAGGTGAGCGATGACAGGTCAGATGCCTACGACTGGTGGGGCAGATGCGGCTGGTCAGGGTCCATCAAACATCGACGATGCGCAGACGCATCAATATCTGGAGATGGCTGACGCCCACCTAGATGCAGGCGAGCTGGCGGATGCCTTGAGGGCGTGTGATCGTGCCATAGAGATCGCCCCCGGGTGGACTGAGGCCCACAACATGCGGGGCGTCGTTCTGGACGAGATGGGACGGGGTGAAGAGGCGATCGCTGCCTACGAAGAGGCCGTGCGGTTGGATGCTGGCTTTGAGGAGGCGGTCGAGAACCTGGCCGAGGCACGAGCCGAATGGGGAAGGCGTCGAACGACGCCAAAGTGGCAGCGGGCCGCAGCGCTGGGGCTCTCGCTCGTTGTGCTCCTCGTGACGATTGGCGTGGTTGTTGTGGCAGAAGCACAACGTGGGCCAGACTGGCGGCTCGAATTGGACGACTATGTCGCGCAGAGTGCGGCACCCTCCGAGACGGTCACCATCCAATCAGTAGTGGCGGCCAGTGAACCACGGTTTTTCCACGCTGGGATGGGTATTGCGGTGAGTGACGAATGGCCATGGGGGTCGATCACGCCGTCCTTTCCTCCGCGAGCGGTGCAGTGCGTGCTCTTGGAGCGAAGCCGTGGGGCGACTGCCGGCGGTGAACGGGCGTCGGTGCGCCAGGTCGTGTTTGTGGCCTATCACTCAGACACGTTGTACCGTGTGGGCTGGTTGGCGTATGAAGGGCCAGAGGAGCCCTTTAGCCAGGGATTTCTGGCTCACCTGTCAACGATAGGGTGTGACCTGGGCTTGGAGTGAGATTGGCGTCAGCCAAGGACATGTTCAACAGCGGGAACGTCGGCGAGGATCTCGATGGTGAGCGGCCGACTGCGGATCGAGGAGGTTGGGGACGAGTCGCTGGATCCAGCTCTCTATCTGCTACGGCGGTTCTTCAGTGAACAAGGCTTCCACACCTCTGCAGGAGAGATGCGTTCGTCCCTGCAAAGGATGATAGTCAGCCCGGACAACGCCGTCTTCCTGGCGCGGCGTGGTACGAAAGCCCTGGGCGTGGCTACGGTGACGACATCGGTCGGCCTCGAGTACGGGCTCTCGACGGAGCTTGAGGACTTGTACGTGCTTCCCGAGGCCCGGGGAGGCGGCGTCGCCAGCGCGCTGATCGAAAAGGTCTGCTCGTGGTGCCAAGAGCGGGGGTGCACGACCCTTCTTGTCACGGTTATCCCGGAGGGTGAGGCGACTCACAATCTCATAGACTTCTATGGGAGGCTGGGGTTCGCCAACACCGGGCGTGTGATCCTGGAGCGAGCCCTGCGTCCCGGCGCGGAGCGGCCTTCGCCAGAGGAAGGGCGGAATCTCTGATGACCAAAGACAGCAGCGGCATTTTGATTCGTCCCTTCCGGCCTGAGGATCAAGCGGCGGCGCAGGGACTGATCCTCGACGGACTCGTGGAACACTGGGGTTTCCTCGATCCGACCAAGAACCCTGATCTCGACGACATCGCCTCGACGTACGCGGATGGTACGTTCCTCGTCGCCTGGCTGGGTGACGACCTGGTCGGGACCGGAGCGCTCGTGCGTGAGGCGGATGGGGTCGCGCGGATCGTTCGGATGTCGGTGGCTACGCACCTGCGGCGGCGAGGGATCGGCACGCTAGTCTTGAAGCGTCTCTGCGGGGAAGCACGGGCTGCTGGTTATGCTCAAATCGTGTTGGAGACAACCTCGACGTGGGAAGATGCCATCGCTTTCTACAAACGGAACGGGTTCCGCGTCATCGGTTCGCGGGACGGCGACACGCACTTTGTTCTCGATCTCGCCGCCCCTGATGCACAAAGCGGAGAAAACTGAGGGGAGAGACCACTATGCCGAAGCTGAACATAGGTATCCTGCACCCGGGGAATATGGGGATATCGGTCGCCGCATGTGCGCAGAATACCGGCCATACCGTCACCTGGGCGTCCGAGGGGCGCAGCCCAGAGACCCGCGCGAGGGCGGCAAAGTTCAACCTCGTCGATGCCCAGACCCTGGCGCGACTGTGCGAGGCCTGCTCCGTCGTCGTCAGCGTATGTCCACCTCACGCTGCTGAGGAGGTGGCACGTCGGGTCTTGGCCTGCGGATTCACGGGGCTCTACGTGGATGCGAATGCGATCTCGCCGGAACGTGTGATACGGATCGGCGATGCCGTGACAAAGGCTGGCGCCTCGTTCGTGGATGGCGGCATCATCGGCGTACCTGCCTGGGAACCTGGCACCACGTGGCTGTATCTCGCCGGCGAGGACGCTGAAGCTGCCGCGGCCTGTTTCGCGGCCGGCCCTCTCGAGACGTGCGTGATCGGGGAGGAGATTGGAAAGGCCTCGGCGCTCAAGATGTGTTACGCGGCCTACACAAAGGGCACGTCAGCCCTGCTGTGTGCCATACTTGCGGCGGCGGAGACTCTGGGCGTTCGCGCGGAACTGGAACATGAGTGGTCCCGAGGCGGCTCGGACTTTGCCCAGCGGACATCCGAGAGGGTCAGGCGCGTGACCGCCAAGGCGTGGCGGTTTGTGGGGGAGATGGAGGAGATATCAGAGACCTTCAGCGGTGTGGGGATGCCAGGCGATTTTCACGCCGCTGCCGCTGACATCTATCGTCGAATCGCGCACTTTAAGGGCGCGCCAGAGATACCCGCCCTGGCGGACGTTCTTGCCGCGCTGGCCCAGGGTGGGATGGTGAACTCAGACTAGAGGACGGTGGAGACCGGGAGCGTGCAATCAATTGCCCGGCGGGTACAACAAAGACGATCGGTCTTTTCGGCACTCCTTCTGGGTGGACGGCAGAATGGCTGACATGCTGGTGAAGTTGTATGGGCTCCCCGAGGTGGCTTCACTTCTAGCCGAGCTGGAACAGGCAGGTGTGGAGATACGTCGGGCCCACCCACGGGAGAAACGCGTGATCTCTGAGTGGGTGCGCCAGCGCTTCTCAGAGACCTGGGCAGCAGAATGCGAAGCGGCGCTCGAACAGAGGCCCGTGAGTTGCTACGTCGCGGTGGAGAGGGAGCAATCTGCTGCGGCAGGTACCAGCCTTGATAACCTTCCGGAAGAGACACTGCTGGGCTTTGCGTGCTACGATGTGGTCAGCAAGGGGATGTTCGGTCCCGAAGGCGTGCGAGTCGAGTACCGGGGGCGAGGCATCGGCAAGGCACTGCTGCTGACGTGTCTTCACGCGATGGCAGGAGATGGATATGCGTATGCGGTGATCGCGTGGGCGGGGCCGACCGAGTTCTACATGAAGACAGTCGGCGCAACGGTGATCGAGGGTTCAGAGCCAGGGATCTTTCGCGGCCCGCTGACTGGGGGAACCTCAGGGACATCGTTATGAACCTCTCGTCTTTTCGCCCGTCCGTGTCTGTCGTGGTCAAGACGTACGACGATAGCGCGGCGTTGGCCCGTCGGAGAACTTGCCCAACGCTCAAGGAGCTTCTCGCAATGACGTTACGCGTTCTCGACGAGCAGACCTTCCAGGCCCACGAAGTCCTCGTCGTCGATTCCAGTGCAGGGGATGGCATCGCCGAGGTGGTCCAGGATCACGCGCCAGTCAGCGAGTTCGCGGTTCGCCGTGTTCCGCTGGCTCCTGAGAAGTTCAGCTACCCCAGATCGCTCAATCTTGGAGTTCAGCATGCGATGGGCGACATTGTCGTCAGCCTGAGTGGCGATGCGACGCCCGCGAACGCATCGTGGTTGGGAGAGCTGGTGGCACCCCTGGCGAATCCAGAGATCGCGGGAGCGTTCAGCCGCCAGGTGGCGCGTCCGGGGATGCCACTATCGTGGGCCGAGCGGTTCCGATTGTGGTGGAGATATCGCTTTCAGTCCACGATGGTCCGCTACGCAGACCCCTTGTTCTCAAACGCAAGTTCCGCTTTCCGCAGGGACCTGGCTCTTCGGATTCCGTTTGACGAAACCCTGGTCGAGCTTGAGGATTATGCATGGGCCAGGGCGGTGCAACGCGAGGGTTACGCCATCGCGTACGTGGGAAAATCTGCGGTGCTCCACTCGCACGGAGCGTCTAGTTTGAGGACGCTGTGGAGAATGCTCTATTACGTCTACTTGCGAATGCGGATCGACGCTCGTCCCCAGCCGCAACCACGACAGCGGGAGGGGGCGCAAAACGAAGGAGGGTAACTGGACATTCCGATTGGCCCACACTGGCTGCAGAACACGTTCTGGCTTCTCACCGTTCTCTCGCGCTCAAACTGTCACACGTTCATCCACCAGATGCCAGTGCACTCGGGCAGAATGACGTGACCCTCGCTGGCATCCATGATGACCTTTTCGACAATCTCCTCGCCGAAGAAGAAGGTGCTCAGTTCTCTTGCCTCTTTCAGGGACTCGAACAGGTAATCAGTGCGAATCCAGGTGGAGGAGAATCCCCCTTCGTCTTCCAAGAATCGATAATACGCCACCAATTCATCCGGCGGGGTGGGCGTTTCATACCCCGTGCCCAGCGTCTCCAGGATGATGACCGTCCCACCGGGGCGCAGCACACGTTTCATCTCAGTCAGCGCTTTCCCCAGTTCGTGCCGCCACGTCCCTTCATCTCCAACGACGGTGTACACGATGCTCCAGCCTGAGATGGCGAGATCCGCTATCTGGTCGTCAGCCGGCAGCGCCCGGTGATCCGCTATCCCGATAGCCCAGTTCTCCCATCCGCTTTTTCTCAGCTTGGCGGCAGCGACATCGAGCATGTGCCCCGAGACGTCATAGGCCCGAATCGTCTTGACCAACGGAGCGAGCATACAGGTCAGTCTGCCGGTGCCAGCACCGAGCTCGACAACATCCAGTCCCTCGAGCGGTCTGATCTCGTTCAGCGCTGCAAAGATGTTCTTCTGGTAGTCCTCACGCAGGATCAGGCGCTCATATTCGTCAGCCTGTTCGCTGTAGATTCTATCGGTATCGACCATCTGCTGTCTCCTGTGTGTGAGCGTCCGGGTTGTTACTCCGGCTGTTTCCGGTCATACCTCTCGAGGCGTCCTGTACATGGCTATGATGTTCTCGGTTGGTACGTCGTTCTGTATGTAGTGGGCTGCGGACAGGATGTAGCCCCCACCGCGCCCGAGCACACTGCACAGATGGCGCACTTCGGCCCTTACCTCGGTCGGGCTACCGTGAGGCAATATGCGTTGGAGATCGACGCCACCGTGGAAAGCCACCTGCTTCCCGAATTCGGTCTTGATGCGCGGTAGATCCATGCCTTTCGCGCGTGGTTGGAGTGGATTCAGGACGTCGATGCCTAATTCACGGATCAAGTCCGGAATCAGCGGGTAGATTGCTCCACACGAATGATACATCAGCTTGACATCGAATGCGCGGATAGCAGCATTCAAGCGCTTGTGGCGCGGCAGGATGTACTCACGCCACATCGCCGGTGACATGAACAGACCTTGCTGATGCGCGATATCATCCCAAGTGTACACCATGTCAATACGTCCCGCGCCGGCCTCCAGCAGACGTGTCACGTTGGCGATATACAGATCCGTCATGCGGTCCATAATGGCGCATGCAACCTCGGGTTCCCAGGCCAGATCTATCAGAAAGCGGTCTAGCCCTCGCAAACCCCACGAGCGCTCGAAAATCCCCCCGACATCGTAGCAGACAAAGTACTCGTCCTCGGCTCCCAGTTGATCTAGTTGGGACTGTACGCTGTTCATGTCCCAATACTCGGTGCGCGACCAGTCCCACATATGCACGTCGGATGCGGTTTCGGCATCTGCCAACGGGTATCCCGCGTACTCGGCGTATGTTCCAAAGGAGTGCTGCACCTCCTGGCGCCAGGCGCCAAAATGGTCTACCCTGAATCCATCCGGCGATGTCCGCTCCGGTCCCACATAGTCCGGGATCACCCAACGCACATCCACGTGCAGACGTCGCAACACCTCCGCCCGTGATACGTCCCCAAAGTAATGTTGCAACCGCTGCCACACCTCAGGTACGGCCCACAAGTCAACGGGAACGCGATCCGGTTCACGGTGGGACAGCGCCGTGCGCACTCGTTCGCGGGGTGACATGTGACCGGGGGTCAGGTCTGACCAGTCAGCTGGCGACGTGGGCAAGTCTTGGTTTGTCATATGGAGCGCCCCTTTCCAGCAGCTGTGTGTGATGATCTGGTGGCAACCCCTACCTAGGTTTCTGCACCATGTCTGGAACGCCAAAGCCAGGCGAGGTCTATGTCGTTTTCCAGCGCGCGCCGCATGAGACCGTGTCCCTTTTCCGTCGCCAGTTCAATCAACCGAGTCTCGTCCACCGTAGTCAGTGCTCCATTCCGGACTACTGTCTGTCCGTTGACGATGACTGCGTCCACATCTCTCCCGGTGCAACAGTAGACGATGTTGTCCAACAGGGAGTAGTTGGGCACCGTGTGCAGCCCCTCAAACTTAAGGATGATCAAGTCAGCCAGGTAGCCCGGTGCGATGGTTCCCAACTGATCGCTCATGCCGATGGCATCGGCGGCGTCCACGGTCACCATTTCCAGGATCTTTGTCGCTGGCATCGCTTCTCGATCCTCCGTGAGTTGCTTCTGAGACGCCCCGGCGATGCGCAGTTCGCCCACGATGTCCATCACGTTGTTGCTGCACACACAATCGGTGCCAATGAGCACCCTGGCCCCGCGTTGTAGTAGCTCCCAGGCCCGCATAGGATGCCCACCCAGCGCATGCCCCATCGGGCAATATACGGGATGTGCACCCGATTCGGCCAAGAGGTCCATCTCGTCGTCATCAATGTAGGTGCAGTGAGCCGCCAGGACGTCTTTGCCCAGAAAGCCTAGGTCACTGAGATACTGCACACACCCCATCCCATTCTGCTCCTCGATGTACTCGAGTTCTAAGGGACTCTGGGCCAGGTGCAAGTGGAGTCCCACGTCCTCATCGGTGGCGATTTCGCGGAGCTTGAGCAGCCATTGCTTCGAAACAGTATCGGTAGCGTGAGGAGCCAGCCAGGGGATTACGAGGGGGTGGTGGCTCTTCCAGCGCTGCACGAAGGCGATCCCTTCCTCAAACTCACGCTCTCCGGTGATAGGTCCCAGTCTACTCATGATAGTGTGTCCCAAGACGCCACGCAGGCCCAGCTCAGTCGTAGCTCGTGCGATCTGTTCCATATGGAAATAGTGGTCGATGACGCAGGTAGTTCCGTTTTTCAACGCTTCGGCGCCACCGATCAACGCTCCGTAGTAGCAATCGTCGGCAGTCAGTGATCTCTCTACCGGCCACATGATTCGATAGAGTCCGTCTGCCACGGCCAGGGTGACGCCCTTTTGCAGGCTCATACTGATGTGGGTGTGGCTGTTGATGAGGCCGGGTAGGACGACTTTGCCTCGTCCGTCGATTCTCTCGGCCTGAGGATACTGGGCGCGGAGTTCGTCTGTCTGTCCCACAGCGATGATGCGCTCACCCGAGATTGCCACGCCGGCATTTGTTAAGACATCGCGCAGCGGATTCATAGTCACAATTACGGTGTTTTCAATCAGCATATTTGCACACACAATTACCTCCTCTTGAAGACCATGGGATTGCCAGTGATCTGGACTCTATCGTTCACCGCTGTCTGGCGACAAGGTGCCCTCCCAAGCGCTCTGTATCTGAAAACGTGTTCCCCGTGAAGAACGAGCGCATGCTGGGCAATGCTGAGAAAATCACGATAAACTCCACCAGGATGTCGATCAACGGCCTGGGAATGGACGTAAACCAGGAGACGTTCATCGCACCAGACTCCAGTCCGCCGTAGAAGAGTGCAGCGACAAGCGCTCCCACCAGATTCTGTCCGCCGATCAGGGCCACGATGAGGCCCTTGTTGCCAACGACCAGAGTGCCCAACCTATACTCTCGCCATACACCCAATATCTCGACGGTGCCCGCAAGAGCAGCGACAGCACCGCTGAGCATCATACTGATGAAGAAAGACCTGCTGGCTCGGATCCCCGCAAACTCTGCGAAGGTGTAGTTCATCCTGGTCATACGGATCTCGTACCCGAGCTTTGAGCGCTTTAGCAGCCATGAGAGAACCAGCGCCAATCCTACTGCGACAAATAGCCCTACGTTCGCTTTGGTTCCAGCACCAAGCCCACCGGCGGTGATTTCGGCAAACTGAGGCAGGCATGCGGACTCACGGATCCCCTGGGAAGATGCACCAAACCGTGCCGCTCTTAGAAGCCTGCTGCTGCTGAAGACGAGCGAGATGAGATGCGGGATAAGCAAGTTGCTGATCATGCCTGTGATCACTTCGCTGACCCCCGACATCCGCTTGAAGATCGCCGGTATGAAGGCCGCCCCAGCGCCCCCAATGGCGCACAGTAGGAATACCAAGGGGATGTGAACGATTGCAGGCATAGGATGCAACCCGTAGCCGGCAACAGCAGCAATCGCAGCCCCCACCATGAACTGCCCGGCAAGCCCCATGTTGATAGCGCCCCCTTGGAAAGCTATTGCGGCAGCCATAGAGGTGAAAATCAACGGTGTTGCTCGCTGTATTGCGATCATCAGGCCCAAGGACCTCAGGAAAGCCTCTTGAAAGAGAAGCCGGTAGACCTCGAATGGATTTTCCCTCACCCACAGAATGGTCAGAGAACCTACCAGGATACTCAATAATATGCAGAGTAGTAGTTGCAGTGGGTATTGGGCCCATTCTGGGAGCTTTGAGAGCGCCTGAGCTGTGGTTTTCCAGATTACCTTCACGCTGAGATGTCCCATTATTCGCGCGCGGCTATCGGCCATTGAGCGTGTCCAGGAATATCCGCTCAAACCGTGAGCCATCGGCGGAGATCGCCACGCGCACACTTGCTCCATCCTGAACAGGCCGTGTATAGCCGCTTTCTGGTCCCTCCTCCTCCACAACGGTAAGCTGGCGCATCTCGAAATCAGCCAGGCTCTCATCAGTCAGTATCGCAGCGGCCAGGGGATCCCAGAAATAATATCCACCAGACGAAATAAAGCCGCGATTCTCTATGAGCAAGTCAAAAACAAAGGTCGCTTCTGGAGAGGTATGATCGTCCTCAAGCTGTTCGTAGAACGCGGTGGTCAGCGGTACGTGGTTGGTAGCGTCGAGCGACACAAGCGTGATAGGCGCACCCGATTCCAGAACGACGTTGGCTGCGTGTGGATCCACGTAGATGTTCCATTCGGCCACTCTATTGCTGCCTCCTACATTGCCGGGGACGTCCACGGCACCTCCCATGATGTAGATCATCTCCAGGTTGTCCGCCAGTGCGGGGGATTTCTGCAACGCCTCGGCCACGTTTGTCAACGGACCGAGAGTGAGCAAAGTGACCTTTTGGGGTGATGATTGGATGACTGAAGTCAGTAGCTCCACGGCGGTCTGATCAGGAGGCGGGTTCGTACCGTGGGGCAGTGTAAGGCCATACAGATTGTCCACGGCATTTCGCCAACTGGAGGGGAAAGTGTGGTCACCTTCGAGTGGCGTCTCTCGTCCGCACGCGACAGGTATGTCGTCGCTACCTGCCAGCGCTACCAGACCGAGGGCATGCTCTATTCCCGGCCCGCAGTGGGCCTCGCCCGCACCGGTCACACTGATCGCCTCGATGCTCACGTCGGGCCTCTGCAAGAGGTACAGAATAGCCATCCAGTCGTCAGCCGCCATATCCGTATCAATGATCACGCTGGGAGTTTGACCTGTCAAAGAGCGGACAGAGGGCGACGGTGAGGGAGAAGAACCAGGCGGTGCCTTACAAGCTGCCAACAGCAAGCTCAGAGCGACGCACGACCCCAGTACCCGGAATTCCAGCCTTCTGGACATAGCTAGCCTCCATCTCTCGCAGGAATGGGAGGATAAGCCGGCTCGTCGGGCGCAGTTGTGCTCCGTTCTGCGTGGAGCTTGAGGAGCACTTCCTCTGTCCCGCCGGTGGCAATCAAGTAGAAGAGCGGTCCTGGCTTCCCCGCCAAGACAAAGATGATACTGGCCTCCATCTCGGCACCGACCACGTTCAGTCGCTTGAGGTCCTCAAAGTGCTCGCGCCAGTTCGACTGCCAGAAATTGTTGAACGAGGAGCCAGGACGCGGATGGCAGGCATAGAACGTATCAGCGGAGCGGGTGGTACCCACGTGATACGTGTAGCCCAATCGATCGCCGGGCAGCAGCACATAGGGGGCCACATCCCCAGGCCTCAGCTTCACGTGATATTGGGGGTACATAGCATCCTCATATCATTCTATAACCGGGCTTGTTTCTTCAGTACGGTGTACGCTCTTTCTGGATCATATTCATTCATCAGCATAGCCTCAGTACGGCAGTCGATCAGATCCACAAGGCTGTCATACTCATAGCTGACACCGTGCGTCTCCAGCGCTTCTTTTCCGGGTTTGCTCATGATTCCCGCGCGCACCTCACGTATCCCAAGGCGAATCAAGAGCAGGGCTGCGGCCCTACCAACGATCTTGTCCCTAACCGTCAGAGCACCTGGTTCGTGGTCTGTAGTCGCCAGGAAATCCTCCAACTCAAAGAGAGGGTACAGCCATTTCCCGTCGCTGAAAAAGACAAGTACTTCTCCTAGGAAGACCTCTAGTGTATGTTCTGCTGACATATCTGGTAAACCTCGCCGTTTTTGCAGTATATCTGGCGACTCATGCAAACCGACCGTTGAGAGTGTCCAGGAAGACTTGCTCGAAGCGGGCGTTGTCCACCGCTGTGCACACCCGTATGTCAGCGCCGCTATCAGTCGCGAGGGTGCGCCCGCTTTCCAATCCTTCCTCGTGAATCACCTTCAGCCTCCGGCGCCGAAACATAGCCAAGTTCTCATTGGTCGCCACAGCGGCCGTTAATGGGTCCCAGAAATAGTACTCGTGAGTGCGAATCGTGGGCTTTAATCGGCTCAGAATCTTGTGGACAAAGCCTGCCTCTGGCGTGACTCGATCCGCCTCAAGACGGTTATAGAAAGCCAGGGTAAGGGGTACTTGATTGGTCACATCCAGTGGTACAAGTGTAATGGGCGCTCCCGACTCAAAGACCAGGTTGGCAGCATAAGGGTCGCAGTAGATGTTCCACTCGGCCACGCTATTCCTGTTCCACATTGCCACGGCCCGAATATTGCCGGGTACATCCACGGCTCCACCCATGATGTAGATCATCTCCAGTTTGTCCACCAGAGCAGGCTGGGCCCCGAGCGTCTCGGCCACGTTTGTCAGTGGCCCAACGGCAACCAGGATCGTTTTCTGCGGCGAACTCTGAATGAGCGAGGTAAGCAATTCAACGGCCGCCGGACCTGTCGGAGGATTGGGGCTCGACGGGAGCGATAGTCCCAGCATAATGTCCATCGCGTAGCGCATAATCAAGGGAAAGCTATGCTTGCCGCGCAAGGGGGTCTTGCGTCCGTAGGTTACAGGGATGTTCGGCTTGCCGGCCAGGGTCAGCAGGGCCAGAGCGTTGCGTGCCCCACGACTACCGTGTGATTCCCCGGTCCCGGCGACGGTGATTGCCCTTAAGGCCACGTCCGGACAACGCGCGAGGTAGAGGATGGCCATCCAGGAATCAGGGGACATATCTGTATCCAATATGACAGGTTTCTCGTTCATCATTAGCGTCTCTGTATCCTCTCTCTGGACAGGTCTACTGGGCCCTTGGCAACGTTCACCGGGTTATGACATCTGATGGACCAAGCTCTAGAAACCAGCCCGATTGGCGACAGCGTGCATATGTTCAGTGGCCTTGCGGATGATTTCCTCCTCATCTGCCTGTGTCAACTCCCGGTCACGCATCAGGACAGCCCCATCCACGACGACGTCGCTCACATCCTGAGGTGTGGCGCACATCACCAGAGCTCGCACTAAACTGTGCGTGGGCGTCATGTGTGGACCGGTGTGACGCACCAGGATCATATCAGCCTTGTTGCCGACCTCCAAAGCGCCGATGTGATCCTGTAACATCAGGGCCCTTGCCCCGCCAGAAGTGACCATGCGGAGGGTGTCTTCCACGGGAAGTGTCGTGGCATCGTTGATCGGCAAGCCATAGCGAGCTTGTGTAGCCCCTTTGAGCAGTCGCATCTCTCCGAACAGGTTGATGCTGCCTGAAGCTGCTCCGTCGCTCGCCAGTCCCACGGGAGAGCCTAGTGCCAGAAAGAGCGGTGTCTTGGGGAATCCATGGGAGTGGAGGTTGGAGCGAGGACAGTGAACTGGAGTAGTTTTCCGTTCGACAACGAGCTGTACCTCACGGTCCGACAGAACGACGCAGTGGGCCGCGAGGACGTTAGGGCCCAGGCATCCGAGCGAGTCCAACCACTCGGCCGGACGCATTCGATAGTTGACCATACAGTGCTCAACCTCGCGGAGGTGTTCGGCCAGATGGATGTGTATCCCCGTGTCGTGTCGTCTAGCAGAGTCGGTCACCCCTTCCACGAGGGCCGGTGTTGAAGTCATAACCTGGCGCAGTGCAAACCAGACGTGGATGCGATCGTTGGCCTTGCCGTGCCAGTCCCGAAAGAGCTTTTCTGTCTTTGCGATAGCTTCCTCTGCGCTATCCTTCATATTGGCGGGCACAAACTCTGCGGAATCCATCGTGGAACGAGCGATGCATGCCCGCAAGCCCATGTCCTTGACTGCCCTAGCGGCCTGGGCCATATGCCGTCCTCCGGCATCCGCGAATGTGGTGATACCTGCCTTGATCATTTCCGCGCAGCTGAGCATCGCACTCCAATACACGTCCTCTGGTTGGAGTTCGCTTTCGTAAGGCACCAGGAATCGTACCCAGATCATAGGCGGTTCATCGGTAATGCGCCCGCGCAACAACTGTTGGCAGGTATGAGTGTGCGCGTCAATCATCCCGGGCATAGCGATCTTTCCGGTGCCGTCGAGGCGTGTGTACGCGCGGTAGGTGCGCTCTAGTCGCGCTGTATCGTCTATCGCGATGATCTTTCCGTTGTCTACCGCGATGGCGGCCTGTGACTGCAGAGTCATGTCTGGCAGCAAAGCGGTCGTCCCTGCTACCAAGAGATCACAAGTCTTTGTCTCCATTCCTTTGACCTCCCCGTCCAAGACGAGTGCCGCTGAAGGGCAGGATCGGGCGTGTGCGCATCGCAGGTTATGGTGTGTGAGGGTAGTGCTGCTGTTCGCTGATCCCGCCTGCTCACGCGCGAAACACTAACGAGCTAGCAGTGCCTCCACTTCTTCACGATAGGGCATCGCCGGCGCTGTGCCGAAGCGGGTGACCTGGAGCGCCGCGGCGGCGTTGGCAAAGGTCACCGCTTCGAAGAGTTCCATGCCTTCTGCCAAGGCGACCGCCAGCGCGCCATTGAAGGCATCCCCGGCTCCTGTTGTGTCCACGACCTCAACCTGCTGGCCTGGCACATGTTGGGTCTCGGTAGGCGTGACGATCAGGGCTCCGTTGGCCCCGAGCGTGATCACCGCTGTCCCTACCCCCTGCGCCAAGAGCTGTCGCGCCGCTACCTCTGCTTCTTGGGGGTTCCGCACCGGTACGCCAGCGATGATCTGGGTCTCTGTCTCGTTGGGGGTCAGGACGTCCACCAGGCAGAGCATTTCGGCACTGAGCGGTTGGCCTGGCGCTGGGTTGAGAAGTACTTTGACGCCCGCCTCGTGCGCCAGTCTGATGGCTCGCTGCACGGTCTCTATCGGGACCTCTAGTTCTACCAGCAACACATCTGCCTCCACGATGGCTGCGCGGCCTCGATCCACGTCCTCCGGTGTCAGGAGTTCGTTCGCGCCCGCAGCCACGACGATCATGTTTTCACCCTCGGCGTCCACAAAGATCAGGGCAGCACCGGTATGCGTCTCGTCTGTACGGAGAACAAAGTCCGATCGGATGCCTTCCTTGATCAGGTTCGCCTCTGCCTGATCGCCAAAACTATCGGTGCCGAGCTTGACCACCATAGCGACGTCAGCCCCCAGCCGGGCTGCAGCAACAGCTTGATTCGCGCCCTTGCCTCCCGGCCCGGTAAGAAACGGTCCCCCGATGATGGTCTCCCCTTTGACGGGCATGCGCGGCGTTACGCCGACGAGGTCTGTGTTGAAGCTGCCAACCACGGTTACTTTCGGACGTCTGTTATTACCCATAATCCCTCCTGCAATGTGAGTTCACTATCGAACGCTTATTCAAACGCTGGAATGATCGTTTGACGATCCACGTCTACAAGCCCGATGTCCGTTGGCCGAAAGCTAGGTACCACCGGCAGAGGAAGTGAGGACAGCAGGCCGACCGGATTCTCTGTGACGCCCAATTGGTTCGCCGCTTCGACAAACACTCGAAAATCACGCGCCAAATCAGGAACGGATCGTTCGGCCAATATCCCAGCTACAGGCAATGCGACCAGTGCGCGAATCTGCCCATCAGAAACGACAACGTACCCTCCGCCAGATTCAATCAGAGCGCTGGCCGCTGCGGTCATATCCGATGGATTCGTGCCTACGACTACCAGATTATGGGAATCGTGGGCGTATGTCGTGGCTATTGCTCCGGCGCGTAGGCCAGTCCCTGCGATCAATACGGCCGAGCGGTTCTCATTGTGGCCGTGTCGGTGCCAGATCGCTGCCAGGGCCAGATCAGCTTGGTCTTGCCACAATACAATGCTGTCTTCCACGCGCAACTGGCGTGCCTCCAACGGGCCACGCCCCCTGCGCGTCAGCACCTGTGCCACAACACTTGGTCCGGGAGCTTTTACGGCGAAATCATCCACAGTTGGGCGTGCCAGATGAACGGACGCCAGTGCTGCATCGGGCGGTGGGTATTGGGATAGAACAGGACTCACCATCGCTCCATCCCGAGCGATGACGGTGCCTGATACAACGGTCAGGTGTATTTCGAAGGTTTCGAGGTCGCTCAGCACCAGTAGGTCGGCGGTGCGACCTGGAGCTACCGCCCCTAGGTCGTAGCGGCGCAATCGGCGAGCCGAGACTAGCGTGGCGGCTCGCACCGCATCTACAGGGCTTATTCCCAGTGCGATGGCCCGGCGAATCCCTCGATCAAGATGTCCTTCCTCCACTAGTTCGTCAGGCGGGATGTCGTCCGTGACGAATACGACGTTTTCCAGGTGTCCCCGTTGCCGCCAGCTCTCGGCGGCCGCAGCCACGTTATCGTGGTGCATCGAGCAACAGATCTCCACCGTCATTCCCAGACGCGTGCGGGTCAGAATCCCCTCTGGCGTCAGTATCGCGTGATCGGAGTCTATCCCAGCGGCCAGATAGGCGTTCAGGTCCCGGTCGCCAGGTAGCCTGACGTGCCCCGTGAAGATGACCCCACGCTGCCGACCCGTCTTCACGATCTCGGTGATGCGGGGCGATTGTCGCACGACGCCCCAGTAGTCCATCACCTCTGCCAATCCGATGGTATCGGGACCGTTCAGCAGAGCACCCACCTCTTGCGCCGTAAAGGTCGCGCCGGAGGTTTCAACGCCGGGCACAGCAGGCACGCAGGTCGGCACGAAAGTCAGCACACGCAGTGGGAGTCCGCTTGAGGCTCGACGCATATAGTCGACTCCCGCAACTCCTAGGACGTTGGCGATCTCGTGTGGGTCCTGCGCGACTGTGGTCACGCCCCGCGGCAAGACAGCGTTGGCAAAGTGCTCCGGCGTGACGTGCGTGCTCTCGATATGCATATGGCTATCAATCAACCCAGGTGCTATCCACATCCTGGTGGCATCTATGATCTGCTGTCCCTCACAACGCGTGTCCTGCGGATCGGTCACGTAGGCGACGGTATCTTGGCAAATGCCTACCGTCGCCGGATGCACCTCCCGGGTCAAGACGTTCAGCAGTTGGCCGTTGCGTATCACCAGATCGGCTGGCTCATCGCCTCTCGCCACGCTGAGTAGCTTGTGGTAATCTGCCACACTATACCTCGTCCGGCCAGATGGAGAGGACGACCTGGTTGTCTACGTCCACCAGACCTTTGTCCGTAATGCCATAGGATGGGATGACCGGCAGGGCCAGCCCCAAGACCGGACCGATGGGTTGTCTGAAATCCATCCCCAGGTCACGGAGGGCCTGGCTGATCTGGTGCACGAGCGGTACCAGCTCTTCCAGGGGCTTTGGACTCATCAGTCCGGCGATGGGCAACGGCAGCAGCGCCATAACCTGCCTTTCGCGAACACAGCAGATTCCCCCTCCACAGGCGACCAGCTCACGTGCTGCCGTCGTCATATCCTGGGCGTCACGGCCGAGAACCAGCAGGTTGTGGGAATCGTGTGCCACCGTGCTAGCGACAGCTCCCTGGCGGAGGTTCGGGCCCTTCACCAGCGTCAGGCTGCGCCCTCCTGTCTGTCCGTGGCGTTCCGTAATCGATGCCAGGCAGATATCGTCACTGGCTGAGATATCAACGATCCCCTCGTGCACTGGAAAATCGGTGACCTCGAGACCTCTCAAGTAGTCCGGCCCGATCGTCATAACACGGAGGTTCTCACGCTGGCGGCCCTGTCTGGCGTGCAGCTCAAAGTCCTCGCGTCGCGGTGGGCGGGGTAGGTGGACGGTATTCTCTTGCTCGACGGCTGATTGCATACGGGGCAGCGATACTTGTAGATGCCCTCCTTGCGCCACCATCCGTCCGTCGACAAAGACCTCATCCGGCTCGAAACTTTCCAGGTCACGTAGCAGGAGGATGTCCGCTCGCTTGCCGGGGGCAATTGCACCCAGATCGTGCAAGCGGTGACGCTGTGCGCCGTGCAGCGTGGCAGCCCGTACTGCATCAATGGCCGGGAAACCCCCCGAGATAGCGCCACGCACCACGTTGTCCATATGACCGGCGTGGAGCAGGTCCTCCGGAAAGACGTCATCCGTACACAGAACCAAATTGGGAGGCACAGTTCCCAGTTGTCGCACGAGTTCGCCCAGCACAGACATACTTTCACCAAAGCTGGAGATGCGCCCTTCCACCGTCATTCCGAAGCGTAACTTTTCGAGCAACTCGTCTGGATCGATCCCCTCGTGATCCGATAGCGGCCCTCCCATCATATAGGCTGCCAACTCAGGTCCGTGCAGCCCTGGGCAGTGTCCGCTGATAGCAGTCTCGTGTGCCAGCGCTACGTCGAGAATCGCGCGCATGCGGTCCCCCTGCTGCACGACGCCCACATAGTCCATTACTTCGGCCAGGCCGATCACCCGGTCCCAGGCAAGCATCTCGGCGACTTGTTCCGGGCCGAACGCAGCGCCCGCCGTCTCTAGGCTAGGCACTGCGGGTACGCACGATGGCACCTGCACGTAGACGCGCAGCGGTAGGTTGGCTGTCGCGTCCAGCATGTAGCGGACGCCCCGCAGGCCCATTACGTTCGCAATCTCGTGGGGGTCAACGACCACGGTCGTGGTTCCGTGGGGTAGCACAGCAGCGGCGAACCCGGCTGGGCTCATCATGCTGCTTTCAATGTGCACGTGGGTATCCACCAGACCAGGTACGGCATATTTGCCCTCCGCCGGGAATCGCGCCTTTGGCTGGGGAAGCGCAGATTTCCATTCACCCGGCGAACCAACGTGCGCGACGTATCCGCCTGCAATGCCAATATCGGCCAGATACACCTCGCGAGTATAGACGTTGACCAACTGTGTATGTTCGATCAGCAGGTCCAGAGGACGATCTCCGCGGGCAGCTTCCACTCTCCTGGCCCTTGATTCCATCGTCAGGATACTCCTTCTCCTCTCCGCCGATGCAGTACGCTGCGCGAACCCACAAAGACCTGGATGAGCACGGCTGTTACTAGGGCTGCCGCGGCAGATAGATAGAATGGCAGGGTGTAGTTGGATTGGGCAAACGAGCCTCCTGTCAGGCGTGCCGCCAGCCCGATTCCTATCCAGAAAGTGATCTCAAGCCAGGCCGATACGGCGACTTTGGCTTTGGGGGTTGCGGCGTCCATGGCATAGGCGAACCAAAGAGGTTGGGCCACTGCAAAAAGGGCTTTGTATAGCCAGTACGTGCTGGCGCCTGCCAGAGGGATGGTCGTCAAGGCCATCACAACTGTAGTGACCGGAATGAGATAACGTGCCATAGTCATCGTGCGTGCAATGCCCAGGCGCGCCGCAAGCGTCGGCCCCAGGGCTGTGGCGATTATCGTAGGTATGAAAACAAGGGCCTCAACGCCGCTAAAGAACTCTCGGCTGGTTCCCAGATGATACAGAAAGTAGATATTCATAAAAGGGTTGAGTAGTCCTACCGTCAGCCCGATGAACAATTCAACTATCGCTGCCTGTGCCGTAAACCGATCTATGCCCCAGAGATAAGGATAGAGGCTGATTCTCTTCTTTTCCTCTCGCTCACTCGTCTGTGGAAGCGTATGATCTTTGATCATCAGGACAGGTGCTACGGCCAGCAAGGTGAGTGCCCCAGCGATGTACAGCGTGTAGCGATACTGGGTCGTGATATCTGGAGATATGAATTGGATCAAGTTGGGCACATAGCCAGCGAACAACGATCCCAGAGCCATCGCGAGACTGCTCAAGAGACTGTTCACACTGAATACGTGAGTTCGCCCGGAATCTCCAACGTTCGCGGCCAGGAACGGGAGCAGCACGACGAAATTCCCCGAGATTACCAATCCCTCGATAAAGGCAGCGGCAGAGATCAACCCTACGTTCGGTGTCGCTACCCGAACCAACTGCGACAGGCCGGCAAGCAAGTAGACGATCAAAAAGGTCTTCTTGTAGCCGATGACCTCACTGAGGAACCCGATGGGAATCGCTCCCAGCACATGGGCAAAAGGACCTGCACTCAGTATCCCTCCGAGCACGTCCACCTTGATGCCCAACGACAGGATGTAGAGGTTAAACTCGACGGTGAAAATACCCAGAGTCAGACTGCTCAGGACAGACGCGATCAACAGCAACCTGACGTTCCGATTGAAACCTCGGATCTCTTGCACGTAGCTCAAGACCGCGCGCCGGAGTCTTTGCATTATCATAGTGTAAAGACCCTCTTCAACCAGCTTGTAGCCACTGCGCTTCTCGATATCAGAGACCAGCCTCCAATTCTGTCTCCCAGGTCTTTAACTGGCCAAGTACTTCCTGAAAGCCACCAAATATCCTGCCACACTCTTCAATGACACCTAGCACGAACAGATTAATGCCATAGCCTTGATCGGCTTTACGCAAGCCCCGGGAGTCGGTCATAAAGCCCGCGATGCCCTTCTTTGAGGGATCCTCCCGCAACAGACCGTAGAAAATGCCGATTTCGCAGGCTGTCCCATCGTCGACCTGGGTGCCATCCAGCAGAGCTACCACCGCATTGGCGCCAACCAGTCCCTCGTAATCTTTCTCGAAAATGAATTCGGCTGACCTCGGTGGCAGGCCCAATTGCTCACGGGTCAGTCGCCCTTTGCGCAAGAGTTCGATGGCGAGATCAGACGCAGATTGTCCTACGAGTTCCTCCTGCTTGAGTGCCCCCTGCTCCACTAATGACTTGATGATCTCTGGCGCGATGACTGGTTTGAAACTCTCGTGGGGCACAAATGGCTCAATGTTGTTCTCTCTCAGGATTTGCGCGTGCTCCGAGATGAATTGGCGAACATACGGCGTGAACAGCGGCCCAGCAAAGTAGATTTTCATAACGTTGTCTTCTCCATCTGCAGCAGACCTTCTGATTGCAGTTCCGCTCGCCAAGTGTTGATCTGTTTCACGGCGTCTTTTAGCTCGCGATGCACAATGCCGCCCTTGAGAAGACAGCCCAACACGAAAGCATTAAGCCCTTTCCCCTCTCCCGGTGAATCCAAGGTGCGCCAATCGTCGTGCACCGCTACGATACCTTTCTTGGTGGGATCGGTCTGCATCAAGGCATAAAAGATACCGATCTCGCATGCCGTGCCATCGTCAACCTCGGTGCCATTGATGACCGCCAGCATCGCGTTCGACTCGGCAATAGCGCCAAAGTCCTTGTCAAAGACCCGTTTGGCCGATGGCCCTGATGGAAGGCCCAAGTCCTCACGTGTTATCACGTTCTTGCGCAAAAGATCCCGAACCAAGTCCGCCAAAGGTTGCTGTGTCAGGTCCTTTTCGCTCATCAGCCCTCGCTCCATCAACAGGCGCGGTGTATCTGGTGGCAGATCCAGCGTAAAGCTCTCGTGCGGCACAAATGGGTCTATCCCACCCTCGCGCAAGGCCTGTCCGCATTCGGACATATACTCGCGTTCATAAGGTGTAAAAAGAGGTCCTGCGCAGTACACTTTCATAAATCTTCTCCTGGTGTGGTCTATACGGGCCTCATTTCGGTTGAGGGAGATAGGTGCCATGCACTTATGAATGCAAAACACCTCTCCTGGCGTATGTGCACTGTCCCTTGCAGCGTCTCGTCCGAAACACGTCCTCGTGATTTAGGCATCAATCTCGCGGAGGATGGCTTTCATCAGCTTGATGAACTTGGGCTTTGTCCTATTGGCCACCGCGACGACTTCCTCGTGAGTCAATATACCTCGTGGTCCTGCCTTGGGGTCCTTGGCCACGTCTGTGATGCACGAGATGCCCAAAGTCTGCATACCGGCGTGGGTCGCGGCGATGACCTCCGGCACAGTTGACATGCCCACGGCATCGCCACGCAGCATGCGATAGATCTGGCTTTCGGCCCGCGTGGTGTAACAAGGGCCCTGCACGGCGATGTAGACGCCACGCTGTACGTGAATCCGCTCTGAATCCGCAGCCTGCTGGGCCACCTCGACCAGGTCCCATGGGTAGGCCAATGCCATACTGGGGAATCGTACGCCCAAGTCGGGATCGTTGGGACCGATCAATGGATTGCTAAACATAAGATTGATATGATCCACGATGATCATAAGGTCGCCGGGCTTGAAGGAGCGATTGACACCTCCTGCGGCGTTGGTGGCGATGAGGATGTCGGCTCCCAACGTCCGCATCACCCAAACCGGGAACGCCAACTGCTGCATCGAGTGACCCTCGTAGTAGTGAAAGCGGCCCTTCATCGCGATGACCTGCTTGCCTTCCAGTTCCCCAATGACCAATTCGCCCGCGTGTCCCGCTACGGTGGACTCTGGGAAGTAGGGGATATCACGGTACGGGATCACAGCAGCACTGATGATCTCGTCGGCCAGGGCTCCCAGCCCAGATCCTAAGATGAGGCCAATCTGCGGCTCTGTGTCGGTTTGGGACTGGACGTAGGCGGCAGCCTCTTGCCGTTTGGCTTTCCATTCCAGTTCTGATGCTGCATTGGGATCCATCTTTTCTCCTTCGATTGGTCGTTTTCGATTTCAGGGCGCGAGCCAGGTATCCAATACTAGTTTGCGATACCGCTGAGTGTCTATGCTCGCAACCACGTTCACGTTCGGCTCTGGTGCGTCGCCAAGCCTGTTCCGAAACGGGCGGCGGTCCACCACCGTCATTCCTCGTGTATGCTCTCCCTGGGTTTCGATCACCACGTGCTGTATTCGAGACTCGGCGAGGGTGGGGTCAATGGCGACTCCCATAGCAGCCAGGTCGGGTGGGGTGGTCGGACCTTTCCAGCGGACCAGACGCTGTCGAAGCAGTTGGCTCGCCATCCAGCACCACGGCATATCCGTAGCCTCGAGTTGATCCACGTCCTCCGTTTCGATCTTTCCACCCTGAATGATAGGATCAAGAGCCACCATCGTCTTGGGGATTCGGCTACGAAAAACCACGTCCGCCGCCTCAGGGTCAACCCAGACGTTGAATTCAGCGGCTGGCGTGGTATTACCGCCAGCGATGCCGCCGGCCATCATCACCAGTGAGCGAACGTGTTCCTCCAGCTTCGGTTCCTTAAGCAGCGCGAGGGCGATATTAGTGAGGGGTGCCAGCGTGATCAGATCAACCGGGTGCGCGCTTTCCATAACCGTACGGACCAGGAAATCCACAGCGTGTTCCTCGTCAGCACCTTCTTTGGGGTCAGGAAACCCGATGTCGCCCAGGCCATCGGAGCCATGAGCGTATTCCGCTGTCCTCAACGGTCCGGTCAGTGGCCTAAACGCACCTTGCAACACGGGGACTCTTCTGCCGGAATACTCCACGACCACCAAGGTGTTGCGCGTCGCTTTCTCAATCGTCGTGTTACCCGCGACTGTGGTGATCCCCAAGACGTTGAGCGCAGGCGAGCGCAATGCGAGCAATAATGCCATAGCATCATCAACGCCCGTGTCACAATCGATGAGCACATCTCTTTTCCGCATAACATCCCTTTCTTCGGACATGATCTCCCGTGTTCTCTGCCTGTTCTGCAACTTGAAAATCGGCGAAGGATTGAAAAGGTGAGAGGCGTCGCCCGTCGGGGAATTCCAGCAGCAGACGACGCCTCATCCGTGTACTGGCGTCTTTGACTGGTAATATCTACAGCTTTTCTGCACCGTCGGCCAAGGCGACGTTTTTCATCGCCTCGATCGCAATGCGAATCGCGTTCTCCTCACCCTGTCTGAAAGCTTCTTCACACCACTCCGGCTTTGTCTCTTTTGACGTCCCGTCACTGGGGAAAAGCGCGCCAGCCCGCCACCCGTGGAACGCGGCCAGCACAAAGAGCGTGTCGCTTTCCATCTCGCCCGAGACTATCCCAGATTGCTTCAATACCTCCCGCATAGCAGGGTCCCGGCGAGGGGCGTAGAAGGCATCTCCCGCCGACCCCAGGCCCACGTGGACTTTCATACCCAGCGCCTTTGCGGCGTTCACCAGAGCGGTGGTTATCTCAAAATTCGGCACGGCCGGGAACTCTATCGGCAGGTAGTTGTTGGCGGTGCCACCTGCACGGAAAGTGCCCGTAGAGATGATGACGTCACCGCAGTCTACATAGTCCTGCAGGGTGCCACACGAGCCTACACGGATGAATGTATCCGCACCCAAGTGCCCCAGTTCCTCAAGGCAGATGGCTGTCGTGGGGCCACCCATTCCGGTAGACGATACTGTGAGCCGAATGCCGTCCACCGTACCCGTGTATACCATATAGCCTCGACTATCGCTTACCAGTTCTGCGTGATCGAAATGGTCAGCGATTTTCCTCGCTCGCGCGTGGCTGCCGGGAGTGAAGACATAGCGTGCGATATCCTTTGCATCACAGCGAATGTGAAACTCCATGTTGTCCAATCTCCCTTGTATCGGTCGTTGCACTACTGGCCAACTGCCTTATCGGCCAGTGCGATGCTCTTCATCGCTTCAATGGCGATCCGGATCTCTTGCTCTTCGCCCTGGCGGAAGGCCTCCTCGCCCCACGCCGGCTTGATCTCTTTCGACGTCCCATCGCAGGCTAGGATCGCTCCGGCTCGCCACCCACGAAAGTTGGACACAACGAAGAGCGTGTCGTTCTCCATTTCCAGCGCCAAGACACCCGCCTGCTTCAACTTTTCGAAGAGCTGGGGATTCGGTGGGGCGTAGAAGGCATCTCCTGACCATCCAACGCCTACGTGGATCTCGACTCCCAGCTTGTTGGCTGCCTCGATCAGCGCTGTAAGAACGTCAAAGTTGGGTGCTGCCGGGAAAGCTGGTGGCAAGTATCGGTTGGCCGTCGCGCCGGCCCGAAAAGTGCCCGTCGGCACGATCACATCGCCGACATCAACATAGTCTTGCAGGGTGCCGCACGATCCCACACGGATAAAAGTATCCGCCCCCATATGCGCCAGCTCCTCTATGCCCATAGCTACCTGAGGTCCGCCTATACCGGTCGAGCATGCGGTCATCGGGATTCCGTCCACCTTGCCGGTGTAGACCCGATATCCCCGACTGTCGCTCACCAGGCGCGCACCTTCAAAGTGATCCGCAATCTTTTTCGCCCGGGTGTGGCTGCCGGGAGTAAAGACGTAGCGGGCAATATCCTCCGCATCACAGCGAATGTGAAACTCCATAACCCTATCCCTCCCTCGTTTCTGGGCTAGTCCTAGTCCTCCTGTTGTTCCTCACCGTTATTACTGTTGGCCAGCGCCGCTTTCCTGGCCCTCTCCCTGTGGAGAGTAAACGCAGTCAAGGCGAGCAGAGTAGCCACGTAGGGCAGCATGCTGATGAAGTAAACGGGTATGAGGCGCTCTCCTTGCAGTCGCCAGCCGATCGTGTCTACAAAGCCGAAAAGCAGGCTCGAGAGGAACACCCCGATCGGTTCCCCGCCGCCAAAGGTGTTGACGGCCATACCGATGAACCCCCGGCCAGCCGACATCTGATCCGTGAACATCTGGAGGTGGCCCAACGCCAGGTAGACCCCGGCCAGGGAGGCAAAGACGCCGCTTGCCATCACCGCTCCGAAGCGGATGCGTTCGACGTTGATGCCCAAGGCCTCTGCTGCGTGGGGATTCTCACCGACCGCTCGGAGGTGCAGACCCCACGGCGTGCGATAGAGGAACACGGTGGTCAGCGCCACAAGGATCCAGGTAAGGTAGATGATGATGCTGTGGCCGCTCAGTACCGGTCCCAAGAAGGGGATGTCCTTGATGATGGGTATGTCGATGGGGTGCAACCCTACTATGCGCGGATCAGCGAACGCGCCAGCCTGCCCGAAAACCACGCGCGTCATAAAGATGGTGGCTGCAACAGCAAAGATGTTGATGGCAATACCCATGATGATGATGTGCGCACGGAACCTGAGCGAAAAGAGGGCAAAGAGCCCGCCGATCACGGCTCCACTGAGCATAGCGGCCAGCACTCCGGCCAGCGCACTCTCAAAGAAATAGCTGCCCGCCACCGCAAACCAGGCGCCGAAAAGGATCATCCCCTCTCCAGCGATGTTCAGGATACCTGCCCGACTGGTGATCAGCGCGCACAGCCCGGCCAGGGCTACGGGGGTAGCTAGCCGCAGCATGCCTTGCAGATTGGCCACGTTGAAGACGTAGCGTTGCAAAATGTCCAGTAGTTGCGCAACTGTGTCTGCATCCATCGTCTTCCCCCTAAACCTCCAACTCCTTGGTGGTCCGCCGCACCTCCTCGGAGGGACGTGCCCATCGGATCCTTCTCACGAATGCCCACATCCCCGGCGCGGCCATAAAAAAGATGATCAGGCCGACGATGACGTCAATAAGCTGTCGAGGTACGCCGGCAGCCCATTCCAACCCCAGGGCGCCGGCCTCCATGCTGCCGTAGAAGAGCGCCGCCACGGTCGAACCCAGGATCGTCTGCCCTCCTAGAAGGGCGGCCAGGTTGCCCCGGAAGCCAAAGCCGATAGCAAAAAGGTTCTTGTACTCTCTCCACACGCCGAGGATCTCCACGATACCGCCCAGACCGGCGATCCCACCACTCACGAGCATCCCGCTAATGAAGGTACGGTCTAGGTCCATACCACCAAACTCGGAAAAGGGAAACGAGATACCCACCATGCGCCACTCATACCCCAGTTTCGTGTATTTGAAGATAAAGTACATGGCAGCCACCACAGCCAGGGCGATAAAGATGCCGACGTGCGCCTGGCTGCCCTTGCCTAGGTTCTCGTTCAACTCGACGAATTGGACCAGCCGAGCGCTCTCGTGCACGGGCGGTGTCTCCGGTGTGGTGAGGGTGTCACGCATAGGATAGTTGGTGAGATAGGAGATGAGAAACGTGGCGATATAGTTCGTCATGATAGTCGTGATGATCTCACTAATACCCAACCTTTGCCGCATAATGGTAGGGAAATAGGCCCAGAGCGCCCCACCCAGGAATCCGACCAACAGTGTCAGCGGGAGGTGGATGATCAAGGGCAACTTGAAGGCATAGCCCACAAAGGTTCCACAGATGGCACCGATGAAGAACTGGCCCTCCACACCTACGTTAAAGACGCCCGTCCGAAAGGCCAGTGTCGAGGCGATGGCCGTAAACACGAGGGGTGTCGCCCGCTGTATTGAGATGAAGATGCTCCTCTGGCTGCCAAAAGCACCCTTGAAGAGCAATCCATAGATTTCGAGAGGATTCTGTCCATGCCACGCCATGATTATGGAGCCGACAACCATGGCCGCCAGAATGCTCAGAAGGATACTCACCGAGCCCTGCAGAATGCCCCTCAATGACCTCTGGAGTGTGGCAAGCACTCCGGACTGGGATGCTTGTGTTGATGACTTATCTGTGTTAGACACCGTGTACTTCCTCCTTCCGAGCTTCCTTCTCGTCAGTGATACCGGCCATCCACAAGCCCAGACCTTCCTCAGTTGCGTTCTCGGCATCGAGGGTACCGACGATCTCCCCTTCATACAGCACCGCGATGCGGTCGCTCAGAGACATGACTTCTTCCAGTTCGGCCGAGACCAGTAGGACGGCTGTGCCATTGTCACGCGCGTCCACGATGCGCTGGTGAACGAACTCGATACTGCCGATATCCAGGCCCCGGGTAGGTTGCGCGGCGATCAGAAAGTCTGGATGCGTGCTGATCTCTCGGGCGATGACCACTTTCTGCAGGTTGCCCCCGGAGAGGGTGAATGCAGGCACGTCCTTGCCGGTCGTGCGAACGTCGAATGTCTCAACTGCCTCGTTGGCAAACTCGCCGATTCTCTGCAAATCCAGAAGAGGCCCTCTGGACATTGGGGATTTAAAATAGGTGCAGACAATGAGGTTTTCCTCGACAGTCGCCGGCAGGGCCAGGCCTCGCACATACCGATCCTCTGGCACGCACGACATGCCGATTTCCCTCCGCTCTCGCACGTTCAGCGAAGTGATGTCTTGATCCTTGAGGTGAATCTTTCCACCCACAGCCGGACGCAGGCCCACGATGCCCTCGACCAACTCCCGCTGTCCGTTCCCCTCCACGCCAGCGACTCCCAAGATCTCCCCCTGCCGCACCTCCAGTGAGACGCCCTGTACGGCCATCAGATTGCGGTCGTCGCGCATCTTGAGGTTCTCTATCCGCAGAACGGTCTCGCCGGGATCTGATTTTTCCTTACTGACCCGCAGAAGGACTTCTCGACCGACCATCATCCGCGCGATCTCGGCAGGGTTGGTCTCCTCCGTTTTCTTGGTGCCTACCACTCTCCCGTCGCGCATCACGGTCACCCGGTCGGAGATTTCCATCACCTCGCGGAGTTTGTGCGTGATAAAGATGACGGTCTTGCCACCTGCGACCAGGGAGCGGATGACCCCGAAGAGGTCGCGTGTCTCCTGGGGGGTCAGGACCGCCGTCGGCTCATCCAGGATCAGGATATCCGCGTTCCGATATAGCGTCTTCAGGATCTCGACACGCTGCTGAACACCCACGGGCAGATCCCGGATGCGGGCGTCTGGATCCACCTCCAATCCGAAACGTCTGGATATGTCCACTACGCTTTCGTGGATGGCCTTGCGGTCCACAAAGATGGACTTGCGCAGCTCTGCCCCCAGGGTGATGTTCTCGGCGACAGTAAAGGATGGCACCAGTTTAAAGCTCTGGTGGACCATGCCAATACCCAGAGCGATGGCATCGGCGTTCTTGCGTATCTGAACGGGCTGCCCACGCACCAGAATGGTGCCGCCTTCAGGGTGGTAAAGCCCGTACAGGACATTCATAAGCGTTGTCTTGCCAGCCCCATTCTCGCCTACCAGGGCGTGAATCTCGCCCTCCTCGACTGTGAGATCCACGTCGTCGTTGGCGACAACGCCTGGGAACACCTTGCGTATCCCCCTCATCTCAACGGCTGTTGTCACTTCGCTGACCTCCTCCTGATTTGACGAGGAGGGCGGTCATACCGCCGCCCTCCTCGTACTCTTACACGCATAGTGTGGCTATTGCCCCATACCGCCGGGCGGAGCCGGATTGTCGCAGGGGTAGACTTCCATGTGGTCCTTGACGCACATCTCGCCGGCGATGATCTTGTCAACGGCCTCCTGGACCGCCGGAATAGCCTCATTCTTGAGTATTTCCGCCATGTCCGAGGGGCCATTGTCCAGAAACACGGTGTCAAGGTCATACAGGTAGCACAGCCCAACTGCTTCCTCCTGTAGGCCATAGACCCGGTTGCCAGCCTCCAAGGTGCCCTGGGTCAGCGACTCGATAGCGTCAAAGACGGCTACGTCCACCATCTTCATCATCGAGGCAACGACGTGGCCAGGTTCGATGTAGCACTGGTCCGAGTCCACGCCAATGGAATAGAGACCCTGCTCGGCAGATGCAGCAATGACGCCCTCGCCACTCTTGCCAGCAGCGGCAAAGATGATGTCCGCACCTTCCTCGTACTGTGTCAGCGCTAACTCTTTGCCCTTCGTGGGATCGTTGAAGGCGCCGACCCAGCCGGAGACTACCTCGACATCCGGGTTTGCGTACTTGACGCCCTGGATATATCCCTCCTCAAAGCGGCGCAGCAGCGGCACGTCCATCCCACCGACGTAGCCCACTTTACCGGTCTTGGTCAGCATCGCGGCCACCATCCCGACGGTGAAGGAGCCCTGCTCCTCCCGGAAGATGAGACCTGTCCCGTTCGGGACGTCGAGGGTGGAATCCACGATAGCGAAGTGGGTGTCGGGATACTCATTCGCGATCTCGGTGGTCCAGTCTGTTGAGCCAAAGCCCACGGTGATGACCAGGTCATATCCTTCCTCCGCCATGGCGCGGGCAGCCAACTGCTGCTCACCGACGTCGGCGTTCTCGATGACCTTGGTCTCCACGTTCGGCAGTTGCTCCTCGGCCCACTT
>Ga0180437_10001238_pt1 | contig 44123 bp, 42 predicted proteins | sample SS_ome_4_FD_132410 | JGI IMG/M metagenome (GOLD analysis project Ga0180437, IMG submission 132410) | Hypersaline lake sediment archaeal communities from the Salton Sea, California, USA - SS_3_D_1 metaG | ecosystem: Environmental > Aquatic > Non-marine Saline and Alkaline > Hypersaline >... | reverse complement strand
ATCAGAAATTATGCTCTTCTGATGCAGAGCTTACGAAAGCATTGGAGGATGGCTTTGAAAAAGCCGGCCACAAGGGCGCTTATCGTGCTATTGCGGACCTCTGGGTAGAATGGTATGGGAAGCTCGGCAAGAGCGTATACGCAATGGATATATTCGATAGCTATTTCATTGCTGGAAACTACGATTTGGCCATGGATTGGCTCGAAAAAGCCTACGAAGAGTACGATCCCAACCTGCCCTATCTCGGCTTGCCCTACTATGATCCCTTGCGTTCCTACCCACGTTTCCAGGAAATACTGCGAAAGATGAACCTCCCGGTGGATGATAAGGAATAACATTTTTCACTTTATTATCCGGAAATGCATCCTTTGCTAAGGGAAGCATCTTCATTTCCGTGATAAATGGGGCTTTTTGGGATGGTTGAAGCGACCTTGAATGCTTTAGCCAGTCCTTCCGTTCTTCGAGGGGATCTGACGTAGTCAGACGGGGGTGCTGTACTCGGCACGACTTTGCCGAGGACTACGGGTTCTAAGCAAGCACGGGAACAGAAGATAAGAAAAAAAGAAGGGGGTTAAGGTGCGCAGTTCACCGCCGCCGAGAAGGACGGTAAAGGAATGGCGTTAAAAAGCTTCACGGGAGCGAAACCATTCCTAAAAGCCCAAGGTTAACCTTTTGATCACAGAAGTAAGGATGCTTACTTCGCTTGGGGAATTTTTGCTTTGAGTGAAAGAATTGATATACTGTTCTCGCGTTTGCGGAAAAAAGAGAAAATCCGCAAGGCCCGGTCGTTTTACAATTGAAGAAACGGAGATCTATCATGGACATACGAAACAAGATCCGGATCGGCGTGATCGGGGGCGCTTCTCCCGAACCGGAATTCCGGCAGATCGCCTACGATATCGGCAAGCGGATCGCTGAAAAAGGAGCGATCCTGGTCTGCGGCGGGCTCGGCGGCGTCATGGAAGCCGCAGCCCGGGGCGCCAAAAAAAGCGGGGGGCTTACGATCGGCATCCTGCCGGGAATATCTTGCGACGATGCCAACCTTTACATCGACATCCCGATCGCCACCGGCCTGGGATACAGCCGCAACTCGGTCGTCGCCATGAACGCGGATGTCCTGATCGCCGTGGACGGACAGTACGGAACGCTGACAGAGATTGCCTACGGGAATATCTACGGGAAAAAGGTCATCGGCATCGGGACTTGGGACATCCGGGGAGTGGAAAAAGTGGAAACCCCCCAACAGGCCGTGGACTTGGCGCTCAAAGACTTTTTCCCGCTCACATCTTAAATATGGGTAGTCCATGACCGAAACCTACAAAATCACGGTCAGCTACGACGGGGCCGATTATCACGGCTGGCAGAGGCAGCCCCGGAAAAGAACCATCCAGGGAGCCCTCGAAAAGGCCCTGTCCAAGATCGCGAAAAAACAGATCCCTGTGATCGGAGCGGGCCGGACCGATGCGGGCGTGCATGCCCTCGCCCAGGTCGCCCACTTCAAGGCAAGGCTGAATCCGGACGAGGACGCGCTTTACCGGGCCCTGAATTCTCTTCTTCCCAACGATATCCGCATCGTCTCGATCCGGAAAACGGATCCCGACTTCCACGCCAGGAAAATGGCTGTATCCAAGGTCTACCGGTACCGCATATTCAACGCCAAAGATATCAGCCCCTTTCTCCTCCGGTATGCCCTTTACTGGCCTTACGAACTCGACTTGGAGAACATGAAAACAGCTGCAGCAAAGTTCATCAGGGAGGCCGATTTTACCCCGTTTTCCTCAAACCGGCTCTTGTATCCGGTGCGGAAAGTCATCCGTTCGGATATTCAAAAAAAAGGGAAGGAGATCTTGTACACGGTCGAGGCCAACGGATTTTTGAGATACATGGTGAGAACCATGGTGGGGACTCTACTGGAGATCGGGAGAGGAAAAAGAACGCCGGATATCGTCGACGAGCTGTTCGAAGGACGCCGGAGAACTCTCGCCAGTCCTACCGCAGAGCCCCAGGGACTTTGTTTGATCGAAGTCCGCTATTGAGAGAGACTTTTCCCCATGATGATGGCGTCCTCGGAAGGATTGCGGTAATATCCCCTTCTTAGGCCCAGCATGGAAAACCCCAATTTTTCGTACAGGCTCCGGGCAGCGAGATTGGACGGCCTGACCTCCAAAAACACGAATTCCGCTCCCTTGCGGCGCATCTCGAAGAGCACCCTTCTGAGGGCGACCTCCCCCACACCCATCTGCCTGTAATCGGGCGAAATGGCGATATTGCTGATCTGGACCTCGTTTCTGATATGCCAGTAGATGATATACCCGATGACTTTGTCCAGCGGTTTGAATACGATCACGTAGGGATTGGAAATGGGCTTGTTATCGATCTCCCCTTTGAACGAGGACAGATGCCAGGGATTGGGATAAGACATGTTTTCGATCTCAAGGACAGCATCGAGGTCCTTTTCCTCCATTCGCCTCAGATAATACGATTCTTCAGGAAGATAGGATTTTCTAATGCTTTTCCTCCGCCTGGGATTTGCGCAGATAGAGGGGCTCTGTATCATGCCAGCTTTGTCCCTCGTTTTCTCGAAGCTTTTCAAAACCGATCAAGCCCAACTCGTAACCGATGAAAGGAGTTCTTTTCGCAAACCTCGCCTTATCCTTGAAATACCGGTCCAAAACCGGGCGGTGTGCATGCATCCCGTTTCCGATAAAGTGAATGATCCTGTTGGCCGGGAGCCGGGAAAAAAGGGCATCGGGAGAATACGCGCCCTGGGGGATCAGCTCTTCCAGGCCCCCTGCCCCCGACCGGAATAGGGCTCCATAGACTTCTTTTTTCTTGGCATCGAGCAGGGGACAGATCAACCGGTTCCGCGGATGCTGGATCTTCCGCGCCAGCGCCAGCAATGTGGAAACTGGCACGACCGGCTTTCCAGATGCGTAGGCAAAAGATTTGACCGTGCTCAGCCCGATCCTTATCCCGGTAAAAGATCCGGGCCCCACGGCCACAGCATAGCCTTCCACGTCTTGAATCGTCAGATCATTGGATTCGAGCAAAAACCGGATGGCAGGAAGCAGGCGCTCGGAAAAAGTGTCGGGGGAATCGTGGTTGATCTCGGCCAGAAGCCGGGTGCCTCTCAGAAGGGCGGCACTCCCCGATGGCGTTGTCGTATCCACGCCCAATATTAGTGCATTATCCTCGATCATGGCTCAGGGTTTTCCCGTAATCGTAAAGCCCGCCTGCCTCGTAGATGCCGTGTTGGACAGCACTCATCGGAAGGACAGGGAAATGCATGTCTTTGCCGACGACTTCCGCTTTGCCGGAAACGAATGCCACCCGGACTTCATCGCCGGTCGCGAGCCTTCCTTCCGTCACCAGCCGGGAGATTTCGGGCGACCTCAAGACCGGAAATCCCGAATTGACGGCATTCCGGAAATAGATGGCACCAAAGGAAGGAGCCAGGATGGCTCCGATGCCAAGGGCCCGGAAGCAGTCCACTGCCTGCTGCCTGGAAGACCCCGCTCCGAAGTTCCTCCCCGCAACCAGGACATCGCCGGGACCTGCTTTATCGGAAAAGTCCTTCCATCCTTCAAGGTTGCCGAGGGCGTATTTCCCCATCTCATCCATCGCTGTTATATGGAGATGGGCGTTGTGAAAAATCTGATCGGTATCGATATTTTCGATGAGGTGCCCCCTCTCGTCCAAAAGAACCCAAATCTTCCCTGAGATACTTTTTTCCGTCACGCTACAAATCCTCCGGGCCGATGATGCGGCCGGCGACACAGGATGCCGCGACCACTTCCGGACTCGCCAGATAAGTTTTGCCCTTCCCTTGTTTGCCCGCAAAATTCCTGTTGCCAGTGCTGATCTGGACCTCCCCGGCCCCGGTCAGCCCGGCATGCCCCTCGGCACACCCCCCGCATCCGGGATTGCTGACGATGGCGCCGCTGGAAAACAGAGTCTCGAGAATCCCTTGGTCGAGAAGCTCCCGGTACACGCGCCTCGTAGCCGGAACCACCTTGAGCATGATGCCCTCTTTGATTTTCCGGCCTTCCAGGATACGGGCCGCTGCGGCCAGGTCCTCGGTCCGGCCGTTGGTGCAGGACCCGATAAAACCGGAATCGATAGGGGTTCCCTTGAGATGGGACACGTCAAAAACATTTTCGGGAGAAAAAGGAGCGGCGATTTGAGGGGGCAGTCCGGTGACATCGATCGTCACGGAATCCGCATAAGCCGCTTCCCCACTCCCCTCCGGAATGAAACCGATAATGCCCGCCATCTCGGTAACCATGCTGCAGAGAGTAATGCGGCCGGCCAAGGAAAGGGCGTTCACGGCTTCCCCGTAGAACTCTACCGCCTTCAACGCCGCCCTCTCGGTGCCCAAGATTTTCAGTATATACAGCGTTAAGTCCTTGGGCGTCGCCGCGGATGAGACGGCTCCCGCGACATCGACACGGAGGGTTTCGGGCACCTCGAACCAGGTCTTTCCCGTTTTGAACGCGAACGTGATATCCACATCTCCCATTCCCTGCCCGAAGCAGCCGACAGCCCCAAGGATATTCAAATGGCTGTCCGTCCCGACGACCGTGGTTCCTTCTGCAGCCAATCTCTCCTCGATGAGCACGTGGGATCCGATCCCGCTGTCCACATCGAAGACCTTGATGCCTTGCCTCCGGGCAAAATCCCGGCATATCTGCTGGTTGTCCGCATACTTGAGAGAGCAGGCGGGCGCGCAAAGATCGAAGGTGAAAAACGTTTTGGCTTTGTCGTGCACGGGATCGTTCCCGTATTCCCTTTGGAAATTTTTCACGACATTGGGACCGCCGAAATCACGGGCCGACCGGACATCCAGGTCCATCCACACGATCTTGCCCGGCACGGCTTCATCGGCGGTATGGGACTGGATGATCCGCTCGATGATCGTTTTTTTCATTGTCATAAGCGTTCGGCAACCGCGTTGGCGACATCCAGGGCCGTGGAGTTCCCTCCAAGGTCATAGGTCCTGACTTTCCCCTCGCGGATGACCGCGGCGATCGCTTCTTCCATCTGGCCGGACTTTTCTTTTTCCCCCAGCCAGTCCAGCATCATCTTGGTTGCCAGCAGCATGGCTGTGGGATTCACCTTGTACATTCCGGTGTATTTGGGTGCCGATCCGTGCGTGGGTTCGAACACCGCATAATCATCCCCGATATTCCCGCTGCAGGCAAAACCCAATCCCCCGACGAGCTGAGCCGCCAGGTCGGAAATGATGTCGCCGAACAGATTCTCGGCCACCAGGACATCATAATCCTGGGGATTTTTCACAAGCCACATGGCCATGGCATCCACATTGGCTTCCCAAAATTCGACATCCGGATACTCCGCGGACATTTTCCGGGCGATATCCAGGATGAATCCCCCTGTTTCCCGGAGAACGTTGGGTTTTTCCACGATGGTGACCGAACGCCGCTTGTTTTTTCGCGCATATTCGAACGCCCGCCGGCAGATACGCGTGCAGGCTTTTTTTGTCATGATCCGGGTGGAAAGGGCGACCTCTTCTGCCGGGATATCCCGGAATCTTTTCATCTTGGGATGAAGGAGCAACGCACTGCGCACTTCGTCTGGCAAAGGATGAAATTCCACTCCCGCATACATACCTTCGGTGTTTTCCCGGAATATGACCAGATCGATATCGTCCCGGTAATTGAGAGGGTTGCCCGGATAAGCCTTGCAGGGCCTGAGGTTGGTGTACAGGTCGAACTCCTGACGCAGCCGAACGATAGGACTGAAGTAGGAATAGTTTTTATCGCGCAAACCCGGATCGAGCTCTTTGAGGGCATCCTCCTTCGGTTTGGACGTGATGGCGCCGAAAAGACAGACGTCCGTTCCTTTCAGCAGCTCGATGGTCCTGTCGGGAAGAGGATTTCCCTCCCGGCACCAGTACTCCCATCCGATATCCCCCTTCACATATTCAGCATCGAGGCTCATTTTATCCAGCACGATCATGGCGGCCTCGATCACTTCTTTTCCGACCCCGTCCCCGGGCAGAACCGCGATTTTGTACTTAGGCATTGTTTGCTCCATGTGTTTTTTCTTTTTCGATTTTCTTTTTGATATAAGGAATCAGCCCCCCGGCTTCCAGGATGAGAAGGATGGATTGGGGAAGAGGAACGAAATCGAAATGGCCTTTGGCCGTCTCGATCCGGCCTTTGGAAAAGTCCACGAATATGTCTTCCCCGTCTTCGATGTTATCGACCGCTTCGCTGCACTGGATAACCGGAAGCCCCTGGTTTATGGCATTGCGAAAAAAGATGCGCGCAAAGGATTTGGCCACGACAGCCCGGACTCCCGCGTATTTCAAACAGGTGGCGGCCTGCTCGCGGGAGCTTCCGCAGCCGAAATTCCTGCCGGCCACGATCACATCCCCGGGCTCGACTTTTTGCGCGAATTCAGGGTCCAGGTCTTCGAGCGCATGCTTCGCCATCTCTTCAGGGTCCAGCACAGAATAGGTATATTTTCCAGGGAAAATCACATCCGTGTTGACATCGTCCCCGTATTTCCAGGCTTTCCCTTTGCTCATGTGTATTTCCTCGGATCCGCGATCCTGCCCTCCAGGGCGGAAGCGGCAACGGTTGCCGGGGATGCAAGATATATGGCCGAATCCCGGCTTCCCATCCTCCCCCGGAAATTCCGGTTGGCCGTGCTGAGGGCTACTTCACCCGGCGCGAGAATGCCCTGATGGGCTCCCAGGCAGGGACCGCATCCCGGGTTGAGTATCAAGCACCCGGCCTCTGCAAGAACCTCCAGATCCCCCCGCTGCAAGGCCAGCAAATATTCCCTTCTCGAAGCAGGGATGACCAGAACCCTGATCCCCTGATGAACCTTTTTTCCCCTCAATATGCGGGCAGCCACCTCCAGATCTTCGGCCCGTCCGTTGGTACATGTACCGATGATCGCCTGATGGAAAGAAGTCCCTTCTACCTCGGAGACGGGGCGGACATTATCGACGGTGTGCGGGCAGGCGACCTGAGGTGCGATCACGGAGATATCATAAGCCAGGACAGCCTCATACCCTGCATCCGGGTCTGAAACCGTCACATCGTATTCGCTGCGTGCATTTTCTTCGAGCCAGGTCAGGGTTTTCTCATCGGGAAAGAAATACCCGTTTTTCGCTCCCATCTCGGCGGCCATGTTGGCCATGACAAGCCGGGAAGACAGGGAGAGGGTGTTGGCCGCCGGCCCTGCAAATTCCACGGCTTTGTAATTGGCCCGGTCCGCTCCATGGTCCCCGATGATTTTCAATATGACATCTTTTGCAGAGACCATGGCCGGAAGTGTTCCGCTCATTTCGATCCGGATGGTCTCGGGCACCCTCAACCATATCTCATCGGTCGCCCAGACAGAGGCGGCCTCCGACCGGCCGATCCCTGCGGAAAAGGCACCGAAGGCACCGTAGCTGGTCGTATGGGAATCGGCTCCCAGGATCAATTTACCCGGCAGCGCAAAACCGTTTTCAGAAAAGACCTGATGACAGATCCCATGATGGACATCGAAAAAATGGGAGATCCCCTGCTCTGCGACGAATTCCCGGATTTCCTTGTGATTCTGGGCGTATTTTTCCGATGAAGCCGGAACCACATGATCCAGGACGATGACGATCTTTCCGGCACGTTTGACCCTTTCGATTTCCAGTTTCCGGAACTCTTTGATGATGGCTGCGGAGTTGTCGTGAGACAATATATAGTCCGGGCTTACGGTAACGATTTCTCCCGCTCTGGCTGGTTTCCCCGCCTTGCCGCCCAACAATTTTTCAGAAAATGTCCGACCCATCTGACCCTCGCTCAGATCTTCAACGACTCGAAGTTGACAAAATCGGCATGATTGACGATCACGGCTTCGACCGTTTTTCTCGCCCCGTCTCCCTCTTTGGAATGGCAGGCGATGATGTGAAGAACATCCTGGGGAAGACCGAAATTGTAGGCAAAAGCCGCTCCGGATATGGGATGCCGCAGGAGCTGCCCGGCTTCGCTTTTTTTGAAAGTCCCGTTGGACTTTTCATACTCGAAAAGCTTCCCCACATCGTGCAGCAAAGCCCCGGAGAGAAGGTGATCCCTTTCGATTTTCACCTTGTCTTTGTACTCTTCCATCAACACCTCTGCGATCCGCAAGGAGCACTGCGTGACGGCCCGGGTGTGGGTGACGATGTTCACCGGTGTCTGTTGGATCAGAAGAGTGAAGGGCATATCGAGAAGATCGGAGACATCCCATTCTCCGGCGGCCATCGCCTCTTCCCATACTTTGATGGTTTTTTCCTGAAGATCCAAATCCTGAATGAGCTGGAACTCGGGCATCAAAGACAAAAGTTTATTTCTCATCTATAATTTCCTTTCATCCGGTCCGTCGTACTCGAAATCCTGGGGATGGATCTTTCTCATCGGTCTCATCCGTGTCCACTCCTCGTGAATATGGGCTACGAGCCCGGGAACACGGGCGATGATAAAAAAAGCATTCCCGATCTCGGGCGCGATCCCCAGATCGCAGAGCACGGCCGCGATCGCTCCGTCCACGTTTATCGGGAGCGCTTTTCCGAGCATGTTTTCCAATTCTCTCTCGACGGTCCGGGCGATTTGGATGTGTTTTCCCGCAATATTCAGTTCTTCCGCCAATCCGAAAAGCTTTTTCGTCCGCGGGTCCTTCGTGTGGATGCGGTGTCCGAATCCGGATGCCCTTTTTCCCTTGTCCCGCATCTCGGAGAGTACTTCCCTGGCTGCATCCTGTTCCGGCTTTTCATCCTTCTCCATTCTCTTCGCAATTTCGCGAAAAAGCCTCATCCCCTCCTCGATGGCTCCGCCGTGGTACCGGGAAATGGCGAGAACGCCGGAGGCTATCGCCGCATTCAGCTCCGCACCCGTCGACGCCACCGTGCGGGCCGAAAGGACCGAAGGGGGGCTTGCTCCGTGGTCGACAGAAGAAACGAAAATGGCATCGACCAGTTTGCCCACATCCGGCGAAGGCATTTCCCCGGTCAGAACCAGAAAGATGGCCTGGGCAAAGGAAATCCGTCCCATGAGCTCATCGACCGGATATCCCCTTATGGATACTTTGTTCGGTTCGATCCTGGTTATCGAAGTCTTCCAGTGGAGATCGGTCATCGGGCCCCCTCCTTTTTGAGTTTTAAGGCAACGCGAGGAATATCGGAAACGGAATCCACGATGTGGACGCCAACCTCTTTCAGTCTTTTCACCTTGCTGTCGTAGGACCCCCGGGTTCCTTCGACGATTGCTCCAGCGTGGGAGAACCTGGTTCCGGATTTCGCGGCCTTTCCCCCTATAAAAGCGATCAGGGGTTTGGAGAACCGTCCCTTTTCAATCAGGTCGGCCACGCGCTCTTCCTGGGATGTCCCGATCTCGCCGAACATGGCTACCATCTCGGTCTGGTCGTCCTGTTCGAACCGCTCCACCACGTCGGGATGGGATAATCCCACGACCGCATCTCCCCCCACATGCACGATCGTGCTCTGGCCCAGGCCGGCCTCCGTCAGATAATAGGAGATGGCAGAGGTCATTCCTCCGCTCCTCGAACTCACGCCAATGCTGCCCGGACGAAACCATTCGCGGGCCCTTTCCGCCCTGCCGCCGATCATCCCCAAAACCGCCTTGCCGGGGCTGACCAGTCCGAGGGTGTTGGGCCCGACAAAGCTGGCCCCTTTTATTTTGGCAAAATGGGCGACTTCGAGCACATCGAAGATGGGAACCCGGTCCGGAACGATGACCAGAAGTTTCACACCGGCATCGATGGCCTCCAGCGCGGCATTTTTGACGAGCGCGGCAGGGACGAAGATCACGCTGACATCGATCGGGCCGGCTTTTTCCCAGGCTTCCTGCACGGTGTCATAAACGGGAACGCCGTAAATCTCCTCGCCGCCCTTGCCGGGAGTCACGCCTGCCACGACATCGGTCCCGTAGTCTTTCATCAGATGGGTACGGACTATGCCCTCCCTGCCCGTGATCCCCTGCACGCAGACTCTCGATTTTTCGTTGACTAGAATGGACATTTCTTCTCTCTATCGAACGTTTTCTTTAGGGATGTTCTCCCTGTATTCCTTCAGCCCCGGGATGGGAAGATGGATGGTGATCGCATCCTGCTCGTGAAATTTGCAGAAAATCTCGCAGGCCAGGCACTCCGTGCACTTCCCTTTTTTCGCCTCCTCCGGAGATACGGCAAGGACCGGTTTTCCTTCGCTCAGTTTCAAGATCCCGGGCTTGCACGAAGACACACACCCGTGAGTGCGGCAGCCGTCGCATTTTCTATGATCGAAAAAAATCTCTCCTGTAAAAGTCGCAATTTCATAAGCTCCCTTGGGAACGACCGGATCATCGATCGGCCTCACCTTATGGGAAGCGCCCCGGTTTGCGTCGATCAATTTTTCCATCCGGTCGGCGCAAAACTCGGGAGAGTCGTCCCGCCCGTATCCTTCCACTGTGGCCGGAATATCTTTCAGATAATCGGTCAGGATCTCGATGGCCAGCTCCTCGAAGTTCCCCCCGAGCCGGATCACACAGGGAATATCCAGGTTTTCTTCATGAAAAGCCTTCACCAGGCCCCGCGCCGAGTGATACTGTTCCTGGCTGGCCACACCGGAACCCGAAGCGAAATAGCCCTTTATGTTGGGTTGAGACAGGATGATCTTCGCCGCGCGGTAGACCTTGCTGGCCGACGGATTGCCGCTCGTATCGCAGTAATTGGCCAGTTTGAACCCTTTGTTCAAGACCGCATCCATGGACATCATGGACCCGCCCCCACCGGCCCCGTTAAACCCGATATACTTTTCTTCCTCGGGAATCTCTTCGGCCATCTGTAAGAAGTAAAACGTGCCCCTGTAGTCCTTCTCTTCCACCCGGTAGGCAATCCTCTCGAGCGGCATGGGAGGCCGGTCGAACTCCCTGGCGACATCGATCCCCAGTTCAGGATGCCGGAATACGGCGTAATCATCCACAGCCATATGGCAATCCGCCGCGTAAAGACGGCCATCCTCGGTCAGAACCAGGGGATTTATCTCGGCACTCCGGGCATCGTACTTCCGGGCGACCCCAAAAAGCTTGACAAGTAAGGAAGGCAGCGATATGAGAAGCTTTCCGGAAATCCCGGTCATCCGGACTAGGTTGCGGGCCTGATAATCGGCCAGGCCCTCGACGACATCGACCGGGATCTGGGAAACACTTTCTGGATGGGCCCGGGCGATCTCCTCGATGCCCGTGCCTCCGGTGGATGAAAAAATCATCACAGGGGTTTTCCGGGCATCATCGATCACTAGGCCCACAAAATATTCTTTTTTTATGGCCAGTTTCTCCTCGACAAGCACATGTTCGACTATGAAGTTCTTCACTTTCATTCCGAGCATCTGCCGGGCTTTTTCTCTAGCCTCACCGGGGGTCTCTGCAAACTGGATGCCTCCGATCCCGGCGCGGCCCGTCACCCAAACCTGAATTTTCAGAACCACCGGTCTCCCGATCTTTTCGGCAATCCGGTACGCCTCATCAGGCGATGCCGCCACTCCCCCGTCCGGTACGGGAATGCCTGCATCCTTGAGAAGTTTTTTGCTCTGAAATTCATAAAGCCTGGCCATGGAAATATCCTTTGGGACTAATATTATTCAGAGAGTCGTGTTTTTTGTCAACGAAATTAACAGATCGGGAGGAGAATTGTCGGCATAATGGACAGATGGGATTTTCCCGTGATGGCCTATCTATGAGAAACGGGGTGTTCGGGCTCAACGGCTGGCTGTACGGGGAACAGGTGAAAGAGTATCAGATGTGGGTGACATCCTCCTTGCCCAGCCAGCACAACAAGGCTGATTTAATTATAAATCAAATTTTGAAAAAATCAATATTTTTTAACGCATAGGCAAAAACCCAATCCAAAACCATCCGGGGTTTTTCGACTAAAGAAACTAGCACCGAAGATATTTCGAAAAGAGGGCCGAAAATGCGAAACGATACAAAGCTCATGAAAGAAATTTTGAAAGAAATCGGGGAGACCAACCGGTTGATCGGAGAAATGAACAGATCCCTTCAACAACTGATGAAAAGGATGCTTCCTGAAAAACACAGCACAGAAACTATCCAGAGAGGGGGGCCTATCGCCGAAATCACTGTTCGCACTCCGGAAAAATTGGAAGAATGGAAAAGCCTTTTCGAAAACCGGGGCATGAGAGTGGAATTTTATGAACCTTTCCAGACAAACGGCGAGGGATATTTCGCTAAACTCTGGGGATACCTGGAAAACCACGGGCACGGACACGACAGGGAGGAATCTGTTCCGGAATTGAACAGGCATGTGTTCCTCTCCCAAGAAAATCCTTCCTGAATTATTTATAAAAAATGCTGATGCCGACTTTCACATCTGAAGAATAAAAAAATACGGAATCCAAGACACATATCATCAGCATTTTTTACCCTCCGGGCGAGCCAACCTTACCACATCGGCTTCATCATGGCCTGCTCGCGGTAGCGTACTACAGCTTCTCAGGCCATTTCTTCGCCGCTGCAGCAATCTTGTCCCGTAAATAATCCAGGATTCTGAAATATCTATAAAAAATACTGCTGTTATACATTCCTTCTCCAAAAACCAAAATTTCATGACTAATTATTATTTCCATCAGTATTTTTTACCCTCCGGACAGACTGGTATTCCTGGATGGGGCGGGTCGGTATGGATAAAAAGGAAGTGCTGGCGGCAAAGGGGGAATTAGCAAAAGGAGGGATTATGAAATGCCCATAGCCAGCACTTTCTGTAATCTAAATATAAGTTGGAACGGTAAAAACGTCTATCGCCTTTTGAGAGGATTTGCGGGGTGATTTTTTAATCTGTCGAAATCATTCCAGCCAGATCTTCAAGACACTGTCATCTCCCCTTAATTCGAGGAGAGATTTCGGCCCCCTTCTTTTGATCTCTTTGTAGAGCCGCCTGAGATCGAGATCGTAATCCCCGCAGTCGATATTCATCTTTTTGTTTTTCGTGCACTCGAACAAAAGGTCCACCAGGGAAATGGGAAGCGTTATTTCGAGTTTTCCCTTTTTGCAGCCTTCATCTTTGATCAGGAGTTTGAACCATCTCACTTCATGGCCGCGCTTGTACTGCGGGTTTTTTTTGACGGCCTTTTTTATCGTCCGGAGCTCGAAATCTTCCTTTGCCAGAGTGAAATGAGAAAGAAAAATGACCGAAACAAAAACGGCCAACAGGACTATGCTAATTTTTTTCATTTTTTCCTCCTTGATTTCATTCAATCCAGATCTTGATAACGGCATCCGTGGTCGAAATCTCTATGATCCTTCCTCCCTGGACGACTTCTTTCAGAATACGATCCAGATCGTAGCCTTCGTTCCTTAAATCGGCTTTCGCATCTTCCGGAATATTGGCGAGCGCCAGATCGGCCAGAGCCCAGGGAATGCTGATGCTGAAGGTTTCCGCCCCGGTCTTCTTGCTGACGACCCTGAATTTCAACAGCATCAGCCTCCGTTCGTCCCTTTTTTCTTCATACTCCTGGAAATAGTCCGGGTCTATACGGAGGAGGGCGATCCGGGCCATATCTTTGAGCTCCTGGTCTCTTCCCTCTTCCAAGATTTCCTTCAGGACAGGGATGGCATGGCTGGCTTCCTCCTTGTCTTTCACATAGCTCAACCGGATGGCCGCGTAGTACCGGACGACCTCGTCAGGCCGATACAACCGAGTCTTTATCTCCTTCAAATAAGACGTTCTTCCCTTTTCATACAGGGCGAACGCGAGATTGATGATCGACGTTTCGGCTTCCGGGATCAAAACAGTGCTGCTGTCCCTGCGCAAAACGTACTTTTTGAAAACATCGATGGCTTCCTTCTCCTCCCCTTTCTGGTTCTCCAGCGTCCGGCCCAGGTAAAAAAGGGCTTGAGAATACAAGGGGCTTTCGGGATACTCCTCGAGAAGTTCTTCCAGTTTCTCTTGGGCGTTCTCCCATTCGTTATCGAAAATCATGATTTTGGCTTCCTGGAAAAGCTCCTGATCGGATTGACCGCGGGCAGGGGCAGGGAAGAAAAAAGAGGTCGCCCAAAAAATCCCGATATATATTGCCATGTTCTTCAATCTATTCATGTTAAACCTCGCTTTTTTGCAGTTCTTTCCTGACCAGTTTGATCTTCAACAAAAGCTGTCTTTCCTCGATGAAACGCTGGATTTTTCTCATATCCTCTGAGGAGAGATCCTCGCTTATCTGTGTCAACTCGAAGAAAAGGAGCTGGATCTGGTCGCAGATGGCTTTTGCCTTGGCAAGCTTGACCTTATCCAACTGGTTATCGATGTACTTTTTCTTGGACAACAGATCGGCAGCTCTTTTCGATGCAGAGTCGCTTTGCCAGAATTCGAAGGATTTTTCCGGAGAAGACTGGACAAAATCCAGGAGCAGATATTCGCTTTTGTCGAGATAGTCTATGGTGTCCCGGCGGGCCATCTCCAGCTCCATCATTTCATAAAAACCTTGAGGAGCGATAATCCTGCCGTCTTCGGCAACCTGAAAGGAGGGAGTCCGGAAAACGAGGAACGTCAGGAAAGCCCCGACAATAATGCCCAGAAGAAGCCCGGCGTAAGCCAACCGGAACCTGGGTTGGAACAAAAACGGCCACAATCCGGAACGGCTCTTCTGGCGAACCCGGCCCGATTCTTCGTTAAAAATCCCATCGGCAATATGGGCGGGAAGATTTACCCAATCTACGGCGGCCAGGGCATTTGCGATATCCGGATTCAGAGAGTCCGCCGCATCATAGACCTCTTTCAGCCGCAGGAGCTCATCGGCACAGACCCGGCACGTTTTCAGATGATCTTCCACATTTTTTTTCTCTCGTTCGCCAAGCTCTCCATAGAGAAAGGCCACCAAATTCCTGTATGTTTTTTTGCAGTTTTTCATCCCATTCTCCCCAAATAGGGACTCATCAGAGTCCTCAGGTTTCGGACCGCTTTAAAATGAAGGGATTTCACGGTTCCCTGGGCTATATCCAAAACTTGCGCGATCTCTCTGTAATGCAGCTGATTGTAATGTTTCATGACAAAAATCATCCTCTGTTTTTCGCTCAATTTTTCCAGGCAGCGGGAAAAGACATCTTTGAGGTCCGAAGACGGATCGTGATGAGAAAAGTCAGGAGAGGAATGACTCGTTCCTTCGATATCCTCATCCCGTCTGAATTCGTTATCCTTTTTGCGGTGTTTCCGGTAATAGTCGATGCATATATTTTTTGACAGCGAAAGAAGCCAGCTTTGGAAATTATTCCCAGGTCGGAACATGTGGGCTTTCTGGTAGAGCCGCAAAAACGTTTCCTGGACGATATCCAATGCATCTTCTTTGTTGTGAAAGTAGGAGTAGGCGAGCTGAAAGATCTTTTTTTGATAGAGCTGCGTTAAATGCATGAAGGCCTCTCTGTCGCCTTTTATCACTCTCTCGAGAAGACTATCGACTTCGTGTTGCAGGTTCCTGTTCTCGGTTTGCATTCTCGTTATCTCAGGCACATCGCTATGAAGAACGGATTCTTGAAAACGAGCCAAGTCAGCACCTGACTTTTCTCGTTTCTTCTATTTTATCTCTCATCGGGAGATCCTCAAAGTGTATTACGGAGGAATTTTTTAAAAGGTTCACCCCTAAAAAAGGGGACGGTTCTATTTTTTATCTATCCTTGCCGCATCCATTTGATGATCTCGAACAAGTTCGGACGTTTGCCGTACATCAGGATTCCCACCCTGTAAATCTTGGCCGAAATCCAGATCATCAAGACCGTGGTCAGGATCAGGAGAACGATGGAAGCGGCGATCTGGGGAAAGGGAGGCAGCAGAACGGATATGCGGAGAAGCATCAGGATCGGGGCAAAAAATGGGATAAGCGATAAAATAACCGAAACAGAGCTATCCGGGCTCCGGATCACGAACATCATGAGCATGATAGGGACGATCAAAAACATAGTCAGGGGCATAACCAGCTGCTGGGCTTCTTTTTCGTTGTTGACCATCGAGCCGATACCGGCATACATGGTCCCGTAAAGGAAATATCCCAGGACGAAGAAGATAATGAAATAAATGAATATATACGCCGGAATGGTCGGTATGGCTATGTTCGCCGCCGCCGGAAAAAACCTGGAAACGACATTCCCGCTGTATCGGGTTGCGGCGATCCCGAAAAGGGCCCAGATCGCATACTGCGTGAATCCCACAGCCGCGATCCCGAGTATTTTCCCGGCCATCAGTTGAAAAGGTCTCAAAGAAGAAAGAACGATCTCCACCACCCGGGAGCTTTTCTCCTCGATCACTCCTCTCAAAATGATCTGACCGTAGAAGAGGACGGTCGTATAAAGGATGATCACAAGAACGAACGAGATCATGAACGTTCCTCCCGTATCTCTTTCCACACCCCTCGTTGTCACCTTTTTTGTCTCCAGCCGGACCGGCCTCATGTACTGGCCGATCTTCTCCGGATCCAGCCCCTCTCCCCGCAGTCTTTTTGCGATGATGATGCTGCTCAGCGCCTGACCGATGTTTCCCTGCTTATCGAAATCGGAGACATGCTCGGAGACATACTCGGCTACCCCTCCCTCGGCTATATTCTCCGGGATAAATATGTAGGCCGTGAGTTCCTTGGACAGGACCTTCCCGTTCAATTCCGCCAGCAGTTCCTCGACGTTTTCCCGGGACGTGAATTCCTCCAAGAGATACCGGCGGTTTCCGTCTTTCAATTTCTGGTCGAGTTTCTCGTCCAGTTCCCTGTAAACAACGCGGCTGAGGTCCACTATCCCGATCTTCTCCTGCTTGTCCACGGAAACGAATTGAACCAGGATCGGGACGACAATGAAGCCCGCCATTACGATCGGGCCTAATATTGTCCCGATAACAAATCCCTTGGTCCGGACAATCTGGATGTATTCTCTTTTAATGACCGATAATATCTTTTTCATCGGTTACTCCCACTTTATCTATAAAAATGGCATTCAATGTCGGTTCCCTCACCTCGAACTTGTTGATCCGGATCCTGCCAACCGATTTGTTCAGAAGGTCTTGAGGGTCGGACCGCTCCTTCATCTTGATCTCCATGAATTTTCCGTAATCGTCGATCTTCTCTATCTCGGGCAGAGACTTTATGAACGAGGCGTCCCCATCGTAATCCAAAATGACCGTGTTTTTTCCATATTGTTGTTTGATCTCGCTCAGTCTCCCTTCCAGGACCTTCTCTGCCCTGTTTATCAAGCAGATGTTATCCGATATCATTTCCACCTGCTCCATCCGGTGCGTAGAGAAGATGATGGTTCTTCCCTCTTTTTTCATGTCCAGCATGATGTCCTTCAATAATTTCGTGTTTACCGGGTCAAGGCCGCTGAACGGTTCATCGAGAATGATCAGGTCCGGGCGATGGATGACTGTGGCGATAAACTGTATTTTTTGCTGCATCCCCCGGGACAGCGCCTCCACTTTTTTTTGCTTCCAACCGGTCAGATCGAACCGCTCGAGCCAGTCATCGATACTTTTGCGGGCTTCCTGTCTTTCGATGCCTTTGAGCTCTGCCAAAAAAAGCAGGAGCTCGCCCACTCTCATTTTCGGATAAAGGCCCCGATCTTCCGGAAGGTAGCCGACACGGCTTTTCATCCTCTCGTCCATCTTCTCACCCAGCACATCGATCGAGCCCTCATCCGGGATAATGATATTCATCACCATGCGGATGGTGGTCGTTTTGCCCGCACCGTTAGGGCCGAGCAAGCTGTATATGATGCCGGAAGGAATTTTCAGGGAAAGGTGCTTGACCGCATAAAAATCACCGAACCGTTTGGAAATATTTTCGATCGTTATCGCATTCATCTTTTCATCCTCTCCGCCTTGGATCGATCACGTTTTCAAAAAAATAATAAGCCATTTGCATAACTATGGCAACTTATCTCCCGTATTTATATAGTTCACGGACACCATTGTTTCTGATATAGTTTAACACTGGTGAATATCTCCTGGATTATGAGATGATCGAGATCGCCACCAACGAAGTCCTGGCCCGGAAGTCCATTATTTGAATGATCCAGAAGACAGGAGGAAACATGAAACGAGGAACTTATGTGCTGATCATATTCCTGATTTTCTTTTTGATAATAATCATCACGGTATCGGCTTTCCTATACCTGCAATTCGGGAAACCTCCCAGTGTCAAAGCACATTCCTATCTGGAAATACCCCTCTCGGGAGAACTGTTGGAGAAGTCCTCTCCCGATTTCTTGATGTCTTTTTTCGGCATGAAAGCGCCGCTTTCCATGTACGATATCTGGTTCAACTTTCAAAAAGCCAAAAAAGACTCGCGTATCCAAGCAATAGTGCTGCGGATGGGGTATCTGCAATGCGGATGGGCCAAGGTCAATGAGCTCCGGGACCTTGTCCTGGATTTCCGAAAGACCGGGAAAAAAGTCTATGCTACATTCGAAGAAGCCGTGGATGCGGATAAGGAATATTATCTGGCTACCGCGTGCGACCGCATTGTCTTTCACCCGTCGGGTATCATGCTCGTCAACGGGATCGGGGGTTACATCCCTTTCTTCAAAAACGGCTTGGAAAAACTGGGCGTGGAATTCGAGGTGGAACATATCGAAAAATACAAAACAGCGATGAACGAGTTCACCGAAAATGGTTTCACCCCATCTCACAAGGAAATGATGGAATCCCTCTACGGAGACATTTACTCCCAGTATGTGACAGGGGTTGCGGAAGCGAGAGGAAAGAGCGAGGAGGAAATCAGGGATCTCATCGATCACGGCCTGTTCCAGGGCCCGGGAGCGCTGGAGGCCGGCCTGGTCGATGACCTTCTCTATGAAGACGAATTCCAGAATGCCCTCCAGGCAAACGGAAGGAGATTTTCCCGGATCACTCATCAGGAATATGCAAAAATCAAGCCCTCCACTCTGGGACTGAACCGTGGAAGCAAAATCGCTCTGATCTATGGGATGGGCCAGATCATGACAGGAGAAGGGGGCTACCAGATGATGGGCAGTTCGACGGTAGCCCGCTGGCTGAGAAACGCTCGGCTAGACCCGTCCATCCAAGCTGTGATCTTTCGGGTGGACAGTCCCGGAGGCTCGGCTGTCGGATCGGACGCGATCTGGCGTGAAGTGTTTCTGACGAAAAGAGAAAAACCGATCATCGTTTCCATGTCGGACTTGGCCGGTTCCGGAGGTTACTGGGTCGCCATGTCCGCCCACAAAATAATCGCTCAACCCCAGACATGGACTGGATCCATAGGTGTTGTGTGGGGCAAACCGAACCTGAAAGGGCTGTACGAGAAACTAGGCATATCCTCAGAACGCCTGATCTTCGGGGAGAAGGCCGATATTTTCTCCACATTCAGAAAATGGACGGATGAAGAGCGGCAGCTCATAAAGGATGAGATGTCATGGACCTACGGCCAATTCCTGACGAAGGTCGCCGAAGGGAGGAACATGTCCATGGATGATGTGGACAAGATTGGGAAGGGAAGGATATGGACAGGAAATCAGGCCAAAGAGCTGGGACTGGTGGATGAGCTTGGGGGGCTTTCCAAAGCCATCGACCTGGCTAAAGGCCTGGCAGGAATTCCAGCCAGCGAGCCGGTGAGACTGGAGGTCGAACCCAAAAGAAAGGCATCTTTTCTCGAGACATTTATGGGAATTGCCCCGATAAAAACCGACATGGGCTTTACCCCGAAATTGGAAAAAATTCTCTCTTCCCTTCGACTCCTCGAAAGGGAACGCATCTGGGCTATGATGCCCTTCTGGACTTTTTTGAACTAATAAGCGAAAGATTCGGGGCAGATGGTCCTCAAATCGCACAGGCTGCAGTTGTGCCAATCCGGATTCGCCCGGAAGTTCCGTTCCCTGATCCCCTCTTCGGCTTTTCGGATCTTTTCTTCTGCCCTTCGGAATTCAGCCTCGCTTTTTTCAGCGCGGCCGATGATATCGGATTCCAGAAAATGGAGTTGTGCCTCTGCCACGGGAAGGTCTTGAATGCGGACAAAGGCCATGGCATACATATCCATTTGTAGGCTCTCGCGTGTTCTCTTATCAGCATCCTTCTGGTCGTTGACAGCCGAAGCCTTGAAATCGACGATAACTCCTCCCGCCTTGATATAATCCACACGGTCCCAGCGGCCTGTAAGTCTCACGCCTTCCAAAAGAACCTTGAATTTTTTCTCGAGATACTGGGGCAGGCTGTTCGAGGATTCCTGCCGTTTGTAAAAACGGCGCATCGCCTCCTCTCCCGCCTTTTTTCTCATTTCTTCATGTTCCCGGCTCAAAAAACCCTCATTGACCCAGCGCTCTTCATAGGCTTTCATAAGCTGGTCCTCTGTCACCACATTGCCTGCCATTCGCATTTTCAGGTAATAATGAATGGTGTTGTGACAAATCCGTCCGAAAACGAGATTGTGATGGGGAAGAACGGGAATGCGCATGATGTGCCTGAACCTGTAGCGCAGGGGACAGGTCAGATAATCGTCGACCTGGGAATAGCTCAAATTCAAAACACCCTTCTCTCTAATCCTTTGTGAAACCCTCGACTTCGATGCCTGAGGGGCATATCTCCGGATCTCTTCCAGCGCAGAAGCTTTCTGCACCGCATCCGGGAGGGCAGGAAGATCCAGGGCTTCCAAAACAAAAGGGCTGACTTTTTTCAGCCGTTTGAGGCCATAATCTTTGGCCCAGGTCATATAAAGAAGCTTTTTTGCCCGAGTCATCCCCACGTAAAAGAGTCTCCTTTCCTCCTGATAATACTTTTCGCCTTCTGGCAGGTCTTCCTTCAAAATTTCGTCCGGGATGGCGATCTTTTCCTTTCGGTGCCGCCCTGGAAAACGATCCGCGATGAGGCTGACCATGAAAACGACAGGGAACTCCAGTCCCTTGGCCTTGTGAAAGGTCAGAACATTGACGGCATCTTCCTCGAGCTCTGCCTCCGCCGTTGCCGGATTGTCTCCGACCTGCCGCAGAAGGTCCAGATGTTTGGCAAAGGAATAAACGGAATCATCGTCCGCCAGTTCGGAAAACTTCCGGATCTTATCGAAAAAGATACGGATGTTCTTGATCTTCAGTTCGGATGGGATATCCCCTTTCTCGACGAGGAATTTCAGGTACCCGGTCCTTTCCAGAAAGGCAAACACCACCCGCCCTGCATTTTGTGAACCGGCATAGCGAACGAAATAAAGCAAATCCGTGACGATCCGCTTGACCGTTTTTTCCGCCGAAGGGGAGATCGCGGCAGGATTTTTTTCCTCATGCACCATTTTAAACACCTGGTGGAGGGGGAAATTTTTCTTATCGGCAAAATTCGTCAGCTGAGTCAAATCATAGGGATCGAGGTTGTACACCTCGGACAGGGCCAGAAAAAAAAGGCTTTTGCTGTCTTCGAAATCGGCAAGCGATTTTATAAAAGCCGCGAGGATCTTCACTTCCTCCCGGCTGTACAAACCCCGGCTGCCCGAAAATCGGAACGGAATGCCCCGCATGTTCAAAGCCCGCAGGAACGGGTCCGCATCTGCGTTCCGCCTGACAAGAATCGCCATTTCATTTCGCCGGAATCCTTCCTTCTCCTTTTCCTCGATCACCTCGGCAACCCGGTCCGCCTCGTGAGAAAGGGTATCGAAGGTCAGCATATGAATGCTCTTGCCTGTTTCTTCGAAGGATGATTCCAGGCTTTTATCGATTTTCTCCTGGACTTCCAGCCGGAAGGGATTGTTGTGCTGGATAAGTTTATAGGCTGAATCGAGGATGGGTTGGGCAGACCTGTAATTTTTGTTCAAAACAACTTTTTTATAATCGGGATAGATATCACGAAAATTATGGATATTGGCCAGCGATGCTCCTCTAAACCGGAAGATGCTTTGGTCGTCATCCCCGACGACCGTCAGGTTCCGGTGTTTGCCGGCCAAAAGCTTCAACATTTCGAATTGGACGTAATTCGTATCTTGAAATTCATCGACCAGGATAAACCGGTATTTTTCCTGGAACAGCCGGCATATGGATGGCCTTTTTCGGAATAGTTCGACAACCAGGGTGACCTGGTCCTCGAAGTCGATCTTCCCCTCCTTTTCGAGAAGTTCCTGATAATCTTTGAAAACCCGGGCCACCTCCACATGTTTTTCGGCATTCTCCCTGGCGACATCATCCGGTGCCTCCCTAGAGAGATTCTCGGCGTGGTCCAGATACTCCTCCGGCTTGATGTCCTCCTGTTTTAACCGCTTGATCGCCAGCAGAATATCCTGGATATGCCGTGTCGGGGAACTCAAAGGACGATAATATTCCAGGGGAAACCGGAACAAAAACTCACGAAAAAAAATCGCCTGTTCGATATCATCCAGCAACTTGAAATCCGGAGAATAGCCGATCTCTATCCCGTAATCCCTCAATACCTGTTCCCCGAAGGAATTGAAGGTGCTGATATCGACATAGGAATAGCTATAAGGGATGAGCAGATCGACCCTCTCTTCCATTTCGTTTGCGGCCTTCTCGGTAAACGTCACCGCAAGTATCTCTTCCGGTTTTGCCATTTTCGCAGAAATGAGGTGGGCGATCCGATGGGTGATCACTTTCGTTTTCCCGGTTCCTGCACCGGCGATAATGATCAAAGGGCCTTCCCCGTGCGTCACCGCTTTGAATTGTTCGGGATTCAGGTCTTTCAGAAGGTCGTCCATTTCTTCCAGGTTAATAATCGAAGGGAAAATCAGGTCGATAGAAATAAAACCCGGGTCAGCGGTTTTTTTTATCGATTATGACGATCTCGTCTTTCTTCACCAGCCCAAGCTTTTCCCGGGCTTTTGTTTCGACAGCTTTCGGATTCGTTCGGAGTTCCTCGATATCTCTCTCCAGCTTTCCCTTTCTTGCTTCCAACTGTTCGATTTTCTGAAGGAGGACCTCCTGCCTGCGTTTGGTCCGGTATATCTCGATCAATCCCCTTTTGCCAAAAAACGAGGCCACCGTCAATACGAACAGCAAAAACCCCAATCCGCCGATGATAATCTTTTTTTTGAAAGATGCGGGACTCTTTTCTTTTTTCATTTCAGCCAAGCAAATCCAGTCCCTTCTGCATCAGAACATCCACTTCTTTTCGCGAACCCGCTTCGGCATAACACCGAACAAGCGGTTCTGTTCCCGAGGGACGGAGAAGAAGCCAATCGTCTTCGGAAAAGTTAAATTTAACCCCATCGGTAAAAAGGGAGTCCAAAACTTCCCTGTCACCCAATTTTTCGGGAGGATTTTGTTTCAATTCCATAAGAATCTTCTCCCTCTCGGCTGTGAGGGGGATGTTTTTCTGCTGCCCTACCCTTTTTCCGTATTTGTCGAACAGATCCGCGATCATCTCGGTCAGGGTTTTTCCCATGGTCGCCATCATCTCAACAACCAGAAGACCGGCGAAAATCCCGTCTTTTTCCGGAAGATGATCCTTGATGGCCATGCAGGCACTCTCTTCGGCCCCGAACATGATCTTTTTTTTCAGGAAGAGGTCCGCGATATACTTGAATCCCACCGGAGTCCTGTAGATAGGGAGATCGTATTCTCTCGCTATCCGATCCACGAGATGGGTCGTGGCCACCGATCGCGCCACCCCTCCCCTCCACTTTTTTTTCGTCACCAAATAATCCAAAACGAGAGAGACGATCAAATTTTGGATGACAAAATTTCCCTTTTCATCCAGGATTCCGAACCGGTCCCCGTCTGCATCGGTGGCGATCCCTATCTGGCATCCCTTTTCTTTCACGAACGCCTTGAGCTCTTTCATATTCTCTTCCGAACAGGATGGAGCGATTCCGCCAAAATAGGGATCGACGTATCCATGGATCTCTTCCACGGGAACATTATTTTCTTCAAAAATCTCATCCAGGTATTCCCGGCTGGTGCCGTAGAGCAGGTCCACCGCCACCTTTATCTTTGATTTCCGGATGATATTGAAATCTATCTTGTTCTGTATAAACGAAAGGTAATCCCGCTGGAGATCGATTTTTTCGATGAATTCCTCATTAGAATAAAGAGGGCAGAAGGAATATTCGGTCGTAAGGAGATCCAGTTCCTCCTCGATTTTTTCCGTCACTTCCGAAAGAGCGGGAGCGCCTGTCTCCGTGTTGAACTTAAGGCCATTGTATTCGGGCGGATTGAAAGATGCCGTAAAATTGAAGCCTGCCTGTGCACCTCTTTTGATAATCTGCAAAGCCTGGGCCTGGGAAGGGGCATCCCTGTCGGACAAATAAACGTGAATCATGTTATGGGAGAGGATCTTTGCGGCTTCGAAAGCGAACCGGTCCGAAAGGAAGCGGGTATCGTAATTGACGACGACCGAGACCTTCTTCCCGGAATATTTCTTCGAAAGATAATTGGCGGCTGCCTGGATGACAAGCCGGACATTCTGAAAAGTGAATTCTTCCCCCATTACGGCGCGCCAACCAGAAGTGCCGAATTTTATCATTCTTATCGATTGTAACGTTAGCACAAGAATAGCCTAAAAGCAACCCTCTCCCCCTCAGACAGCGTTGAACTTTTGCCTATCCTGTTATATATTTTGGAAATGAAATTCCGCCTCTTAGCCGGAATCTTTTTCATTTCTTCGGCAACACTGAGCCTGCAGATCTCCCTCACCCGTTTTTTCTCCGTTTCTCAGCAATACCATTTCGCCTTTCTCGTTGTCAGCATCGCCTTTCTCGGTTACGGATCGGCCGGTTCTTTCCTCTCCATTTTTAAAAGACTATTTCAGGTGGACAGGGAAAAATTCCTGTCCTTAACCGCCGTCCTCTTTTCCTTGAGTATATTATCGAGCTTCCTCATCGGGAATGCCATCCCCTTCGACGTCATCCGGATGTCCTGGGACGGCCACCAGATCGGTTATGTCTTTATATACTACGTCATTTTGAGCATCCCATTTCTCTTTGCGGGGATTATCCTTTCCTTTGCTGTCTCAAGAGCCGCAGGCATAGTGAACACCATCTATTTTTTCGACCTCGCCGGCGCAGCGGCAGGAACTATTCTGGCCGTCTTTGTTTTTCTCCCCAGGGGGGATAAAGGCGTTTTTCTCATCCTTTCTTCCCTGGTTCTTCTGGCAGCCTGGTTATTCAGCCCGAGAAGCCCCATCGGCTTCAGGCTTCTGATCTTTTTTCTACTGGCAGCCGAAACAGGTCTTTTCATCGCAGGCCCTTCCTGGCTTTCTTTTCGCATCTCGGATTTCAAAGCCCTGCCGGTCGCCTTGAGGTATCCGCAGGCCAGGCCTCTCTTCACCAAATGGAACGCCATCTCCAGGGTGGACATCATCGATTCTCCTGCCGTCAGGTATGCTCCGGGATTGAGCCTTCTATACGATCGCGAACTTCCAAGCCAGCTCGGTCTTTCGGTCGATGGAGGAGAGCTCAATGCCATAACACATATGGAAAATCCGAAAGATCCCGCCTTGGCCTTTCTCTCCTTTCTCCCCTCCTCTCTTCCCTATTTTTTTCTGGACAGGCCCCGTGTTCTCATTCTCGAACCCAGGGGCGGACTGGACGTTCTTGCCGCCGTCCATTACGGGGCTTCCCACATCGATGTCATCGAGAACAATCCCTTGATCGCAGATATCATCCTTCGAGATCTCGCATCTTTTTCGGGCCGGATCTACCTGAAAGAAAACGTACACACCATCTCTTCTACCAGTCGATCGGCCCTGGCAAGAGAAGATGAGGTTTTCGATCTGATCGTTTTTTCCCTTTCCGATGTTTTCGGTTCCTCCGGAACCGGCCAGTCGGGTATCGGAGAGAATTACCTGTATACGGAAGAATCAATCCGGGACACCTTGAACCGTCTTTCCGATAAGGGAATAGCCTCCACAACCATGTACCTGCTCCCGCCACCCCGCCAGGAAATCCGGCTGCTGGCCACCTGGATAGAAGCGCTGCGAAAAATATCCGATCATCCCGAACGGCATCTGATCGTCCTGAGAACCTGGGGAACGCTCAGCGTTTTCGCTAAAAAAAGTCCCTACACATCTCAAGAAATCATCGCGCTCAAGGAATTCAGCGAAAAACGCCTGTTCGATCTTGTCCACTATCCCGGCATCAAGCCTGAAGAAGCCAACATCCACAACCGATTCGCAGAGCCGCTGTACTTCGACATCACGCGCCGGCTTTTTTCCGAAGGCGGCCGCAGGGAATTCTACCAGGACTACCTTTTCCGTGTGGACCCGGTTCCGGATGACCGGCCCTTTTTTGCTTATTTTTTCAAGCTGAGCAAGATCAAGGCCACTTTCCTCACGCTGGGCCGAAAATGGCAGCCATTTTTACAGGGAGAATTTCTCATCCTTTTTCTTTTCGTTCAGGCCGTAGGGACGGCGTTCATCCTGATCATCGTTCCGGCTCTCATACTTCGAAAAAGAGATTTGGCTAAAAATCCCAATCTTCAAAAAATTTTCCTCTATTTCGGACTGATAGGGATGAGCTTCATGTTCGTAGAGATAACGCTGATCCAGAAATTCATTTTATTTCTGGGGCATCCGCTTTATTCCACGGCCCTCATCATTTTTTCCCTGCTCTTTTCTTCAGGACTCGGCAGCCTCCTGTCGAAAAAACTCCTTGGACGAAAACTCAGGAGAAATGTCGTCTTCGCCCTTCTGCTTTCTGCCGTTTTGATTCTGGCCTACAGCCAGCTGCTTCCCGTGCTTTTCAGGAATTCGATCGGATTAGGACTCTATCCGAAAATGTTCATCGCCTTCATCCTGATTTTTCCCTTAGGATTTCTGATGGGATTCCCCTTCCCGACCGGGATTCGGCTGCTGGACAGAACAGACAGGCAGATCATTCCGTGGGCATGGGCGACCAATGCCTTTTCCTCTGTCGTGAATTCCATAGCCGCTTTGATGATCGCATTCTGGGGAGGCTACGGCAGCGTTTTAATACTGGCGGCTGCCGGTTATCTGGCCGCTCCTCTTTTCCTGGGCTTTACCGGTCATCGGGACAAACGTCACCCCTGAGATATGCCGGACATTCGGTTTGCCGTCTATTTTCGTTATCAGAGTCAGGGTCTGGTAATACAGAGTGCTTCCGAGAGGGATGATCAATCGCCCCCCTTCCTTCAACTGAGCCAGAAGTGGAGGGGGAACATGGTTGGCGGCACAGGTCACGATGATGGCATCGAAAGGAGCGTGTTCCTCCCAGCCATAATAGCCGTCCGCCCACTTTACCTGGACATGACCGTAGCCCGATTCTTTCAGTGTTTCCGCAGCTTTAAGGGCCAGGTTCTCCTTGATCTCAATCGAATAAATCTTGTCAGCGAAATGCGTCAATACCGCTGCCTGATAGCCTGAACCCGTTCCGATCTCCAGCACCTTATCCGCCGGTTCCAGGCGCAGATGTTGGGTCATCAACGCCACGATGTAAGGCTGGGAGATCGTCTGCCCCTCATCTATGGGCAGGGGACGGTCCGCATAGGCCAGACTCCGGTACTTGGGAAGGACGAACAGGTGACGCGGAACCTTCCCCATAACTTCGAGAACTTTTTTATCCGTGATATCCCGGGCAGCCAGTTGATTTGCGACCATATATTTTCTCGCTCCCGCATAGGCATCTTCCTCCGTTTTCAAGGCAAAGATGAAAACGAGAGGGAACAAGAGAAAAGTCGAAACAGAAATAATTTTCGTCACTTTCATTTTTCCCTCACCAGGCTATTTATCGGCCGGTCTTCACCTTTTAATTATAAACGATAGCATGCCGGAATGCATCCCCACCATCGGGAAGTCTGTTTCTCTGCTCCCGCGGTCACTCGGTTTTTGGGGATGGGAGGCGTAGTGGGACAAAATGTAGCGCTTATGCGTCCTAGCCTTTAGAGGTGATAAAAGCGGTAAAAATATCCCCCTGAATATCCTCTTTTTCGGTGATTGACGTTGAACCAGGAATGAATAAAATGAATGAAACGCGTGAACGAGGAACATTCGTTGGAAAGATAGGATAAAAAATTCAGAATCGGCAAGGGATTTAATTGACAAAGCAAAATAATTTTGATACTAAAGAAAGCAATCCAGGTGAAAGAGTCCATTGTGCATGCATGATTAAGAAGGCGGTATACCCTGGCTCGTTCGATCCGATCACAAATGGACACGTCGATATAATCCTGAGGGGGCTCGAGATTTTTGATCAAATACTTGTGGCTGTTCTGGAAAATCCCAAAAAGAAGTCCCTTTTTTCGACTAAAGAAAGGGTGACAATGATCCAGGAGATTTTTGCAGAAAATGGAAACATCGAGGTAAAATCCTTTCACGGGCTGCTGGTCGATTTTGCGAAAAAAAATGAGTCCACAATGATCATTAGAGGATTAAGGGCTATCTCTGACTTCGAGTACGAGTTTCAGATGGCATTGATGAACAGAAAACTCGATCCCGAAATCGAAACATTATTCATGATGCCAAATGTCGATTATTCTTTTCTGAGCTCCAGACTCGTCAAAGAAGTCAGTATGCTGGGAGGGTGTCTAGCGGGCCTCGTTCCAGGGGAAGTCGAGGACAAGTTGCGAAATAAGTACAAAACGGCCCCAAAAACAAATTCAATATAAAGGAAAAGAAAATGTTGGGATTCGGTCGAGAAAAAGCGTTAATAGGATTGGACATCGGTTCCTATGCCATTAAAGCAGTCGAGCTCAAATCCAAGAAAAAGGGTGTGGAAGAACTCTATGAAGTGAAAAAGATCGGTTACGAGCTTCTTCCTCATGACGCCATTGTCGAGGGAACGATCATCGACTCGGCTGCCGTAGTGGAAACCATCAGGATGATTTTCGACGAAAACAAGATCACCAACAAAAATGTCGTGATCTCTGTGTCAGGGAATTCTGTGATTATCAAAAAGATTTCCTTGCCCTCTATGGATACTGAAGAATTGGCCGAATCCATTATCTGGGAGGCTAAGCATAACATTCCTTATCCATATGAGGAAACGAACGTCGACTATGCCATCCTGAAATCCTCTGAGTACTCGGAGGATAAAAATCTCGATATACTTCTTGTGGCGGCGAAAAAGGATAAAATCGCCAACTACAGCAACGTCGTCAACCAAGCTCGTAAGAACCTAGAAGCCATCGAAGTGGATGTGTTTGCCCTTCAAAACGCGCTGGATGTGAACTATCCCGAACTCAGTAAAGAAAAAACCATCGCCATCATCAATCTCGGAGCGAACATCACGAACGTCATCATCATCGAAAAAAACATCCCCCAACTCTTCCGTGACCTTTCGCTGGGAGGCTCCTTCTTCACAGAGAATATCAGCAAGGACCTGGGAATCAGCTTTGACGATGCAGAAAAGCTGCTCAAAGGTCTCCCCGTGAAAAACGTCGAACCCGAAAGATACGAAGCGATACTGAACATGAACGTTCAGAACATCCTCGAAGAAATCGAAAAGACCTTCTCCTTCTACGAAGCGGGTGAAAAAGCCGACAGGAAAATCGAAGCGATCTTCCTCAGTGGGGGTCTATCCAAACTCAAAGATCTTGCCGCAAAGTTCGAGCAAAAGTTCAACCTCCGAACAGAGCTCTTCAATCCATTCCGAAGAATCTATTACGACGAGAAGAAATTCGACAGTATCTATTTCGATGAAATGGCTGCTCTTTTCGGAGTGGCCACCGGACTAGCCACAAGAAAGTTGGAAAAGTAAACCATGATTAGAATAAACTTATTAAAACCGGAAAAAAAAGAGATTAGAGAGGAACCTCTGGGGATCGCTCCGGAAATTAAGGAAAAAAGAAAAGCGCCGGTCGCAAGCCTGCTCATTCTCCTGGCCATCGTCGCGGTTGCCGTGCTCTATTTCCTGCAGGACAAAGCCATAAAAACAGAGACGGAGCTTTTGAATACGGCCCAGGCTGAAAAACAAAAACTTCAGTATGTTCTGAGTGCCCTGGAAAAACTGGAAGCGCAAAAAAACACCCTGGAGAGAAAAATCAACCTGATCAATCTGCTGAAATCGCGTCAAGAGATCGCCGTCCGGACGATGGACGAACTGAGCAAAAACATACCCGGCTGGGTTTGGCTGACCGAATCTAGTTACAACGCGCAAGAAATCACGATTAAAGGAAGAGCCCTCTCCAACAACCTCATCGCCGATTACGTCTATAACCTGGAAAACAGCCCGCTTCTCAGCAACGTGAAGATCGTATCCATCACCCAAAGAACCACCCAAACAGACAGTATATATCTGGAGTTTTCTCTCACGGCATTATATGATCTGCCCGCGATCATGGAATCATCGGCAGAAGCCAAACAAGGGGAACAACAATGAAAGATTGGCCTTGGTTCGCATATGTTCTCATAGCCGTTATCATTCTGGGTCTTTTCTATTTTGTTTACTATAAACCCAAGGATGAGCAACTCACAAACATTAGAACAGAAAGGGAAGCGGTGGAAAAAGAAGTCGCCCACCTGAGAGTAAAAAAAGAAGAACTGGATAAGATCGAAGCGGAACTGGAACAGATGAAAGTCACCCTCAGCAAGCTCGAAGCGATCATTCCTCAGAAGGAAGAAATCAGCAACATTCTGAAAGCCATGCAGCAGCTCGCTTACGACACCCGTTTGAACATCACCAAATTCATCCAAAACCCTGAGATCTTAAGGGAGTTCTACGCCGAACAGCCTATCTCGGTGGGCGTGACAGGAGACTACCATAATCTCGCCATCTTTTTCGACCGGCTGAACACCCTCCAGCGCTTGTTCAATATCGAAGATTTTTCGATACGAGCCTTGCGGAACCAGACAGATGCCGCTACAATTTCCGCCGAGTGGAATGTGAAAACATATATCTACAGAGAAGAAGAACCGACAGAAGAACCAGCACCGAAAAAGAAAAGGGGAAACTGAGATGGAGAAAAAAATAATTTTAACGCTTATGGCCTGCTTCCTGTGTCTTGGTTCCGTCCCTCTTATCGCTCAGGATGTCGATCAAGGCACTCAGCAGGATTTAGATGTACAGATCAGGCCCCGGGGACCCACCTACAATCCCGAGGGGAGAAGAGATCCATTCCGTGACTTGCTCGCCGGACAAGATCCCAGGGATAAGGATAAAACCCAGGGAATCCAGCAGCTGGCTATAGAAGATGCCGTCCTTATCGGTATTGTCAAGCATAAAGGAAAATTGACGGCCGTTATCAACGATACACAGGGATATCCTTACTACATCAAAACCGGGGATAACTTTCTCGATGGTTTTGTCCTGAATGTGAATGATTCCCAAGTCATTTTCCGGAAAACGAAAGAAAGAGGCATCCCTTTAACAAATCCAAAAGACATCGTAAAAGAAATAAAGCTAGAGGAGCGATAACATGAAAACGAAAAAATACCTGCAAATCCTTGTCATCATTTGTGTCCTCACATTGGTCAGTGGATTTGCAAGCAACAAAGAGCCCTTAGGTAACATAAGCAACATATCCGTCACTCCCGGACAGCCAAACACGAGGATCGTACTCGAATCCAGCTCTCCTCTAACTCTTCTCGGCTCGAGTTACGCAACCGACCGCCCCGCTACCATTTTTGTCGATTTCGACAACGTATCCACCAGTGTTACACCGAAAATGCTCCCTCACGCCTCATCCCTGATTCATAATATGAAAGTGGAAAGAATAGACAGCGATAAATTCCGGCTCCTCGTCGACCTGGAAGAACGCGTTCCCTACCAGATAAAAACAGAAAACAACAACACCATCGTCGAGCTTAACCAGATTCAAAAAACTCCCGGAAAATACGCACTCGACCCGGAGGCAAAATCAAAACTGGAACAGGCACCGGGTCAGGTCGGTTACCTGACAAATATCAATGTCGCCGACAAAAAGGACAGGATCGATATCCGGGCGACCCTCAGTCACGCGGCCGTTTCCAATGTTTTCGTGCTGGATAAACCTCTCCGGCTTGTCGTCGATCTCTACAACACTTATTTTTCCTCGTCCCAATCCGCTCATTCCATCAATCAGAATGGGGTTAAAAAAGTAAGGGCAGCACAGTTTCAAATTTCCAACCCGCACACCATAACCAGGATGGTCTTCGACCTCACGGAGCCGAAATTTTATTCTATAGATACGGCAAACAATAACTTGACAGTATCCTTTTTTAAAGAAAAGTCCGCCTTTGTGGCACCGATGGCAGAAAATCCCCCTCCCTCCGCGAATACGGAAAAGCCTGAAACCGTTACCCCCGTCAAGGAAGAACGGCCTGAACCAACGGTCGCAAAAAAAACGACGGCACCTCCTCCGGTGGTAACCGAAGAAAAAATAGAGATGCCGAAATCGCTGCGGCCGGAGAAAAACGGATCGTCCTATCCGCAAGATGCCGCCCAGCAATTCGAACCTCAGACCATCTCCCAGAAAGAAAAAAAATATTCGGGAGAAGTCATCTCGATGAAATTCAAGGACGCCGACTTGAGGGACGTAATCAATTATTTGGGAGAGTTCGCCGGATTGAATGTCGCCCATGACCCCGAGGTAAGAGGAGTCGTATCTTGTAATCTTATAGATGTCCCCTGGGACCAGGCATTGGACCTTATCCTCAGACAGAACAAAATGGGCAAAACACTGGAGGGAAATATTCTCCGGATCGCTCCTGTTGGAACTCTAACGCGCGAACAGGCTGAGGAACAGCAAATGGAAGAAAGCAAAGAGCTGGCTGGCCCGCGGGTAACCAGATCCTACACCCTCTCCTACTCGAGAGCTACAGATGTTCAGGGACTCCTCCAGGGCAAAATATCGGAGAGAGGCGAGATCATCGTCGATGAACGAACGAACACCATGGTCATTACCGATGTCAGCGACAGGATCGAACTGATCGAAAGCCTTCTGGATGTGTTCGACACGCCCACACCCCAGGTCGCTATCGAGGCACGAATCGTGGAGGCAACGAGCACATTTATCCGGAATCTCGGCATACAGTGGGGAGCCAGGGGTATCGTCGATCCTTTCTTCGGAAACCAGACTTCGCTGGAGTTCCCTCATAAGATGCTGATCGACGGGGCCATGATCCCGCAAGGAATCGTCACCAAGGGTATCGGAGGTCCCCTTGGGGGATACGCCATAAACCTTCCGGCACCTGCTTTTTCGACCGCTGTAGGCGTATCCTTTGCCAATGTGCTGGACACATTCCGGATCGATCTGGCCATATCCGCTCTCGAGACATCGGGGCAGGGCCGGATCATATCAAGTCCTTCTGTTACGACCCAGAACAACCAGGAAGCCCACATCATTCAGGGAAGACAGATTCCTGTCCAAACAGTCGCCAACTTCACGGTCACGACGCGGTACATGAATGCCGCTCTTGAATTGAGAGCAACCCCGCAGATAACCGCCGAGGGCACGATAATCATGCATCTGGAACTCCAGAACAACGCGGCCGATTTCGCCAACCTGGTCAACGGCATACCTCCTATCATCACGCAGAGTGCCACCACAACGGTCATGATACCGGATGGGGGCACCACCGTGATCGGAGGCATCTACCGAACGGAGGATTCCATAACGCGGGATAGGGTTCCGTTCTTCCACAAAATTCCGATCATAGGGAACCTGTTCAAATCGTTTGCACGGACTAAACAAAGCAGAGAGTTGCTTATTTTTATAACTCCCAGAATTCTCAGATAAGAGGGAAAAATGAGAAAAATCAAAAATTGGCAAAAAATATTGGTAATTGTCCCGGCCGTTCTCCTTCTGTTCTCCTGTAATCCGATCGAAAACGATTCCAGATCGGACAGCGTTCTGCTCGTTCTCCAGATTACAGGAACAGACATCGAAGACAACGAAGTCAACTTTCTCCAATCCGACGTCGTGGTCTTGGATCCGGAAAACGGAACAACAACCGTGGCTGCGGATGCTGCTAACGTTTCATTCACTGCCCAAACTCTCGATCCGGAACCCTTGCTCGGAGTTTCCCAATACTATGACATATTCGTCACACGATATGTCGTATCCTACAGCAGGTCGGACGGAAAAAACCAGGAAGGTATCGATGTTCCTTACTCCTTCGACGGGGCCCTATCGGCCCGGGTTCAGATCGGAGCGCAAGCAGATGTGAGTTTTGTGATCGTTCGGGCGGTTTCGAAGCTGGAACCCCCGTTGGTAAACCTGGCCAAAGGCCGGGGAGAAGGGGAATTGAAAACCACAGCTCGGGTAGAATTCTACGGTAACGACGCGGTCGGCAACACAGTCAAGGCTACGGCATACCTTCCTGTGTTCTTCGCAGACTATATCACCGACGATGAAAAAAGCAGCGGCGGTGATGAAGGAGGCAACTGATGAGATCCAGAGTTAAACTTTTCGGCTTTATTCTGCTCGCTATGAGCCTGGCAGTATTCTCCTCCTGCACAAAGAACAAGGTGGAAGAACCCTCACCCCTGGGACCAGCAGGATACGCGATTTCCCTGAAAATGACGGCCAGTTCCAATGTCATTTTCGCCGGAAATTCCCAGAGGGATACGACCACGGTAACAGCCAGCCTGCAAAGATTTGACGGACTTCCGATAGCAGGGAAAACCCTATATTTCGAAGTTAACGACGTGAACGGGATCAGATCCCTCGACAGCATCGGATATTTCGAGGGCCATCAAGCGGTCGCATCCAAAGTGACGGACGGCAATGGAAATGTCTCCGTGACATACTACGGACCCAAAGCTGCTGAGATCATCGGCAACGGATATTTGAACATCACGGCACACGTCGCTTGGGATGGGGCAGAGGGTGTCGCAGAATGGGCGCCTGTTTATGTCGTCCGCGATTTCACCGACCTCATCTTCACCGTCAAGGTGGACCCTAATGTACTGTGGTGTTCCAACACGAGACCTGAATCCACCATCTCCGTCTTCTATGCCATTCCCGATGGAACCCCGATCGTGGGAAGGAAGATCTTCTTCGAGATCACCAGCGGATTAGGCAATTTCAGTGACGGCAAGATCAAAACATACAAAACGACAGATTCCAACGGCTACTCTGTCATGACCTACAGAGGTCCGACGGCCGGAATGATGGGGCTAGCGGAAGACTGGGTATACATTACCGTGCAACCGGAAACCTGGTGGGAAGAATTCGGAGATTACACCGACGGTCTTGACAGCGGCGATTACTACCTCCATGTGGATTTCAGGATCCGTTTGAAAAAAGGAAACTAAACGGGATTAGCCGTACCTGTAGACGGTTTTTCTCGATTTCACACGTTCGAGAGACTTTATGAGGGCCCGATCGAGGGCCCTCTTTTTTTTCGCCTTCAAAACGACCTGGACCCTGTACTTTTCCCTGATCCGTGCCACGGACGCCAGGGCAGGCCCCCAAAATTCGATCTGCTCGTCCTGGTCTTTCACATAAGAATAGATCTTCCTGGATTCCCGCGCGAGAATCCGGAGATTCTCTCCGGTTAGAAGGATCTCGGCCAAATAAGAAAAAGGGGGATAATTCATCAGTCGCCGGTACCGGATTTCCCGGTCATAAAAGCAATCATAATCGTCAAATGCCGCGCACTTTATGCTGTGGTGGTCAGGATCGGATGTCTGGATGAAAAGTTCAGGACTTCCTTCCCCAGACAGAGTCCATATCATCTGGATCAGGGTCTGAAAAGTTTTTTGCCCCGCCCTGAAATCCGGAAGGGTCAGAAAAATCTCCGGATAAAGAACCACGACCGTCGAAACCGGAGAAAGATTTTCCTGATGAGCTAAAAGCTGAGTCCCCAGAAGAATATCGATCTTGTTTTCAGCGAACCGGGAAAGGATCTTTTCCTGTTCTTTTTTTGTCCGGACCGCATCCGAATCGAAACACACGATACGCTTGTCGGGGAATTTTTTTCGCAGCTCTTCCTCGACGACCTCTATGCCGAAACTCCTGCCAAATGCCATCTTTTCCCCGCATTCGGGACATGCCCTTATCGGGGATGCGGAAAATCCACAGTAATGGCACAGGAGTTTTCCTTCTTTCTTATGAAAACTCAGGGTCACATCACAGCGGTCGCACCGGGGGATATAACGGCAACGCGGACAGATCATGAAAGATGTGTATCCCCTGCGGTTTAAAAAGACAAGAACAGGCTCGGGCTTTTCGCCCTCCAGTTTTCGTCCTATCTGCCGGATCAGTTTCTCCTCCACAATAGCTCTTCTTGATTCTTTCCTCAGGATCTCGACTTTTCTCTCTGCCTGTCTCTCCTTGATCTGCACCAAAAATCCCCGTTTTTTTGCAAGATAATAGGCTTCAACAGATGGGATCGACGATCCGCTAACCAATAGGGCTGAGGCCAGCCTCGCTCTCAACCATGCCCCTGACCGGGCATCGTAGCAGGGATTCTCTTTTTGCACATAGGATTCGTCATGCTCGTTATCCACGATTATCAATCCGATGTCCGTCAGCGGAGATAAAACGGCGGAACGGGGGCCGACCACGACTTGCGCCCGGCCATTCTTGATCCTTTCCCATTCCCGCTCCCTTTGTTTTGCCGTCAATTGGCTGTGGAGAAGGGCTACATTCTCGCCCAATTTTTTTTCGAACCTGCTGCGGAGAGTCGCGGTCAGGGCGATCTCAGGGACGAGGTAGAGGACCGTTTTGCGTGCATTCAGAGTTTTTCTGATGAGATCGAAAAAAACAGCCTCTCTTTTCAGATGAGAGGCATGGACATAAAAGGGGGAAAATTTATTTTTTCCCACGTGCTTGCCGATAAATTCCGACGCCTTCCGCAATTCTTCGTCCAGGGAAAAATCCATCTCCAGCTGCACAGGGTCCGATCCAGTCTCTCTCTCTTCTCTCCGGCGCGTTCTTTTCATGTCGCTCATCGCCAGGATCAGGTCTTTTCTTTCCAACCGCAGGAGGACGGCCGCCGGATTCTTTTGACCTGTTTTTCTTTTGATGAAGGAGCGGGTATATGAACCTTTTTCGAGAAGTTTTAAAATCTCCCGCTCGTCCGGGGCAAGGGAATCGTCGCAGACAGCGGATTTCCCCTTTTCCGACAGGACCATTTTCACCTGGCTTTTCGGAACATAGGAGGGAGGAAGAGCTGCTTGAAGCATTTCTCCCCAGGAAGAAAAACAGACATCGCTGAATTTTTTCGTGAAAGAAAGAAAATCCGCGGTAAATACTGGCTCTTCGTCCAGTATCTCCTGGATATCTTTCAGTTCATAGTCCCCAGTCCTTTTTTTATGTCCGATCCCGACGATAAATCCTGTCACCATTCGCCGATGAAACGGCACCAAAACACGGGAACCCACTTTTGCCGGAAATCCGATCGTTTCCGGAACTGCGTAGGTAAAGGATCGGGTCAGGGGCAGGGCTAAGGCAATTTCGGCATACACGCTCATTTTTTGCCCAGGAAGGCCATCACCTTTTTCATGTCTTCCCAGACCATTTTTTTAAGCTCCTTATTTCCTTCGTTCCTGATGAGATAAGACGGGTGAAAAGTGGGCATCACTCTGATCTGTTGGAAATCATGAAAATCGCCTCGCAAGGCCGTCATCCCGAGAGAACTTCTGATGAAAAAACTGGCTGCTACCCTTCCCAGAGTCACGATGACCTTCGGATTAATCCTTTCGATCTGTTCGAGAAGAAAATCCCTGCAGCTTGCGATTTCATCTTCTTGAGGATTCCTGTTTCCCGGAGGGCGGCACTTGACCACATTCGTGATGTAGACCTCTTCTCTTTGGAATTTCATGGCCTCGATGATCTTGGTCAGCAGTTGCCCGGCCTTCCCCACAAAAGGCCTTCCCTGGATATCTTCATCGCGACCGGGGGCTTCTCCGATAAACATGAGTTCGGCATTCTTGTCCCCCTCGCCGGGAACAGCGTGAGTCCGGGTTCGAGCGAGAGGACACCTCTGACAGCCGAGGATAGTCTCCTCCAAGGATGGGGCGGAAGACTCCCTGGTCACGAAACCGACTCCCAGGAGAGAAAGAAACTGCAATTTTTCTTTCACGTCGGCAAGGAGGAGATCAGCTTCTTTTTCCAATTTTCTCCTCCAGCATATCCAGCAAGACCTCGCTAATTTCAGACTTTGTTCTTTTTCCGGACGGAACGGTTTTTCCATCAGGGAAAAGGAATATCACCTCGTTGTAATCCGAACCGAAACCCATGTCTTTTTTCGTGATGTCGTTGGCCACGATCATATCCATGTTCTTTTCTTTGGCTTTTTTCATGGCGTTTTGGTTTATATTCTCCGTTTCTGCTGCAAATCCTACGACAATCCTTCTGCCCTTCTTTTTCCCGATGCTCTGAAGGATATCCGGCGTTCTGACGAGCCGGACCGTCTGGGATTTTGGTTGTTTTTTTATCTTCTGCGGGGAAACTTCGGCAAACCTGTAATCCGCAACCGCGGCAGCCATTATGAGAACATCCGATTTCGGGAAATGCTTTTTGACCGCGCGTTCCATCTCTTCTGCGGTTTGCACCATTTGTAGACTGGCCCCCTTCGGAGGAATGATGTGGGTCGGTCCGGAAACAAGGATCACATCAGCTCCCCGCCTTAGGGCTCCGCCGGCAAGCTCATAGCCCATTTTTCCCGAAGAGGGATTGGACAGGAACCGGACCGGATCCGCATATTCCCTGGTAGGCCCCGCCGTGATCAGGAATGTCTTTCCCGAAAGGGAATGACTCTTTTCCATCAGTCCAAGGCCCGTTCTCACGATCGTTTCAACAGGAGCGAGCCTGCCCCATCCTTCGTCTTTACAAGCCAGATATCCTTTTTCCGGCTCGACGAATCGAACGCCCATTTCTTTGAGCCTTCCGATATTCGCCTGGGTTTGCTTGTGAGCGTACATGGCCTCGTTCATGGCGGGAGCGACAAGAACCGGGCACCTGACGGCCAGATGAAAGGTAGATAAAAAGTCATCCGCTATTCCCGATGCGAATTTTCCTATCATATTGGCTGTCGCAGGGGCGACGAGAAAAAGGGAAACCTCTTTGGCCAATTCGACGTGGGCGATTTCATCGGAGAGATCGTCATCGAAAAGGCCGACGATCGCTTTCCTGCCCGTGAGAGAACTGAAGAGCCGGGGCGAGATCAAGCGGGTGGCATTGGCGGTCATGATCACCCTGACTTCGCAACCCTGCTTTTGAAAGCCCCGGACAATCTCGCAGGCCTTGTAAATGCTTATCGATGAACATACGCCGAGCGCAATTTTTTTCATCGTCCCCTCTCAGTTCCCGCCGATAAAGCTGTGCAGTATGGGCAAAATATCTTTTTCCCGGATCTCCTTCCGGCATCTCTGGCTAATGATGACCGATTTCAATTCTTCGGCAGCGAGGTCCAGATCATCATTGATCACGATATAATCGAATTCCCGGTAATGTTCGATCTCTTCTTTTGCCTTTTCCAGTCGCTGTTCGATTACGGGAGGGCTATCCTGCGCCCTTCGTTCCAGTCTTTTTTTCAACACGGGGAATAACGGCGGCAGAATGAAAACGAACACGGCTCCTTCGATTTTCTCCCTGACCTGTTCGGCTCCCTGTACATCAATGTCCAAGAGGAGATCCCCTTTTGTGTTTTTTTCCTCCAGCGCTTTCTTTGAAGTGCCATAATAATTCCCATGAACAACGGCCCATTCGATAAACATGTCATCCCGGATCATCCTCTTGAATTTATCTTCGGATACGAAGTAATAATCTTGCCCTTCGCTCTCTGTTTCCCTTTTCTCCCGGGTCGTGTAGGAAACGGAAAATTCCAAATTTTCGATCTCCGACAGCATGCGCCGCGCCAGAGTGGATTTTCCACATCCGCTGGGTCCCGTTATCACGATAAGCATATCACTCCTTACGAATTATCACGCATGATCATTCTATATTTTGCACCTGTTGGCGAACACTTTCAACTTCCGATTTCAAAGCCAGGCATTGACGGACCACTGCGATGTCCTGGGCCTTCGAATTCAATGTGTTCGCCTCCCGATAGAGTTCCTGAGCCAAAAAATCCAGTTTTTTCCCAACCGGCTCATGGGCTTTTGAGTCGAGAAGCTCCTTGAGATACTTTACATGAGATTTCAAACGGGCGATCTCTTCGGTCACATCGTAACGCTGGGCCAAAAACGAAGCCTCCTCGGCCAATTTATTCTCTGAAAAGGAATTATCCCGGTTCAGATCTTTCAATCTTTCCTTCAATTTTTCGCTGATCAACAGAGGCTGCCTTTTCGCCAGCTTTTCGATCCGGTTGACGAGAATACCGATGTTCTGTGCATGGATCCTCAGCTGCTTTTTTATTTCCCGTCCTTCTCTCGCCCTTTCCTTGATCAATCGATCGAGGGTCCTTAGGAAGCTTTTTTCCAGAAATTCTTCATCTTCCTTCTTGAAATCCTTCCTTCGCAATTCGACGACGTGGGGAATATTCAGAAGACTGTCCAGGGAAAACGAGACGTTTTCCTGAGTATGCGCGGCCTTGTTCAGGGCTGAGAGAATCCTGTCCAGAAGATCTTGATTGATATGGATATCCCATCTCTCGGCCCCGAAAAAATTCACATCCATCAGGACCTCGATCCGTCCCCTGTGGAGCATCTGCTGACATAAATTTCTCAGCTTTTCTTCGACCGTTCCCAGGGAGGCCCCCCTGTAATTCCAATCCAGGAAACGGTGATTGAGAGTCCGGATGCTTATCTTTGCGGAAAACTCCCTATGGTTAAACCTCATCTCTGCATATCCGGTCATGCTTCTGATCAATCCAAGACCTCCTTTTCCTCAGGGAACTGAAGATCATACAGTTTCCGATAGGTGCCATTTTTCCGGTAAAGTTCCTTATGGGAGCCGATTTCGGCAATTCGCCCCTTTTCTAAAACGAGGATCTTATCCGCATTTCTTATGGTCGATAATCTATGGGCGATCACAAAGGTCGTGCGGTCCTTCATCACATTATCCAGGGCGATCTGAATCAGTCTTTCCGACTCAGAATCCAGAGAGGATGTCGCCTCATCCAGCACGAGAACCGGAGGATTCTTGAGAAGGGCGCGGGCGATGGCCAGCCTCTGTCTCTGACCGATGGAAAGCAATCCCCCTCTCTCCCCGATCTGTGTCTCATAACCTCCGGGGAGTTCCGAGATGAAGTCATGCGCTTCCGCGGCTTTGGCAGCTTCCAATATCTTTTCCATCGGCATTTCTTCAAGGCCATAGGCAATATTGTTCCGTACCGTGTCGTTGAAAAGGATGAGTTCCTGGGTGACCAGCCCGATCTGCTTGCGGAGGGAAGACAGATTGACATCCCGGATATCGATCCCATCGATCATAATCCTTCCCGATGTCGGTTCATAAAAGCGGGATATCAGGTTGACAATGGTCGTTTTGCCGGCCCCGCTCAGGCCGATCAACGCCACTTTTTCCTTCGGCAAAATATCGAAATCCACATTGTTGAGAACCCGGATGTTCTCGTTATAGCTGAAGGACACCCTATCGAACCGGACATGCCCCTTTACCGGCGGAAGGGGGTGAGCCCGGTCGCTATCGACGATCTGGGGTTTAGTCTGAAGAATTTCATTGATCCTTTCGTAGGAGGCAAGGCCCTGTTGAATGACGACATTGGCCTGGCTGATTTTTTTTATCGGTGTGTACAAATAGAATAGAGCCATCACGAAGGATGCAAAATCTCCGGGGCTGATGAATCCCTGCGTGATCCGGGTGGTCCCCACGAAAAGGATAAAGGCCCCGACGATCCCTCCTAAAAATTCCATAAAGGGAGAGGACAAACTTCCTATCCAGGCCAGCTTGATTCCGGTTTTCAGATAATTGTTCGTGGCCTGAAAGAACTTTTTGAGTTCGAAGTTCTCCATGGTGAAAGCCTTCACGATCTTGTTCCCGGTTATCGTTTCGAGAAGGATCTTGTAGATATCCGCCATCCGGACCTGATTGATCCGCCCTTTTTTCTTGAGTTCCCGGCTGAAAACAGCCAGGGGGATCACAGCCAGAGGGGTAATTATGAATGCGACAAGGGCCAGGTGCCAGTCGATGAGGAATATCCCGATCAGGAGGGCGAAAATGACGAAAGTTTCCCGCACAAAATCTCCCATGCTGCCGGAAACGGCTTCCTGGATCTTGTCCACATCATTCGTCAAGCGGGACATGAGCTCGCCGGTCGCCATTCTGTCGAAATAATCCGAGGACTGGTATACGATATGTTCGGACAGGTCATCTCTCAGTTGCTTCGAAATTTTCAGACCGATGGATTTCATGAAAAAAGACGAGAGAAAGGTGAACAATCCCTTGCCGAATAAGGCTATAACGAGAAGCAGGGGCAAAAGAATGGCGTGGTTTTCATCCACATGCCGGAAAACGATGTCCAGAAACCGCGCTTTTTCGACTGGCACTTCCGGGCCGAGCTTGAGCAATTTATCCACGATGGGCTGGACCAGATTTATGAACACATAGGTGAAAAAAGCCACGAAAAGCGTAAAGAACATCGAAAGGATGAGTTTTCTTTTCTCCTTGAGCGTGAGTTTTAATAGCTGTAGAATATCTTTCATCTTATTTTAATGACGGCCGGGTCGAAGTTTTCCAGTATTTCATAGGCGTTCAGAGCAGAACCCCGGGTCAGGTTGTCTGTTACCGTCCAAATCCAATATTTATCGGGGACAGCAGTTTCTTTTTTGATCCTACCCACAAAAATCTCCTCCTTGCCTGCCACCTGCAAAGAGGATACAGAACCGGGAGAGGATGATGGGGCGACCTTGAAATAGGCTGATTTTTTAAACAGGGCTGCAAGCGCCGCAATATCAGCCCGGCCGTCCAGTTCCAGGTGGATCATGATCGCATAGGTATGAAAAACCGGGGCCTGGACAATAGCGAGGGAAAGCGGAAGATCGCGCGAACCGAGGACGCGCCCGGTTTCGGAGAGAATCTGTTTTTCCGTCGAAGAGAATCCCTGCTTGTCGACCGGACCGGGATCGGGAAGAAGATTGAAAGCGACCTGATCTTTGAAAAATTTCCTGGTCACCGATGCGCTGCCCAAAACGGCGAACGACTGTTCGGCCAGTTCCTGGATTCCGGGATCGGAAAACGCCGATACGGGCTGAAGTACGAACGCCACGATTTTTAATAGCTTGAATTTGCGGAGCAGCACATTTAAAAAATGCACAAGAATAATGGTCACGGGATGAGGGTTTGCGATTAGGGAAGGGCGCTTTTCGAGGACTTCTCTATGGTTCACCCCCGCAACGACAACCGGAATCCTGGCGTTCGCGTTGAAAGTCTCGTTCAAATCGATCGCCAGAAATTTATTTTTTGCGGCAGTATTCCCGATCTCCCGGTCGGTCTTTTTGTCAGAGGCCAAAAAAACGACATCCGAGCCCGCGATCATTGTCGGATTGACGGGAAGCACGACCCGGGGTTCACCCCGGAATTCCGTCAATTTCGAATACTCCGCTTCAACATCCGGGTCGAAGAAATCGACATATTCGGACGGAAAATTCCTGTTTTCCAGAACGTTTTTCATCTCTTTGCCGCGGAAAGACTCCGTTCCGAGCAAAGCAACGCGGATTCCCTTTTGTGGTGTCATGATTTCCGAAGATTCCCTAATCGACGGATTTTCTGAATTCGCTCATCATCCGATACATCTTGTCCTTCAACAGAAGTTTTTCTTTTTTCATCTGTTTCTCTTCCAGTTTCTCCTCTTCCGTCAAATAGCTCTTGGCACGCAATCCGGACAGTTTTTTTTCCAATTTCTGGTGCCGGTCAAAGGCATTGTGGAATTCCCGATTCTCCTTCAACAGGCGTGCCTTCATTGCCGTCTCATCCATCGCGTTTGACCTCCAGGTGGAAAGAATATCACAATGCCAACCCTAATTCAATTTGCCTGAATTATTCATAAAAATTGTCGATCCCATTATTCAATGAGACTGATAAAATCCAAAAGTCAAGATAAACACAAGATCGACAATTTATCCCCTTCGGGCCACCCAATCTCACCGCATCGACTTCATCGCATCCCATTCGCAGTATACAAATACACCTTCATGGGATACTTTTTTGTCGCTACAGCGACCTTGGGCGGTGAATAATCCAGGAATCTGAATTATTCTGGATGGGCGATCCGAGAGGCGATTTTCCGATTGACAAGGAACGTCAAGCTCTTTATACTAACACCCGAGTTCAGATATCACCGCTCATATTTGGCGAGGTAGCTCAGTCGGTAGAGCGAGAGACTGAAAATCTCTGCGTCGGCGGTTCGATTCCGTCCCTCGCCACTCCCCTTTT
>Ga0180437_10001236_pt1 | contig 44174 bp, 28 predicted proteins | sample SS_ome_4_FD_132410 | JGI IMG/M metagenome (GOLD analysis project Ga0180437, IMG submission 132410) | Hypersaline lake sediment archaeal communities from the Salton Sea, California, USA - SS_3_D_1 metaG | ecosystem: Environmental > Aquatic > Non-marine Saline and Alkaline > Hypersaline >... | reverse complement strand
TTGCCAAACCGCCTCCCCGAAGAGGACTAGGCCCTGTCGGTAAACGCGACCGGATGCGACAACAAGGAGCCCTGGGTAAAAGGGGCACTGGGTAAGCCCAGGCCTAACGGGGCGAACGGGCCCGACACCGCGCTGGACAAAGTAGCGCGGCCCTTTGGGCCTGATTCAACGGAAGCGGCCCGCCGCCGAGTTGACACGTTTAACCCCGAGCCGCAGGCGACGGGCGCCAAGCCCCAAACCGCGGCGCCACGACGCCTAGCTACTCGAACCGTTCCCGCTACTCGAACAGTTCTTCCCCGTGCAAATGAAATCGTAGCCCCGCCGCGGTCAGCCGCGTGAAGAGTTCCGCCTGGTGTTCGCGGTCGCGGGTTTCGATCAGGCACAGCGCGTTGACGCTCGCGACGTCGGCCCCGCAGAATGCGCGGTCGTGGGAAATCTCCCGCACCGAGGCCCCCGCTTCCGCGATCAACCGCGTGAGTTGCGCCAGCCCCCCGGGGCGGTCGGAGATATGCACGGTGAAGCGGCAGATGCGGCCGTCCGCCACGAGCCCCTTTTCGATGACCGTGGCGAGCACGCCGGGATCGATATTGCCTCCGCACAGGCACAGGACGACGCGCTTGCCGGCCAGTTCCGGCAGTTCTCCGGCGAGCAGCGCCGCCAGCGAGGACGCGCCGCCCCCTTCCACCACCGCCTTTTCGCATTCCACCAGACGCAGGATGGCAAGGGCGATGTCTTCTTCCCGCACCGTGAGATGGCGGTCGATGTGGCGCCGGGCGATCTCGAATGCCAATTCGCCGACGCGGCCCACGGCCAGGCCGTCCGCCAGCGTCGGCCGCGCCGCCACCTCGACAGGCCGGCCGGCCTGCGCCGCCGCCGCATACGACGCGCACCGCTGCGGTTCGACGCCGATGATTTGCGTTTCTTTGCGGAGGCTCTTCACCGCCAGCGACACGCCGGCGATCAGCCCGGCCCCGCCGACGGGCACGAGGATCGCATCCGGCGCCGAAACTTGCTCGATGATTTCCAGCCCCGCCACGCCGGCCCCGGCGATGATCGCGGGATCGTCGAATCCGTGGACGTAGGTAAGCCCCTCCGCATCCGCCAGCCGCCGCGCGTGGTCCACCGCCTCGTTGAACGTGGCGCCCTCCAAGATGACACGGGCGCCCAACCGCCGGCACGTGCTGACCTTGATGAGCGGCGCGAACTCGGGCATCACCACGGTCACGGGCGCGGCCAGATCGCGCCCGTGATAGCAAAGCGCCAACGCATGGTTGCCGGCCGACGCCGCGATCACACCCCGCGACCGCGAGGCCCCGTCCAAAAGCAGAAGCGCGTTGCGGGCCCCGCGTTCCTTGAACGAGCCGGTCGGATGCAGGTAGTCGAGCTTGCAGAAGATCGTGCAGCCGGTCAGTTCGGAAAGCCGCGACGAGTACGGGCACGGCGTGACGGCGACGCCGTCGGCGATGCGGTCTCGGGCCGCGACGATATCGGCGAGTGCAACCATGCGAGTCCCTCCTGTGCGGAATCCCCGACCGCGCCCACGCCGAGCCGCGCCCGTCAGGAAGCGGCCCCACGCCCGTTAACCCTGCTTGGGCCACTCCCTTACGGTCGTGGCTCAGTTTCGATTTGCGGGCCACTCCCTTACGGTCGTGGTTCAGAGCTGCTCGTACCCAGCCTGGGAACGAGGCCGTTCGCCGACCGGTATCTTCGATCCTTTCCCCACCACTTCCCGAACATACCGCGGCACGGCGTAGCCGGCCAGTCGCGTGCGGAGTTGTTCGATCAAACCGCGGCCGCGGGCTTCTTCCACTTCGAAATGGGCGGCCCCGGCCACGCGGTCGAGTTGGTGCAGATAGTACGGCATGGCCTTGGCGTTGACGAGTCGTTGGCACAGTTCGGTCAGCGTGTCGGCGTCGTCGTTGATGCCTTTGAGCAAAACGGATTGGTTGAGCGTCGGAACGCCGGCGCCCACAATGCGACCAATGGCGGCGGCGACCGTTTCACAAATCTCGCGGGGGTGATTGGCATGCACGACCATGATGGGCGTGAGCCGCGTGGCCGTGAGGGCGGCGAGCAGGCCGTCGGTGACGCGCGAGGGAATGACCACCGGCAGCCGCGTGTGGACCCGCAACCGCGTGACGTGGGGGATGCGGGCGATCTGCCCGGCGAGTTCCTCGAGGGATGTGTCCGCGAGCGTGAGCGGGTCGCCGCCGCTGAGGATGACTTCCCGGATCGTTTGGTCGGCCGCGATCGCGTCGAGGGCGGCCGCCACGCCCGCCGTGTTCACCCCGCGTTCGCCGTAAGGGTAATGCCGGCGGAAGCAGTAGCGGCAATGGACGGCGCAGGCGGCGGTCGGCATGAGCAGTGCCCGGCCGGCATATTTTTTCAAGAGGGCCGGGGCGGGATGGACGCCGTTTTCCGGGGCGCCGGCCAGGTCCGCCTCGCCCACGGGGTCGCGGGAGAAGCCGGGCACATCGAGCGTTTCCTCGGCCGCGGCGGCCACCTGCAAAAAGAGCGGGTCGCGGGGGTCGCCCCGCCGCATCTTGCTTACGAAAAACGGCGGCGCCAGCACGGGGAAGTCGCGCTCGGCCGTCGCTTCGTCGCTATGCCGCGAGCGGCGGATCGCCAGCCGCTCGCACAGTTCCTTGCCGCTGCGGATCGCGTCTTTCAGTTCCCCGCGCCAATCGCCGCCGCAGGGGTCGGGGGTTTCTCGCTGCCACGCCGGCGCCCACTGGTTACCGGCGTCGCCAGCGAGAACGTCCTGACCCCATTCGGCGTTGCTTCCTGTTTTCGCGCCGGAGGGGGTCAAAGCTCTTCTCCCGTCGATGTGTTGTGATGATGGCGGCGTCGGTTGGCGGGAGAAGACCATTGACCCCGAGGGCGTCGGGCTACGCCGCGGGCGGCGGTTGCGATACAATTTCGTGGAACCGAACATACCCCAAATCTCCACCCTTTCGTAGTAGGAATCCTCCGTGGCCAGCTACAACACCAGCGAATTCAAGAAAGGCATCAAGGTCCAGATCGACGGCGAGCCCTACAAGATGATCGAGTGCAACTTCGTCAAGCCGGGCAAGGGCAACGCCCTGTACAAGTGCCGGCTGCGGAGTCTCATCCGCGGCACGATTCTCGACCGCACCTACCGCGGGGGCGAATCGCTCGAAGCCGCCGACGTCGAGGACACCGACGTCCAGTTCTCGTACCGCCAGGCCGACAGCTTCGTCTTCATGGACAACACCACCTTCGAGCAGTACGAGCTGCCCATCGACCAGATGGACGGGGCCGAGGATTATCTCAGGGAAGGCATGAAGTGCCAGATGACGCTGTACAACGGGGCGCCGATCTCGATGAGCCCACCCAACCAGGTGGAACTGACGGTCGAGTACTGCGAGCCGTCCGCCCGCGGCGACACCGCCACCAACGTCACCAAGCCCGCCAAGGTCGATACCGGGGCGGAAATCCAGGTCCCCGCCTTCGTCGGCATCGGCGACGTCATCAAGGTCGATACCCGCACGGGCGAGTATGTCGAGCGGGTAAGAAAGTAGGAAGGCGGGGGCTGACTTGTGGGGTGTGGCGGGCCGGGTTTGGGCGCTACCCCCTGACGCGGCGAAGCCGCAACCAAAATCCGAAGCACGAATATCGAAATCCGAAACAAACCCCAAATACGAAATTCGAATATTCAAAACATCCCCATGCGCTTCCATGCACGGGCGGCGGTTTTGAATTTCGGTCATTCGAGCTTCGAATTTGTTTCGGATTTCGAGATTCGGATTTAGGATTTCAACATGCGCGCAAACTGCGCTGAAGCTGCGGTGTAAGGACCTAAACCGCGTAGGATTTGGGGCCGCGGTATGAACAAGAAACGGAAACTTCCGACTTCAATCTGGCGTCCGACGGCGTCTCTTGGCGCGCTTCAACGTCGGGCGGAACTGCTCTCGCGGGTGCGGCGGTTTTTTCTGGAGCGCGGGTTCATGGAGGTCGAGACGCCGCTGCTTTCCGCCGACACCGTGGTCGATACCCGGCTCGACCCGCTGCCGGCCCAGCTTCTGACCGATCCCCGCCGGCCCAGCGAAGGCGAGCAGATGTGGCTGCAAACCTCGCCGGAATTCGCCATGAAGCGGCTGGTCGCGGCCGGGGCCACCGCCATCTACCAGGTCTGCAAGGCCTTTCGCGTCGGCGAGCAGGGCGAGTTGCACAACCCGGAATTCACGCTCGTCGAGTGGTATCGGGCCGGCGACGATTACGAGGCGGGAATGCGGCTGTTGTCGGACGTTTCCGAGGCGCTGCTCCATCGCGGCCCGGCGGAACGGATGACCTACGGCGACGCGTTCGAGAAATGCGCCGGCGAGCGGCCGCACGAGCTAACGCCCCCGTCCGCAGCGGAAATCGCCGCCGACCGGGACGTTTCGCTGCCGGACGATCCCGAAAATTTTCCGCTGCATGCGTGGATCGACCTGCTTTTCACCGCCCTCGTGCAGCCGCAGCTCGGCCGGGGCAGCCCGGTGATTCTGTACGACTTCCCCGCGGACCAGGCGGCCCTGGCCCGCATCCGCAGCGGTCGCCCGCCCGTGGCCGAGCGATTTGAACTATTGGTGGATGGCGTGGAACTAGCTAATGGCTATCATGAATTGCTGGATGCGAAGGAACTGCGGCGCCGCCAGCGGGAAGCCAACGCCGCCCGGCTGGCCGACGGCCGCTACCGCCTGCCGGAAGAGAGTCGCCTGCTGGCCGCGATGGAGGAGGGGCTGCCGGCGTGCTGCGGCTGCGCCCTCGGCTTCGACCGGGCGGTGATGGTGGCCACCGGGGCCAAACGGCTGGATAGCGTGATGGCGTTTCCGATCGACCGCGCGTAACGTGGCCGGGGTCAGGGGTTGCGTGTGTGGCGCCGGCTCCACCAGTGCCCTCGAACGCAGCGTTCTTTGGGCCGGCGCGATGTTCGTTGGGAAGTCAGCCTGAGGGCGCTAGCCCCAGGTTGGAACCGGGCGCCAGCGCGGCGGCGCCGGACAGCGGCGCGCGAAGGGACGAAGGAACCGGACGCTAGCGCGTTTCGGCTGAGGAACCCCACGAATTGGAGACATGAACGATGAACCGCTTTCTGACATTGTTGAGTGTGCTGACGGTGCTTCTGGGTAGCGCGGTGGCGGCCGCCGAGCAGCCCTCCGGCGACGCCGCGCTCGATCCCTTGGACCAGGCGGCGGCGACGCCCGACGCTCAGCTTCAGCAGTGGATCAAGGACCTCGACGCCGACGACTTCCACCGGCGGCAGCAGGCCTCGGAGGGGCTCTTCGGGGCCGGGACCAAGGCCGTGCCGCAGCTTGAAGCGGCGGCCCAGGACGCCAAGCCCGAGGTCGCGGACCGCGCGTTCGACATGCTCAAGCGGCATTTGGAAGGGGACAACGAGGCGGCCAAGAACGCGGCCGAAGAAGCTTTGAAGCGGCTGTCCGAGGGCGCCGACGAAGGCCTGGCGAGCAAGGCCAAAAACACGCTCGAGCCGCCGCAGGACACGAACCCGCTGCAACGCTTCGGCGGCGCCATTCCCATCATGCCGGGCCAGATCCAGGGAAGGATCCAATTCAACATCCAGGCGGGCGGCGCCGGCCGGCGGGTCTCCATCCGCAACAACAACGGCAACAAGGAGATCGAAGCCGTCGAGGGCGACCGCAAGGTGAAGATCACGGAAGCGGCCGGCGGCAAGATCCAGATGCAAATCACCGACAAAAAAGACGGTAAAGAAGAAACGAAAAAATACGAAGCCAAAAACGCGGAAGAACTGAAAAATAACCACCCCGACGCTTACAAAGAATACGAGAAGTACAACAAGGGAGGCGGTAACATCATCCAGCTTCGGGCGATGCCGCTACCGGGCGGCGGGGGGATTCAAATCATTCCCGGCGGCCGCATCCAAATAAAGCCCGCAGCGCCGCCGCAGGCCCCGCAGCGTCCCGCCCCCGCCCGCGACGATGACGCCCCGCAAGGCGACGCCGCGGACCCGGACAAGCACGAGGAAAAGGCCCCGCCGGCCGACGACGACGATCAACGCCTGAAAGACCTCCTCGACCGCCGCATCCAGCGGCTGCAGGAACAAATCGAGAACCTGAAGGAAGACGACGCTGACCCGGCCCAACGCAAGTCGCTCGAGAAGCAACGCAAGCGGATCGAGCAATTCAAAAAGTCGCTCGAAAACGCCGGCGACGCCTGACCGGCGAGCCGGAGCGTTGCCTGGCGCAAAGGAGGACGATTCGCGTGTTCACCGATGGTTTGGAACGGCGTGCGGCCTCGGCTATTACCTCATCGCCACCACGACCGTCATCCTGGGGGGTGGGAAGGGGTCGGGAGTCTTTTTCGGTCCGGCCGGAATGCTAATTGAGAAGACGTTGACCGAAAAAGACTCCCGACCCCGTGCGGTTTCCCGGAATCGCGAACGCGCATTTAGAAATCGACCATCAGGCGGGTTCCGACGATCTGGTAGTAACCGGCGTCGTAGCCGCCCACCGCGTTCTCCGCGTTCTCCCGAATATCGCCGATGATGTAGTTGAGCTGCATCCGGGCATACGGCGTCCAATACCAGTTCATGCCGAAGGTGAAGCTCGAGCCGACGCCGCCCTGGATGTCGTCGTCGGACAGGTCGGCATACGAGTAACGGGCGGCCAGTTGCCAGGCCCCCAGCCCCCGGCCGACACCGCCGCGGCAGCGGTCGACCAGAAAGAAATTCTCGAACGGCTCGACCCGGCCCAGCGTCCCCGACTCGCGGTCCCAAGGAATGTGCTCGCCGGTGATGAAGTAGGAGAGGTAGAAGTACCCGCCTTGGAACTGCAAGTCCGAGCCGGTTTCTCGATCGAGCAACACCACCTGGTACTCGCCCACGGTTTGCAGCGGGCCGAGGTTCACCACCCCTTCGGCCCCAATCAACGTATAGTCGGTGGCCTCGGCGATGACGCCGGTGTCGATCCAGCGGGAGACGGTTCTCGCCTCGGGACGATGCCGGAAGCGGGCCTCGTTGATGCCCGAATCGGCGAAGTTGTCGGTCGCGGCGTTCTGGGCGGTGTCGGCCCACGTGCCGGAGATCGCCCAGTGGGCGTAGCCGCGGCCGTCCGAGCACTCGTCGTACCAGATGGTGTTGGCCAGACGGCCGGCGATCTGGGCCTGGAAGTGGTCGCTGGTGTAGTTTCCTTCGTCCTGGATCAGCCGCTGGTTGAACACCCCGTATCGCCAGTTCCAGGCGAGATCGTCCGACACCCCGTAAGAACAAATGCCGAACCGGCGGGCGTCCTGGTTGAACGCCTCGATGATGAAGGGCCGCTCGATGAACACGTTGTAGCGGCTGGAGTTCAAATGGTCCAAGCCGTAGGGCCGCTTCTGGTTGCCAAACAAGAGGGTGTGCAGGTGGGGCAGTTCTTCCCAGCCGAGGTAGGCGTCGCGGAACTCGGACTCTTCCCCGCCGGCGAATTCCATTTCAATTTTGTAGACCATGTTGCAAGGCAGGTCGCCTTTCACGCCGAACCGCAGGCGGCGGAACCCGATGCGGTCCTGCGGCGAGATGTCGTTGTCGCCGGACTCGAAGCCGTTCACCCCGGGCGAATCGACAGGAAAATTCCACATATCCATGTGGATACGGCCGTTCACGCTCATCGTGGCGGCTTTGTGGCCGCTCTTGGCGTAGCCCTTGAGCGATTTGCCGATCCCCGCCGTGTCGTCCTCGACGACGCCCAATCGCTGTTCGATCTCCTCGAGTCGGGCCGCGAAATCCGGCGCGATCTTGGATGCCTCGCCGGGAAGCGCATCCGCCCCCGGCCCGTCCAGCGACCAGTGGCGGTAGGCCGTGGGGGCGACGCGGTCCGGCGTCGCGGCGCTGGAATACCCGAATCCTTCCGCCAACGTCTGCTGGGCGCCGCCGGCAAGGCAGCAAACCGCCAGCACGAAACCGACCGGTTGGACGGCGGCGCGAGGGAGCAGGCGGCGAGGCGGGCCGCGAAAACGATTTCCGAGCATCAGAAGGACCCCCCAGTTGTTGGGGTTTGTTGGAATTCGCCTCGCCCAGGCGCGCGGAGCGAAGAACGCCGCCCACGCGGTTCTTCAGGGCCAAGAAATAGAGTATCCCTACGCGGGTTGTATCGGTTCCGACCGCGGCGCCGCATCAGAGCGGTTGTGCGACCCGCAACGTTTGCCAGGTCTCTCTATTTTGGCGCGTTACCCGCGATCGGCGCATGTCGTTTCAGGATGAACTGCGGGGGTATTGTCGCCGGCGCCAACTCGAAATCGACGAGCGGTACGTTTGGGATTAGGCCCGAAGGGCCGCGCTACTGCCCGAGAAGTTGTGGGCTTGGGACCGTTTTCAGGCGATCCGCCTGCGCGACGCCGCGACAAAACGCTTCATCAATTCCGCATCCTTGTTCCCCTCGGCGTCTTCCACGCCGCTGGCGACGTCTACCGCGTCCGGCTGCGTCGCGGCGATGGCGTCGGCCACGTTTTCCGGCGTCAGCCCGCCGGCAAGGACGACGGGGAGGTCGATGCGCCGCTTCACGCGGTGGGCGACTTCCCAATTGGCGATGGCGCCCGTGCCGCCATATTCGCCGGCGGGCGCCGCCGCGTCGAGCAACACGCCGATCACCCGATCGCTCGTCCCGTGAAAGGCGTCCGCCTCGGCAATCGCGGCGGCGCCGTCGCCAGAAAGCCGGATGGCCCGGAGGATCGGCAGCTTGCCGGGCACATCCGCCAAAAACTCGGGGGTCTCATCGCCGTGCAATTGAATGACGTCGAGCCGGGCGAAGGCGGCCGCGTGCTGGATGTCCTCGGGCGTGGCGTTGACGAACACGCCCACCCGGCAGGCCCCGTGGGCGGCGTCGGCGACGGCGGTGATCCAACGGCGGAAGTGGCCGACGTAGCGTTTGCTTTGTGGATAGAAGTTGAGGCCTACGGCGTCCGCCCCGGCGGCGACGGCCGCGGCGGCGTCTTCCGGCCGGCGAACGCCGCAGATCTTGATTTGAAACGGCAATGACATCGGCGATGGGAATCGTAGCAAGAGCAATAAGCTGTTAGCGATAAGCCATAAGCAAACCGACGGCCTTCGGCCGCCGCGCCGCTTACCGACTTACGCGGTGGCCAGTTCTTCCGTCCCTTCCGACTGCATGTGTGGCGCTTCGGAGGGGACCCGCAGGCGGTCGGGAACCTTGAGGAAAATCTCCTGCTCGATCCATCCTTCGTAATCCTCCAGCGATCCGCCCGCAAGGCAGCACTCGATGATTTCCTTGCCCAGCGGGTCGAGGTCCGGCGCCAGGTACTTGGGCAATTCGCGCTTGAAGAAGTTGGTGAGAATCTCGGCGCCGGCGTCGTAGCCTTTCACGCCCACCTCCGGCTGCGTCTGCGTTTCCAAAAACCAGTGGGCGATGACTGTCCCTTCCACCTGCATGTTGCGCATCGCGTAGCCCAAGAGGGGGCAGCGGGCCGGCGTGAGTTGCTCGGGGCGGAAGCGGGCGTTGCCGCGGCGGGCCAGGTACTCCCGCGCCAGCCATTGCGGCATAAAACTGGTTTGCCAGGCGCCGATGTGTTGATTGGGCGTCAGGACATAGCGGGTTCTGGGGTTCTCGATAATCTGCCGCAGCAGCAGGTTGGCCTGCGTGACGCGGCGGCCGGTGGCGAACGGCCAGAACGAGCCGACTCCTTCGCTGCTCATCTCGCCACTATCGACGATGCTGGGGTTGGCATGCCCCCGCGGCGCGACGAGCCGCCATAACCAGGCCAGGCTCGGCGGCAACACGTGGAGGATGCCGACAATGCCGTAGGACGGTTGTTTCCGCGTGCATGGCGGCGTGCGAATGCCGAAGCTGCGGATATCCACCGGCGTGGGAAAATCCACCACGTTCGGCGCCAGATGCCGCGGCATGATGACCCGCGGGTTGGGGCACGGCCGATCGGGCGCGTCTTCAACGTGTTCCCAAATCAGGGCCGTCGAGCCGGGTTTGGCGTCCATGTTGAGCATGATGAGCGGTTCGCGCGGATGGCAGCAGAGCGACTCCCAGTACGGATCGGTCCCGTAATGCGTAATGTGGTTGAAGCGGAGGAACCAGGCCGCCTCGGCGTCCATCAACACCAGCTTGCCGCCCTCGGGGTCTTGCAGGGCGCTATGGCAGAGGGCCATGTCGTCGGAGACGGGCCGCAGGTCGCAGGTCCTGGGCAGCGAGACCGTGCGGCGTTCGCCGGTCACGGTGTTGCGGCCGATCAGCAGCGAGCCGTCCTTTTCGCGATGGACCGGCTCGAGCATCTCGCTCTTGCCGCCGCCGCTGGCCCCTTCGTGCATGATGGTCAGAATGTTGTCATACGGCGTGACGACCTGCACCGCGCTGGCGTGGGCGGTGATCCAGCCTTCCTGCTCGCCCTGATGAATGAGGACCCCGTAGGCCCCCTTCTTCGCGCTCGGGCCGGGGTACAGGTTGTAGGCAAACACCTCGTGGACGCCGCCCGCCCGGTTGTGGACGACCACCTGCATGCCGTCGAAGTGCGTGTGCCGAAACGGCGGGGCGACGTACATGATGGCCCGCGGCGCAAAATCCTCGGAAACGTCCCCCGGCGGGACCATCCCCTGCAAATCGGCCATCCCCCCCGCAAAGAACCCTGCGTTGGCCGGGCAGACCATCACGCTGGGATAACCGAGTTCCCGGCCGCCCATGTAAATCGGCAGGATGATCAGGTCTTGCGTCTTGAGCCACTCGAACGTCTCCCGGCGGAGTTCGTCGAACGAGTGGCCGAACCGCTCTTGAAACGTCGGCTTGTCGGTCGGCTCGTCATCCGCCACCAACATGCAGTCGGGATCCCGCCGGCGCATGTACGCCTCGGGGTAATTGACGGAAAGTCCGTTGCGGCAGCGGGTGACCGTCGCTTCCAGCCGCGGGCCGTTGCCGGGAATCTCGTAGATCACCTCGAAGATGTCGCGGCGGTCGTTCTCGCCCATCGCCAGCGACAACAGTTCCGCCCGGTCCGCCGGCGTGACGAACGACTTGCACTCGGCCAGGATGTCCTTGAGTTCGGGCGTTAAGGGCAGGCTTTCGAAGCGTTGTTCAAACATGGGGCGGCTTTCTCGAAAGTGGCGATTCAGGTCTGCGGTGCGCGGGTCCGCCGACCCTGGGCGAAGCGCCTCCGCCAAGCGCAGCCCCTTATTGTGAACAAAAAGCGGCGGATTCGCGAGCCGCAGCCACATGCGGGGCATTCAAGGGGGCAGAAGGCGCCGTTGTCGCTTCGCGGCCATTTCCCGCGCCGGGGTCAGGGGGTTTCTTGCCGCCGAGACTTCCTCGATCATCCCCCAAGCCAATCGGCGAGAAAGACCTGACCCCATCCCGTTTGGCCAACGTTGATCGTTGGTATTACGGAACGGGATCGGGCGGCCAACGCCCTAGACGATCTCTTCCTTCTCCGCGTTCCAGCGGACCAGCCGCTGCGTTTTATAGGACTCGACGCTCATCAGGAAGGTGGCGGCTTCGATGAACGATTCGTCGATGTTGCACTTGGGAGTCGCCCCGGTGCGGACACAGGTGAGGAACTCCTCCATGTGCCCAGGCCATTTGGGGCCGGTTGACGGATCGTAACTGTACTTCGGTTCCAATGGGCCGCGCATGTGCGGGAACGCGACGCCGTCGTCATACACCACGAATTTCGAGGCGTTCTGGCCGATGTCGCTAAAGATAAGGCGGCCCTCTCTGCCGACGTATTCCGGCGGCTGCTGACGATGGGAGTTCATGCACCCTTCAAAGGTCAGCGAACAGTTCTGCTTTTCAAACGTGTAGTTGGCCAGCCAGGTATCGGGAACCTGCCGACCGTCGTCGTAGTAGGCGTTGAGCCCCAGGCACATGCAGGTGTCGGGGATGCCCCAGCCCAGCGTGCATTGCACCTGGTCGAGTTCGTGGGACAGCAGATCGCCGGCTTGCCCCGTGCCGTACGGCCAGTAGCAACGCCAATGCCAGAAGTGCCGTTCGTGAAAGTCGATCTTGGGCGCCGGACCGAGCCACCGCTCCCAGTCGAGATTGGCGACGACGTCCTTGGGATCCGGGCGGCGGTACTCGCTGTACCAGCCGTACCAGCGCCACGGGGGCCGTTCGCGGGTGCCGTTGAAGTAGCGGCCGGTCTTGATGAGCGTGACCGGGCCGATTTCGCCGTCGCGAATCATCTTGCCGGCGGTTTCGTAGGCGGGCAACGAACGACCCTGGTGGCCGAGTTGGAACACGACGCCCGCCTTCTTGACGGCGTCGCGCATCTTTTTGGCCGCCGCTATCGACATCGTCAACCCTTTTTCGCAGTAGATGGCTTTGCCGGCCGCCGCGGCGTCCACGACCATTTGCTCGTGCCAGTGGTCGGGCGTGGCGATGACGACGGCCTCGATCCGGTCGTCCGCCAACAGGTCGCGGTAGTCGGCGACGGCCTTTACGTCCTCGTTGCGGGCCGCGGCGACGCCCCGATCCACATGCGGTTTATAGACATCGCAGACCGCCACGACTTTGGCCAGCGGCGACCGGCCGGTCTCACGAACCAGCGACCACCCGCGGGTACCGGCGCCGATATGGCCGACGCGGACGGGGTCGGCGGCGACATCGGCGCCCTTGAGCACGCGGGGCACGGCAAGCGCGGCGGCGCCCGCGGTCAACGCGGACGCGTTTTGCAGGAAATGGCGGCGGTTGGTCGATGGGATGGGCATGATGCGCTCCGGTGGAAGGTGTTCACGGCGGGATACGGCGTTACCCGGCGCATTGTACGAAATCCGAAGTCGCAATCAAACGACAGCGAATCGCGTTTGCGATGTGTCCCGGTTAGACCCGCTGTGTCTTGAAAACTTCGAATCCGCGTTTGCGGTAATTGTCAACGGCGTGCTTGTGATCCTTCGTGCAGGTGTGGACCCAAACGCGTCGCGTCTCGCCCATTTGCCACGCTCGCTCGACGGCCGCCGTCAGCAACGGTCCACCCAGCCCCAGACCGATGCACTCCGGCATTAACCCAAAATAGGCGATTTCGACGTTCCCGTCGTCTTGGGCTTCCAGCTCGAAGTAACCCACCGTCTGGCCTTCCAACCGACCGACCCAGGTTTCCAGAGCCGGGCGATGAACATACCCGCGCCAATCCTCGTCCGACCATTGCAATCGATCGGTCCATTGCCATGGTCCACCCACCGACCGATACATCCGCCGATTCAGCTCCACCGTGGGTGGAGCGATCATGGATACCTCGAAGCCCGATGGAGCGGCCTTCGGACGAAGCGCCGCCCGCTCGCACATCTGTAGATGATAGACGATGGTTGATGAAGCTGGAGTTTGCATTGGGCGTAGCGCGCCACCGCTTTTCCTCGCCAGGCGCTAGCCCGGATTATTCACGGGACCGATGTAGGAGTGCAAGGCGAGGTTACGGGGAAAGGCCGGTCGCATTTCGGTGTGTCCACTACAGTTTTGTGCGGCAGGCGCAAACGAGGCAGGACACTGGCATACAAATCCCAGCTGGCGTGACGCCGTATCCGTCCAAATCCGATCACATCCTTGACAAAGCGAATGCCGACGGCGGGGGGAGCTTCGGCCGATTGGCGCGAACAGGAATGATGAATGCTTACATGCAGAAGCTGGATGATGTTCAACTATGTGGGATCAAAACAACATATTGGCGGCTCTTCTTGAAAGCGTTTCAGGAAAGCACGACTGATGAAGAGGCGCGATTAGCGTTGGAAAATTTGAAGCAACGCGTCCAACTGGCAACCGACATTCCATCGCCGAAGGCGCAATCGGCCCTTTCCATCATCGCTGAACTCGAATGCCTGCTTGACATGTCAGATCGAAACACGGAATACCCGCAGGGGCATCTGACAACGCCATCTTGGCTGCCGGCTGATTTCGGGCGATCATGTTCCACTCGAAGATCGCAGATCGGCTTGGATCCCGTGGGTAGCCGAGGATGAATGGTAGTGCTCATAAGGTTGACAGGGCCCGTGTCTGGCGGGAAGAGGTGGTCATCCCCACCTATGGCGTCGGGGCGCCGGACCGCAACCCGATGTTCCTCACGAAGCGGGTCTACCAGGGAAGCAGCGGCGCCGTGTATCCGCTGCCGGTAATCGACCGCGTTTTTGATGAGAAGGCAGACCGCGCGTGGCAGGCCGTTTTCCTGGAAAACCGGTTTCTCAAAATCATGGTCCTGCCGGAGCTGGGCGGCCGGGTGCAGATGGCGCTGGACAAGACGAACGACTACCACTTCGTCTACTACAACCGCGTGATCAAACCGGCGCTGGTTGGGCTGGCCGGGCCGTGGATCAGTGGCGGAATCGAGTTCAACTGGCCGCAGCATCACCGGCCGAGCACGTTTCTGCCCGTCGATTGCGAGATCGAGGAGCATGAGGACGGAGCGGCGACGGTGTGGCTCCATGAGATCGACCGCATGCATCGCACCGAGAGCACGCACGGCTTTACGCTGAGGCCGGATCGGGCGGCGCTGGAAATCGACGTGCGGCTTTACAACCGCACCAACTTGCCGCAGACCTTCTTGTGGTGGGCCAATCCGGCGGTGCGTGTGGATGAGCATCATCAGTCGATCTTCCCGCCCGACGTGACCGCGGTGATGGACCACGGCAAGCGGGACGCCAGCGCCTTTCCCATCGCCACCGGCGAGTATTACAAGGTGGACTACTCGCCCGGCACGGACATCAGTCGCTGGAAGAACATTCCCGTGCCGACCTCCTACATGGCATACCACAGCGATTACGACTTCGTGGGCAGCTACGACCACGGCAAGCGGGCGGGGCTGCTGCACGTGGCCAATCACCATGTGGCGCCGGGCAAGAAGCAGTGGACGTGGGGGACGGCCGATTTCGGCCGGGCCTGGGATGGGCATCTGACCGACGAAGACGGCCCGTACATCGAACTGATGTGCGGCGTGTACACCGACAACCAGCCGGACTTCTCGTGGCTGGCCCCGGGCGAGGAGAAGCGATTCACGCAGCACTTCCTGCCGTATCAGGGCGTGGGCGTGGTCAAAAATGCCACGGTGGACGCGGCCGTCGGCTTGGACTTCGAGAACGGCGCCGCGGTGGTGCGGGTCTATACCACGGCGCCGCAACCGGGCGCCAAGGCGAGTTTGCATGCACGCGGCGGCGTCCTTTGGGAGGCATCGTTTGACGGCGGGCCAGGTTCGTTCTTTGAACGGTCCGTTCCCCTGCCGGAGGGCATATCGCCAGTGGGGCTTGCGGTAAGTGTGGCGAACGCCGAAGGCAAGCCGCTCGTGCAGTGGCGAGTCCCCGCGGACGCACGCGCGGAAATTCCCGAGCCGGCCAAACCGATCGAAACGCCCGACAAACTCGACGGCGTGGAGTCGCTGTACCTGGCGGGGCTGCATCTCGAGCAATACCGCCACGCCACGCGCGATCCGGCGGAATACTATCGGGAAGGATTGCGGCGCGATCCCGGCGACATCCGCTGCAACACGGCGCTGGGCAAGCTGCTCTATCGCCACGGCCGGTTCGATCTCGCGGAATCGTTTCTGCGAAGGGCCATCGAGCGGCTGACGCGCCACAATCCCAATCCATATGACGGCGAGGCGTCTTTCTACCTCGGCTGCGCGTTGGAAGCGCAAGGCAAGTTCACCGACGCCTGTAACGCCTATCACAAAGCCGTTTGGAACGCGGCGTGGCAGGATGCGGGCTACCTCGCGCTGGCGCGGCTCGATTGCCGCGCGGGGCGGTTGGAGGCGGCGTTGGAGAACGTACATCGCTGCCTGGCCCGCAACGCGGCTCATCGGCAGGCGCGGCATTTGAAGGTGACACTGCTGCGGATGGTAGAGCGATTCGAGCAGGCCCTGCATTTGGCCAACGCGTGGCTGCGCGATGACGCGTTTCAATTCGGCCTGCTGTACGAAGCGCGATCGCTCGCCGCCGTCGGCGGGACCTCCGGCGTTGGCCGGTTGTTCAACGATCGCATGCGCGACGATCAGCGGAACTACGTGGAACTCGCCCTCGAGTACGCCGCCGCCGGGCTCTATCCCCGGGCGAGCGACGTGTTGCTCCAATACCTGGAGCGCGTGAACGAGCGGCCGGAGAGTGCGATCGTCTACTACTTGCTCGTGCATTTCTTCGAATCGTCCGGCCAGACCGGCCAGGCGGCCGAGTTCCGCGATAGGGCGGTCGGCTGCCGTCCGGACCATTGCTTCCCCAACCGCCTGGAAGAAATCGCGCCACTGCAAGCGGCCGCGGCCAACCCGCACGACGCCAAGGCGCCCTACTATCTGGGCAACCTCTGGTACGACCGCCGCCAGTACGATTTGGCGGTCGCCTGCTGGGAACAGTCGCGCGACCGCGATCCATCGTTCCCCACGGTGTGGCGCAATCTCGGCCTGGCCTACTTCAACCAGCGTCGCGACGCGGTGGCCGCGTGGAATGCCTTTGAGCGGGCGTTTCAGCTCGATCCGACCGACGCCCGCGTCTTGATCGAGTTCGATCAATTGGCTAAACGCCTGGGCCATCCCCCCGCACAGCGGCTCGAACGCCTGTCGCAACACGCTGCCCTCGTAGCGGAGCGCGACGACCTGTCCCTGGAGTTCGTCACGCTCCTCAACGCCGTCGGTCGCTATGGGCCAGCGCTGGAACACCTGCTGTTCCGGAACTTCCACCCCTGGGAAGGGGGCGAGGGCAAGGTTCCCGCCCAGTACGTATTGAGCCTGACGCAACTGGCTCGGGGGGCGATCGCCGCGGGGGATTTCGCGGCGGCCGTGGAACATCTGGCACGCGCCCAGCAATGGCCGTCCTCCTTGGGCGAAGGCAAGCTACCGCAGCATCAAGAAAACAACATCCATTATCTCCGCGGCGTGGCCCTCGCCGGTTTGGGACACGAGCAAGAGGCCCGCCCGTGCTTTCGGCGCGCCGCCGTCGGCCTGACTGACCCGACGTCCGCCATGTACTACAATGACCAGCCGCCGGACATGATTTACTATCAAGGTCTGGCCCGGCAAGCGTTGGGTGAAGACGATGCGGCCCGTCGCCGCTTCACCAGCCTTGTCGCATACGGCGAACGACATTTGCATGACGAGCCGGCCATCGATTACTTCGCCGTCTCGCTGCCCGACTTCCTCGTGTTTGACGAAGACCTCACGCGCCGCAACGAACTGCACTGCCGCTACATGATGGCGTTGGGCACGCTGGGCCTTGGGAGGACCGCGGAAGCGATCGAGCAGTTCGATCACGTGTTGGCCTTGGACCCGAGCCATCTCGGCGCCATCGTGCATCGGCCGGACGCTTCGCAAGGAAAGGAATCGGTTGGATGAGCGAGGTCCCCTCCGACGGCGTCCAAAACCCGTACGAACCGCCCGCGTTCGGCGATGCGGCCGCGACGCCGCGCTATCGCCTGGGCTTTTTATGGCTCGTGTGCCTGGTGGCGGCCATGGGCGGTTTGCTTTTCGGCTATGACTGGGTGGTGATCGGCGGCGCCAAGCCGTTTTACGAGCCGACGTTCGCCATCGCCGGCGACACGTTTCGCGAGGCCTTCTGGCGGGGCTTTGCAATGAGCGCGGCCCTGGTCGGCTGCGTCTTCGGGGCCCTGCTCTCCGGCGCGCTGACCGACACGTTCGGCCGCAAACGGCTGCTGATTCTCGCGGGTCTGCTTTTTACCGCCAGCGCCGTCTGGACGGCGTTGGCGCCGGAGTTCGTCTCGTTCAACCTGGCCCGCTTTCTCGGCGGCCTGGGCATCGGGCTCGCCTCGAATCTCTCGCCGATGTACATCGCCGAAATCGCGCCGGCCAACATGCGCGGCCGCTTCGTATCGATCAACCAATTGACCATCGTCATCGGCATCCTGGCCGCGCAGCTTACGAACCTGCTGATCGCCCAGGATGTGCCGGAGGACGCCACCAGCGAGCTGATCCGCCAGTCGTGGAACGGCGTCTACGGCTGGCGGTGGATGTTCGCCGCCGAGACGATCCCCGCGGCCGCCTTCTTCCTGCTGATGTTCTTCGTGCCCGAAAGCCCGCGGTGGCTGGTCAAGAACGGCCAGGCAGAGCGGGCCCGCCGCACGCTCGCCCGCGTGGGCGGCGCGGGCTACGCCGAGCGGGAAACCAGGGAAATCGCCGCCACGATCAGCGCCGAGGAAACTGCCCACGTGCGGTTTGCCGATCTTATCGAGCCGCGGCTGCTGAAGATTCTCGTCCTGGGGGTGTTCCTCGCCGTGTTCCAGCAATGGTGCGGCATCAACGTCATCTTCAATTACGCCCAGGAGGTGTTCCAGGCCGCCGGCTATCAGGTGGGCGACTTGATGTTCAGCATCGTCATCACGGGCGCCGTCAATCTGGTCTTCACGTTCGTCGCCATCTTCACGGTGGACAAGCTCGGCCGCCGGCCGCTGATGCTCTTCGGCGCCGGGGGACTGGCCGGCGTCTACGCGGTGCTGGGCGCCGGCTACTACTTCCAATTCACCGGCGCGGTCATGCTGATTTTGGTCGTTACCGCCATCGCCTGCTATGCCATGTCCCTGGCGCCGATTACCTGGGTCGTGATCAGCGAAATCTTCCCCAACCGCATTCGCGGGGCGGCCATGTCGGTGGCGGTGCTCTCGCTGTGGCTGGGCTGCACGGCGCTCACGTTTTCGTTCCCACTGCTCAATCAGAAGCTGGGCGCCCACGGCACGTTCTGGCTGTACGGCGCCATTTGCATTCTCGGATTCGGGGTCATCCTCTGGAAGCTGCCCGAAACAAAGGGCAAATCGTTGGAAGACATCGAACGGGAACTCGTGGATTGACTTCCCGTATGCCCGGCGCCCTAAAGGAACCACGGACTTTTTACCGCAGCAAATCGACACCGAGCCACGACCGTGAGGGAGTGGCCGCAGCAGGGTTAACGGACGCGGGGGGCCGCTTCCTGACGGACGCGGCTCGGCTCGGCTGGGTTCATCCGCGGTTCAAGAACTTTGGGCGCTGGGCGGCTCAATGGCCGGCCGGAACGGGCGCCTCCGCGTCGAACATCGACCACACCCGCACCGTCTGTCGGGCCTTCGCCAGGAACTTCGCCTGCTCGGTTTTGAGCCGCTGGGCCTTGATCTTCTTGGCGATTTCGACCTGGGCGTCGAGAAACGGAACCCGCCCCGCCTCCTGCCGCTCGACCACGCGGACGATGCGGAAGCCCTCGCGGTCTTCCATGATTTCGCTCAACTTGCCGACCGGCAGCGAGAACAGCGCGGCGTTTAGCGCGTCCGAGACAAGGCTGCCTTGCGTCGTCCAGTCGTAGGCCCCGCCGTGCCGGGCCTGCGGGCAATGGCTGCCGCGTCGGGCGACGTCGGCCAGCGGGGCCCCGCCCACCACCTCGTTGCCCATCTCCGCCAACCGCCGGTACGCGGCCCGCTTGCCGCCGGCCTTCTCGAAGCTCACATACAACTGTTCCCAGCGGACCTTGGCCGGGTAGTCGAATTCGTCAGCATGCGCTTGATAGTACGCCAGCATCTCGTCGTGGGTGACTTCCTCGTCGGGGTCCATCTGCTGCCGCAGCCATTCGCGGGCGATCACCTGCTCGGCGAACCGCCGCCGCTCCTTGGAAACCGACGAGCCGATGCTGCGGAGGATGCCTTCCAACTCGCGGGGGTTGTCGGTCCGGTACTGCTGAAGCAGCCGGGGGAGCTGGCTGCGGTCGAACTCTTCGTCCAGCCGGCTTTCGATCGCGCCGAGCTGCTCCGGCTCGACGGACCGGGCAAACTGCACGTACAGGATTTTCATGTCGATTTCGTTCTTCAAAATCTGGTTGAGCAACCGCCGCCGCTGATCGGCGAGCTGCTCCGCGGACATCTTGCCTTCGTACGGGGCCAGGGCCGCGTTGACAGGGGGCGCGATGTCGCCCAGCAAGATGGGATGACTGCCGACGTACGCGGCGATCTTCGTGGGGGGAAATTCCTCGTCGGTCGGCCGGGTCGGCTGCGACGCCGGCAGAGCGGACCGTGGCGCCGGGCGCGGCTGCTCTTGCCGCTGCGCGGTGGCCGGGGCGTCGGGCGCGCGCGTACGTGTCGTGGGTGGGGTTTCAGGGCGGGCCGGTTCCGGAAGTCGCGGGGCCGGACCCAACCCGCGGATCCCGGTGTCGGGGTAATGGAGGCGGAAGAACTCGTCCGACCGGCGCTCTTGCCCGCCGGCGCGCGGCGAGACCGTGGCGGCCAGAACCAGCGCCAAAAGCGCGGCCACGGCCGGGGCGGCGATACATCGCAAGCGGCCGACGCGGACGGACAAAGGAGCTGGCACGAAAGGAAACCGGCGGTGGATGAGGAAAATAGGGTGGCCCGGCGGACCACGCGACGCCATCGGCGCACCGCGGACCGCCGCAAGGGCGGGGATTATAGGCCAGCGGCCGCAATGGGGACAATGCGGATTTCTCGGAACGAGCCTGAGCGTTTGAGTCAGCTTGCGGATTGCGGGTTGGAAATGATCGCGAAAGCGCGAAGACGCGAAAGATGCGCGGATTGGATGTTTGGCGCCTCCTTTCGCCTTTTCGCGTTTTCGCGATTCAACATCTCTGTGAGGCAGGTTCTAAACCTGCCCTGCTTGCGGCCGGCCCGTGGTATTGGATCGACTCTCCGCGAGATTACAATGATCGCTCCGATTTCGCCGCCGCTGGTTCTGTGATGAACATCCGGTAACCCTTGGACCTCCCTTTTTTCAACACGATTCGCAACGTCCGCCGCACCGGGGAGATCATCGCGGTTCTGGTCCGCTACGGTTTCGGCGATTTCGTCCAGGAAACGCGGCTCGACCGGCTGGCCCAAAAGGGCCGCAGCATGGTCGGCATGGCCCAGGCCGACGAAGAAATCGTCCGCCTGCCGCGGCGGGTCCGGATTCGCAAAGCGATCGAAGAACTCGGCGCCACGTTCATCAAGGTGGGGCAGATCCTCAGCACCCGCCCCGACCTGGTGCCGCCGGAGTGGGCCGAGGAATTCCGCCACTTGCAGGACCGCTGCCCCGAGGCCCCATTCCCCGAGATCGAAAAGCGGCTGAAGGCCGAGTTCCACGGCGATTACCACCACATCTTCGCCCGCGTGGAAGAAAAGCCCATCGCCGCCGGCAGCGTCGCCCAGGCGCACGACGCAGAGCTTGCCGACGGCGAGCGGGTCGTCGTCAAGGTGCTCCGCCCGCACGTCCGCGAACAGGTGCGGGCCGACATGCACGTGCTCGGCATGTTCGCAAAATTCCTGGAAGACTATTTCGAAAACCTGGGGTACAGCCCGACCGAAGTCGTCGATGAGTTCTCCCGCGAGCTGCGGCGGGAACTCGACTTCGAGCGGGAAGGCCGCTCGACCGACCGGCTCCGCAGCCTGTTCGACGACGACCCGAATATCCGCTTCCCCAAGGTCTACTGGGGCGCGACCACCACCGGCGTGCTCACCCTCGAGCGGATGGAAGGCCGGCTCCTTGCGCACATCGAGCCGGAAGAGCTGGGCCAACAGCGGTGGAAGGAACTGGTCGGCTTCGGCGCCACCGCCGTCTTCCGGCAATGCTTCGAGTTCGGCTTCTTCCACGCCGACCCCCATCCCGGCAACATCATCCTCACGCCCGAACAGCAACTCTGTTTCATCGACTGCGGCATGACCGGGCAGCTCGACAAGAGCACCTCCGACCAGCTTGCCCGGCTGGTGTACGGCGTGGTGACGCGGGACACGGAGCAGGTAATCGACGCGTTTACCTCGATCGCCGACGTCGATCCCGAGGTGGCGGTGAGCCGGGCCTTCGCCATCGACGTGGCGGAGTTCTTAAGCCACTTCGACGACGTGACGCTGGGACAGATCCACGCCGGGCGGATTCTCGACGACTTCTTCACCAAACTGAAGCGGCACAAAATCCGCTGCCCGGCCGACATCGTCTTCCTCATCAAGGCGATCACCACCATCGAAGGCGTGGCCAGACAGTTCGCCCCCGACTTTGAGATCGTCGCCTACGCCCGGCCCCACATGACCCGGCTGATCCGCGAGCGGTACAGCTTACGGGCGATGCGAAAGAGGGCCCGCCGGGCCTTTGTCGGCTACGTGGACGTGATCGAGCGGACGCCGCGGGAGATCAAGCAGCTCGTGGCGATGGCCCACAAGAAACGGATCACGGTCAACCTCGAGCACACGGGTCTCGACCGGCTGACCGACATGATCGGTTTTGCGAGCTGGAAGGTGGCCAACGCCCTGATCGTCTCCTCGCTGATCGTGGGAAGCGCGATCCTCACGTTGGCCGCCAGCATGGGCCGCGGCGCCCCGTGGCTGATGACCCTGGCGATCATCGGCCTGGCCGTCGGCGCCACCATGACCTTCCGCGAATTCGTCGCCTCCTGGTGGAGAAGCTGGCGGAGGAAGTAGGAAGGCGGCCGTTTCGCCGGCGTCCTCGGAAGAAATCCGCATTACAAACGACGAAAGTTTTCGAAGCGTGCGCAAATGCTCGGGGATCGGGATTCGGGGATCGGGGCGTTCGTGCTTCGCACATTGGCGGAGCGATCATGAGCTTCCGTGAGGGAGTGGCCGCCACAAATCGAACCGAGCCACGACCGTGAGGGAGTCGCCGCAGCAAATCGACACCGAGCCACGACCGTAAGGGAGTGGCCGCAGCAGGGTTAACGGACTCGCGGGGCCGCTTCCTGACGGGCGCGGCTCGGCTCGGACGCAGGCGTCGCCGCGCTGGAGTCCTCACGGGTTGCGGCTACGGCGGGCGGCTCCTTCCAGGTAGCTGCCCGGGTCGAGGTCGCCCTCTTTGTCCCCGGACGAGCCGGAGGAGCCGCCGGTCGTTCCTTTTTCTTCCTCGATGACGACCAGCGGGCCGAAGTGGTAGCGGCGGAACTTGTCCGTGTATTCCGCCTCGCCCCGCACCGCGAGGCTGCCGTCGGGCATCAGCACCAGCGCCTCGCCGATGGTGGTGACCGCCTTGTCGTTCTTGCGGTCCAACTTGTCGAGTTCGACGCCGCCGCGGAGATCGAGCAATGTGGCGTCCGTTTCAAACGTGTATCGCTCGTAGGGCTCGAGCATTTGGCTGACGGGGTTGAGGGCCCATACCGATTTCTGGAATTGGATCACGGTGCCCCGCAGCAGTTCGCTCGTGCCGCCGGAGACGTGCATCGCCTTCGGTTGATCCCAGATGACGGCCAGCAGCGTCGCCATCGGCTCCTCGGTTTGAATGAGCGTGGGACTGCCGGGCAGCCGCGTCATCTTCGGGCCGGTGACACTGCTGGCCAGGATATCGCCCGCCTTCTCCTGGAACCCGACCGCCGGGGAGGGATTGCTGAAATCGGTCTGCCGGTAGTAGATGTCACGGCCCGTTTCCTTCTCCCGCTTCCTGCGGGCTTCCAACCGCTTGATCACGTCGGGATGCAAGTCGGCCTCGGTCGGCGTCGGGAAGCGGAGGGACCGCTCGGCATCCTCGCTCGAGTCGGACTTGCTCTCTTCCTCCTGGATCTTCTGCGGATCGTTGGGATCGTGCAGATAGAGCTTGACTCGGTAGCGGTACGACTTGCCCGGCGCCACCGACAGATCGAAGTAGCGGAAGAGCCGGTAGTCGACGTCTTCCTCTACTTCCTCGGTTTCGCCGACGCCCTCGTCCTCCTCGTCACCCGCCGGCCGGGGCCGCCCACCGCCGGGGCCGAAGGGGTCGCCGGGGGCGGGTTCGGCTTCCGTCGCCTCGACCTCCGCCTCCACTTCGCCCGGCGCCTCTTCCTCTTGGATCAGCGGAACTTTCGAGTGCGTGGCGTACTGCCGCAGGTCGGTCATCAGTAGCGGGGGAGCGGGCATGGTCAACGCGTCGTCGACATAGCGCTGGTCCACCATCACCATCGGCAACCCGGCCCAGTTCTTGGTTTCCGCGCGGGCGGTGCGGGTGTCGCTGACCGCTTTCCAGTCGTCGCTGTCGGCCTCGGCCCGTTCGATGACGAACCAGAAATAGTAGGGCTGGTCGCGGCCAATGTCGTAGCCGGCGGCATCCTTGAAGACCTGTTCGTAGAGGGTCCGCTGTTCGCGGATGGGGACCAGGCCGGTCACCGCCACGAAGTGCGCGCTCACCGCGTTGGCCCCGCCCTCGGGGCGATAGTAACGGGCGATCTCGGCCAACTGGTCGGGCCGCAGATCGGGCTGCGGCGGCAAGTCGGTCTCCGTTTCTTTGTCTTCCGTGGCCGGGGGACGCCCGCCTTCGAACATGCCGAGTCCGCCGCCGGTGGCGGCGGTGGTGGCCAGGGCCGCCACGCCTGGGCGGGCCTCCAGCTCCTGCACGGCCAAAAGCAGCGGGTCCTGCCGCTTGTCGAGTTGCGGCTCGTACGTTTGTTCCCACGGCTGGCGGAACTGGTAGTCCTGAAGCCGCATCTCGGCGACGTCCTCGCGGGCGCGTTCCACAAAGGGGCGGCGAGGCGGGTAGCGCTGATCGCGCACCGCCCCGAACGATGAGCTATGGATGTAGTCGATCGCCTGCCTCCGCTTGATCTCGAGCTTCTCGGGTTCGAGCGACTCCTGGATCGGGGCGTGCCGGCTGCCGAGAAAAATGAACACGAGCACCACGACGCCCGTCACGCCCAGGGCGATCTTTTCGACGTGCTCAAACAAGAAGGCGCCGACGCCACCTTCGCTCTTTTTGCCTGCTCCTGGCATGTCGAGGTCCTTGCGTTCGAATTCTTCCGGTGTGAGTCCAGCGCGCCGTGCGCGCATCCCAAATTCTAATTTCTAAATAAATTCAAAATTCAAGACCTGGAATGTTCAAAACCGCCGACGCCGCGTGGTGGCGGCAGTTTCGGATTTAGTGCTTAAAGCTTAGTGCTCGGCGTTCGGTTCCCAAAGCGCAAAGTCAGGGGCCCGCGGCTGCGGGGGCTAACCCCGGGGCGTCCGGGGCCGGCGTTTCCGGCGTTTCCGGCGTTTCCGGCGTCGGGGCCGCGGGGGCCGGCGGGGCCGGCGTTTCCGAAGCCGCCGGGCCGGCGGGTTGGCCCTCCACGGTTTCCTCGCCAAAACTCTCCGGCGAAACCTCGTTGTACAGACTGATAATGCCGAACAAGCGGAGCCGGCGGAGGTACGGGTTGTACGATTCATCGGCGGACGATCGAACCGCCGCCGATGATTCCGAGCCTCCGCCCGGGGCCGCCGACTTCGCAAGCATTTCGAAGTAGGTCACCTCGACGGTCAGCGGCGCATTGCCGCATTCGACCAGCAGCCGGTCGATCTCGCGCTCGTCGATTTGAACGTCGAGCCAGACGGGAATGCGTTTGGCCACTGCCAGGTTAGCGTCCTGCGAGCCGCCTCCGGTCGCCGTCCGCAACCGCTGGGCGGACATCGGCTGGTAATTCATGTCGAGATAGCGACCCTCCGCCGGGTCGCGGAACTCGAAGACCTCGCCCTCGGCGGCTTCGCCCACGCCGCTGGCCTGAGCTTCCATCATCCGCCTCGGCGGCGCCGCGCCGCCCTCCGCCTCGGCTTCGGATCCCGGCTTGGCGGCGATCATGGCGCCACCGCCCTCTTCCTGCCAGCGAGCGATCGCCGGCGTGCCGATCAATATCTGGTCGATCTGCCGAATGCGGGCCTTCCAGGGTGGCAGCATCACCAGCCGCGCCTCGCCCTCCTCGGTTTGGCCGGCCGCGTCGGAATTGACCCGGCGGATGATCCCCATCAGCGATTCGAGCACCCACAGGTCCTCCTGGGCGTACAGGACTTCGAGGGTGGTGGGGCGCAGGTCGGCGTTATCCGACCAGTCGAACATCTGCTTGATTTCGGCCTGGTTGCCGGGATTCCAGTAGACGGTGTGACGGACTTCGTCCTTGGCTTCGGCTTCTTTTTTCTCGCCGGCTTGCGGTCTCCTTCCGCCGAACCCGCCGAACCCGCCGAATCCGCCGGCCCCAACGCCTTTTTCCTCACTCGACGCCTCCTGGGCCTTCCAGGCGGCGTCGATCGTCTCCGCGAGCTTGGGCAGCTCCTCGTCGATGTAGTCGCGATAGCGCTCCAGGAACTCGGGCTTGAGCAGGCCCTCGCGGGTGGTCGGGTTGACTTTGGCCTCGATGGGGAACAGCTTCTTCACGGCGGCGATGAAGTCATCGCCCAACGCCTGTGGCCATTCAAGCTCGATGTTCGCCTGCTTCTGCTGTTTGATCGACCAGGCGGCGAGGACGTCCCGGGTCGTCTCGTTGATGATCCTGGCCTGGGCGTCGTGGAAATTGGGGTTGGCCGGGTTCTGCTTGCCAAGCAGGCTGTCGACCTTGCTGTTGTAGCCCTGGATGGTCGAGGCGTTCGTCTGAATCGCTTTCGAGAGGCTCATCGACGACCACATCCACGACCCCAGCACCACGACCAGGGCCAGCGCGGAGAGGACCCAGAACTGGTATCTCTTGACCGTCAGCATTGTCGATTTGGAATCGCTCATGTTCTTGCTTTGCATTCGTGCTTCGGATGCGGTTCTGGCCGGAGGCCACGCTAGGGTCCCGGGGTGGGCGGCGCCGGCGACGGCGCCTCGGTCCGCACAGGGGCCGTTTCGCGGTCCGCCAACCGCTCGGTCATCGGTTTTTCCTGCCAGGCGAACTGTACGGTGAACGTGAAGGCATCGACGGTCCGCGGCAGCTTCGACTGGCGATCGTCGTCCTTCGCCGGCGGCCGCGCCGCGGCCCCTCCCGTCGTCTCCGACTCCTCGCGGACGCGGCTTTCCGTCCGTTCCATATCTTGCAACCGCGGGTTGGGCACGCCGGGGTTTTGGGTCGCCTCGTCGATGAGCGGGTACTGGATACCCAGGTCTTCCATCGAGAACTGCTCGTACGTCCCCGGCTCGACCGGCAGGCGAATTTTCGACAGGTGGAGATTTTTCAAGAATGTTTTACGGACATACTGCTCGGTGCGATTGAGACGATCGGCGTTGTGGTAGTGACGGGCCTGCACGCTGATCACCCAGCCCGGTCCGGTCGGGCCCTCGGCGGTTTCTTCCGTCGCCGCGGCGTACACGGCCGGCGTCACGCCGGGGGCCGCCGCCCCCGTGGAATCGGCCGGCGGGGCCTCCGCCTGCTCCTCTTTCTCCTTCAACTCGGGGGGCAGGCCGTCCTGATATTTCTTTTTGCGGTCGGGCGTGAACCAGTCCTTCAGATCGGCGTACCGCTCGCACTTGATCGATTCGACGTAGATCGTCGGCCGCTGCATCAGCGGGGTTTGCCAGTAGTCGGCGCCTTGCAACTCCGGATCGTACGGAAGGGCGTAATTGATGGCCTTGAGCAACTCCGGCCACAACAGCCGCCGCTCGGTGGTTCCCACGACCAGCTCCCCGGTCGCCTGCAAATCCCCGATCTTCTGCTGCTGTTCCTGGTCGATCCGGTCGTAGTCGCCACTAAGCGTTTCCGCGCCGCTGATGGCGGACGCCACCTCGGAGTAGCGCTCCGGCCGCACGCTGCTCCAGGCCCGCCACGTCAGGGCCACGTTACCCAGGATGCCGATCAGCAGCGTCGCCAGGATCGCCACTACCCAGGGCTTTTTACCCTTGATGACGCGGGCCGTGGCGATTTCCCGCGGCAGCAGGTTCGTGTACAGCTTGCTCTTGCCGAGCGCCTGCACGCACAACCCGTAGCTGACGGGGAAGGCAAAACGGTTCTCGGCGAAGGTGGGGGCCGACACCACCGACGAACCGGCCAGCTTGTGAAAGCCGTCGATCAGTTCGACTTCCCGCTCGAGATTCTTCGCGAGGTACTGCTGCAGGCCCGGCAGCTTGATCGCATTGCCGACCGCGATGATCTTTCCCAGCCTGGCCTTGCGATCCAGGTTTTGGAAATAGCTGAGGGACCGCTGGACCTCGGTCACCAGGTCGCTGAAGACCGGCCGCATCGCCTTGAATACGGTGCGGGGGTCCTCCGCCTGCCGGGCATTGCGCTTCAGATGCTCGGCCTTGGCGAACGTGAGCTTCAGCTCCTTGGTCAGTTGCTTGGTGAAGTGGTTGCCGCCCAGCGGGATCGGCCGCTGCCACATGCGGTAGCCGTTGGTGACGACCAGGTCGGTCGAATCGGTGCCGATCGACAGCAGGACGATCGACTCGGGCGGCGCATCGCTGTCGAACTCTTCCTTGTCGAAATCCGCCGGGAACAAATCGTGGGCGGCGTAGTTGTACAGGGCCAGCGGGCTGAGCTGGACGTAGTCGATGTCCACCTCGGCCAGCTCGAACGGCCGCAGCGCGCGGAAGACGTGCTCCCGCTTCATCGCGAACAGGCCGATCTCCGTGTCGAGCGCGATCCCGTCCTCGATGGTGGCGCCCGGCATCTGCTGGTACTCGTAGACCACGTCTTCCAGGGCGAAGGGGATTTGCTGCCGGGCCTCGTACTGGACGATGTCGTCGATCTTTTTCGCTTCGACCGGGGGCGGCTTGAAGAAGCGGGCCAGGCCGCTTTGCCCGGAGACCGACACCGCCACTTTGTCCTCCTTCAATTCATTTCGGGAGAGGAACTGGGCGAGGGCGTCGGAGATGAGCGCCGCCGGCTCCGCCTCGGGCTGGCTGAGGATCTTGGGATACTCGATGAAGTCGAAGTTGGTGGCGAGAAGCGTGTGCCCGTCTTCGTGGAGTTCGCAGCGGAGCGCCTTGATGGCGCATTGCCCGATGTCGATTCCCCAAACGCCTTGCCCTGCGGCCATCGGCACGTCCCTTGCAAATCGAGTGCTGCGACTTGGAAGTAGCGAAACTCTGCCAGACGGGAAGGAGCGCGGCGACCCGCAAATAGATCTCGCCGTCTTCTTCTCTATTCCACTTACTATCATAGTCGAACAGAATCCAGAGGCAAGTTTGGACCCGGCCGCGTTGTGCGAATCTGCCGGGGGCGCTATAAATGAAGCAGAAACCCCCCGGAAAAACGGCCAAGGAGCGAACGACGACGAAGACTCGCCGCGGTCCCCCATGAAAAAGCTGCGAATTATTCCTCTCGTGCGCGAGGAGTTCGTCCCACCCGAAACGGTCGAAAGCAAGGACGCGCTCCTCGCCGCCCCGTGGAAGATGGAATACGACATCGCGGCCACCCTCCGCGACATGGGCCACGACATCACGTGCGTGGGCGTGTACGACGACCTGACGCCCATCCGCGACACCGTCCGCGAACTGAGGCCGCACGTCGTCTTCATGCTGCTCGAAGAATTCCACGGCGTGCCGGCCTACGACCATGCCATCGTCTCGTACCTCGAGCTGCTCAAACAGCACTACACCGGATGCAATCCGCGGGGCATGTTTCTCTCGCGCGACAAGGCCGACAGCAAAAAGATTCTCACCTACCACCGCGTGCCCACGCCGCGGTTCGTCGAGATCGACCGCACGTCGCGACCGCGGCTGACCCGCAAACTCAGCTATCCGCTGTTGGTCAAGACGCTGGGCGACGACGCGTCGCTGGGCATCTCGCAGGCGTCGGTGGTCGATAACGAAAGGGAGATGTCCGACCGCGTCCGCTACGTCCACGAGCAACTCCAGCGCGACGCCATCGTCGAGGAATACGTCGCGGGCCGCGAGCTGTACGTCGGCGTGATGGGCAACGACCGGCTCGACGCCTTTCCCGTTTGGGAAATGAACTTCTCCGACCTGCCGCCCGGCAGCGCCCCCATCGCCACGGCCCGCGTGAAATGGGACCCCAAGTACCAGAAGCGGCACAACATCCGCACCCACGCGGCGAAGGACATCGACCCGAAGCTGGCCGCGTCCATCAGGCGGGCCAGCAAACGCGTCTACCGCCTGCTCTGCATGACCGGCTACGCCCGCATCGACTGGCGGCTGCGGCCCGACGGCAAGTTCTTCTTTTTAGAGGCCAACGCCAACCCCAACCTCGAATACGGCGAAGACTTTGCCGAAAGCGCCCACGCGGCCGGCGTAAGCTACGAGAAGCTGCTGACGCGGATCATCAAGCTGGGAATGAGCTACGACGCGCCGTGGCGGGAGTGAGAGAAGGCGGAAGGCGGAAAGACAAAGCCGCGACCGTCGGTCGCGAAATGCGACGCCGAACCTGCGGGACCACGCTAATCCGCCGGCCAATAAATCCGCTGCAGCGGCACGAGGCTCGTTCCCGTGGGGCTCAAATTTTCGTAATGCTGGACCAATCCACCCGTGCTCACGTGCCCGCACCATCCAGATTGGTTTCGCCCCCCTACTGAACCTCCAATGATGTTGGATCAGTCGGCAACTTGAGGATCCGATCAAGCGCCCTGCGAATGGCTGAAAGAAACCGGTCTGAAAGCGCCAACTGCTTCGCCGCGTACCACGCCTCTGCCTGGGCGATATCGTCTTCGGCTTCGGGAGTGAGCTGCAATTCAGCCACGCCGCCGGCTCCGGATACGCTGTTCGACTTCTTCCCACGAAGAACAACGAGACGGATCGGCCTCGTGAGCGGCGATTCTGCGGACGACCTCTTCGCGCTGAGACGCGGTCAGCGTCAACTCACCTTCGTCCGCGGCCACGCTGTCCCAAATCAACTCCGCGAGCCGGCGTCGATCCAGGGAAGGAGCCAGCCGCGCCGCCCGGCCAACAGGACGGGATCGTGAGCCGTCGGCGCGTAAAGGAAGAAAGCCATCTTCACCTAATTCTCGATGCGCCAACGGCCGGCGACCTTCACCAGGGTGAGCGTCCGCCGCCGGTCCCCGATCGTCACCTCGAAATCGGCCCGGTCGTTGGCTTCGTTTAGGTGCGGCTCTTTGCCGACGGCTTGCTGAAGGGCCAGGGTCAGTTCGTCAGCCTTGCCGGCGGCGAGCGACGCGGCAAGCTCGTCGATGCTCCACTGCGTAAGCATCCGCGTCAGCTCTGCGGGATGGGCGAAGGCAGCGATAAAGACCCGGTGTTCACCCGCCTCCAACAGCGTGATGGCCCGGGGGATCGCCGATGGCAATTCCCGCTGGTCCTTCTGCACGTCGGCGGGAACTTCGGGCAGTTGGGGGGCGTCCTCGGCCAGGGCCGGGAACGCCGCCACACAAACGGCGCTGGCCAGGGCGGCGGCGGCCAGCGGTTTTGGTAGGCGCGTCATGGTCGGCCTCGCAGGGCGGGAAAAATCTGTAAACAACGTAAAAAGGCGATTTCAACGCATTTTCATTCCGCCGCGGGAGGATTTCAAGCCGCGGCAAAATTCGCGGACCGGGGCTGTTCCCCCGCCTGCTTTCCTGCTACCCTGCTGGCTGGCTTCCAAGCGGTCTGCCCCGCCAACAGGCATGGGGAGACGGCCAGGGGCCACGTTTTCGGGCGGCTCGCAGAGTCGCGTTCGGCGTTTCCACGTTTTTTGAGGGTTGGCGAACATGCCACGCGGTGAGATTAAGAAGTTGGTTCTGGACAAAGGGTATGGATTCATCGGTGGGGAGCGGGGAGATCTCTTCTTCCACCACAGCGCGGTCGAAGGCGTGACCATCGAGGACCTGCAGATTGGGCAGGAAGTTGAATACGAAGTCGGCAGCGGCCCGAAGGGCCCCCGCGCGGAAAACGTGCGGCCGGCGTAAACCCGCTCCCCCCTTCTTCCGCTGGGAGAGGGGCTGGCGGTGAGGGTTTCCCATTGTGGCCCCGGTCGGATTTCGGCCGGCTCGCAAGATGAAGCGGCAAACCGACGGTGTGCGAGTCACAAGCGGCGGCGGGCCGCTGCTGTGTTGCGCGCGGCTTGCGGCCGTCGTCACACATCCAGGTTTTGCACCTCCAGCGCGTGGCGTTCGATGAACTCGCGGCGGGGTTCGACCTTGTCGCCCATCAGGACGCGGAACATGTCGTCGGCGCCGCTGGCGTCTTCCATGCTGACCCGCAGCAGCGTGCGGTTGGCGGGGTCGAGGGTGGTTTCGCGGAGTTCCTCGGCGTTCATTTCCCCCAGGCCTTTGAAGCGGGTCAGCGACAGGCCCTTCTCGCCGCTCTTGCGGACCGCCGGGAGCAGCTCGCGGAGGTCTTCCAGCGGGATTTCGGTCTCGCCCTTGCGGAGGATGTAGCGCGGCGTCTCCACGCCGGTCCGCTCCTGCGGGATGAGGGCCTGGATCGTCAGGTCGAGTTTCTTCAGCTCGCCAAGCTGCACGTTGATGGTGCGGATCTCGTGCAGTTCGGTAACGTGGAGCTTTTCGGCCGTGGGAGGAAGGATGTCGCCGGTTTCGGGCGGTTCGGGTTTTTGTGCTTCGCCGCGAGCGGCGGGATCGTCCGCAACCTCGACCTCTTCGCCGCGGATCAGTTCCTTTTCCTTGAGGAACTCTTCCATCTCGCCGCGATTGGTAAACCAGTGTTCTTCCCGGCCGAAGAAGACGTGGAACAGCGGCAGTTTGCCGCCGCCGTCCGCCTTTCCCGCGTGCTCCTTGAGATTGACGCCCCGCCGCTCCAGGGCGATCAGGGCGTCCTCCATGGCGGCCAGGCACCGGCAGAGCCTGGCCATTTCTTCGCCGCTGACCTCGCGGCCGGTCTCGGGATCGACGAAGGCGGCGTCGGCCAGGCCGTTCTCCAGAAGCTGCCGCTTCATCTCCTCTTCCGTCTGGACGTAGTAGACCTTCTTTCTTTCCGTCACGCGGTACAGCGGGGGCTGCGCGACGTAGACGTGCCCGCGGGCCACCAGCTCGTACATCTGCCGGTAGAAGAACGTGAGCAGCAGCGTGCGGATGTGCGAACCGTCGACGTCGGCGTCGGTCATGATGATGATCTTGTTGTACCGCCGTTTGGAAAGGTCCTGGTCCTCGCCGATGCCGGCGCCGATGGCCTGGATCATCGCCAGGACCTCGTTATTGCTCAGGACCTTGTCTTCCCGGGCCTTGAAGGCGTTGATGATCTTGCCGCGCAGCGGAAGGATCGCCTGGTATTCGCGGAGCCGGCCGCCTTCCGCGCTGCCGCCGGCCGAGTCGCCCTCGACCAGGTACAGCTCGCACTTCTCGACTTCCTTGCTGCTGCAATCGCGGAGTTTGCCGGGCAGCCCGCCGCCCCCCAGGGCGCCCTTGCGTTCCCGCAGGGCCGCCTTGGCCTTGCGGGCCGCCTCGCGGGCTTCCGCCGCCAGTTGGCCTTTGCGGACGATGGCCTTGGCCGTCTTGGGGTTTTCCTCCAGGTGGGTCGCCAGGCCTTCGCCCACGGCCGAGTTGATGTAGCCTTCGATTTCGCCGTTGCCGAGTTTCGTTTTCGTCTGCCCTTCGAACTGGGGCTCCGGCACGCGGAGCGAAATCACCGCTGTCAGCCCCTCGCGGAAGTCGTCACCGGTGATGGTGATGTCCTTCATGTCTTTGAAGAGGTTTTCCTTCTTGCCGTAGTTGTTGAACGTGCGGGTGAGGGCCGAACGGAAACCGGAGACGTGCGTGCCCCCCTCGTGGGTGTTGATGTTGTTGACGAACGACAGCGTGTTTTCCGTGAATTCGCTCGCGTATTGCATCGCGACTTCGTAACCGACGCCTTCGATTTCTCCCTCGATATGGATGATCTCGCTGTGCAGCGAGTCGGTGGCGCGATTCAGATGCTCGACGAAATCGAGCAGGCCCCGCTCGTAATGGAACTCTTCGCCATCGCCCGTCCGCTCGTCGTGGAAGGTGATCTTCACGCCGCGGTTGAGAAACGCGAGTTCTTGCAACCGCTTGTTGAGCGTGTCGTAGCTGAACCGGGTGGTCTGGAAGATTTCGCCGTCGGCCTTGAACGTGGTTTTCGTGCCACGTTTGTCGGTAGCGCCGACCCGTTGCACCGGGCCCTGCGGCACGCCGCGGACGTACTCCTGCTCCCACACGTGGCCGTCGCGGTAAACCTCGACCTCGCACCATTCCGAAAGGAAGTTGACGACCGTCACGCCCACGCCGTGCAAGCCGCCCGACGTCTGGTACGCGCCTTTTTGGAACTTGCCGCCGAACTTGAGGACCGTCATCACGCCCTCGAGCGTGGAGACGTCGCGGCCCATCTCGGCCGAAAGCTGTTCGTGGCGGTCCACGGGGATGCCGCGGCCGTCGTCTTCGACCGTGACCGAACCGTCATTGTTGATGCGGACCGAGACCTTGGTGGCAAAGTCGGCCATCGCCTCGTCGATCGAGTTATCGACGACCTCGTACACCAGGTGGTGCAGTCCGCGAACCGTGGTGTCGCCGATGTACATACTCGGCCGCTCGCGGACGTGTTCGAGGTCCGAGAGGTGCTGCAGGTCCTCGGCGGTGTACCGCGACTCGGCCTGCGCGGCCTGGATTTCGGCGTGGGCCTCGGTCCGTTCGACGGGGGCGTCGGCGGGGCCAGAAGTGTTTTCGGGGGTGGGCGTGAATTCTTCGGACATGCTTGCTCCCCTCTCCGTTGTGGAGAGGGGCCGGGGGTGAGGGGCCAGCGTGTTCGCACTGAAGGTTTCGTTCAACCACAAGCCGCAGGCGCCGCGGGCGTGATCCCCAATCTCGTCGGATCACGCGGGACGGGCGTTTTCCTTTTCAATCGGCCGCCCCGATTCAATCGACCGCTCCGATCCGGAAACGGATTTTCTGGACCCCGCGGTCCGGCAAGGCGGCGGCCATTTTCCTTAGCAATTCCGTTTGGATGAACGTCAATTCCTGAAGCGCCGCGGAGTCCTTCACGAAGACCTCCAGTTCGCCGCGGCGGACATTTCCCGCCCGGGTGACATCGGCGAAGACGGCGCCGGCCGCCGCAGACCACGCCTCGCTCATTTCCTCGGCGGCCGCCGTCTGCGCGTAACCGCGGCGGGCCAGCAGCCCGGCGACCACGTCCCCGATAGCCTGGGGGCCGGACGATTTGCGGCGACGATCTTCCATGCTAGAGGGGGTCCGTTTGGTTGGAAGCGGTAAACTTCAAGCGGTAAGCTATAGGCCTACCGCCATTACTGCTTGCGTCTACCGCCTAGAGCCTACCGCTACCTTTCTAAACTCAGCGGCATGACCACGTACCCGTAGCCGTCGTCGGTCTTCAGCACGGCTGCGGCGTCGGAGTTCTCGATCTCGATTGTAAACGTCGCCTCGTCGCTCAACGTCCGCAGGAAGTCGGTGACGAAGCGGTGGTCCAAGGCGATGGGGATATCCCTCCCCTCGTACGAGAGCGGCACGCGGACACTGGAGTCGCCGACCTCCGCCGTCGCGGCGGAGAGCAGCAACTCCCCGGTTCGAAAATGGAACTTCACCCCGCGGCTCTCTTCGCTGGCCACCACCGCGGCTTGCCGCACCGCCGTGAGCAACTGGCCCACCATCAGGTCGATCCGCTCCACCCCTTCCCGCCGCGGAAAAACGTCCCGCCACTTGGGAAAACGCCCCTCCACCAGTCGGGCATAGACGGTGAAGTTCGGGCCGCGGACGCGGATATCGTTGCCCGTGGCGTGGAAGCGGATTTCCCCTTCCCCCTCACCCAGCGCCCGCTCGATGAGCGACATCGCCGGTACCGGCACGATCACCGACGCGTCGGGCGGAATCTCGTAGTCCTTGCAAACGCAGGGGCCTTCCATCTTGGCCAGGCGGCGGCCGTCGGTGCCGACCGCCACCAGGTTCGACTTGTCGTTTTCGAGCTTCACCCCGCCCAGGGCATAGCGGCTGCTCTCGGGGTCGGTTGCGTAGAGGGTGCGATGGATCAGGGTGCGGAAGAGCCTGGCCGGGGTCTCGACATACGCCTCGGAGTCGAAGGCCGCCACCTCCGGAAACTCCTCCGCCCCGGCCACCGCCAGGTGGAACTCGCTCCGCTCGCCGCGGACGGTCATCCCGTTGGCCTCGGTGTGGATGACCAGTTTTTCGTCGCGGCTCTCCCGCAAGAGATCCCCGAAGCGGTCCTTGTGAAACATCGCGGCCCCGGGTGTTTCGACCTCGACTCCTTCGCTTTCGACCCGCACGCCAACCTCGAGGTCGGTGGCGGTGAACGTCGCCTTTTCTGGCGTCGCCGTCAGCTTGACGTGCTGTAGGATCGCCTTGGGACTACGGGAGAGCGCCACACTGGCGGCGGTTTGAAAGGCGGCCAAAAAAGGCTCGCGGGCACAGACGATTTTCATGGCGGTTCCTCAGCAAAGCGTTTAACTTCAAGCGGTACGCGACGTTTGGCAAACCCGTAGCTTACCGTATTCTCTCTAAAAAAGCAGTAGTAGTAAGACGGGCGCCGCAAGGTTGACAACGGGCGAATCGGCCAGGGGCGAAAATGCCCTACTGCTTCGGCGGAAAGGACTTCGGTCGCAGGCCGCGGCGGGAGAAGAACAGTGGAAAAACTGCCGGTGGCCGGTGGACGCTGCGTTGGCCAATCGTCGGCCGGCGGCGAGTTATCGACGCGAGGGAAGGAACCGCGCGGACCAACGCGAAAACAGCGACGGGGCGTGACATCCAAGCGACCGGTTTTTCACCGTTACCATTCGCGAGGCCCGCTCCGCCCCTAGCCCTGACCGCTGGTCAGGGATGGGGCGTTGGCCTGGGAACCCGCGTCGTTCGTCGTTACGGCGTCGTTCTCCCCGGCCAGTGGCCGGGGCTATGAATCCAGTGGCCGGGGCTATAAATCTAGCCGCGTAAAGTGCCAGATGCCCAGCCCCAGCATCACCAGGATGAAAACGGCGGATTTGATCAGCGGCGTCCACGGGCTGTGCTGGATTTTGCCCTTTTCTTCGCGGGAACTGTAGAAGTCGGTTCGCTGGAGCAACAGGTAGTTGATCGTCCGGTCGAACTCGGTCTGGCTGGGCGAGACGTACGAAAGCGGCCGCAGGACGTAGAAATACGTCAAATCCGGATAATCTTCCGGATCGAGGAGGCTGAGTGTCGGCGAATAGTTTTCCCGGCGTTGGCCGCCCTCGTCGTAGATGTCGAGATAGCCGAGACTCCGCGAGACGGCGAGCGACCCATCCTCACGGAATTGGCAGTAGCTGATCACACCCTGGCCGCGGATGGGCCAATCGACCGGCCGACCCGTCACGGCGTCCCGCAGTTCCATTCGGTCGTCGCTAAAGAGGACGGCCAACCGGGAACCGTGCGGGGCTGCGGAAAGCGAAACCACGGTTCGCTCCTTGTCGCGGTTCGCTTCGACGTGGGCGATCCGCTTGGGCTTCTTGTCGGCGTCAACGCCCACGGGGGCGTAGAGGAATACGTCGGCGGACTCGCGACCGGCCAGGGCGAGAAAATCGGCTCCCAGCGCGACCAGCGGCCGATCCACGCCGTCCTCGATGCGGAACTGGGCGTCGGCGGCCACGGCGCCATCCGCCGTGAGTTGCAGCAGGCGCAGAATCTTGCCGTTGAGCACGGCCAGCCGGCGGGAAGGCGCATGATACGCCGCCGCGGCCGCCGTCCCCAACGAAAGCGGAAAGACCTTGCGGAAGCGGTCGTCGCGGTTGGCCAGGATCACGCGGCGGCGGGGCTCTTCCGCGACCGCCGGCTCGGGCTCGGGCGTTTCGGCCGTGGCGGATTCCGCCGTAGCCGCGTCGGCGTCGGGGCCAGGGCTACTCCCCTCTCCCTCTGGGAGAGGGGCTGGGGATGAGGGAAGATCGCCGGAATCGCCGTCCTCATCGCCGGCCGCTTCGGCGCCTTCCAGCGGGGCTTCCGGGTCAACCCGCTCGTCGCCGGCGTCTTCCCGTTCGAATGTCTCGCCCGAGCGCACCAGGCGGAACACGCCGTCGCGGGCCACGGCCATCACGCGGTCGGCGTCCGTGGCGAACAGGCAAAACGTTCCCTCGGGCGCCCCCGGACCCCGCGTGGACCGCCAATCGCCTCCCGCCTCGATCTCGATGATCGGGATTTCGCCGAAGGTCATGATGCCCGGCTGGTAGAGGAGGACCCGTTCGCTTTTCGGCAGATACACCGGCCCGCGGGTGCGGATGCGGGCCGACGGTCCCATCATGGCGATCCCGGCCGTATCGGGCGTTTTGACGTATTCCCACGTGCGGCCGTCCGGCTGCCAGCGCTTGACGATGCCTTGCCGGGTGACGACCAGCGGCGTGTCGTTCACCTGGGCGCCGGCATAGACGTAGCGGCCGTCGAGCAGGTTGTCCTCGTAGTCGTCCCGCAGCCCGACGACGACCGTCGCCATCCAGAACAAGATGGTCAGCACGATCGAGATGATGGTGTTGCGGAAGAGCAGCCCCGAGAGCATCGTCACGGAGTAATAGACGGCGAAGAGAAAAACGATCACCAGGATCAGCAGCAGGAGGATCGGCTCGACCACGCCGTAACGGATCGCCATCACCAGCCACAATCCGCCGATGATGACGCTCGCATGGAGCGTGATGGAGCTGCATGCGGCGACGAATTCGGCCACGAGGGTGGCGGCCCGCGTGATGGGGCGGCTGAGCAGCAGTTCGATCGCCCCCGGCTCGAGCATCCGCGGCACGTTGCTGGCGGCCAGCAAGACGGCGACGAACATGGCGATTCCCGCCACCACCCAGTCGATCATGAAGGCGACCGCCTTCTTCAGGATGTCCTGAACGTCCTCTTCATCCCCGGGCATCGAGCTGGGGAAGGCGGCGCCGAACATCGTCCAGGTAATCGACTTGGGCGGGCTTTCCTGCAGGGCGTCGGGGAAGGCGGCCTCCAGGTATAACCGGTCGAGCCGCCGCCGCTGCTGTTCGCTAAGCTCGTCCCGCGGCTGGCCGGCCAACTCCATCCCCGCCGGCCGGACCATCACCCTGGCGAACGCCTTCTCGTCGTACAGCTTGTCCTCTTCGATCAGCCGCGTCAGTTCCTTCGCCAGCGAGCGCTGCAAATCGAGCAGCTCGTACCAACCGATCGGCTCGCCGATCAAATCCGACAGGGACGACCGCAGCTTGGGGTCCATCTGGTCGGCGATCTGCTTGCCGGGGGACGGGGCCTTGGCCCGGGCCCCGTCGTCGATGGCGATGATGAGCCGCGCAATGTCGCGGAACTCGTCCTGCTCCACCCGCCAGCCCAGCTCGATGCGGTAGCCGATCGCCGCGAAGGCCAAGAGGACGCCGATCTCGCACACCATCACGATCACAAACACCTGCGATGCGATGGCGGCCCGAAAGGAATCGACAATGATGGCGAGGTAAGGACGCATGGCGGCGATCAACGAGGGATGAACCTCGCAAACGGGAGGCGAACGCGGTAAAGGGTGGCACGCCCATAGCGGACCAGCCGGGATCGTCGTCGCGGCCCCGTGCTGGTCAACATTCCGAGCGGGTTTCCAGCGGGACGCCGGGAGCGGTGGGCGTGGGAACCGGCGGCCCGCTTCCCACGCCCACCGCCCTGCCACGCCCACCGCCCTGAAAGGGCTCAGGGCGTGCCACCCGGCTCAGGGCGTGCCACCCGTTAGGTCATTCGTGCTTCGAATTGGTTTCGGATTTCGGTCTTCAACGCCTCTCATCCCTTCTTAAGCAGTTCCACAAAGGCTTCTTCCAGCGACTGCTTCTGCCGCTTCAGGCCGACAATGCTCACGCCGCTGGTGCGGAGTTCGTCCACGACGCGGTCGATTTGGGCCATCTCGCCCAGCGGCACGCGGGCGCGGTGGGCCTCTTCGGCGACCGCTTCGACTTCGCTGCCGGCGAAGCCGCGAAGGGCGTCCCGCACCGCCCGGGCCTCGCCGACCAGTTCCAGTTCGAAGATGAATGCTTCGGCCGCGGCGCCGCCGCTGACCACCCCCGCGGCGGCCACCTGCGAGCGCGACACGGCGTCCACCGGGCCGACGTACTTCAGTTCCCCGCGGTCGAGAATCGCTACCTCGTCGCAAATCAATTCCACTTCCTGCAAGAGATGGCTGTTGAGAAAGATCGTGCGGCCCTCGTCGCGGAGCTTCGCCAGCTCGGCCCGCACTTCCCGCCGGCCTACCGGGTCCAGCCCGTCGGTAGGCTCGTCGAGGATGAGCAGTTCGGGATCGTTGAGCAGCGCCAGCGTCAGGCCCAGCCGCTGCTTCATTCCCTTGGAGAACCGGGCGACTTGCTCATTTCGCCAATCGGCGATGCCCATCCGCTCCAGCAGGTCGTCGCCGCGGCGGAGGGCCTCCCGAGAAGGAAGGTTGGACAGGGCGCCGTAATGCTTGATGGCCGTCTTCGCCGAGTGGTGCCAGGGAACGCGGAGATTCTCCGGCAAATAGCCGACCCGCCGGCGGCTCTCGCGGCGCCCCGCCGGCTGGCCGAGCAATTCCGCCGACCCGCCCGACGGACGGACCATGCCCAGCAGGGCCTTGATGAAGGTGGTTTTGCCGGCGCCGTTGGGGCCGAGCAGGCCGAAAATCTTCCCGCAGCGCACGTCAAAGGTAACGCCCCGCAACGCATGCACCGGCTTGCCCCGCCAGCTTTCGCGGTAGGTTTTCGACAAGTTGCGAGTGACGACGGCGGGGGAATTCGGCGCGGCCATGTGTAGATTCTTCCCGTGTGGCTACGGCGCGCGAAGTGAGGATGTGCGAGTGGAGGGGGTCGGGAGTCTTTTTCGGTCGTCGATGAACAATATGGATGCCGGCCTAGCCGAAAAAGACTCCCGACCCCTTTCGTTGCGGCAGCAAGCAAACGGCGGGCAAAACTGGTATGGTAGCGAGCGACGAAGGAAGTCGGAAGTAGGAAGGCGGAAATCGGAAGTTAGGCAGGCGAGCCCTCGGGCCGCATTCAACGTCGAGGCACGAAAAAACGGGACAAACCATGAAACCGACGCTTGCGTCTGCGATCCTCTCAACTGCCGTTCCGCTCGCGATGCTCTCCGGATGCGACTCGGACAGCGCCGCCGAGGACCCCGCCACTCCCGATAACGCCCTGGCCGCCTACGTCGCCAAGGCCGACGACAGCTACGGCTGGAAGGTCCGCCGCGACGGCAAGGTCGGGCCGGCCGAGTGGGTGGAGTTGACCGTCACCTCGCAGATGTGGCGAGACATCGAGTGGAAGCACCAGTTGTTTCTCATCCGCCCGTCCACCGCCCGCGAGGACTGCCGCCACGCGGTGCTGTTCATCGCCGGGGGAAGCTGGAGCGACCGGCTTGCCCAGCCGCCGGCGGAAGACGAGGAACTCCCCCGCCAGGCCGCCGTCTTCGCCGGGCTGGCCGAACAAATGAAGACCCCGGTGGCGGTGGTCCTGCAGGTTCCGCATCAACCGCTCTTCGACGGCCGGTACGAAGACGCGATCATCGCGTACACCTTCGAACAATACCTGCAAACCGGCGACGCCGAGTGGCCGCTCCTGTTGCCGATGACCAAGGCCGCCGCCGCCGCGATGGACGCCGTGGGCGAATATGCCCAACAGAAGTGGAAACGGAAGATCGACCGTTTCACCGTCACCGGCGCCAGCAAACGCGGCTGGACGACGTGGCTGATCGGCGCCGTGGACAAGCGGGCCGTCGCCCTGGCCCCCACCGTCATCGACATGCTCAAGATCGACGAGCACCTGGCGCTGCAAAAAAAGTCCTGGGGAGAATACTCGCCGCAGCTTCGCGACTACACCGAGCGGGGCCTGCCCAGGCATCTCGCCACGGAAGGCGGCCGGGCGCTTACGCGAATGGTAGACCCGATCCACTACGCGGCCAAGTACCGGCAGCCGACGCTCATCATCCTCGGTACGAACGACGCTTACTGGCCCCTCGACGCCGCCAATCTCTATTGGGATGATCTCACCCAGCCCAAGTACCTGCTTTACGTCCCCAACAACGGGCACGGCATCCGGGACTACGCCCGCACCTTCGGCGCCCTGCGGGCCCTGCATCACCACGTGGCGCTGGACAAGCCGCTGCCGAATCTCGGCTGGAAGTTTGCAGAGAAGAACGGCGCCGTGCGGGTAACGATGGACAGCTACGTCAGGCCGGCCGCGGTCCGCCTGTGGACCGCCACCGCCAGCAAGCGCGACTTCCGCGAGGCGAACTTCAAGCCCACGGATGAGCTGGCGTCGCTAACGCCCCCGGACGCCGCCATATCGCGATGCATCTACGTCCGTGACGTAAGACTGCCGGAAAGCGGCTACCTGGCGGTCTTCGGCGAATACCGTTTCGAGGACGCCGACGGGCCGTACTACTTTTCGACAAACGTCCGCATTTACGGCGCGCCATAAAGCCCCGACCGGCGCGGGGTCCCGAGCCTGAGCCGAGCCGCGCCCGAGCCGCGCCTGAGCCGAGCCGCGCCCGAGCCGCGCCTGAGCCGAGCCGCGCCCGTCAGGAAGCGGCCCACGCGTTCGTCAACCCTGCTGCGGGCCACTCCCTCACGGTCGTGGCTCCGTGTCGATTTGCGGCGGACCCCTGACCCCGCCGGGGTTGGCTTTCTGGCGTTGGCCGGTCATGGTGATTAAATTGAGAATGGGTAACCGCACGGAGCAATCGCCAATTCCGCAATCCGCAATCTGAAATCCGCAATCTGAAATCTGAAATCACCCACCCCACCCCGAGGTCCCGCCATGTCGAATTCCCTCGCTTCCCGACGTTCGTTCTTGAAGGGTTCTCTTGCCGCCGGCGCCGCGCTGACGATGCCGGCGTGTCTGAAGGCCCAGGGCGCCAATGACCGCATCCGCCTGGGCTTGATCGGCGCCGGGGGTCGCGGCGGGCAGCTTGCCGACGGCTTCTCCAAGCTGCGCGACGCCAAGATCGTGGCGGTCGCCGACCCCGATGAGTCCCACGCGGGCGGAATGGCCAGGAAGCTCGGCGCCAGGCCCTACGCCGATGCCCGGCGCCTGCTCGAGGATAAAACGATCGACGCCGTCATCATCGCCACCTGCAACCACTGGCATTGCCTCGCCGCCATCTGGGCCTGCCAGGCGGGCAAAGATGTCTATGTCGAAAAGCCGCTGGGCCACAACCAGCGCGAAGGCGAGATGCTTTTCGCCGCGGCCAAAAAATACGACCGCATCGTCCAGGTCGGCACGCAGCAGCGGAGCGACCCGGTACAGCAAGAAATCAAGGACTTTATCGATTCCGGCAAGATCGGCAAGCCGAAGTGGATCCACGCCAACCGCTACGGCGTCCGAGGGCCGATCGGCAAACGGGCCGCGCCGCTGGAAATCCCCAGCACCGTGGATTACGACCTGTGGCTCGGGCCCGCGCTCGACGAACCGATCTTCCGCAACAGCCTGCACTACGACTGGCACTGGGACTTCAACACCGGCAACGGCGAGATGGGCAACTGGGGCGTGCACATCCTGGATGACGTCCGCAACGTCGGCACGCGCGACCGGTGCACGATGCCGCTCCGCGTGCTCGCTGGCGGCGGACGCGTGGTGTGGGACGACGCGGGCGACACCCCCAACGTCCACTTCGCCTATTACGACACGGGCGTGGTTCCCGTCGTGTTCGGCCTGACCAACCTGCCGTCCAAGCCGGGCGCGAAGGGCTCGCTCCATTACAAAGGAACCGGCAGCGGCTACGTCATCGAGTGCGAGGGCGGCTGGTACGCCGGCGGCCGCGGCGGCGGGGCGGCCTGCGACCAGTCCGGCGCCCAAATCGCCGAATTGAAAGGAAACAGCGGACAAGGCCACGACGCCAACTTCCTCCAAGCCGTGCGGGCCCGCGACGCCTCGATCCTCAACTCCGACGTGGTCACCGGCCACCACAGCAGCGGATGGTGCAACGTGGCCAACATCGCGTACCGGGTGGGCGGCGCCTTCTCCCAGGAAGAGGCGATGGAGATCAACCGGGGCTACGGCCCGTGGGAAGACCTGCTGGGCGACATGGAAGAACACCTGGCCGCCCACGGCGTGCGACTAAGCGACAAGTCGATCCGGCTCAGCCCTGTGCTCGAGATGGACCCCAAAACGGAGCGATTCGTCGGACCGACGGCCGAGGCCGCCAACAAGCTGCTCACCCGCGAATACCGCAAGGCGGAGTTCACGATCGGCGAGACCGTGTGATCGCCACGCGGCTTTCGCGGCGGCGTTGCGGCTAAACGACGCTTTTTGCGCGAGCCTGCGGCGTCGCGGCTGCGTCACTCCTGGTCCTTCACCTGAACCTTCATCTCGTCGCTGTTGCCCTTCAGTTCGGGGGCGTACATCGCGTAGATCTTGGTGGGAAGGGCGGAGAACTTGCCGGGGATTTCGGCCCGCAGCTTGTAGCTGACACTGTGTTTGCCCCGCAGCAACCGGCGGACGAAGAAGGTGACCCGCTCGTCGCGGAATTCGACGTAGGCCCCCATCTCGTTGCCGATGTAGCCGCTGCGGACCTCGGTCGCCTCGAAGCCGGCGGCCTTCATGTCCTCGACAATGATGTACTCGTAGTCGTTTTTGCTTTCCACCGTCATCTCGACCAGCACCAGGTCGCCGCTGACCACTTCGTCGCCGGTTTCCAGCCGCTGGCGCTCGAACTTCTCCACCTTCTGATCGAGGGCCTGCCCGCGGGCGCCGGCCACCTTGATCTCCTTGTCGACCGGAACGAGCTTGTAGAACTCGCGGGTCACCTTCACCTCCAGCCCGGCCTTCTCGATGAAGTCCTCGAGCGTGAAGTTCGTCAGGTAGG
>Ga0180437_10001233_pt1 | contig 44186 bp, 34 predicted proteins | sample SS_ome_4_FD_132410 | JGI IMG/M metagenome (GOLD analysis project Ga0180437, IMG submission 132410) | Hypersaline lake sediment archaeal communities from the Salton Sea, California, USA - SS_3_D_1 metaG | ecosystem: Environmental > Aquatic > Non-marine Saline and Alkaline > Hypersaline >... | reverse complement strand
TTCAAATGTTGGTCTGATCCCAATATTTGTCACAGCGCCAAAAACACTCCCCTCTAATAACACATCGCAGGCATATACACCTGATTTTGGCAATAGCTTTTCACCCCAAACATCCATATTTGCAGTTGGAATCCCTATAAGTCTGCCTCTCCCATCACCAGGAATAACTTCTCCATCAACCTGATAGGGATGTCCTAACAATTCGCGTGCATACTTAACATTCCCGTCGAGTAGTTTTTCACGAATAGCACTCGAAGAAATCACAGACCCATTAAGGCTTTTGGGTTTGATAACATTCACTGAATACCCAAGTTCCTTACCGATATTTTTTAAAACATTAATGTTCCCTTCCCTGTCCCTGCCCAATGCAAAATCAATCCCAACATTCAGTTTCTTAATTTTAAGGTTGGTATGCAATTTATTCATGAAAGCCGAACCAGAAGTTTTTGAAAATTTTTCGTCAAACAATTGGGTGATAACATAATCCACTCCCAGGTTACCTATCAACTCTGCTCTTTCCGTGGGAGAGGTCAGATAGAACTGCCCGCTGACACCGTGCAGCACTTTTTTGGGGTGTGGAAAAAATGTCAGGACAACTGAAGGAAACCCGGCTTGTAAAGCTCCTGCCACCAAATTATTAATTATAGATTGATGACCTAAATGAACTCCATCAAAAATACCGATTGCAATCCAGGAACCCTCCAAGTTTATATCTGAAATTGACTGGTAATGCTGCATAGAAAAATGGGCCGTGGATTAATTGATGACACTCATTTAGATAATCACTGCGCGTGAATAATTATTGTCCATATACAATTGAAAATTTACATCATGTTTGGTGAAAGACTTTCCGTGGCTGCCATTCTTGGGTTTCCTCATCGACTTCCATAATTGCAATAAGATCACCCTGTTCACTTATAGCGCGAATCCATCCCGAATCCCCTTGATTTGCAGGAATTCTATGACCATGACGTACTTTTTCTGATTGTTCTGCATCCAATTCAATTGACGGCCAATCAGCCATGGCTTCTGCTGCCGGGATCAAAAATTTGTACCAGTCTCCAGCTTCAAACGCATCCTGCAATCGCCTTAAGGGAACTGCATCTCTGAGCGTAAATCGCCCACTTTTTGTTCTACGAAGTCCTACGAGATAAGCACCCGTCCCTAAAGCATTCCCCAGATCATTGGTCAACGATCTAACGTATGTTCCTGAAGAACAATATACATCGATTACAGCTTCTGGTGGAGCCCATTCCAATACATCTAGACTATAAACATTAATTTTTCTTGGTAAAAGTTCGACATCCTCTCCTTTACGAGCCATTTCATATGCTTTTTTACCTTTTATTTTAACGGCTGAATAAGGAGGGGGGACTTGTTCAATCTCACCCACAAATGTTTGAAGCATTTCATTGAATTGGTCTTCACTAATTTCCACAACTGAGTCTTGCGCAGTAATCAATCCCTCAGCATCATATGTGTCAGATGAACTGCCCATTTTTATGGTTGCCTGGTATCGCTTATCTGATGCAGAAACATATTCGCTCAGCCGGACCGCTGGACCAATTAATATTACTAACACTCCAGATGCTCTTGGATCAAGCGTGCCAGTATGACCGGCTCTCCGAATTCCGGTGCCTTTCCGCATAAGTTGAACGACATCGTGAGAGGTCATTCCAACCGGCTTATCAACTACCAGAACCCCGGAAACAACGTTTTTCATATTTTCCTTATCGTTATTATTGTTTTCCATAGATTTCACCCCATTTAGTAATATAATTTTTACCCTGGACAAATATTTGAATAAGAATACAAGAGTTTATTTATTAGATCACAAGTAATCAAGATGTTAATATCCCTTCCTTTTCAATATTACCCAACAATACACGGGTTTCATGGAGCACAAATTTAATGACCTCCTGAATATTCCCATAAACTTCTGCGCCGGAAGCAGCAGCATGTCCACCTCCGCCAAACTTCACTGCCAATTTTGAGGTGTCATAACCAGGCTGTGCCCGCCAACTGATTTTAACAAAACCCGCTGGTTGTTCAACAAATACAATAGATATTACCGCTCCATCAATTGATGAAAGCACATTGATTAAATCAGCATCATCTTTTCCCGGGTAATTAACCGCTTTTCTATCCGCAATCGTCAGATTTGTCCATACAATGCGGTCTTCCATTTCCAGTTTGCTTAAGCCTTTTCCCCAAATTCTTGCTGATTGGAAGGATCGGTTAACCAAAGATTGATAATAGATATCATGAAAGTCTGCCCCAAATTCCATTAATTCAGCACCAACTTGAAGCGCTCTTGACGTCACGTTCGGAGTACGAAAGCCAAGCGTATCCGTAATAAGCCCCATGGTCAAAGCATTGGATACATCTTTGGTAAAAGACAGATCTGTTTTTTTAATTAACTCAAAAACAATTTCGCTGGTTGATACCGCTTGCATTCTTACGATATTAACTCTTGCAAAATTATCATTTGTTTTATGGTGATCGATATTCAAGTCAATCTTTTTAAAATTATCCAGTACATCAGCAGTGCGCCCCAGATCTGAACAATCCAGCACGATAACAAAATCAAAATTCCCTTTTGGAGATTTCCGAATAAGCTCACTACCTTCCAGGGACCGCATATTTACAGGTACCCCATCCGGACAAACCATTTCAACTCTCTTGTTTGCATCACGCAGTGACAATCCAAAACCTAAAAGAGAGCCTATTGCATCACCATCTGGCCTTTCGTGGGTTACAACCAGGATGTGTTCCGCATCCTGTATTTGTTGGTAAATGGATTGAGCGAGATGATCATCAATCATTTTTAGATCCTAGATCTTCCATTTCCACAGATGAGAAATTTTTATCCCTTTTATTGTTAAGTTCAGAATTATTTTCTTTCTGATTATTTTCTTTTAATGAGGTGATTAACCTTTCAATCCGCTCAGCTTGTTCAAAAGTAGGATCCCAGTGAAAACGCAAGCGAGGAAAAGTACGTAGATTAATCCTTAAGGCTAATTCTGATCTTAAGAAACCTCTGGCGCTCTCAAACCCTCTCATTATTTCATCCAATCTGCTTGTCCCATCGAGAGCAGAGAAGTATACATTTGCAAATGCCAACTCTTTATCGACTTTCACTTCTGTTATAGAAATATCCAATAAACGTGGATCTGCCACCCGTTGAAGAATAATCTCTGATAATTCTTCATGGATTCGGATTGCTATCCGATTTGCTCTCGTTATTGATACCAATAAATACTCCTGAAAATCCCTGAAATTAATCAGTTTGTAACCTGTTCCAAAATATAACTCTCGAGTAAATCGTCCTCTTGATAATCCTGGAAATCCTTCAGGGCAATACCACATTCAAATCCAGCCCGTATCTCGCGAACATCATCTTGATGGTGTTTTAAGGATTGCATTTCCCCATCGAAAATTATCTTATTGTTCCTTACAACCCGCATTTTTGCATTCCGGCGAATCTCCCCTTCCAAAACATAACAACCTGCAATTAATCCAACTTTTGTTATTCTGAAAACCTCTCTGATCTCAGCACGCCCAATAACTTTATCAGTGAATTCGGGCTCAAGCATACCCTGTAAGGCTTTTTCAATATCCTCAGTAAGACGGTATATAATCTCGTACAGACGGATTGAAACTCCTTCATCTTCCGCCAATCTCCTTGCAGCGTTATCGGCCTGGACATTAAAACCAATCACAACTGCCTTCGAAGCGACTGCCAGCATTACATCATTTTCCCCGATATTACCGGTTTCCGCATGAAGAATGTTCACTTTGATATCACCTACAATCATATCGTTCAAGGAAGAAAGTATCGGCTCTAGAGACCCTTGAACATCAGCCTTTATGATTAATCGTAATTCCTGCAATTCTCCTGCCTGAACTTGATCAAAAAATTGTTCCAGTGTAACCGCGGTTCTTTGATCATTCACTTTTATTTTCGAAGCATCCAACCGCCCCTGTACAATAGATTTTGCCTCCCTGTCTGATTCAATTATCTGGAATAATTCGCCCGCCTGAGGCACATCGTTTAAGCCCATCACAGAAACCGGGGTTGAGGGTTTTGCGGATTGGATTTTCTTTCCACGGAAATCAAACATAGCTTTTATCCGCCCGTAAGTGTTTCCAGCAATAATGGTATCTCCAACATTTAAATGTCCATTTTGAACAAGCAGTGTGGCTAGTACACCCTTCGCTTTATCTCTCTCAGCTTCAATCACCGTACCCAAAACCTGTCCAGATGGGTTGGCCAGGATATCTATGTTATCTGCCACCAGCAGAATAGCCTCCAGTAAATCATCCAGACCTTCCTGCATCTTTGCCGAGATAGGAACGATAATCGTATCCCCTTCCCATTCGTCTGGGATTAATTCGATTTCCGCGAGTTGCTGCTTCGTCCGTTCAATATCAGCATTTTGCTTATCAATCTTATTGAGGGCAACTACTATTGGCACATTAGCTGCTTTAGCATGGGCAGTGGCCTCTTTTGTCTGGGGCATTACTCCATCATCAGCAGCGACAACCAGAACAACAATGTCGGCTCCCTGAGCACCTCGCGACCGCATCGCTGTGAAGGCTGCATGACCAGGCGTGTCAAGAAACGTTATTAATTGATCATTGTGGGTAATCTGGTATGCTCCAATATGCTGAGTGATGCCTCCAGCCTCCCCTCCAGCAACATCGGTGTCTCGAATAGCATCTAAAAGTGTTGTCTTACCATGGTCTACATGACCCAAAATTGTAACAACAGGAGGCCGGCTTACCAGGTTTTTTGGATCTTCCCTGGCTATCATCAAGCGCCATAATGGGGTTTCACCTCGGTCTTCTTGTGGGATTTCTTCCGCAGTTTCCAGCTTAACATCAAACCCCATCTCAGTTGCTACTATCGCAGCAGTGTCAAAATCGATTTGTTGATTGATATTTGCCATAACCCCATTCGTCATTAAGTTTTTAATCACTTCAATGGGGCTGGAATCAGTTGCTTCAGCCAATTCCCTTACAGTTATTGTTTGAGGTAGTTCAATAATATGTGTGTTCTGTACATCATCGCTCATCAAGCACCTCCAAATATCCCACATTTTATTGTGCTCCAAAGAGCGAATTTGGTATTCAAGCAATCAGCGATGATTGATAATTAACTCATTTTCATCGCCTGTATCGGTCTTCGATGATAAATACCAGATGGTTACTACACCCCTTGGAGTACAACATTGTTATTTGAAATTTTTTGTATTCATTCTTTATACAATTTTTAATTCGTCCTCATATGCGCAGGTAAACTTACTCATCGGCAAAATTTTCTGAATATTTAATTAGCCTATCACGATCAATTTCAGATAATTCAATTTTTAATGCTTGGGCAATGGATCCATTAATACCACGATGCCAACATGATCGTCTCCTGTGTAAATAAGCGCCTCTCCCCGCTAATTTACCACTTGGATCGATCTCCACACCATTTTGGGTGCAAACTACCCTGATTAATGAATTCTTTGCCAGCACCTCTCTACAGCCCACACATGTGCGCTGTGGTATATGTCTTTTTCGTTCCTTATTTGATGTTTTCGTTTTCAATGTTCTTTCTTAAATTACCACTCTTCTTCCCACTCCTGATCAGCGCGTTTACGCTTCCGTTTTACTATCGTTGCATCTGAATCAGGGTCATATTCAATTTCAACGAATTTTTTCTTCTTCTTTTTCTTCGAGGAGGAATCCATCTTTGTAAGTTCTTCATCCTCCTCTTGATCATAATCAAATACCTCTGGTTTGATGGCAAATAATTCCTCCAGAGATTCTTCTTGCTCCAGTTCAACAGATGTCTCGAATTGGTCAGTTTCAACCGCTGCTTCAAGCGTTTCTGGGGTAAGCACATCAACCGGTTCTTCCACAATTTCCCTTTCATCGATTTTTTCATCAACCGTGGCAGCAGAGCCGTCAGTTGTTATTTCGGATGCTGCTTCCTCTGAATCAATTGAAATCGCTTCAACTTCTAACCCGGTTTCGGTAATCTCCTCCATAACTGCTTCCGGTTCTAATTCTTCTTCTGGGAATGTAAGGTTTTCTATTGCCTGTTCAAGTTCAATCATCCCTTTTGGTCCCATTCCATGTAATCCAAGTATCTTGTCGGAATCCAGTTTCATTTGGAGGATTAAATCACCAACTGTTGGATAACCACCTTCACTGATTACTGCATATACCCGATCACTTACATCAAAATTTTCAAGAGGAAAATCGAAAGCCTTAGCCGGAATTGTCTCTTTTACAGCCAGTATTTGTTCTTCTTCTGCGTCCCGTTCCGCCTGGTATTTATGTAAAATACCCCTCTCAACACGGTCGACAAACTGCGTAATAAACTGGTACTCTTCTGGAGTTACTGCGCGGCCTTCGGCCTTTTTTGCCAATATCAATTCCACCTGGGTTTTGTTATCAGACTCATGCGCAGCAATTTCAGAGTATTCAGGATCATTCTGCAACTTATACAAAGCATCGGTAGCAGCTTCTGGAAGGCTTTTAATATCAATTCGCCAGGATGTCAATTTGGCTGCAAGGCGGGCGTTTTGACCATCGCGGCCAATCGCCAGACTGAGTTGATCCTCTGGTACAACAACAGTAGCGATCTTGGCTTCCTTATAGAGTTGGTTTAAATATACACCAGCAACTCTTGCTGGGCTCAAGGCTTTAGCCAGATAAATCGCAGGATCGGAATTCCATTCAATTACATCAATCTTTTCATCATTTAACTCGCGAACAATTGCCTGTATCCGGACACCTCGAATACCGACGCATGCCCCAACTGGATCGACACCAGGCTGGAGCGCCGAAACTGCAACCTTTGAACGGTATCCAGGTTCTCTTGAAATCGAACGAATCTCGACAAGCCCGTGATAAATTTCAGGCACCTCGTTTTCCAGTAATCTCCTCAGAAAGTTTTTATGAGCACGGGAGAGAATTATCTGTGGGCCTCGTGGAGAGGTTTTTACCTCCAGTAATAAGGCCCGGATGCGGTCATGAACTCGAAACCTTTCACGAGGCATTTGATGGCTGCGAGGCATAATTCCCTCAGCCTTCATTTCTAAACCAACTGAAACACCAGTGACATTAATTGCCTGGACCACTCCACTGACGATTTCTCCCACCTGCTTGCTGAAATTTTCAAACTGTGATTCTCGCTCCGCTTCACGTATCCTCTGTTGGATCACCTGACGTGCAGTTTGAGCGGCAACCCGCCCAAAATTCTTCGGGGTCGATTCGACAACTACCATCCCACCCAGTTCTGCTTCAGGGTCAACCTTGCGAGCTTCTGTAAGACTTACTTCGGTACGTTCATCTTCCACTGTGTCCACAATTTCTTTCTCGGCGAAAATCGAGACTTTTCCAGTCTCTGAATTAATTTCCGCCTCAATCAATTGGGCATTGGATGCATTCATCGACCGCCGATAAGCTGAAACCATCGCGGCTTTTAATGCTTCCAAAACCACATCTTGAGGAAGTTGTTTTTCTTCCAACACTTCATTGAATGCAAGTTCAAACTCGTTTTTCATCACTTTTTCTCCACATGGAGTAAACCCTTTGTTACACAAAGAAAAGTGGGGGTTGCCCACTTTTCATCAACGACGTAATCATCCACAACAAGACCAGTATGAGCTAAAATTTTAACATGGAACTAATTCCATGACAAGGCTTAGGCTTATGTTCCTTAACAATCTTATCTAATTATAACGATTTTGGATCTTTTTCTCCAAGCGCCATGATGGTTGTTTCACTTCCTGGCGGATTCCCAAATGGTCAATATATGACCAATGTCCAGGTTCATCAGCGACAATGTTGTAACCGTGTTTTGAATAGAACCTGAGTGCTTTAAAATTTTTCTTGCTGACATTAAGTGTTGCAAATTTAAAATTCCTTATCCTGAGATCTTCCTCAGCATGCTCCAGTAGTTTTGTACCAAAACCACAACCACGGTTTGATTCTTTAATCCGAAACGCGAAAAAATAAGCGACCACATTCCCATCAGCTAATTCACGCCTCGGACTTTTTAATTGCACAAATAACTGTCCGACTAATCCTGTATTGTGTAATTCAATCACCCAGAGAATTGAATTCCCAATATTTGCGCCTTTAAATATCTCTCTATATAATCTGCGATAATGAATATATTCGCCATTCCATTCTAATTCAGGTAAATCGCTCTCTTTCAGTTGACGTATATTTAGAACTGAATCGATATTTGATTTATCAATAAAACAAGATTTCAATCTCATATGATTATTTAACAATATTAAAGGCTAATTTTCAGATACCGCAGACGAATTCTTCGGCAAGGATGCTAATATCTGCTCGAGTAATTGCATCTCCTCTTCGTCTGATGAGATATCTCCATTAATTCGCGCTTTTTTTAAATTGTTTAAAATCTGGCGATAAACCGGACCTGGTGAAATACCACGTTCGATCAGATCCCATCCATCGACTTTTGTGGAAATAAATCTCCAATTATCAACATAATTTATTACAGTTTCCTTGATTTCATCATCAGAAACGATAAGATAAAATCCAAAAAGCGATATTAATTGGAAATTATTGAAATATTCAACAACTTCGCTGGGTCTTGCATCAATTAAACTTATCCTTTTTTCCCAGATGGAGTTTGTTTCAAGTAATATTTTTTCAAGCTCAGCAGGGCAACGTAAACGTTTAATTATTTGTTTTACATCTCTTTCTGGTAATCTTATTGTCAGAGCAATATAAGATAAATAACGCTTCAGTTCAACGAAATTTAGAGTCTCCCAAATTTGTTCTGGTTCCAAACTTTGAATTTTCTTCAGAGTGTATATACAAGACTCATTACAATCCAGGGAGGGATAGATATTATTTAATAAACTAAGTTCCTGCAGTCTTTCCATAATTCTATCTGAATTGGATTCCTCAAAAATATTATCAAGCTCGTGACGAAGTCTATCCCCAGAAAGCCGGTCTAATAATGAAATAGCACCTTTTAATAGTTCTAATGTGCGTGGTTCAATTTGAAAATTAAATTTCTTTTCAAATCGAACAGCACGTAAAATCCTTGTTGGGTCATCTACAAAGGATAATGAATGTAAAACCCTCACCTTTCCCTCATGCAAATCTTTTAATCCACCCCAATAATCATAAAGTTCTCCGAAGTGCTGGCCGTCCATTCTTAACGCAAGAGTATTAATCGTAAAATCACGGCGATGTAAATCAAGCTTGATACTTCCTCGCTCGACCGTTGGTAAAGCTGTGGGGTATGTGTAGAACTCTGTGCGGGCGCTAACAAAATCAATCGATAAAGATTCAGGTTCAGATCTTTCTGGCATTTGTTGTTCTATTTGATCAAAAGATCCATCGAATAAATGCCACTTTGCAGTACCAAACCGGGTATGACTGGTTACCCTACCACCAAACTTACTGGATAATGACTTAGTGAATGATATTGCATCCCCTTCAACAACCAGGTCAAAATCAAGGTTTTCATAGCCCAAAATTAAATCGCGCACAAATCCACCGACGAGATAAATTGCTGTTTGTTGCAGTTGCGCTTCTCGGGCGATTTTCTTCAACAAATCCAAAACATTTTGGGGAAGGAATTCTTCTAATCTGGAAGAAAGATTTAACTTTTCCTCAAAATCCGATTTTATCCGCAGTGTTTTTAACAAATCTGTCCTGGTTACAATTCCAATTATGCGATCACTGTCATGGTGAACAACTGGAATTTGTCCCCATCCTGTTTCGGTCATTAGGTCCTTCAGTGTTTCGACAGAATCTTCCGGATAAACAGTATAGTTCCCGGCTTCCATCAGTTTATCAACTGTAAGGATCAAGTTGTGTGCGAGAGCACGATCCACTGCTCTGCGGGTCAATAAACCGATTACTTTCCCATTGCTCACAACTGGGAAACCCTCGTAACCAAATCTCTTCATTCGGTCAGCGGCTGATATCACCGGGGTATCAGGTGACAATAATTGTGGTTCAAGGGACATGATCTCCGAGACAGATAATGATGGTCGAATTTTATTCTTGAACTTATGGACTAATTCCACACACAATTCTGTAAGTTCACGATCTCGAACCAGGCAGGCGGCTGCCCTGTCGTGTCCTCCGCCGCCATAATCCGCCAAAATTTTAGAAACGTTAATATTATCAACTGTTGATCTTGCAATTATCTGTATGCCGCCTCGAGTTGTTGCAAGTAAAAATAACGCATCAGGATCAAGGAGGTCCTGCATTTTATGGGCAATACTTGACAATTCCTCATCCAAGTCTTTTGCATCTCCACATGCAACTATTATCGAAAATCCTGCAACATTGTAGTTCTTGGCGGTGTCGCACAATTGATGGAATAACTGCTGCTGTCCCTGTGATAGGGGTAAATTTAAAAATCTGGATACAATTTGTAGATCAGCTCCCTTCTCCAATAAAAAGGCAGCCGCCAGCATATCCCGTTTTGTGGTCCTTGAGTATGTGAGGGAACCTGTATCTTCATAAATTCCGAGAAGCATCAAAGTGGCTTGAATTGCGCTAATAATTCCATTCTGTTCCTGTAATTCTTCTACAAGAAGCGTGGTGGTCGCACCAGTCTCGACTGTCTTTACAATCCAGCCTTCAGGCAGGTTCTTCTTTTTTAGATGATGGTCGATTATTTGAACCTTAATATCAGGATCAATTCCTTTTATGCTTACCATAGATTGTGTATCCACCAGTGTTACGATCTTAATGTTCTCAGCAATAAAATCGCGCGGATCCACAAAAGGGAATTCCATTCCATATAATGTCAGGAATGCCCTGACATTTCGATTAATCCGCCGGGGTAGAACTGGAATCGATCCTTCATGAAGTAGCTGAGCGCCTAACATTGATGCTAAAGCATCAAAATCCGCCTGTTCATGGGTAAGGATAATATGCATATCTCCTGATTATCCCTTATTCTATATTAGCCGACTAATCACGATGGTTTTTCCACATATCAACCAGAAAATAACAGCCTTATTAGATCAATAATCTTATTGTAATCCACAAACATGGTCTTAAAATAAATGGATTTTACTGGTACTTATGGTGAATTTGATTCATTCCTTTATAATGTTGTTAAAAATATACGAATGGATAAAAAGTAAATGAATGTTAAGATTTCCGTATTTGGTAGCTCATTGCCAAAACCTGGTGAGCCAAATTACCAGCAGGGAGTACAGCTGGGGCGTTTACTTGGTGAACGCTCCTTCACAGTGCTTACCGGTGGTTATATTGGAACAATGGAAGCAGTATCAAAGGGAGCTGCAGAATTTGGAGCCCATGTTATTGGAGTGACCTGTGATGAAATCGAGTCCTACCGTCCTATCAAACCAAATCGCTGGATAAATGAGGAAATCCGCCTGGAATATCTTAGAGATAGGATATTTGTGATGATCAGTGAATGTGATATTGCTATCGCTTTAGATGGAGGAATAGGGACATTAAATGAAATAATCTCACTTTGGAATAATTTAATAATAAAAACGCTGCCCATCCGACCATTAATCCTGATTGGTACTGGTTGGCATGAAACAATCCACAAGTTATATTCTTGTATGGATGACTTTATTCCCCTTGGGCATCGCCAATTGATTTCTTTCGCGGAAGATGCGGGACAAGCATTGAATTATATTGATGAATATATCCGTGATAACAAATTTGAGATTTAGATAGTATTCAGGAAAATCCAGTGCCAGCTATCCAACCCGATTTTCTTAAAAATCAATCCGAAGAGCTTGTTCAGTACTTTAATACTCCAGACAAATTTGTAGTTAAGTTTAAGAATTTTTTAGAAATCTTTGCGGATCGATCCAGAAGACCCGGACAAGCTGGTAGACCTCATTCAAAAATTTACTCATACCAGGTCAAAGCGCCTGTCCTCAAGCAAGTAGTAAAAGACCTGATTCCTGAGGTTCAGAAGGATCCTGAGACAACGCTTGAGTTGTGTGACCAGCTATGGGAACAACCCAACCTTGAATGCCGGCAGTTATGCGCGTACCTTCTTGGATCGGTGAGAATTAATTCTCCTGACCAAATAACGAACAGGTTAAGCCAATATATCAATAAGAATACTGAAGAAATTCTTATTGACCTGCTTGTCAGCAAGGGTTTATCTTCATTCAGAAAAGAGTACACCCAGGAGTTTCTTAAATTCATTGATGAATGGATTTCAAGTGACGATCTATTTTACAAAAAAACCGCCATTCGCTCTCTGATCCCATTAGCAAAAGAACAGGGTATTACCACACTTCCAATAATTTTTAATCAAATTCAACCGTTGGTTCGAAATCACAACATAGAAACTTACACTGATCTCTCAGAATTAATCGATTCTCTCGCCAGATTTTCCCCTCAAGAAACCTCCTTTTTCTTGAGGAGGATTTTTAATTTGAGCGATAGTCGTGATACAGCAATGTTAATCAGAAATTGCTTAGATAGTTTTCCCCCCGAAATCCAGAAGGATTTACGTGAAGACTTACGAAAGCATAGGACAGGTAGCTTTCAATAACTCCACCCAAAGGTGACTTGTCTTGTCTCAATTAAGCTCCTTTGGTATAATCGACCCACTTTGACTAGTCCTTTTTGATGGTTTATTAACTCAATATTTCGGATCGACTATCAACTTGGAGACCTGCTAGTAAAAGAATTGGAGATTATGCAGAATGTCATGACGATAGATAAAGCTACAAAAACGAAATTAATGCAAGAATATGCCAGGCACGAAAATGATACTGGTTCTCCTGAGGTTCAGGTTGCAATCCTTACCAAGCGGATTTCATATCTAACTGACCATCTTCGAGCCAACGGGCATGATGAATCATCTCGAAGAGGCTTACTTAAAATGGTTGGACGCCGGCGCAGTTTATTGTCTTATCTCAGAAGAAAAGATTTTGAACGATACGTGGCATTGACTGATCGTTTAAACATTCGGCGGAAATAGATATCACCAGTCCAAGTAGATGGATTGAAGGTTACCATCTACTTTTTTTTTCGCCAGGACAGAAAAAAACGATATTAAATTTTTTCTCTGAAATAAAAGAAAAGGGAAAGTTCGATGACCAATGCCGGGGGAGAAAAAGAAGAACATCAAAAGGTTTCAGCCCACCTTTGATTCTTCATCTTGATCTACAAACAGTGAAGACCCCGGTCGTACTAAGTGGTTTCTAAAAATAATTTGATATTCGAAGAAAATATATAACACGAATTTTCGCTGGTTAGGTATTGAAAGGTGAGAATAAATAATTAATTCTCAGGTTTCAGAACCTGACCATGCGGGGATAAAAATAGGAGCAAAAATGAAACAGGAAGCATTTACATTTATGTCTGAATTGGAAGGTCAAACTTTTCAATTCGAAACCGGTAAACTGGCTGGTTTGGCTGGAGGTGCTGTAACACTCAGAGTTGGAGAAACAATGGTATTTGCCACAGCAACAATGAGCGCAAATATCAGGTCAGGCATCGATTTTCTGCCTTTAACGGTCGATTTTGAAGAACGTATGTACGCTGGAGGTCGAATTCCGGGATCATTTTTCAGGCGGGAAGGACGGCCAGGAGAAGATGCCATTCTAACCGCAAGATTGACAGATCGACCGCTGCGACCACTATTTCCTGAAGATTTAAGAAATGACATCCAGATTATTCTATATTCATACTCGACAGATGGAAACACCCCCATGGATATACTAGCGGTTAATGCTGCATCCTCAGCTTTGACTATCTCAGATATCCCCTGGAATGGACCTATTGGAGCAGTAAGAATAGGTTATGTGGACAGCGATTTTATTATAAACCCAACGTTTAACCAATTGGAAAACTCAGAATTAGATCTTCGCCTTGCAGGGACCAGAGATGCATTATTGATGGTGGAATGCGGCGCGAAAGAGGTGAATGAAGATTTAATTATTGAGGCATTAAGAATTGGTCAATCCGCGATTCAACCGATTATTGATGTTCAAACCAGAATGGCGAATGAAGTTGGGAAAAATAAGCGCGAATATACAAGCCAATCAAAGGATGAAGAATTTATTACATCGGGTATTGAATCCAATATAGTCAATTCATTGGCAAACATTTTTAATAGGCCTTACGACAAAACCGAGTTGTACAGCTCAATAGATATTTTGCGGCAAGAGATCCTCGCAAATCTCACCAGCGGAGACGAAGAAGAAAAAATTGAACAGGTGAAAGCTGAATTCGATGAAATTTTGAAAAATGTAATCAGAGATAGAATATTGGAGACAGGTAAACGACCTGATGGACGTTCCACTGAGGACATTCGTCCAATCTGGTGCGAGGTGAATGTGAGCCCAAGAGCACACGGATCAGGGTTATTTACCAGAGGGGAAACCCAGGTTCTGACACTTGCCACACTTGGAACCCCACGTGAAGCCCAGGAACTGGATAATTTAACACCTTCAGATACAAAAAGATACATTCATCACTATAATTTTCCACCATTCTCTACCGGAGAGGTCAAACCACTTCGGGGTACCTCCCGAAGGGATGTTGGACATGGCGCTCTCGCAGAGCGCGCTCTTCTACCGGTGATTCCGCCAGAATCCGAATTCCCGTATACCCTCAGGCTTGTATCAGAGGTGCTATCTTCCAATGGCTCATCATCCATGGCATCTGTATGTGGATCCACACTTGCTCTTATGGATACAGGAGTTCCCATTAAGTCACCGGTTGCTGGAATTGCAATGGGTTTAATAATGGAAGGAGAGAGGTATCAGATTCTCACAGACATATTAGGTATCGAGGATCACCTGGGAGATATGGATTTTAAGGTTGCCGGAACCAGAGAAGGCATTACAGCCCTTCAGATGGATATAAAAACCTCTGGAATTACATCCGAATTGATGTCCCAGGCCCTTTATCGAGCAAAAGATGCTCGCATAAATGTCCTCGACAAAATGAGCGAGGTGATCTCAAATCCAAATCCGGAATTAAAGCCGCATGTTCCTCGAATCACTGTGATAAACATTCCAGTTGATAAGATTGGAGCCATAATCGGTCCAGGTGGCAAGACAATCCGGAGCATTCAAGACGAAACAGGTACTAAGATTGATATTGATGAGGATGGAACAGTCTTTATAGCTGCAACAAATGGCGAAAGCGCTCAACGCGCCCATGAAAGAATCGAGGCTTTAACTGAATCAGCAGTTATTGGCAGAATCTACACCGGTAAAGTTGTCCGGGTGGTTGATTTCGGAGCATTCGTGGAAATAATCCCGAATATTGAAGGGCTTGTGCATATCTCCCAACTGGACTCACAGCGCGTGGAGAAAGTAGAAGATGTTGTCCGGGAAGGTGATGAAATTACTGTCATGGTGACTGACATTGATTCTCAAGGACGAATCCGTTTATCACGACAGGCTGTACTTGAAGGCTGGACTGCCGAAGAAGCTTCAGAGCGGGATCGAATTCGAGGTGGCAGCAGAAAGTCAGGTCAAAACCGGCGCCGAAATGACCGTAGGGGACAAAGTAGAAATCGTTAACTGAAAATTGCACGACCTAACAGTAATTTGTGATAGCAGCCTGAATCATAGGAGAAGCATATATGACATTAAATAAAATGGGAATTCCAAGCAATTATGACCTGGGAAATCATGGTTTACGGAATCTCAATATGTCATATTGGACTTTGACGACCGGAGCGCTGCTTGAACGTGTCGTAACTCGAAGAGAAGGGGTTATAGCCCATGAAGGCGCTGTTGTTGTTCGGACAGGTTCGCACACAGGAAGAGCACCAAATGATAAATTCATCGTCAAAGATAAAGTAACTGAGGACACGGTATGGTGGGGAGATATCAACCGTTCTATGGATCACTCCTGTTTTGAACGATTACTGCTTCACATGCGAGCATATTTCCAGGGCAGGGATGTATTTATCCAGGATACAACTGCAGGGGCAGACCCAAATTACCGGCTGCCAATTCGGGTCATCACCGAGACTGCCTGGCACAGTTTATTTGCCCGTAATCTTTTTATGCGACAGGATATTAATAAGCTTCCCGATCATATCCCGGAATATACAATTATGCATGCCCCGGGTTTTCAAGCCAACCGGGAAGAAGATGGTACGAATTCAGAAGTATTCGTTGTCCTTAATTTGGAGCAGAAAATTATCCTTATAGGCGGAACAAGTTACGCTGGGGAGATAAAAAAATCTATTTTTTCTGTTTTAAATTATTTGCTGCCCCCTCAGGGTGTGCTACCTATGCACTGCTCAGCGAATGTGAGTAAAACCGGGGACGTGGCTCTTTTTTTTGGTTTATCTGGAACAGGTAAGACTACACTTTCATCGGATCCTGAACGTTCTCTTATTGGAGATGATGAACATGGATGGAGCGATGAAGGTATTTTCAACTTCGAAGGCGGATGTTATGCAAAGACAATCCATCTAAGCCAGGATCTGGAGCCTATAATATGGAAAGCAACCCGCCACTTTGGGACAATACTCGAAAACGTTACAATCGATCAGTATACAAGACGCGTCGATTTTAACGATTCGAGCCTAACAGAAAATACAAGAGCAGCATATCCAATTGGATTTTTAGAAAACAGCATAAACACTGGTTTAGGGATACACCCTTCACATATATTCTTCTTGTCCGCAGATGCCTTTGGAGTAATGCCTCCAATCGCCCGACTTAACCCCGAGCAAGCACTGTACTACTTTTTATCCGGGTATACCTCTAAATTAGCAGGAACTGAAAAAGGCATTACCGAACCTCAGACTGCATTCTCTGCCTGCTTCGGAGCCCCTTTCCTGCCCCTGCATCCATCAGTCTATGCGGATTTACTGGGTAAAAAGATAAAAAAGCATAATTCTCAAGTCTGGTTAATCAACACCGGTTGGACAGGCGGTCCTTATGGAGTAGGTTCGAGAATAAAACTGCCCTATACACGTGCGATAATAACCGCAGCGCTGGAAGGAGAATTGGACCAGGTTGAAATGAGGCGCGACCTCAACTTCTGTGTTGACGTCCCTGTTGAAGTACCTGGTGTTCCAAGGGAAGTTCTTAACCCCCAGAGTACGTGGGCAGATCAGGAAGCGTATGACAAAAAAGTTCGTGAGTTAACTGCAAGTTTCCAGGAGAATTTTTCCCAATTCGCCGGACATGTTCCTCATCAAATTGCTTTCTCTGGTCCGGATTTAAGATGCCAATGATAACAATTCCTATTTCTGACCTTTGAAACTTTTTTAGTTTTTGTGCATCTGAATAAAAGATCAATAAGAAAGATTTTCACACATAATGTGCGTCCATAATACAGATAAAATGTGGGAAAAATCCAAAATCAATATGTGAATATTGATAAATCTAATAAAGGAAATTTATGGATCTAAATTTTTCCGGAATATCCGGGGGTATAGAAGGACAAGAAGCCATATCTACAAAACTGCTAATCCTGGGATCAGGTCCAGCCGGACTTTCCGCTGCGTTGTATGCGGCACGCGCTGATTTAGGACCAACTGTTCTGACGGGGATGGAATTGGGCGGACAAGTTTCCCTGACACATATCGTTGAAAATTATCCAGGGTTTCCAGAGGGTGTTGGTGGAAATGAACTGGTGGAATTATTCCAGAAACAAGCAGAACGATTCGGCGCGAAACTTGAATTTGATTCGGCTACCGAAGTTGATTTATCTCAAAGACCTTTCATTGTAAAATCCTACAATTCAACATATCTGGCTGATTCAATCATTATTACCACAGGGGCAACACCACGCCATCTGGATATTCCAGGGGAAACAGAACTAACAGGCCGCGGGGTTTCGTACTGCGCCACATGTGATGGTTGGTTTTTCAAAGACAAGGATTTAATTGTTGTGGGTGGGGGGGATAGCGCTCTTGAAGAAGGTATATTCCTAACCCGTTACGCTCGATCTGTAAAAATCATGCACCGCAGGGATGAACTGAGGGCTGGACAGATCTTACAAAACCGAGCAAGATCAAATCCAAGAATCGATTTTGTCATGAATACGATCCTCACCGAAATCAACGGAAATGGATCTGTGAATTCAGTAACATATAAAGATATTATCTCAGAAGAAACCGATCAATTGGATATCGATGGAGTGTTTATTTTCATCGGCCATATACCCAATACACAGCTTTTTGAAGGTCAGCTTGAGATGGATGATAATGGATATCTCCTAGTTGATCATTTAATGCAAACCAAAATACCGGGCGTGTTTGCTGCAGGCGAAGTAGCCGATTCTCATTTCCGCCAGGTAATAACCTCTGCAGGAATGGGCGCGGCTGCGGCGATCCAAGCCGGACACTTTCTGGAAGATATTTCTTCCTAAATTAGATCTGCAAATAATCCAGGACGAATTATCCTGGATTATTTTGTTCTTTTGATTGTGAGTATTCAGATTGACCTGTTCCGGTTTTCATCTTAACTTGTTCAAATCTATTTACTTTGGTTATTTAATAATAAAACTGGAGAAAATTTTATGGATAAAAAGGTCTCAATAATTGGAGCTGGAATGACCGGATCCACGACAGCCCATTGGCTGGCGAACCAGGAAGTGGCCAATATTGTTCTGGTGGATATTGTTGAAGGTATGCCACAGGGAAAAGCGCTGGACCTTACACAAGCTATGCCAATAGTTTACAAAGATGTGGAAATTACAGGAAGTAATGACTATTCCGCAACCGAAGGTTCTGCCATTGTTATCATTACTGCAGGATTGCCGCGTAAGCCTGGTATGAGTAGAGATGATTTATTGTTTACAAACGCTGAAATTGTCCAAAAAGCAACTCAAGAAACCATCAAATACTCTCCAGATGCCATTCTTATCATACTCACAAACCCGCTTGATGCAATGGCATACGTTGCTTTAAAAACCGCGAAAGTTGAACCACAAAGAATAATCGGACAGGCAGGTATCCTGGATTCTGCCCGTATGCGTGCATTTGTTGCTGATGAGTTAGACGTAAGTGTTGAAAATGTTCATTGTTATATTTTGGGAGGACATGGCGACGAAATGGTCCCGTTGACAAACATTTCCAATGTATCCGGTATCCCACTTAAGAAGTTGCTGCCGCCAGACCGTTTAGCGGCGATCGTTGAACGAACCCGAAAAGGCGGAGGTGAAATTGTAGGGTTGCTCAAACAAGGGAGTGCATACTACGCTCCTTCTGCTGCTTTAGCACAAATGACAACAGCGATATTAAAAAATAAACATCTGATTGTCCCTGTATCAGCATATTTAAATGGTGAATATGGACTTAAAAATATTTTCTTTGGCGTCTCGGCCCAATTAGGAAGTGCAGGTATTGAAAAAATTATCGAATTTGATCTTGATAGAAGTGAAAGAGAAGCCTTAGAAATATCCGCACAGGGAGTCGCGGATAATATTTCAAAAATAAAATTCTAAAAATTTAAATTATCGGATCGGAGGTACTATGCAGTTAAAGGAAAGACTTCAAATAAGAATTCCCGAAATGAGGGACAGGGTTTCAAGATTGTTGAGGACTGCTCAGGACACCAAAGTCAGTGAGTTGACTATCGGGCAGGTCTTTGGAGGCATGCGCCATGTCAAAGGACTTGTCTCCGATATATCATCTGTACATCCAATAGAAGGCATTCGCCTGCGTGGGTTAACCATACCAGAAATTTTGGATGCACTCCCTGCTGCCAATGAATCTGAGATCCCTCTTGTCGGCGGATTGTATTTTTTGCTTCTAACAGGTGATATCCCCACATTGGATGAAGCTTTAGAAATTGAACAAGAATGGAATAGAAGATCTCAAATACCTGGATACCTGATCGATCTGCTTAAAAGCATGCCGGAAGATACATCTCCAATGACGCTGTTCTCCCAGGCTATCCTATCCCTCCAGTCTGAATCCCAGTTTATGAAGAAGTACCTAGATGGTATGCGAAGGGAAGATTACTGGGAGCCAATGCTTGAGGATAGTTTATACCTTACCGCAAAACTACCTTCGATTGCGGCGATTATTTACAGTTTAAAGCACAATCAAGGCAAAATAGTCGAACCTGACAATGAATTAGATTGGGGTGCAAATTTCGCCCGAATGATGAAAGTGCAGGATAAAAATTATGAAGAGTTTTCTCGCCTGTATTTTATTATCCACTCTGACCACGAGTTGGGGAATGTAAGCGCTCATGCAACTCATCTGGTGGGTTCATCATTGTCAGATATCTATCTGTCTGCATCGGCTGGAATGAATGGACTTTCAGGTCCACTCCATGGAAGGGCAAACCAGGAGTCATTACGATGGCTTCTTGAAATCTATGATAAATATGGGAAACTTCCCACCAAACAGGAGGTTACTGAATACACCTGGGAAACCCTGAATTCGGGCCAGGTTATCCCTGGTTATGGACATGCAGTACTTAGAAAAACTGATCCACGTTTTTTAGCGCTGCTCCAATTTGGTGAGAAACACATCCAGAATGATGAAATATTTGATCTGGCGAGATTGGTATATAAAGTTGTTCCAGAAGTTCTCAAGGAACAAGGCAAAGCCCAAAATCCCTGGCCAAATGTGGATGCGATCAGTGGTTCTCTACAATTGCATTATGGAGTGGAAGATTGTGATAAATTTGGCGTTTGTGGATTCTATACAGTACTCTTTGGAGTCAGTCGTATTTTGGGGGTTTCATCCAATTTGGTCTGGGCACGTGCATTAGGCCAACCGATCGAACGCCCAAAATCATTGACAATTGCGGCACTGGAGGAACTAGCTTCCTGAATGTAACCCCACCATCAATAAATTGGGATCCAGATTAGATTTCTGCTGGATCCCTTTTACTATAATTAATTTCTTTAAGGTACCGGTGTCGCTCCTGTCGAAATGCCTATCCATGTGAACACACGAGTATCACTGACTGCTCCTGCAGATTCCCAAATCGAATTTCCATCATCATCAGTGCCTGTTTGCCGAACAGGTGTTACCCACCATCGTATTACATGTGGAAGATTATCATTCACCAGAAATGTACTGGGAACATTAAATTTTGAGTCGGTTACATAATCAACTAGCTTTCGTCCTTCTCCTTCAGTAATATCTTCAATCGTAACTGCATATGATTCATTTTCCCTCAATGCACCAACAGACGCCCACTGAAGAGAAATTGAAGCATTTTCCAGATTAAATGGCGCCCCGTCTGGTGGCAACAACAGGCTCGCAGCAGGATAAGGCGGCGGAAGGGTAGGTGTTGGCGTGGGACCAGGAGTGGCGTTACGTCTGCAGAGTGGAATAACTAAATTCTGGTTGAACATTACTACATCACTTACCAATCCATTGTATTCCCGGATTGCTTCCACAGGGACATTGTAGTTTAAAGAGATGCTGCTGAGAGTGTCATTTTCCTGCACCGTGTACTCAATTTTTTCACACGCTGCTTCAGTTGCCTCTGCAGGACTGAATGTAGATGTAGGTAAAGACGTTGCAGTCGGAGTTGGTTGGGGAATCAACAACCGCTGCCCTTCATACAGCGTACTGCAATCCGCAGGCAGGTTATTCAGCAGAACGATGCTTTGGATTGAAACACCAAATGAAAAGGCAATACCCCCACAACTGTCCCCAAGCTTGACAATATAAACCAGTGGTGTTGGGCTGGGCGCAGGAGTGAAAGTGGGTGTTGGTGTTGAGGGGGTTGGAGTTATTGTTATGGTTGCTGTGGAAGTAAGTGTTGGAGTAACAGTGATCTCCATCCCACCGGAAGAATTGGATCGTAATGAAAAATAAAAAATCGATGCACCGACAATAATAATAAAAGCTAAAAAACCCAAAATGGCTGGGAGTCCAAGTGTGATGCTAGGCAGCCGACTTCCTTCAACCGCTTTTTCCGGTCTGGTTGTTTTCTTTCCAATGGCCAACTCAGTACCGCAGACCAAGCAACGAGTTGCATCTTCAGCGATTCGAGTCCCGCAAGTTGGGCAGATTTTTGTGGGAGAATTCTGAATTTCAGAAGTCATTATTACTTATCCGTATAAGTGAATCCATTAATTAAACAAAGCCAGGCGATTATACCAGCCTTCATTTCTTGTATAAACTATCTGTCTCTTTCGAGCAATTCTACGGTCAATTCCTTTAATGCTGAACCGGCATCTTTCTCCGGTTTTGCGGAATTCAAGGCTTCTGACGCCAGGTTTGTATATTTCCTGGCCTGAAACAGGGTATATTCCTTTGCCCCATCATTTTCTAATTCTTGCACAAGGCCAGGCAAATCCTCACTTTCAATTCCACCTTGTTCCCATTTTTTTGCGAATTTGCCGCCTTTTTCAAGGCCATAAATTATTGGTAATGACTTTTTCCCCGCCAGCAGATCACTGCGAACAGATTTTCCGGTAGAAACCTGGTCTCCCCATATCCCCAGATAATCATCCTTAATCTGAAATGCCATTCCAAGGTTGTACCCAAATTCACGGTAAAGTTTTTCTCGTTTGCCGCTGGCTTTTCCGCACACTGCTCCGATCTCTGTGGCAGCAGCGATCAATTCGGCAGTCTTATATCCTATCATTTTCCAATAGGTTTTAATTGTCATGATTGCCCGATCTTCATAAGCAATGTCTAGGTGCTGTCCTTTTGTCAACCGATAACTCGCCTCTAACAAGATTTTTGATGCCTTTAAGGCCAGTTTGTTACCAATAGTGTGTTTCAATTCAAGCATCTTCAACTGGGCTAGCGCAAATAACGCATCTCCTGTATTAATCGCCTGCGGGATTCCCCAAATACTCCAGATAGTTGGGCGTCCCCTTCTCAATTCACTCCGATCCTGTATATCATCATGTATCAGGGAAAAATTATGTAAAAGTTCGATTGATACAGCCGCGTTTAAAGCGTTGCTCCAATTTGCACCCAGAGAAGAAGTTGTAATTAACAATAATAATGGACGGATGCGCTTCCCCGCATTTGACTGGTTAGAAATTTCATCTGACCAACCCATATGGTGGTTCAACATCCTGTACAATTCTTCCTGACCTTCTTCATCAGTCAGGTCCACAGCCCTCCGAAGTCCATCTTCAATTTCAGGAAGTAAGATCTCTCTAAATTGTTTAAGTGTCATTTCACTGGCTTATTCAAGAGTATACAAAACAGATTCATTTAATCCATCCAGTCTTTTCACACCACTGGCAAACATACATATCCTGATCTCAGTCATGATAACACTGAGGCTGTCAACGGTTTTTTCAACAGATACTTTTGCAGCCTTCAAAAATGGGCTCGCCAATCCACCCAGGTTGGCTCCCAAGGCGATACATTTTGAAATTTCTACCCCGTTCCTTATCCCTCCAGATGCAATAACTGGAATTTCCCCCGAAATTTCCCTGACATTCTTAATTGCATTGCTTGTTGGAATCCCCCAATCAACAAATGAGGATGCGATTTGTGCTTGCATTTCATTTTCAGCCCTATACATTTCTACCTGTGACCAGGATGTGCCACCAGCGCCTGCAACATCAATCGCAGACACGCCGGCTTCGATGAGTAATTTTACGTCATGGGTTGAAAATCCCCAACCCACCTCTTTAACAATGACAGGTTTTGAAAGACGCTTACAGATTTCCTCAATTTTTCTAGATAGATTTTCAAAATTTGTATCCCCTCCGGGTTGTAATGCCTCCTGGAGTGGATTTAGATGAAGAACAAGTGCATCAGCGCCGATCATTTCTACTGCACGTTCACACTCATCAGAGCCATACCCATAATTCAATTGGATTGCTCCTAAATTAGCAAACAGCAGGATATCCGGCGCATATTTCCTGATTGAAAATGTAGATACCAGGCTTTGATTCTCGATGGCAACCCTTTGAGAACCAACTCCCATAGCAATTCCAGTTTCTTGAGCAGCAGTTGCCAGGTTTCGGTTTATTTCAGCTGCTTCAGCGGTTCCACCTGTCATGGAGGAGATTAATACCGGCGCGCTCAGGCTCCTATCAAAAAACGATAGGGATGTATCAATTTCTCCAAAATCAAGCTCAGGTAATGCTCGGTGTATAAATTTATATCGCCCCAACCCGGTCGTGAGTTTGGAACTTACATCATTTTCAAGATTTATCCGTATGTGATCCGTCTTTCGAGATTTTATGTTCGCAACTTTTCCCATGAATTAGTGTTTTTCCCAATTGGTACAATATTACCAGTGGGCATAATGAGTGTCAACTTTTCATGTCACTGCATAAAATGATATTATTGGTACAAAAAATGGAATACTTGACATATCAGATATCAAGGTTACAATTGTGGTCTGGTAATAATAATTATTCGAAGGAGGATTTTTTATGGCCGACACCTTTACAGAAGTAAAAGAAATAATTGTGGATTTGCTCGGTGTTGATGAAAGCAAAGTGACCCCTGAAGCTCGATTTCGTGAAGATCTGGAAGCAGATTCATTAGATCTGGTTGAATTAATAATGGCGTTTGAAGATAAATTTGGCGGAGAAATATCCGATGAAGACGCTCAAAATATTTCAACCGTTGGAGAGGCTGTCACCTACATCGATGACCGAATGGTAAAAGAAGGATAACCGCATTTGATCTTCATTAAATTCGAAAGGGGCTGTCTTTAATCCTTTATAGACAGCCCTTTGGTTATTTAATTACCCAATAAATCTGGTATTTCACCGGGAAAATTGGCTACACGCACACCCACATGCTCAAGTGACCGGATTTTATCCTCCGCAGTACCAGCACCCCCTTCTACGATTGCCCCTGCATGTCCCATACGCTTCCCGGGTGGAGCTGTTCTTCCAGCAATAAAACCTACTACTGGTTTTGTCATATATTGAGAGATAAAACCAGCCGCTGTCTCTTCATCCGATCCGCCAATTTCCCCGATTAAAATTATTTTCTCTGTAAAAGGATCATCCTCAAACATCCTCAGGCAATCCACAAAATCAGTACCATTGATAGGGTCGCCGCCAATACCAACACAGGTACTGACGCCAATATTCTCTCGCTTCAATGCGTATAAAACTTCATAAGTAAGTGTACCTGATCTGGACACGACACCAACTGTACCCGCGATCGCAATATTGCCAGGGATAATCCCAACTTTTGATTCGCCTGGAGATAATAATCCAGGACAATTTGGACCCACCAGGCGAGATCCCTTCTGATCCAGATAATTACGAACCTGCATCATATCCTGAACTGGGATACCCTCCGTGATGCAAACAATCAAATTCAAACCTGCATCAGAACTTTCAAAAATCGCATCAGCTGCAAACCTGGCTGGAACAAATATCACACTGGTGTTTGCTCCAGTTGCATCCACAGCAATCTTAACTGAATCAAATACCGGAACCTTGCTGTCCAATACCCATTCACCGCCCTTGCCAGGAGTTACTCCTGCAACAATATTTGTTCCATATTCAACCATCTGCCTGGAATGGAATATCCCCTCACCACCAGTGATACCCTGAACCAGTAGGCGTGTATTCTTATCAATCAAAATGCTCATGTTATTTATTAACCTTCGAAATCCGCACAGCTTGTTGGGCAGCCTCTTCTAATGTGTCAGCTGTGATCATTTTCGCTTCTGACAATATTCGCAAGCCTTCTTCAGCATTTGTACCCACCAATCTGATTATTATCGGGATTTCAGTTTGTATACCTTTCAAAGCCGCTAGAATACCACGCGCTACTTCATCCCCACGAGTAATTCCTCCAAAAATATTTACCAGGATTGTAATCACCTTCGGATCAGCCAGAATGATCCTAAAAGCTGCAGCCACTTTATCCTCTCCAGCTCCTCCACCGATATCCAGGAAATTCGCTGGGGATCCGCCAAAATGTTTGATTATGTCCATGGTTGTCATAGCCAATCCCGCTCCATTGACTAAACACCCAATTTCGCCCTCCAATTTTATGTAAGCAAGTCCATATTTTCTGGCTTCTACTTCCGAAGCAGCATCAACATCCAGGTCTCGCTTCTCCTCTAAATCTGGATGGCGAAACAGTGCATTGTCATCAATGATCATCTTGCCATCAACTGCAAGCAATTGATTCGATTTTGTTATTACCAGCGGGTTTATTTCGACCAGGGTTGAATCAGTCTGACTAAAAATATCCCACAGTCTGGAAGCCGTCTGAACAAAGGGTTTCCAAAGCTCGCGCGGTAAATCAATTCCAGCCGCGATATCCCGAGCCTGGTAATCTTTTAAACCCAGTAGAGGGTCAATATGTGTTCTGATTATCTTTTCAGGAGAAAATCTGGCTACCTCTTCAATATCCACCCCTCCTGCCGAAGATGAAATCATAACCGGCTTGCGTTTATCCCTATCGTTTGTGATGCCCAGATAGATCTCTTCTTCAATTTCCGCTGCCTGTTCAACCAAAACCTTTCTTACTGGCAGTCCCTTCAAACTCATTGTAAGTATTTGGGATGCGATTTCGTACGCCTCATCGGGTTTTTTCGCTAAACGGATCCCTCCAGCTTTTCCTCTGCCACCAACCAGCACCTGTGATTTGATAACAACACGATCATTCAATTCCCCAGCTATAACTTTTGCTTCTTCGGCAGAAACAGCAACTCTACCAACGGGAATTGAAATGCCATGCTCAGAAAATATTTTTTTTGATTGATATTCATGTAATTTCATAAGGGTAAAACTCCCACTTATTATTACAATTGCCCCTATTCTTTAGCGATTATACCATGTGCAATTTTTGGGCTGTTATTATTTGAAACCTTGAGAATTGTTCCTGATTTTTCCTCTCTGATATAATCTCCGAATATTATTTACATCATTAATCCCTGTAAAATATATAAGTCTTACAAGTTGATTTTATTTTAAGAGAGAATCAAATTCGCATGAATCCAGAACTTTCCAAACCAACCGATTTCATCCGCGAGATTATTACGTCGGATATTGAAAACAATAAATATGGCGGTAGAGTACACACCCGGTTTCCACCTGAACCAAATGGATATTTACATATCGGCCATGCAAAATCAATCTGTTTGAATTTTGGTGTTGCGAATGAATTTAATGGAAAATGCAATTTACGATTTGATGATACAAACCCAAGCAAAGAAGATATCGAGTATGTAAACTCGATTAAAGAAGACGTTCACTGGTTGGGATTCGATTGGGAGAAAAGGGAATATTACGCTTCTGATTATTTTGAAGAATTATACAGTTATGCGGAAGGGCTTATCTTAAAAGGGAAAGCATATGTTGATGATTTAACTGCTGAAGAAATTAGAGAATATCGCGGCACTCTAACAAAGCCGGGAAAGAACAGCCCTTTCAGGAATAGAACAATAGAGGAAAACCTCTCGCTTTTCAGGGAAATGCGCAGTGGAGCATTCAGCGATGGGTCGCGGGTTCTACGCGCAAAGATTGATATGAAATCAGGCAATTTGAACATGCGGGACCCAGTCCTTTATCGCATCCTTCATGAATCCCATCACAGGACTGGTGATAAATGGTGTATTTATCCAATGTATGACTTTGCGCATGGACAGAGCGATTCCATTGAAGGAATTACTCATTCACTGTGCACTCTGGAATTTCAGGATCACCGTCCTCTTTATGACTGGTTTCTGGATGAGTTGGAAATTTTTCACCCCCAACAGATCGAATTTGCTCGGTTAAACATCACCTATACCGTTCTCAGCAAAAGAAAGTTACTTCGTCTGGTTCAGGGAGAATTTGTATCAGGATGGGATGATCCACGAATGCCCACAATTTCCGGAATGCGCAGGCGAGGGTATCCCCCTGAAGCGATAAGAGATTTCTGCAACCTGATCGGAGTGGCAAAAAGTGACAGCACAGTCGACATTGAATTGTTAGAACATAGTGTCCGCAATGTTTTGAATAAACGGGCATCCAGGGTAATGGCAGTTTTACGACCTTTGAAAGTCGTTATCATTAATTACCCAGAAGGTTTGACCGAAGAAATGGAGGCAGTCAATAATCCTGAAGATGAAAATATGGGAACACGTAATGTACCTTTCTCTGGGGAGTTATTTATCGAACGTGATGATTTTCGAGAAAATCCACCGAAAAAATTTTTCCGGTTAGCCCCTGGAAGAGAGGTCAGGTTGAGATATGCTTATTTTATTACCTGTGTGAATGTAATAAAAGATAAAAACACAGGCGAGGTTACCGAGATTCACTGCACCTATGATCCTGCTACTAGAGGGGGTGACGCTCCCGATGGACGAAAAGTAAAATCAACCCTCCACTGGGTTTCAGCTGCCCACGCATGCAACGCCGAAGTCCGTCTATACGACCGGCTATTCAATAAACCATATCCAGATGAAGTCGATGGCGAAGGGGATTTTATCAATTCCTTGAATCCAGATTCATACGAGATTCTTTATAACTGCTATCTCGAACCGGGTCTAAAGAAAGCGAAACTCAATGATCACTATCAATTTGAACGATTGGGATATTTCTATCTTGATAAGGATTCAACTTCGGAGAACCTCATATTTAATCAGACCGTAGCTCTCCGTGATCCCTGGGCAAAAATTGAAAAAGCAATTCGCAGAGAACAAGTAACTAATTAAGGATTAATTACTATTAATCTTTTACTGGAGATAAAGACTTTAGCTGCGGTTATCAGAGATATTAATAAAAAAGAAATAGCTGGGGAGAAAGGATTCGAACCTCTACATACGGATTCAGAGTCCGCTGTCCTACCGTTAGACGACTCCCCAATGAAAGATGTGATGTGAAAATCTTACCATGCCAATAGTGATTGGTCAATTTAGAAGTCTGTTTTGCCTTCCAACCCCTCTAATAGAATAATTGCATTTTGAATCCGTGTTAAAACCTTATCTCTAGAGATTAATTCCATGCTCTCAAAAAGTGGAGGCGAGACTTTCTGCCCAGTGACTGCAACTCGGATAATTCCAAAAAGTTGGCCAGCTTTTATACCAAGTTTTTCTGCTAGTTCTCTAAGCGGAATTTCAGAGGTAATCTGATTTATCGTTTTCAGATTTGCAAGTAACCTGTACGCCTCCTTTGCAGCATTGGCAGATTCTTCCGGAGACATATTCTTCCCTACCAAATCCATTGGATCTGGGTAAACATCATCTTCAAAGAAAAATCCCGCTCTATCCAGCGCATCCTCCAGCACCACCAAACGCTCCTGTATCAGAGGGGTGACTTCCAATAACAATTCATCATTGACCTTATATCCCGCAGAATTAAAAACCGGTTTTAATCTTTTGGCTAATTCAGCCACTGCCAAAGCGCGAATATGAAGACCATTGAAATAATCCAATTTGGAAAAATTGATTGAAGCAGGGGCGGGGTTCAACCGCGATAAGCTGAATTTTTCTATCAGGTCCTCCATAGAAAAGAATTCAGTGTGGTCATCGTAACTCCAGCCCATCAATGCAACCCAATTAACCACCGCTTCAGGGAGATAGCCCAGTTCAACTAGATCGCTGATAAATATAGAATATCCATCTTCCATCAGCAGAGATGATTCGCGTTTGCTCATCTTGCCCTTACCACTTGGTTTAAGAAATACTGATAGGTGAACCCACTCTGGTTCTACCCAACCAAAAGAACGAATAATGTGGGCGTGCAGGCCAAAAGTAGAAAGCCACTCCGAGCTCCTGATTACATGTGTGACTCCCATCAGGTGATCATCCACCATAGCTGCAAGATGATAAAGTGCCAGACCATCAGATTTCACCAGAATGTAATCGTCGAGATTTTGATTATTAAATGTGATATCCCCTCTTAAACGATCATGAACCGTAATCGTTCCTTCTAAAGGCATCCGAAATCTGATAACACGCGAATCCCCATTTTTAATTTTTTCATTGACTTCATTTGCTGGTAATCTTCGACAAGTACCATCGTAGCGTACTCTTTCTTTGTTACGTAACTGCTCTTTTCTTACATGCTGTAATCTTTCCGGAGTACAGAAGCAATAAAACGCATCGCCGTTTTCAATAAGTTGAAGGGCATAATCTAAATAGATCTCTTTGCGCTCTGATTGCCGGTATGGGGCAAAAGGACCTCCTTTTTCAGGACCTTCATCCCAATCAAGCCCCAGCCAGGTTAATCCTTCTATTAACTCCTGTTCAGCTCCGGATACATAGCGTTTCTGATCAGTATCCTCGATCCTGAGAATAAACTGTCCACCAGTCTGTCTGGCTATTAAATAGTTATATAGAGCAGTTCGGGCGCTACCAATATGTGTTCTTCCTGTCGGACTGGGTGCGAATCTGACTCGCACAGGTTTTTCAAGAATATTCATGGGCTGGTTACAATTCTAATGTTCGGTGGCGTAATATCACACTTTCAACCAATCCGATTCCAAGTAGTATCGACAATAAAGAACTGCCCCCATAACTAACTAATGGCAGTGTTAATCCAGTTGCGGGCAATAAGTTTAAATTAACCCCAATATTAACAACAGCCTGGAAGGCAATCAGGATCGCAACACCGTATGACACCAATGAGCCAAACGTATCCCTGGCCAATCTAGCTGCTCGCAAACAGCGGTATATAATGAACAACAGTAACAACATTACCAGCAGCGTGCCGATAAAACCAAACTCATGCGCAAGGGCTGAAAAAATAAAATCTGAATGGCGGACTTTTAGGAACCTTAGTTGAACCTGAGCTCCCTGGCCATACCCTTCCCCCAGCCAACCTCCTGAACCAATACTGATTAATGCCTGCTGAATATTATAAATCTCACCATAGCGTGCATCAGGATCGAAAAATAAAAAATTCAAAATTCTGTTTTTCTGATAATCGACGAGAAAAGGAAAGCTCGCAAATGGCAGGGCAATTGCCAATGCGATAAACACAAACAGATACCTAATTCGAAGGCCAGATGCCCAGAGTAAACCGAACCAAATCACAAACATCACTATCGATGTGCTTAAATTGGGCTGCAGGATAATCCAGATGACAATCCCCATTGTCATTAAAAAACTTCGAGAAATCCACTTGACATCATTTATCTCTTCAACATGTTTCGCAAAAAAATCAGCAAGCACAAGAATCAAGATAATTTTTGCTAATTCCGAAGGTTGAATCAAAATAACTCCGGTGTCAAACCAGCGCGCTGAGCCAAATAACGCTGATCCAACGATAAACAATACCGCAAGGACAACCACTGTAATGATATACAAACTTCTACTTAGAGATGCCCACAATCGATAATCAATGGATGACATTATCAGAATTACAACAAAGCCAGCAATTGCAAAAATCAGCTGTCGCCCAACAAGATTAAGCTCCAAAAGCTCGATATTGCCAGCAATTGCTGACTGGATCATGGTGATGCCGAATATGACCAGTATCGCCACAGCGCCAAGCAGCCAATAATCAAAATATTTCCAGTAGATATTTGGTCTTTTCCACATGACAATTAACTAACTTCAATATCTTTATAACAAAGATTTATGAACAAAACTGTTCGATTTTTTTCCCAAAGAGTGGATACTTTTACAATAATTTATATCTGATTTCGTTTTCTTGTCGATTTTAAGATTTCAATTTTTCACAAATCAATAAAGGACTATTGAATTTGGTTATTGGGCTTGCGTGGAGGTATCAATCGTCTTTAACTCAAAATAAGCCTCAAGCGTTCTTCGGATTATCGGACCAGCGACACTAGATCCCTCGCCTCCGCTGTATACAAATGCCACAACTGCAATTTCCGGATTTTCAAAAGGGGCATAACCAACTGTCCATGCATGAGTCGGCCAGTTCCCTGGTATACATAAATTCTTTGCCTGAGCGTATTGATCGCAATATTCAGCGGTGCCTGTTTTACCGGCTGCTGATATTGTTGCTCCTTCAAATCTGTCCTTTAATGTCCCAATCGTAACTGCAAGCCGCATTCCCTGCTGGACTGTTTCTAAGACCCAGGGTTCGATCGTTTTTGTTTCCCCAACAACTGGTTCACACCCTCGTATAGTCGTTTCACCATATTCTTGGATCATTGGGTCAACAGTCAGGTCCCATTTCAGCTTTGGTTCGAACGGTTCAACCACATTACCTTCGCTATCAATAATTTCCTTGATGAGGGTGGGTTGCATGTATTTTCCATCATTAGCGACAATCGCCGCGGAGAGCAACACTTGCATAGGTGTTGCCAGTACATATCCCTGACCCACGCTTGAAATGTATGTATCCCCTGAGGACCAGCTCTCTGCCTGGTTTATTCGCTTCCAGGTTGGATCTGGAATTAAACCATTCTGCTCATCCGGCAGCCCAACACCGGGCGCGTCTCCATAACCTAATGCATTAGCATAAGTTCCAAGCCTGCAGATTCCAAGCCCTCCGCCAGGCACTTCATTTTTATAACCGCCTCCTAGTTTATAAAAATAAACATTACTGGAATTTGCCATTCCGTGAATGAAATCTAAATTCCCAAAACCTGCTTCATTCCAATCCACAAATTCACGCTCGTTTCCCGGGTCATTTGCGTAATACTTTTCAGTAACGATTAATTTTGGCGGTGTCTCAATTATCTGGTCTGGTGTAACCACTCTTTCGTTCAAGGCCCCAACTCCTGTTACGAGTTTAAAAACTGAGCCAGCAGGCAAAACATCCCCAACTGCATGATTCAGCAGCGGATTGGATGGGTCGTTAATCAACTGATCATAATAATATGCCGGGATAAATCGAGACATCCGTGAATTTTCATAGGTGGGATATGAAACCATTGAAAGGATTTCACCAGTAGAAGGATTTATCGCAATGACGACACCACTCGTATAACGGATTTCACCAAAATATCTGTTCCAATCATCCATCTCCGTTTTCAGGATTGTCTCGACTGCCTGCTGCAGGCGTGTATCTATGGTTAATCGTAAACTCAATCCAGGTGTTGGCGCAAATGGCGGTTCAAGATCGCCAAGAACTTGCCCTCCTACATCCACCTGTTTTACTTCACGGCCATTTGAACCCGCAAGCAGATCCTGGTACTCCAATTCCAATCCTGCATAGCCAACTTTGTCTCGGGCAGGTACAAAACCTCTTTCTAAATAGAAATCTTCTTGATTGGCTGGAATAGGCCCCAAAAAACCAACGATTGACGATGTCAGGGAATTTGTCGGGTATTCTCTCAATGGCTGGATTTCAATGCTTACCCCAGGCAGATCAATTGATCTCTCCTGGATCACCTTTGCCAGTTCTTCATCGATGTCACATCTAACCTGCACTGGATCATAAGGTGTTGCTGATTCACCATATTCAGCGATTTGGGCAATTCCATGGTCAGATAAACAGGGCACATAAGGATTCTCAGGGCTTAATTCCCCTCCAATAACCGGGACATCGGTCAAATCTGACAGCTCACGGAATATCTCTTGAATTTCGCCTTCGTCATCCGGCAGGTTTGCAAACGTAATCGCCACATTATACGAAGCAACATTCCTGGCCAGAATAACATCATTTCGATCAAGGAGAATCCCCCTCATCGCAGGAGTATTAAACTCTTTTATGCTGTTATTTACTGCTTCAGCTGACCAACTTTCTGCTTGTATGACTTGAAGATAGAATAAGCGGATGGTGAAGATAGAAAAAACAAACGCCAACACGCCCAAAAAAACAAGGATACGCCAGTTTTCAATCAGATTGTTAACTTTCGGTGAAGTATTCATTTTTGATTTTTTCCTAAAACCCACTACCAGTAATGAGTATTACGCGGTTAGTTCCCCGGGGTGCAGCCATTTGGCCAAATCCCCAAAGAGAAAATAGATCGGAGCAGCTAATAATAAATTCAGTAACAGACTGGGAAGAGTTATCAGAAAGAGTACATCGATAATTTCCATCGGAACGCCACTGACGGTTAAAGTAATAACCGAGATAAAATGGAACAGAAGGGTTCCAATAAAAGTTGTTAACAACATGGCAAATATTGGTACCTGCCATACACGTTGTTTTAACAGCACCGCTATTGTAACAATCAATAAAAAACCCAATACAGGAATGAAGAATGGCAAAGCTGAAACCACACCAACTAGCAGCCCACCAATTATCGCCCAAAACCAGGCATTTTTGACCTGTTTTTGTAATGCCCAAGAAATTACAGCAAGCATAATTAAATCCGCGCTTCCATGCAACAATGTAATCCGAGAGACAATCACCGATTGCAAAATCAGAAGGATACTGAGTATGGGTATGGAAATCCAGACAGACATAAGCTAATAGTATAATAAAATTAAATCACTGAAAACAACCGAAATATAAACCTAAGATAACCATTAAAAATCGATCAGGGGGATTCTTCAATTGGCACAAGCGGTTCAATATCTACCGGTCTGAAATTTGTGATTATCAGTACAATTTCAAGTTTATTAAAATCAACAATTGGTTGGATCGATGCATTCTGAAAAAGATCCGTTTCAATTTTACGCACCCCAGTAACCTGCCCAATTAAAATATTTGAGGGATAATTGCCTCCCAACCCGGATGTGAGGATTAAATCTCCCGCCTGTACTTCCGCAGATTGGGGGATCATTTCCAGAGAAAGCTCTCCAGAAACATTTCCAAGAACTACCGCCGGTGCCCGGGAGGGTTCCAGCCGCACATTAATTGATGCGGCCGGGTCGGTTATTAATTGAACCCTCGCAGCACCAGATGTAACTGCCGCGATCCTACCGACCAAGCCCTGCTGGGTGACAACAGGCATTCCCCTTCTCAAGCCATCATCAGAACCACGGTTGATGATCACATACTGAACAAATGGGCTGGGATCTCTTCCAATTACCGTTGCTGCTAGATAACGATTTTCAGGCTGGACCCGAGCAAAATCCACCAATGCAGACAACACCTGTGTTTCTGATAGTTGCTGCTTTAATTGAATAATTTCTGCTTGCATCCTCGATAATTCCGCCTCCAGGTCTGAGTTTCGCTGCCTCAATCTCGCCAGATCCTGAGGGGAATTGATGATATTCTGAACAGTCTGAAATCGTACAGCCAACCATGTCTGTGCACTAACAACAGGGGCAATAACCAGCCTTGTAACTGGAGTCAAGTACCCGCCCAATGCCAAAGCGATCATTCCAACAACTATCAGCGATAGGATTATTGTTTGTAACGATCTTGTCGGGGATGAATTCATCATTCGTGACGTGTGCTGCCTCTTTCTAAACCTACCAGGAAATGCCTGAGAGTATCGTATTCTTCCAAGATTAAACCGGCTCCACGGGCTACACAACTCATAGGATCTTCTGCAACCCATACTCTGATACGAAATTCATCCATCATCCTTTTATCAAGAGCCTGCAATAAAGAACCTCCTCCTGCAAGGCAAATTCCAATATCCATCAGATCGGCGATAATCTCTGGAGGCACCTCGTCCAATGCATCTTTAATGGTGTCAATTATCGTTTGGACGGAACCGGAAATCGCTTCCCGGATCTCCACGGATGAAACTTCAACAGCCTCAGGTAAACCAGTGACTAAGTTGCGACCTCGCAAAAGCATCGTTTTTTCTTCGGGCAAGTGATAAGCTGAACCAATATTTATTTTGGCATGTTCAGCCATTCGTTCGCCAATCAGGAGGTTGTATTTATTGCGCATGTATTGAACGATATCAACATCCATCTCATCACCAGCAACTCGCAACGAACGGGAAATGACAACACCGCCCATAGACATCACCGCGACTTCTGATGTCCCGCCTCCAATATCAACAATCATACTTCCCCGAACATCTGATATCGGTAGTCCGGCACCCAGTGCTGCGGCGACTGGCTCTTCGATCAAACCAACTTCCCTTGCTCCAGCAGACATAGTCGCATCATAAACCGCCCTTTTTTCGACCTCAGTCACACCAGAAGGAATGCCTACTACAACACGCGGGCGCGGAACCGGTACAATACTTTGTTCATGCGCTTTCCCAATAAAATATTCCAGCATCGCTTCTGTTATCTCAAATTCCGATATAACGCCATCCCGCAGTGGGCGGATCGCAATTACATTTGCCGGTGTTCGACCGACCATTTCCTTCGCCTCGGCTCCAATCGCCAAGGGCTGCCGCGATTTCTTATCAATCGCAACCCAGGATGGCTCGCTGATGGTTATTCCCTTGCCGCGAACATTGACCATCGTATTTGCAGTTCCCAGGTCGATGCCTATATCAAGTGAAAAAAAACCCAGCAGCCAATTTATTGGATTAAAAGCCAACTGCGCCTCCTCAGCGTCGGCGATATATTACAAAATATATTAATATTATTCTCGAAAAATGGTTAATGGTATTGACCCACTCACATCTTTGACTCTTTCGGATTATACCATCGAACCACTTTTATTGATGTTTGTACCTTTTAGAGCAATAAGCCCTGAAATTATAATGGCCAATAAGGAATGTTTTATTTATAACTTGGTTAAGTCTCTCGTATCTAATTATTAAAAACCACCCTTTTAATGATAAATTCCCCCAAAAAACAAAATAATTAAGTTAAATCATTACTTGCCCGGAGGCATCATCCGAATTTATCGAATAAAACCCCAGATTTTAATCATTGTTCACAATCTCCCGAGAATGTAGTTTTAAGATTTTATCAATAACGGAATAATAAATATTTACTAGAACATCAACTGGTTGATTTCATCAATAGATTCTCTTGAGGGGCGCAACTGCTCCTCAGTTAACCGATTTAATGCAGTCTCAGAGAGGTTATATAGATCTTCCAATGTGGGCTGGTCCTCATCGATGTATATCAAACCAGTGATCAAGCAATTGCAGCGATTAGCCTCTTCCAGGACCCTCATTGCTTCAGTCCTGTCGGTTGGATCGTAATCACGTTCCAATTTGCGAAGAACCACTTTCGATCCATCATGCATCGTGACCTCAGCAGCTTCACCAAAATCATAGTCGATCATAATCTCTTCTGCTGGAGGAACAAAAGATAATTCATGTAAGGCGACTTCATGTTCTCGCCCCCAGGCATAAGAGTGTACAGCTGTATCAGTATTGTTGAATGTAACACAAGGGCTGATTATGTCCAGTACTGCAATTCCATCATGATGAAAAGCAGCTTTAATTAATTCCTTGACCTGTTTTGGATCACCGGCAAATGATCTGGCGACAAAGGTTGCATGACCAACCAGTGCTTCCCAGGCTATATCAACCGGCATATAAGGGTTCTTCCCCTGGCTCTTTAATACCAAACCCTCTTCCGCTGTTGCTGAGAATTGGCCTTTTGTCAAACCGTAAACACCGTTGTTCTCCACAATATATAGAAAGCGCATGTTTCTTCTCACAGCATGTTTGAATTGACCCATTCCAATGCTGGCAGTATCCCCATCTCCACTTATTCCAATTCCTTTAAGCGTTTGGTCTCCAAACATCGCTCCAGTCGCTAATGACGGCATCCTTCCATGCAATCCGTTGAATCCAAAAGAACGATTTAAGAAATATGTTGGACTCTTGCTTGAGCAACCGATACCACTGAACTTAATAATATCTTCGGGTACTACACCAATTTCAAAGCAAGCAGCGATAATCTGGCTTGAAATGGAATTATGCCCGCATCCCTGGCATAACGTTGTGGGGTTTCCCCTGTAATCTGATTTTTGTAATCCCGCTACATTTGTATTATTTATCTGGGTCAGGGTTTGATCGACCATTTCTAACTCACCTCTCTACTAAGCAAAGCATTTTCAATATAAGTGGCTGTCAATGGAAGGCCATCTAAATATGCAATTGATTTTAATTTTGGCGCATATTCTGGGAATTCTATCGTAAGCAGTTTATGCATTTGTCCATCCCGGTTCATTTCTATCACATAAATCTGATTGAATTGTTCAAGAAAATCCTTGACCTCATTATTAAAAGGAATTGAACGAATCCGCATAAAATCTGTTAATAAACCTTGATTGGATAAGCGGTCTCGCGCCTCGTTAATTGCTGGTTCAGTTGAACCAAAACCAACAATTCCAATTTCTGAACCATCAACCTGCTCGAATATTGGTTCGGGAACATAACTCCGAGCTGTATTGAACTTGTTTTTCAGACGATCCATAATTTCCCGCCAATTTTCTGGGTTTTCAGTATATCTGGCTTTTTCATCATGACCTGTACCGCGTGTAAAATACGCAGCACTGGGATGCCGGTTACCAGGAATCGTACGGTATGGAATCCCATCCCCGTCAACATCTTTATACCTTGCCCAATTCCCTTTTAATTTTTCAAGCGAGTCTTCCCAGAGTACCTTGCCTCTTTTGATCGGTTTATCTGGATACTTGAAGGGTTCAACCATCCATTGGTTCATCCCAAAATCCAGATCAGAAAGCACAAAAACCGGGCTCTGCAACTGTTCGGCGATATCGAATGCTTTCCAGCCAAATTCAAAACATTCATTTACTGATCCGGGCAGCAAAATGATTTGTTGTGTATCTCCATGGCCAAGGAAATGGGTAAACAGCAGGTCACCCTGGGCGGTTCTGGTTGGCAATCCTGTGCTTGGGCCAACCCTCTGCACATCCCAGATAACCACAGGCACTTCGGCGAAATATGCAAGCCCGGCATATTCAGCCATTAAACTTAAACCGGGCCCGGAAGTTGAGGTCATGGCTCTTAAACCTGCCCAACCCGCGCCTACAGCCATTCCAATCGCAGCAAGTTCATCTTCAGCCTGTAATACAGCATAAGTATTTTTGTTTTTATCATGTGGGTCTTTGCGAAGTTTTGGTAGGTACTCCTGCAATGCTTCTGGTAAACTGGTAGCGGGTGTGATTGGATACCAGGAAACAAATTGAACCCCTCCATAAATCGAACCCAGTGCTGCTGCAGTGTTTCCATCAGCCATAATATAGTCTTTGGTTTTATCTAATTCTTCAACCCGGTATGGGTTTTCTTTAACTATGTTGTTCACTGCCCATTTAAAAGCTGTTTGAACCACATCAAAGTTTAGTTCCACGGGTTTCGTTTTACCCTTGAAATGGAATTCTAGGGCTTCTTTAATCTTTATTAAATCAATCCCCAAAAGTTGGGCTAGCACGCCCACATATACCATATTTGCGACATAATCTCGAAGATTTGTTGGTGCGCCCGATTCCCTGCTGATTTTTTTTGCAGGCATCGAATACACAACCACATTATTCCGGTTAATTGGTTTATTTATATGATCAGGATACAGAAAAATCCCGCCTGGAATTACACTTACAAGATCCTGCTCAAAAGTATCCGGGTTCATTGCAACCACAATTTCGTGTTCTCCCTTTCTAGCAAGGTATCCATCTTTATTAACCCGGATCGTATACCATGTTGGCAATCCCTGAATATTTGAAGGGAAGAGATTCTTTCCAGAAACTGGAATCCCCATTTTGAATATTGCTCTCAATAAAGTGAGATTCGATGTCTGGCTTCCGGAACCGTTTACCGTTCCAACGGTGATTGAAAAATCATTCAGAATTGGTTCAATCACTGTCCGGGCAGCTGGTTCGAGATCTGTGGTAGTTTTCATTTAATGAGCTCCAGAATATTCTTTGTTCCTAATAGATGGGTTCCAAAAAATTTAAGCTTTTTTATTATTCAGATGATTTTTACAATTTTGTTCACCATTGCCTTTACTTTCGCAAGGTTCGTTAATTTTTTCCTTTAGATTTTTGAATTCTTCCAAAGGGTGGATATCATTAATTGGAAATTGTTGCTGGCTTCCAGTATCCAATGCAACCAATACTTCTTCCCTTAATGGAATAATATCCACAACAGTCCCTTCACCCAGAGGAGTAATTACTCTTTTTTTTGGTTTTGGCAGGTTGTTCCTGGCTTGAATATACTGCTGATATTCATAAATCAAACAACATCGTAAACGGCCGCACATTCCAGTAATTTCTGACGGTGAAAGAGAGACACCCTGTTCTTTTGCCATGCGTATTGAAATTGGACTGAATTCGCTCAGGAACATAGAACAACAGCGTTTTTCCAGACCGCAAGCGCCAAACCCTCCAATTATTTTAGCCACATCACGCGGCCCAATTTGCCTCAGTTCGACTTTTGTGCGAGGGAATGCCTGCTTCAGTGATGCCCGCAATCTCTTTAAGTCAAGTTTGATATCCGAACCCAGGTTATAAAGAAAAGTTATCCGGCCGCCATCATAGGAGTATTCTGCAGAAACAATTTTTAGACTTTCAATTTTTACTTCCGAAACCTTCTCCCTGCACAATATAAGGGCTTCAGTTTCTCTCCTTTGCCAGAACTGCCTTCTCACTAAATCACGTGGAGTTGCTTTGTGATGGATTGGTTTCCATTTTCCTTCTCTCTGCGAATTTTGATCATTTACAATTGAAATGATCTCGCCCATTTCCTTTCCCCGGCTTGTTTCCACAACAACAAAATCTCCAATTTCCAAATCAAGGAAACCACTAGCATCAAAGTGATAAGTTTTTCCGACTTTCTGGAACTGTACTCCCACAATAAACGGATTCATATTACTCCAATAACTATTTCAGCCAACCATTTTGATTGGGATAACATCTTCACGCTGCATGGCGGCAACGCTAATCCTGGCTGCCAGTTGTTCAGCTATTGAGATCAAAGAGTGCCCTGCTGGTGAATCCGGATCAGTGATAACGATGGGTTTTCCGGCATCACCACCTTCACGTACCGCTGGGTCGACCGGGATGGCGCCGATAAATGGCACCCCTGACTCATTCGCTAAACGTTCACCGCCACCGCTCCCGAAGATATCAAGCCTTTCACCATTCGGCAGATCAAGATAACTCATATTCTCAACAACACCAAAAATGTTAACATTTAACTGCCGAAACATCTCCAGGCTGCGCCTTGCATCGTCCAGGGAAACTTGTTGTGGTAAAGTCACAATCAAACCACCGGTTAAAGGAAGTGATTGAACCAGGCTCAAAGCTGCATCCCCTGTCCCGGGTGGTAGATCTACAATGAGATAATCTAATTCACCCCAATTTACATCAGTCAAAAACTGGCGGATTGCAGAATGCAGCATCGGACCCCTCCAGATCAATGGTTGATCAGTTTTAACCAAAAATCCGATCGACATAATTTTGACCCCGTAGGCTTGGGCAGGTAGCATCTTTTCGCCCTCAATTGGTGGTAAATGGTCAACACCCATCATTACAGGTATATTCGGTCCATAAATATCGGCATCCAGCAATCCAACTTTAGCTCCACTTTTTGCAAGAACTACTGCGATATTTACCGATACTGTGCTCTTGCCAACTCCACCTTTCCCCGACGCTACAGCAATAGCATTTTTTATTGGCAGTTCTAACAGACCGCGTGAGCGACCATCACTCGGGACATTTGCATCCATCGTAATGTCCACCTGGTTTATCCCATCAATAGCCAGAACCGCTTCCTTCGCCTCTTTTAAAATCTGCTCTTTTAATGGGCAGGCTGGTGTTGTCAGGACTATTGTAAATGCTGCTTGATCACCCACTACCTCCAAATCTCTTACCATATTCAGGGATATAAGATCATTATGCAGTTCAGGCTCCTGTACTTTGCTGAGCGCCTGTATTACCTCTTCTTCCAGATTTTTATTTTTGTCGTTCATATTGGCTTTCAATCCTTCTTTTTCTTATCTTTGATCTTCCGAAGTTTTTGCCATTTTCCGGGCAGCTTTTGCCGCTTCAGCCTCAGCGCGTGCTTCTTCCTCTCTTTTATAATTTGTCGGTCTTATTTCGGAATAATAAGTGACAGGTTTAAGCAGTTTTTCTTTATTAAAAATATTGTTTTCGAATCGATTATAGACCGATAACTCATAATCATGATCCATTTTTATTGCATCAAATGGACAATATTCAGCACAGAATCCACAATTCATACAAATATCTACATCAATATAGAACTCCTCTGGTTCGGGTACAGGTCGACCTGTATCCGGGTCATTCGTTCGTACAATCCAGATGCATTGAGGTGGACAAACCTTCGCACAAATTCCACATGATGTACATCGTTCTTTTATTTCACCACCTTCTCCCACCTCATAAAGCAGGAAGGGAACGTACCTAAATTCCTCTGGAACTGGAAGTTTTTCATCAGGATATTGTATGGTGAATATACCGCGCGAATCGCTGCTCATTCTTTCAGCGATTCCTTCTTCGGTGTAATACCTTTTGCCCAGCCATTTAATATCTTCTAAATAGGTATCAATAAACCTTTTTATCGTCACCCCCATGCCTGTAATTATTCCCTTACCATCCATGATGTATCTCCAAACATAATCCTGCTATCTATCTGTTTCTCCCAATACGATATCCACTGAGCCTAAAATAGCGACAACATCAGCAATCTTGTTGCCCACACACATTTTTTCAAAACAGGTTAAATTGATAAATGAGGGAGCTCTGACATGGTACCGCCAAGGATTGGGTTTCCCATTTGAAACAATGTAAAATCCAAGCTCTCCTTTTGGCCCTTCAACCCTGCCATATGCATCGCCAGGTGGAACCCGAACCTGATATTGCTGCTTTCCACTGATAAATGGCCCGTCCGGGATTTCATTTAAAGCCTGTTGAAGAATTCGTAGACTCTGGCGGATTTCATCGATGCGAATCAGATAACGGTCGTAAACATCTCCGTGGTACCGTACAGCTACATCAAAATCAAACCGGTTGTAAATACCGTAAGGGTCTGCGCGCCTCACATCATACGGCACACCTGACGCACGTAAAACAGGTCCAGCAGCGGAATATCCAATTGCTTCTTCTGGGGTTAATACACCTACTCCTTCTGACCTGGAACGAACAATGTCATTATTGGTCAGATATAAATCCAACTCATCAATCCGTCTTGGAAGCCGATCAAATACTAGGTTTCTAGTCTTATCCAGGGTCCCTTCAGGAAAATCCCGCGCCACGCCTCCAAACCTGAAATAATTACACATCATACGAGAACCACTAACAGCTTCAAAAATATCTAAAATCAACTCTCTCTCTTCAATCGCATAAAGTGAAGGGGTAAAAAATGCCCCTAAATCGTTCAAGAACATTCCAATCGCAAATACATGATTACTAATTCTGGTTAATTCCGCCATAATTACCCTGATATATTCCGCTCTCTCGGGAGGTTTAAAATCCATTAATTTTTCAACCGCAAGAGCATATCCAAAATTATTACTCATGGATGAAAGGTAATCAAGCCTGTCCGTGAACGGCATATTTAGTAAAAATGTGTTCCGCTCCCCAATTTTTTCATGGTTGCGATGCAGGTAACCCATCACAGGTTTTAAGGACATGATGGTTTCACCATCCAGTTCAACAACTACTCTGAATACACCATGGGTGGATGGGTGTTGAGGTCCTAAATTAACCACGACCGTGTCCGTTTTTAATTCCCTCTTTTCTTTTTGCATACCGCCGCGTTTCAGGCTCGAATAGAGTAATGTGTCATTATCAGGAACCCAAATTTCGGGATTGAAGCCCTCCGGATAGTCTACATTCTTTCCAAAGGGATTTTTATCTTCTAACCGGATTACCTTCCCTTCTGGCCACCTGCTCTTGAAAGGTTTTCCATCTTCTTCATAATAAGCTTCCTTCCAGTCTTTTCGTAATGGGTGACCTGCAAATCCCTCCCACATTAAAATTCTACGCAAATCAGGGTGTCCATTAAAACGTATCCCCAGTAAATCCCAGGCTTCTCTTTCCTGAAAATCTGCTCCCGGGTAGATAGGAACCAATGACGGAACCTGTGGATTCTCCCTTGGCACTCTGACCTTAAAAATAATTCCAGGGCCGCCTGTGGATTTATAGGCATGATAAACCACTTCCATATTGTTATCTGGTAAATTGTCGATGCCGGTTACGGACGATAAATAATCATATCCATATTCATCCCTGATAATCCTGGAGACCTGCATCAATTCATCCGCATCGATAAAAAACCCAGCAAATCCATCCCGGGAATCCAGTGTTACAGAATCGGGAAACCGAACTGTAAGATCATCAATATAAATGGGTTTGTGGTTTTCCAGTATTCCTTGCTCGCTCATGTTCACAGTTCCTGATCAAATGTTTTCAGCCATAACTTCGGGTTCGTTACTAATCGCATCCAATTTTTCGTACGAATAGTTCTTTATGCGTTCGTATTCATCCGGATTCATAATATCCGGTCCTAAAACCGGGATTGGGATTGCATCAATCGGCTCTTTTTGGTACCAGCGGACCTTCTTTATCGATTGGTGGTCAATCTTTTTCTGAAGCGTGATTAATCCATGAAGTAA
>Ga0180437_10001232_pt1 | contig 44245 bp, 29 predicted proteins | sample SS_ome_4_FD_132410 | JGI IMG/M metagenome (GOLD analysis project Ga0180437, IMG submission 132410) | Hypersaline lake sediment archaeal communities from the Salton Sea, California, USA - SS_3_D_1 metaG | ecosystem: Environmental > Aquatic > Non-marine Saline and Alkaline > Hypersaline >... | reverse complement strand
CGGGATGCGACGCCGAACGCGATTTACAAGTTGCTGGACCGAACTCGTGCGGTACTGCACCAGTGCGTTTCGAATCGACTTGCTGCGGAGGGGTCGGCATGAAAGAACCGAAACGATGGCGACAACTCACTGATGCGATGATCCACGGGATGGCGACGGACTCGGACGCCGCCGAGTTGTCGGAGTTGTTGCGCGACGATCCGGCGGCACAGGCGGAGTATCTGAGCTACCTCAACACTCACGCCGCGCTGTGCTGGGAATTTCGCGATGCGAGCGCCGCTGGCGGCGGCTCGCCTGTTGTTCTCCGCTCGTCGGCAGGCGAGCCGCCTGCGCTTGCGAGGGTGAGAACGTGGCTGCCGTGGGCCTCTGCGGTGATCGCCACAATCGTTGCCGTTGCAGCGTGGTTACCGTCAGACAGTTTTCGCAACTTGTTCGTCTCCGATAAGAGTGATGCTGAAGCAGGGGCACGCCGGCTCATCGATACCCCTCCTGCCGACACAGACGAGCAGCCTGTGCCCCTGGCTTCGCTGGTGGATCAAGCGGGGGTCGTGTTTGCCGAAGGTCGTGGACCCAGTGGCGTGCGTTTCGACTGCGGTGACTATCAGTTGCTCGAGGGCATTGTTCATCTTCGCTTTACCAATGGGGCCGATCTCGTCATTCAGGCGCCGGCTGAATTCGAGATCGAGGACGAATTTCGCACCCGGCTGCACTCCGGGCGCGTGCGCGGGATCGTTCCGCCTACGGCACGGGGGTTCACGATTGAGACCAGTGGTGTTGACTTCGAAGATGTTGGAACGGAGTTCGCGGTAAACGCGGATGCAAAAGGCGCAAGCGCCGTGCACGTGTGGGACGGGCAGGTCAACGTCCGTCGGGCCGGAGCAGACGACTTATTGCGGAGCGTTTCTGCCGGCGAATCCGCCAGTTATCGCGACGGCGAGCTGAGCAAAGGTCCGGTTCTGGATCCGAGTGCGTTTCCGACGCCCGGGCACATTGGCTTTCTGCGCTGGCAGGAGCAGCGACCGGAGCGGCTCGACGACGCCGGACTGATCGCTTGGTTCCCGTTTGATCGCGACTCCGACCAGTCTGTGCTGACCAATGCCGTGCGATCGGGTGACGTGCCAGGCGGCCGCATCGAGGGCGCGCGCTGGGTCTCCGGTCGCTGGCCAGGCAAGGACGCGCTGTTGTTTGATCGGGATGACGACTTTGTCGGCCTGACGATTCCCGGTCAGTACGACGACCTCACGCTGAGTTTCTGGGTGAAGGTCGACCGACTCGACTACGAGTACAACGCCCTTCTGAATTCAGACGGCTGGGATCTCGGTGACCTGCACTTTCAGATCAAGCGTACCGGCCTGGCCTGGGCCAACGTCAACGGCAAGAAGCGTTCGCCCCCACGGTTCGCTGGCGATCCGATCAAGCTGGGACGCTGGCAGCACATCGTCGGCGTTATTTCACGGACAGATGATAGCTTCCGAACCTACGTCAACGGCGAGTTGGTGTGGGAGCAACGAGCCCGACTGCCGAATCCCATCGTTCCTGGCGAGTGCAGTCTTGGGAATTGGATCGATATCCCCGACAAGTACCAGCCTACCCGGCGCGCCCTCAAAGGACGCATCGATGAAGTCGCCATCTGGAACCGCTCTCTAACCGAACAGGAAATCAAAGCTCACTACGAAGCCGGCCGGCCGAGTTTGCTGGACGAATGAACCACGTTGAGGCGAACGACATGAGGAGACACGTAGCGTTTTGCGCACTGATGGGGCTGTGCCTCATTTCTACCCAACTTCAAGCAGGCGACATACCACAGGTCGCTTGGCCGCCACCTGAAATGAAGAATCTTCCGGCCGAGTACTTGGACCGCCTGCGCTGCGCCCTGCAGTTGCAGTCCGACAGATTCAACGATCCGAAGACGAAGAGCAGAAACCCCGTGATCATGGTGCGCGTTGGTATTGCGGCCCTGGCGCTAGGGCAAGGAAGACGCCAAGCTCTTTGAAGAGCTGCACAGGTACGTGCAGGCGCGACTGGTGGCCCGGGTCGGCAAGGCCAAATCGGACGGCAAAACGAAAACACTTGCCGAGGCGGCACAGCCGGCCGCCGAGGACGTCGAAGTTATCTCGCGCGAGGTCGTCGGTAGCTTCGACGCGTCCATCGTCAAGGAGAATCGGGCCGGCTCGCTCAACCATTGGCTTACGGATAACCAGTACCAGCCCGTGGACGGCAGCGACGATGTGATCGAGTGGTACCGCGAGAAGGGATATGTCTTCGCGTGCATGCGTGTCAGCGACGCTGCCCTTTCCAAGGACCGGGCCGTGGATCTGCACCCGCTGCGGTTCTCGTTCAAAACCGGCGGCCGGGACGGCATGTTGTTCCCCATGCGGCTGACCGGGCTGCAGGAAGCGCGTTTTGACATCAACCTCTACGTCTTCTACGACAAATGGATCAACGACGGGCTATCGCCGTATGGGTACGTCCATCGGGACTTCCGGCTGCGCTGGCGCGACTACGACAGCCGCGAGTGCATCGCCAACGCCGGAAAGCTGTGGTCGACACCCAAAGAAGACCCCTACTTGCGCGGTTACGCCCACCTGATCCCGACCGTCACGAAAATGTTCGAGACACTCCATCCGGGCAAGCGCTACTACCTGACAAACCTCTACGCGCGCGGCGTGAAGCCGTCGGAAGTGCTCGCCTGGAAGGACGACTTGTGGATGTTCCCGTATTACACGAACCGCAATTTCGTGCCATACGACGCGCGCGAGGGCGGCGTCGCAGCGTTGGGCTATCAGTGATCGGATCCCAGCTTCGGCAATTGACGACGGTAGAGAGCGAGTACAGTTTCCGAGTCTTCGTAATCCACATGAAGATGCCAGCATGACGCTCATGAAGAAATAGGGAGAACAGTGAACAACAACCATAACCAAACGTCTCTTAGAACGAACAATGCACTCTCCCGTCGCGAAGCCCTGAAGCGAACGGCTTTGGTTGGAGCGGGATTCTGGATCGGAAGCCAGTCGCGACATGCCCTCGCCACCAGCCCGAATGAACAGCTGAATATCGCTTGCATCGGCGTCGGAGGACGCGGGCACGGGAATATCAAGGGCCTATGCGACGAGAATCTTGTGGCGTTTTGCGACGTCGACGATGCGCGCGCGGCCCAAAAGACGTACGCCCTGTTTCCCAACGTGAGAAGGTTCCGTGATTTCCGGAAAATGTTCGACGTCATGGAGAACGAAATCGATGCCGTCGTCGTGAGCACCCCGGACCATACCCACTTCCATCCTTCGATGTGGGCGCTTGAGCGAGGCAAGCACCTCTACTGCGAAAAGCCGATGGCCCATAACGTGTGGGAGATTCGGCAGATGCCGCCGACAATGCTCCTGACAACGGCTCGGGCGACGTTCTCGAACAGGCGGAAGCTGTCAAGGCATCTCTCCGCGAAGCCGCTTCGAAGACCAGCCAGCTCATTACGGCACTCAAGCGACATCGCAAGCAAGCCAAGGCGGTGCAATCCACGCTCGCTGCGCTCAAGCAGCTTCAGAATATCGACGCGTGATCGCATTTGATTGCCAGACCGAACGCCATCGCTAGACAACGCGGGCCACTACACCGGAACAAAGAAGAGACGAAGGCAAGAGGAACAAAAATGGAAGGCTTGATTACTCTCGGGATTCTGTTCGCAATCGGATATTGGCTGTATCGATCCGGAAAGCGGGAGGGCAGTCGCAAGGGGTTCAACGTGGGACTTCACCGCCGACGCCGGCGGCGCCGTTGAGCGAGCGGGGATCCCAGCACACGCCATTTATTCACGTCCCGAGAACAAGAGTCGCCGCATGTGGGCCGCCTTCGGGCGGCCCGCTCGGCTCTTTCTTTTAGATATCAGAGCTACCGGCTGGCGTAGAAAATATCTGGCAGACGAGTGCGCCACGTGATCGGCCTGTAATCACCAATACCCCCCGAATAGTAGGGCGGGCGTTGACAGTGATTTCGCGCACTTTCTTGACAGCATTTCGCGGTAAATTGACACGATTTCGGTCCCACACCATTGACTCGCCCTACACATCCAAGTTTCTCGCCTCCAGCGCATGCTTCTCAATAAACTCCCGCCGCGGCTCGACTTTGTCGCCCATGAGGATGCGGAAGAGGTCGTCGGCGGCGGAGGCGTCGTCCATGGTGACTTGGAGCAGGGTGCGGTTGGCGGGGTCGAGGGTGGTTTCGCGGAGTTCTTCGGCGTTCATTTCGCCGAGGCCTTTGAAGCGGGTGATCTGCAGGCCCTTCTCGCCGGCGGCGCGGACGGCGGCCAGGAGGCCGCGGAGGTCGTCGAGGCCGGTTTCGTGGTCGCCGCGGCGGAACTTATAGCGGGGCTCTTCGACGCCGGTCCGCGGTTGGGGGATGAGGCTGTCGATCTCGAAGCCCATCTTCCTCAGCTCGGCGAGCTGGCTGTTGATCGAGCGGACTTCGTGCAGCTCGACGATCCTGAGCCGGCTCTGGGCGGCCCCGTTGCCGTCGGGCTTGTCGGCCGGGGTCAGCTCGGGGGGCTCGTCGACTTTCAGCTCTTCGCCCTTCTGGAGTTCCTGTTGCGCAACGAACTCCTCAAGCTCCCTGCGCGAGGCGAACCAGTGCTCGTCGTGGCCCACGAAGACGTGGTAGACGGGCAGGCGGCCGGTGTCGGGGTCCCGGCGCGTGGCGTGGGATTTCAGCCCGATGCCGCGGCGCTCCAGGGCCAAGAGCGACTCCTCGAGCGCGGCCAGCGTGCGGCAGAGCCGTTCGATCTCGGCGCCGGCGATGCGGCGTCCGTCGCCCGGTTCGAAGACGGCGTCGGCCAGGCCGCCCTCGAGAAGCTGGGTCTTCATCTCCTCTTCCGTTTGCACGTAGTAGATGTCGTTCTTCTTGCGCCGCACGCGGAACAACGGAGGCTGGGCCACGTAAACCAGCCTAGCCTTGACCAGGTCGTACATCTGCCGATAGAAGAACGTCAGGAGCAGCGTGCGGATGTGCGAGCCGTCCACGTCGGCGTCGGTCATGATGATGACCTTGCCGTAGCGGCGCTTGGTCAGATCGAGGTCCTCGCCGATGCCCGCGCCGATGGCCGAGATCATGCTGCGGACCTCTTCGTTGGCCAGCACGCGGTCCTCGCGAGATTTGTAGGCGTTGATGATCTTGCCGCGCAGGGGGAGGATGGCCTGGAACTCGCGGGCACGCCCGCCCTCGGCGCTCCCGCCGGCCGAATCGCCCTCGACCAGATAGAGCTCGCAGCGGTCCACCTCGCGGCTGGTGCAATCGCGGAGCTTGCCGGGCAGCCCGCCGCCGGCCAGGGCCCCCTTGCGCTCGCGGAGCAGGGCCTTGGCCTTGCGCGCGGCCTCGCGGGCCTCGGCGGCCAGCATGGCCTTCGAGACGATCGACTTGGCCACCTTGGGGTTCTCCTCGAGGTAGCTGGCCAGGTACTCGCCCACGGTCGAGTTGACGATCCCCTCGAGCTCGGGGTTGTTGAGCTTCACCTTGGTTTGCGACTCGAACTGGGGATCGGGGATGCGGACCGAGACGATGGCCGTGAGCCCCTCGCGAAGGTCCTCGCCGGTGGGAACCAGGTCCTTGAAGATGTTTTGCTTGCGCCCGTAGGCGTTCAGCGTGCGGGTCAGCGCGGTGCGGAAACCGGTCAGGTGCGTGCCGCCGTCGACGGTGTTGATGTTGTTCACGTAGCAGTGGACGTTCTCGGTATACTCGGCCGCGTACTGGAAGGCCACCTCAATTTGGACGGAGGTCTGCTCGTCGACGTCGTTGATGTAGACCACGTCGGGGTGGATCGGCTCGGTGGCGCGGTTTAGGTGCCGCACGAAGGCCACGAGCCCTTCGTCGTACTGAAAGGTCTCTCCCTCGCCGACGCGCTCGTCGTAGAAGACGATGCTCACGCCGCGGTTCAGGAAGGCCAGCTCCTGGAGCCGGCGGTGGAGCGTGTTGTAATCGAACTTCAGGTCGCCGAAGACTTCGGGATCGGGCTTGAAGGTGGTCCGGGTGCCGGTCCCTTGGGCGGTGCCGATGCGGGTTACGGGCCCGGTCGGCCTGCCCCGCTCGTACTCCTGCTGGTAGACGTGGCCGTCGCGCCGGACCTCGACCTCGCACCACTCGGAGAGGAAGTTGACGGCCTTCACGCCGATCCCGTGCAGCCCGCCCGAGGTCTTGTACGCCTTGTGGTCGAACTTGCCGCCGTACTTGAGCATGGTCATCACGCCCTCCAGGGCGGAGCGGCCTATGCTCGGGTCCTGCTCGACGGGGATGCCGCGTCCGTCGTCGGCCACGCTGATCGACCCGTCCTGATTGACGGTCACCTGGATCAGCTTGGCGTGTTCGGCCATGACCTCGTCGATCGAGTTGTCGACCACCTCGGTCACCAGGTGGTGCAGCCCGCGCAGGTCCCGGTTGCCGATGTACATTCCGGTGCGCTCGCGCACGTGCTCCAGGTCGCTCATGTAGCGCATCTGGTCGACGCCGTAGTCGCTTCCGGCGGGAGTCGGCAACGGGGTCTCGCGCTTGGCGTCGGGCTGGGCGGGGGGTTTGGGTTGGGACGGAGACACGTCGGACATGGATCGGGTTTCCTGTTGCAGAGAAGACCCGCTTCCGGCCCGCCTGGGATTTACCCCACGGCGCCCAGCCGGAAACGAAGGTCGCGAATGCCCTCCTCGGGCAGGTGCTCGTTGAGCGACACCAGAAGATCGGCCTTACGAAACACCAGCTCCTGGAGCAGGGTGGAATTGCCCACGGTCACCTCGAGCACGCCGCGGCGCAAGGCCCCGAGCCGCGTGTGCCCGGCCAGCAGCTCGCCGGCCACTCGGCGCCACGCCGCTTCGTAGGCCCGTGTGCTCTGCACGCGGCCTAGGCCCTTTCGGGCCATCAGCTCGGCCAGCACGTCGGCGATGGGGGTGGGGCGGCGAGGCATCGGCTAAGCGCCCTGCTCGCGGGCCAGCGGCATGATGACGTAACCGTAGCCGTCGTCGGTTAGGCAAACGGCCGCGCTCTCCGGATCGCGAAGTTCCAGTACAAAAGTCTGCTCGGGGTCGAGGACTTTCAGGAAATCGCTCACGTAGCGGGGATCGAGCGTGATGGTCAACGGTGTCGCCTCGTAGGGGATCGGCAGCTCGACGAGCGATTCGCCGTACTCCGCGCCGTGCCCGGACAAAACAACCTTCCCCTCCCCGAACGCGAAATCGACGCCCCGCCGGTCCTCGCTGGTGACGATCGCGGCCTGGCGCACCGCGGCGTGGAACGGACCGACGGTCATCTCAATGCGGTGCGACTCCTCGCGCTGGGGAAAAACGTCACGCCAGCGGGGAAAACGGCCTTCCACCAGCCGGCTGTAGACCGTCGAACGCCCGCTCTGCACCAGGACGTCATTCTCGCGGGCGGCCAATTGGATGTTCTCGTCGTTGTCCGCCAGTGCCCGTTCCAGCACGTGCATGGCCCGGGTCGGCACGATCGTCGCGGCCTCGCCGGTGGCGTGCTCGCCGACGGCCTTGGCCGGCCCCTCCTGCCTGGCCAGGCGCCGCCCGTCGGTCCCCACGGCGGTGATCGTTTCCGGCTGGAGCTCCAACAGCACGCCCCCGAGGGCGTAGCGGCTGCTCTCGTTGTCCGTGGCGAAGGCCGTGCGGCGCACGATCTCGCGAAAGAAGCGGGCCGGAAGCTCGTGGTACTGCGTTTCCTCGAACAGGGCCACCGAAGGGAACTCGTCGGGATTCTCGGCGGGCAACTGGAACTGGCTCCGCTCGCCCCGGACCACCGTCTGGCGCCCATCGTTCTCGATCACTAGCTTGTCGTCGCTACTCTCTCGCAGGATCGACCCGAAACGCGAGATCGGGAGCACCGCACTGCCGGGCGCCTCGATCAGGACCCCCTGCACGTCCATGCGGATCCCCACTTCCAGGTCGGTGCCCATCAGCGTGGCGCGATCCTCGCTCAGCTCGAGCTTGACGTTCTGCAGGATCGGCTTGGGACTCCGCGCCGGGGCCACGCTTGCCGCCGTCTGAAACGCGTGTAACAGCTTCTCGCGATCACTTGTGGCTTTCATCGATCCATACCCACCTTTCTCTTTTCTCTGACTGGATTGGTCTACGTGTCCTCAACAGCGATCAACCGTCAGGACATCTATAGGGACTATTCCTTCTTCTTCTGAGTTCATTTCAGACAGTAGTAGTAGCATGTGTCCGCAACGGGTTGTCGACAACAGCGGGCACGAATCGTAAGTTGCTAGGCGATCGTGAGTTGCGTCACAACACTTACTGGGGAAAACTGGTTGATATGGCGTCGTGGGGATGTTGAGCGGTTGGCGCAGGTGCCGTGGCCCTTTTGTGATAGCGATGAGCAGTTCGGGTTCAATCGGGCAGTGCAACAGCCCATCGACAGCCGGGCGACGACTTTTCCACCGAAGCACCTTTCTAGGGTACGCCGTTCCACTTTTTCAAAAGCGTATCGACCGTTTCGCGAATCGCAACGTCACGGTCCATCAACAACTCAATCTTGCGGCATCCGTGCAAGACCGTCGTATGGTCGCGCCGGCCAAAATGCCGGCCGATCCGCTGCAGGCTCTCCCCGGTAAGCTGTCGGGCAACATACATGGCCACGTCGCGGGCAGTCACTACGGCCCGTGCACGGCTGGGGCTTCTCAGTTCCGAGACGGTGACCGAGAAACACTGAGCCGTGGACGCGGCGATCTCCGCAATCGAGGGGGGCGAGCCGCTGCCACGACGGGCCAGGAACTGCCGCACCTGCTCGGCGCCGATCCGCCTGCCGTCGCTCGAGGTATCGAACTGAAGCTGCTTGAGGGCTCCGAGCAGTTCCGGCACGGTGCCGGCAATACCCTCGGCCAGCAGCCGGACGGCCGGTGCGTCGATCGTAACGCCCTGCTCCGCAGCGACGCGCTTGAGCAGTGCCGACCGGGCGGCCAGGCCGGGCGGCGTGAGCGGCACCGCCAGACCCGCGCAGAGCCGGCTGCTGAGCCCTGGCAGCAACCCGGTCAACTGACCCGGCGCGGCGTGGCTCGTGCCGACCACCTGGCGACCCTCGGCCAAGAGCACGTCGAGCGTGGCCATCAACTCCTCCTGGGCGGCCTGGTGCTCGGCGAGCAGTTCCAGTTGCTCGAAGACCACTAGGTCGGCCGTGCGGAACCGCAGCCGCAGGTCATCGACAGCCTGCGCCTCGACCGCATCGAGCAGGTCGCGGGCAAAGTCCTTGGCGTGGGTCACCTCGACGCGTTTGCGCGGCCGTCGGGCCTGCCACGCTGCGGCTAGTCCGTGGGCCAAGTGCGACTTACCCGTGCCGCTGTTGCCGTAGAACACCAGCGGGTTGTAGCGGCGGCTGGGACCGTCGAGCACGGCGCGGACTGCCGTCTCGGCCAGTCGGTTTTCGGGACCCGCCAGGAACGCATCCGGCACCGGTTCTTTGCGCCCGGCACCGGGTCTTTGCGTCCGGCGACGACCCTTCGCAACCCCCGAAATGGGGATGGCCGCCACGCCCTCTCCCACGGTCGCTCCGTCCTGTTCGGTAAGGGTCTGCGCAGACGATCCACCGTGACTCTTCACAAGCCGGTAATATACCGCATTTCCCCCGTGGCGACGAGGCGGGTACGTGTGTAGTCCCGACGCTCCGCGGCGGGACGAAATCGGGTGGAACCGGGCCGTGGAAAGGCCGTCATGCAGGGACTTGTCCCGCCGCGGAGCGTCGGGACTACAGGACCGACCGTCGCGACTACACGACGTTCAGCGCCTCCTCGCCGCCCAGCTCCCGGTAGACGTGGAGGATGCGTCGCACGGCCTCGTCGGTCTCTTCTTCCGTATTAGTTGCTCCGAAGCTGAAACGCAGCGACCGGCCGATCAGGTCCTTGGGAAGACCCATCGCCAGGAGGGTAGGAGACAGCTCGAAAGAGCCACTCGAACAGGCCGAACCGACCGAGCAGGCCACGCCCGAGAGGTCCAGGGCGATGAGCACCTGCTCGGCGTCGAACTTGGGCAGGGCGACATTGCTCGTTTGGGGGAGTCGATGACCCCCCTCGCCGTTGATGACTACGCCCGGGCAGCCGGCCTTCAGGCCGGCCTCGAATCGCTCGCGCAAGGCCGCCAGCCGCCGGGCGTGTTCCTGGTGCTCCCGCTGCCAAATCTCCAGGGCGGTACACATGCCCACGGCCAGGGCGAGGCACTGGGTGCCCGGGCGCAGGCCACCTTCGTGCGGCCCGCCGCACTGGAGCGAGCGGATCGGCACGTCCTGGCGGAGGATCAGGGCCCCGATGCCCAGCGGGCCGCGGAACTTGTGGGCCCCGACGCTCATCGCGGCCACGCCGAGCTCGCGGAAGTCGACCGGCAGCTTGCCCACGACTTGCACGGCGTCGGTGTGCAGCGGTACGCCCCGCTCGTTGCACACGGCGGCCATCTCGCCGACCGGCTGCAGCACGCCCGTCTCGTGGTTGCCTAGCGTGACGCTCACCAGGGCGGTCCGCTCGTCGAGCCACTCGGGGAGCAGCTCGGCGCGAACCACGCCGTTCGCGCCGGCGGGCAGGGCGTCGAGCTTCCAGCCCTCTTCGACGAGCCGTTCGGCCGGCTCGATCACGCTGGCGTGCTCGATGCCGGAGAGGATCACGCTGCCCGGGCCGCCGTGATTGCGCGCGAACGCGGCTGCGATGCCCAGCACCGCGATGTTGTTGGCCTCGGTCGCGCTGGCGGTGAGCACGAGCCGGTCGCCGTCGCGCCCGCCGAGCTTCGCCCCGAGGATCTCGGCGATCCGCTCCCGGGCGTCTTCGAGCAGCTTCCGGGCCTCCTGCCCCGGCCGGTGCTGGCTCGAGGGGTTGGCGTAGCCCTGGGAATAAACCCGCGCCATGGCCTCGACCACCTCCGGGTGGATGGGGGTGGTCGCGTTGTGGTCGAGGTAGATGGTTTGCATGTGGATATTTTCCTGTGCAAAGCCCTCCGGGGCAAGCCGCTTGCCGAGGCAGAAACAGCAGCACTAAAATAACGATTAGTGGTGGGGGCGCGATTCAGCGCATACGGAGATCAGGCAAAGCCGTAAGAAGCAGGCCCAAATCGAGAGGGGGAGACAATGGCAAATACAGGTCCTGCCCGCAGCGAATTTGTGGTTGTCGCATCGGTGCTGCTGTGCGTCTGGGGGTGCTCTCACCGGGAGATCGGTTCCCACGTGGAGATTGCAGGCGAGCCGAACCTGAGAGTCGAGGCGACGGAGCTTGACCGGACCGTGGTCACGCCGTGCTTCGGCACAGAGATCCCCGAAGGCAAGAACGTCCTGTGGTGCAACACGTTCCAACTGGCCTGGAACGAGCTTTGTGACCTACTTGGAGAAGAGGCGTTGGCGCAGTTCGATTCCCCGACGATTGCCGCGCTCAACAAGGGTCCTGCCACGAAGGATGAGCTCGACGACCCGAGTTACGTGGCCATCGCAGGGCAAGGCCCGGGTGTCTTGGCGGAGATCCGCAGGGAGCTTCGGAGGAAATTCTACGGCGCGGCCTTGCCGGAACTGCTGTCCGAACCGGGGCTCGGAGACATGGAATGGATTGCCTACGCGTACTTGTTCAAGCACCTGCCGTTTGAGTGGGCGTTTACGAGGTTCGAATACCCGATGAACTTCGACGACACGGAAGTGGCCGCGTTCGGGATCGACCAGTACCTGAAGGACCAGGACGACGAAGTCAAGATGGCGGGGCAGGTTGTGGTACACGACTATCAGGCCCCAGACGACTTCATCATCGAGTTGAAAACGCGCTCCGAAGGCGACCGGCTCGTCCTGGCCAGGGTGCCGCCGGCGGAGACGCTTGCCGAGACGGTGGCCGGTGTGCGCAGACGGGTTTCGCAGGGTCAGCCGACCGGAATGCGCGAGGCGGAGGATTTGGCTGTGCCCGTGTTCGATTTTGACATCCTGCGCCGTTACCCCGAGGTCTGTCCGCCCTGCCAGATCGCGGCCCAGTCGATACGCTTCCGGCTCGACGAGACCGGCGCGGTGTTGAAATCCGAGGCCGTTGCTGCCGGTGGGGAGGCTCGGAGTTTCCGCTTTGACGGGCCGTTCTTGATTCTGCTGGAACGGAAGGACGCGAAGAACCCCTACTTCGCGCTCTGGGTCGCCAACGCCGAACTGATGGTCGGTTTCCAGCGGGCTGCGGATGGGTGAACGGCGGCCGGTGCTCAGGCACGGGTTCCATAGAGCGGCGGCGTCTCGCGTTCACACCTTTCGTGATCTCTTGTCTCCGCGGGACCGCGCACAAAGAGAGCCGCGACTCGCGGCCGCGGCTCGGTTGAAGCCTTTCCGCCATTCGGCAGTACCGGACGTATCGGTCTCAAGTACCCGGCTCGTGGTACAGTTCCCAGCCGTTGTCGGTCAGGTCGAAGCGGTAGGTGCCGCTTCTCAGGGCGTAGCGGGCCTTGCCGAACTGGCCGCCGCGGTCGAACTCGATGACCCACTTCGGTCCGCTGGGGATCTCGCCGGACTCGCCGGGTGGCAGGGCGCCGACTCGGCCGTTCACGGCGAAGCGGACGATGCCCGGCGAGGTCTCGGGGTTGACGATGCGGATCGGCTCGCTGGGGGGAAGCGCGTTGGAGGGCAGGGAGTTCGGTGGCAGCGAAACCCCGCCGTGGCCACCGTGGTGGCCACCCTGCTGTCCCCAGTCTCCCAGGGAGTTGGTGAGGTTGTCGACCTGCTTGGCCCAGAACATCGGGTCCTCGAAGGGATTATAAGGGTCTTTGCCCGATCCGTTTCCCGGGGGCTTGGGGGCCTCATTGCCTCCCGGCTTCTTGGGAACCTCCACCCATTCCTTCTTGCCAAAGTCCCAGACCTTGTCGATGACCAGCGGCCCGTTGCCGGGCGGCTTCGCTTGCTCTGCGATCGCGGGTGACCACTTTTTGTTGTTTTGCGGATTCGCCCACCACATGAAGTTCCCCGGATTGCCCGGCGAAACCGATTCGTGCGGGCTTTTCGTCTTCCACTTCCCGGAGTTGTCGACCACAATCCCCCCGCCGCCGGGGGGAGGGGAGTTCTGGGAGTTCGCTTTCATCAACGCCTTCATCAGCCCGACGTTAACGGGCGGGTCGGCTGTGGCCGGGGCGCTGAGCGCTGCGACCAGCCCTACGGCGGCCAACAGGATCCCAATCCGGACCACGAACCCTCGGGTACGGGTTGTCGGCCGGCTGCCCGCCACGGGGCATGGGTCGAGCTTTCTTGTCGAGAGAATCATCGTACACCTCCTCTTGAAAGGTGGGGTCGGAAATCGTCGGTAATCGTCCGAACGGCGTGGCAAAGCGCTCGCTCCGGCCGGCCGCGCACGCTTTGCTCGTCATCTAGTACGGGCGTGCCGGGAAACGTGACCGAAAAACGCGCAGGCCGACTCGGATTTCGCCGGTTATCGGCCTAGGCGCGATTTGCGGGAGCCGTGGAAGGCAGGCTGGAGAGGGGCGATTCGTCGGGCCGCCTGCACTACGATGGGGGGAGGTCTATCGCCGCGGGATCGGAATGATGAACCACCCCGTGGTGCTGTACAAGATCAGGTTGCCGACGCCGAAGATGAGGATGAAGATGATCCATCCCATGGCGCCGCCCCCGTCGGAGCGTTCGGCGGCGGCGGCCCGGGCACGTTCAGCGTAGGAGGTTGGCTCGCCGATCCCCGCGAACGGGTTCTCCTCCTCTTCGCCCGCCTGTTGATCCGTGTCGGGGGTCAGCCCGAACGAGGGCAGCTCCTCGGAGGGCGCCGGGCCGGGCTGGTCGAGCGGGGCCGCCATGGCGGGCACCTGGATCGCCGACTGACAATGAGGGCAGCCCACCCGTTTGCCCGCGTGCTCCAGGCCCGCCTGAAGCCTTCCCCCGCAGCTCGGACACGTCAGTTCGATCGCCATCGCTCGCGCCCGTTTCGGGGTCTCGGAGCACACCGCATCGGGCGATGCCTGGCACACCGGGAGTGTAGCCCTTCTCGGAGGCAATGGGAACCGGTTGGGGCGCAGGGCCGGCTGCGGCCTTTGACTTACCGGAGGTGGATGGAATACAGAACGGTCCCCGCCAAAGAGGGGGGCCGCGGCGCGAGGCGGAGCGTAGGATAACTGGGGACGTAGCGAACGCCGAAAAAGGGACCAGGTATACTTTGACCGAACGGCCGGAAGGGTGCTGCGCACAGAATATACCTGGTCCGTTTTTCCCTTTTTCGCTTGGGAGATCCAGACATGCGGATAAGATCTAAGCGGGCCCTGCCCGCGTTTCTGGCCGGGGCGGTGGGCCTTGCGTGGGTGGCCGGGTGCGGGCAGAAGACCGCGCAGGTCCTGGCCGAAGACCGCGAGCAAGCCGAGGAGGGCGGGCAAGTGGATGCGAAGCAGCAGGAAGGGCAGCCGGAAAAGACCGAGCTGGCCACGTTCGGCGGCGGGTGCTTTTGGTGTGTCGAGGCCGTGTTCGAGCAGCTCGAGGGGGTTACCGACGTGGTCTCGGGCTATGCCGGCGGGCGGGTCGAGAGCCCGACCTACCAGCAGGTCTGCACCGGGTTGACCGGCCACGCCGAGGTCTGCCAGATCCGCTACGACCCGAAAAAGATCAGCTACACCGAGCTGCTCGAAGTCTTTTTCAAGACCCACGACCCCACGACGCTCAATCGCCAGGGGCCCGACGTGGGCACGCAGTACCGCTCGGTGATCTTCTACCACGACGATGGGCAGAAGAAGCTGGCCGAGCGGGCGAAGAAGGAGCTAGGCGACGCGGGGGCGTTCCGCCGCCCGATCGTCACCGAGATCGCGCCGTTTACGAAGTTCTACCCGGCCGAGGACTACCACCAGGACTACTTCCGCAACAACCCCACCCAGGGCTACTGCCGGGCGGTGGTCGGGCCGAAGGTGTCGAAGTTCCGCAAGGTGTTCAAGGAGAAGCTGAAGGACGAGCAGTAGGCAGGAAGCCACGGATGAAACACGGACGGAACACGGATGCGAAGACGGGTAGCTGCCTTGTCCGTGTTCAATCCGTGTTTCATCCGTGGCTTCTATGAGGCAAGTGCCGTCGTCTCCTCGTCCGGCGGTCCGGAGCCGAGCAGCAGGGCGATCCAGCGAGTCTCCTCGCTGCCCTCCATGGCGATCTTGGCGGTCATGGTCAGCGGCACCGAGAGCAACATGCCCACCGGCCCCAGCACCCATCCCCAGAAGATCAAAGACAGCAGCACGACCAGGGGTGAGAGGCCCAGGCCACGCCCCATCACCCGCGGCTCGATCGCGTTGCCGACCACCACGTTGATCACCACGTAGCCGCCGGCAGTGATTCCCGCGGCGCCTGCCCCGTGGAGTATGAAGGCCAGCAGCACGCCCGGGATGGCGGCGATGAACGAGCCGATGTTCGGCACGTAGTTCAGCAGAAATGCCAGCAGGCCCAAGAGCAGCGGGTAGTGGATACCCATCAGCCACGTCCACACCAGAACGAGGGCCCCGGTCAGCAGGCTGATCAGCGTTTTCATCGACATGTAGCGGCGCACGTCGTCGACGATCTGTTCCATGCTGCTGAACGACTCCTCGCGCAGGCCCGGCAGCCCGCGGACCTTGGCCGGCAGGATGGCCGCCTCCAAAAGGATGAACACGGTGACCAGCAGGATCAGGAAGCCCTGGGAGAGAAGGCCGCTGAGGCTGGCAGCCACGCTGCCTAAGTAGCTCATGGCGGCGCCGGGGCTGATGGCGTCGGCCAGGGCGTCGCCGGGCGCGGACACGTCGTGCTTTTCGAGCCAGTCCGAAATGCCCTGCGTCTGCTTGGCGAGGCCCTCTTCATATTCGGGGAGGTTTTCGTTGAAGCTGATCAGCGTGGAGCGGACCAGCGTCGCGCCGACGACCCCCACGACCAGCAGCACCAGGATCATTATCAACAGGGCGACCGGCGCCGGCACGCCCCGCTGTTGAAGCCCCACGAAAAACGGCGCGGTGATTACGGCCAAAAACACGGCCAAGAGAAACGGCACCAGGATCGGCGCGGCCGCCTTGATCCCGGCCACCACGATCACCAGCGCGGCCAGGACGACCGCCAGCCGCGCGGCCCCGCCGGAGGCGGTTCTGCTCGATTCGTTCATGGGTGGGCTCCTCGCTACCCGCGGCTGCTTCCAGACGCCCAGTGTACCAGCTTGCCGTTGCCGGATCAGCGGGGTATGCGAATCGGGCACCCGGGACGACTTATCCTCGTTTCCAGCCGAGCAGGGCCGTCGGCGGGCAGGGATGCCTGCTCCACGACTCGACAGTTGCACACCGAGGGCTCCCGGTGTCAGAATATCGGCTGGACCCGCCCTAGCTCTGTGTAACCAGCATGCAGAGACGATACTCGTTTGGCTCGCTTAGCCGCCGCGTTCACGCGGCGGCGGGCCCCGGCGTGGCCGCCGGGGCTACGCGGCTCACTACGTAGCGGAGGAATGCTCATCATGAGAGAGACCAACCGACGTCAATTCATCAAGACGACGGGCACCGCAGCCGGGGCGGCGATCGTGGCCGCGCCGGCGATTGCCCGGGGGCAGGCGGGGGCGAACGACCGCATTCGCGTCGGGCTGTTGGGCCTGGGCGGGCGCATGCGCCCGCACGTCGCGGCCCTGGCCCAAATGGAACCCGAGAACGTCGAGATCGTCGCCGTCTGCGACTGCGACAAAAAGAAGCTCGACAACGCCGAGAAGATCTACCCCCAGCTTGCCGGCAAGAAGCTGGCCCGGTTCACCGACATGCGGGCGATGTTCGACGACAAGTCGATCAATGCCGTGAGCAACGCCCTGGGCGACCGCTGGCACGCGCTTTCGACGATCTGGGCCTGCCAGGCCGGCAAGGACGTCTACGTCGAGAAGCCCGGCACGCACAACCTCTTCGAGGGCCGGCAGATGGTCGCCGCCGCGAGGAAATACAAGCGGATGATCCAGCACGGCACCCAGAACCGCTCCAGCCCGAACGTCATGGAAGGCATGGCCAAGCTCCACCAGGGCGTGGTCGGCGAGCTGTACATGGCCCGGGGCATCGACTACAAGCTCCGCGGCAACCTCGGTACGATCACCCCAAGCGAAGTGCCTGAGGGACTCGACTGGGACCGTTGGCTGGGCCCCAAGCCGATGCGCCCCTACAGCAGCTTCTGGCACCGACGCTGGTACTGGAACCTGGAGCTGTCCAGCGGCTGCTTCGCCAACCAGGCGGTCCACGAGCTGGACATTCTGCGCTGGGGGCTGGGCATCGACGAGCACCCGACCGAGGTTACCGCCGTGGGCGGGAAATTCGTGCACGAGGACGACCGCACCTCACCGACCCACGTGGCCATCACCTACCGGTTCGCCGAGCCGAAGCCGATGGTCACCTACGAGCACCGCTCGTGGTACACCAATGCCGAGGCGGGTTTTCGCGACAAGTACCCGTTCGTGCAGCCGGGCTACCCGGTCGGCACGATCTTCTTCGGCACCGAGGGCTACCTGATCGTTCCCGACTACAGCAGCTACTACACGTTCCTGGGGCCGAAGTGCGAGCCGGGCCCCAGCAAGGCGGAGTCGGGCCACCCGATGATGGACCTGCCCCACTTCCAAAACTGGGTCGCGGCCATCCGCAGCCGGAACCACGAGGACCTCCACGCCGATATCGAGGAGGGGCACAAGTCGATGGCCTTCTGCCTGTTGGCCCGAACGTCCTACCAGGTGGGGCGTCCGCTTTCTTTCGACCCGGCCACCGAGAAGGTCGTCGGCGACGACGAGGCCGACGCGATGCTCAACCGGCCGGAGTACCGGGAGCCGTACGTGGTGCCGAAGGAGGTGTAGCGATCTCATAAAGCCGCGACCGGTGGTCGCGGAACGGCGCGACGATCAGTCGCGAAACATGGTCACAACCGGTCGCCGAACGGCGCGACCACCGGTCGCCGAACGGCGCGACCACCGGTCGCCGAACGGCGCGACCACCGGTCGCCGAACGGCGCGACCACCGGTCGCGGCTTTATAGGGGAGCCCATGCCATGAGAGCCGTTGTTCGCTTGTCGCTTTCGGTATTGGTAGTGTCGGCAGTGTTTCACGCGTCGCGGCCGTGTTGCGGTCAGCAGGGCGGCCCGCTGCTGCCGGGCACGAAGCCGCTTGCGATCGAGGGCGACCTGGCCTCGGAGATGGTCGACGGGATCGACCGGTTCCTGCTCGGCGAGATCGAGCGGTCGGTCGCCGGGCGGGAGGGGTTCTACCAGCGGGATTTCTCCTCGCCGGCGGCCTATGAAAAGTCGCTCGCGCCGAACCGCCGGCGACTGGGGCACATCCTGGGCGTGCGCGACGAGCGCGTGCTGTTCGACGCCCCCGAGCTGGTTGCCACCACGCGACGGCCCGCGCTAGTCGGCCGGGGCGACGGAAATGGATATGAGGTCTGCGCCGTGCGCTGGCCGGCCTTCGGCGACGTGCACGGCGAGGGCCTCCTTCTGGTGCCGTCCGCCCCAGCGGTCGCCGATGTGGTAGCTATCCCCGACGCCGATCAGACGCCGGAGCAGATCGCCGGGCTGGCCGAAGGCGTGGCGATCGAATCGCAGTTTGCCCGGCGCCTGGCCGAGAGCGGCTGCCGGGTGCTGGTGCCCGTGCTCATCGACCGGCGCACGGCTAAGCGGGGCAACCCGCCGCGGGGCGCCACCCTGACCAGCCGCGAGTACATCTACCGCAGCGCCTACGAGCTGGGCCGGCACCTGATCGGCTACGAGTTGCAGAAGGTGCTGGCCGGGGTCGACTGGATGAGCCGTGCGAGCGACGGCCCGCCGCCGGCCAAGGGCGTGATCGGCTATGGCGAAGGGGGGATGCTCGCCCTGTATGCCGCGGCACTGGATACGCGGATCCAAGCCGCGTTGGTCAGCGGCTACTTCGACTCGCGCCAGGACATCTGGCAGGAGCCCCTGGACCGCAACGTGTTCGGGCTCCTGGAGCAGTTCGGCGACGCCGAGCTAGCGGCGATGGTCGTTCCGCGGGCCCTGGTCATCGAGGCGGCCGCCGGCCCTGAGTTCGAGATCCCCCTCGGCACGGGCGGCGGGCCCGGACGCCTGCGAACGCCGCCGATCGACGCGGTGCGCAGTGAAGTCGAACGGGCACGCAAGCTCTGCGCCGCCCTGCAACCCCCCCGGGCGCTGACGCCTATCGAGAGCGGCGATGGCACGGGGCCGTTCGGCTCCGAGGCGGCGCTAGAGGCGTTTCTCGAAGCGCTTGCGCCGGGGGCGAAGCTCGCCAGCGCCGGCGAGCCGCCCGAGCATCTCCAGGAGGCGTTCGATCCCGGCCCGCGCCAACAGCGTCAGGTCCACCAGCTCGACCGCCACAACCAGTGGCTACTAAGCGAGAGCCCCTACGTCCGGGCTCAGTTCATGGACAAGCTCGACACTAGCTCGATCGAGGCCTACCGGAAGTCGGCCGAGCACTACCGCGAGTTCTTCTACAACGAGGTGATCGGCCGCTTCGATCGCGAGCCCCTGCCGCCGAACCCTCGGACGCGGCAGGTCTACGACACCCCGAAGTACACCGGCTACGACGTGGTGCTCGACGTTTTCCCCGACGTGTTCGCGTACGGGGTCTTGCTCGTGCCGAAGAACATTCCGGCGGGCGAACGGCGCCCGGCCGTCGTCTGCCAGCACGGGCTCGAAGGCCGTCCGCAGGACACCATCGAGGGGGACCACCGGGCCTACCACGATTTCGCGGCCAAGCTGGCCGAGCGGGGATTCGTGGTCTTCGCCCCCCAGAACCCCTACATCTTCCGCGACCGGTTCCGCACCTTGCAGCGCAAGGCCAACCCGCTGGGCAAGACGCTGTTCTCGATCATCGTGCCGCAGCACCAGCAGATCGTCGACTGGCTCCAAAGCCTGCCGCAGGTCGACGCCGGGCGGATCGGGTTCTACGGGCTTTCCTATGGGGGTAAAACGGCCATGCGGGTGCCGGCCCTGGTGACCGACTACGCCCTGTCGATCTGCTCGGCCGACTTCAACGACTGGGTGTGGAAGAACACCTCGACCCGGGCCAAGTACAGCTACGTGTGGACCGGCGAATACGAGATTTTCGAGTTCGACCTGGGCAGCACCTTCAATTACTCGGAGATGGCCGCGCTTATCGCCCCGCGCCCATTCATGGTCGAGCGGGGACACTTCGACGGCGTGGCGCCCGACGAGCGCGTGGCCTACGAGTTCGCCAAGGTGCGGCACCTCTACCAGGCGAAGCTGGGCATCGGCGACCGCACTGAGATCGAGTGGTTCGTCGGCCCGCACACTATCCACGGCCAAGGCACGTTCGCATTCCTGCACCGGCACCTGAGCTGGCCGGCGCCGGAGTAGGCATGACGCTCCGCGGGATGTGGCTCCGCCAGCGAGATGATGGTACACTACCCGTGCCGCGGCTGCCCCGCCGCGGATGGACCGTTCTCACGCCGAACCGACGACCCCCACCGGAGACCCCAAGATGAAAGACCAGAGCAAGACCTCGACCGGCATCAGCCGCCGTGGATTCCTCAAGCACTCGACGGCCGCCGCCTCGCTGGCCGCCACGGCCGGGCTGGCCATAAGCCGCACCGCCCACGCCGCCGGAAGCGACGTCATCAAGATCGGCATGGTCGGCTGCGGCGGGCGCTGCACCGGGGCCGCCGACAACGCCATGACCGCCGATCCCGGCACCCGCCTGGTCGCCATGACCGACCTGTTTCCCGACCGCGTCCAGACCAGCCGCAACAACCTGAAGAATCGCAAGCCCGACCAGGTGGAGGTCGACGACGCCCACTGCTTCTCCGGGCTCGGCGGGTACCAGGGCGTGATCGACAGCGTCGACGTGGTGCTGATCGCCTGTGCGGCCAAGTTCCACCCGATGTACCTAAAGGCCGGGATCGACGCCGGCAAGCACGTCTTCGTCGAGAAGCCGCACGGCATCGACCCGGCCGGCATCAAAGTGGTCAGCGAGGCCGCCGAGCTGGCGAAGCAGAAGAAGCTGGGGATCCTCTCGGGCCTGCAAAGCCGCTTCCACCCCTCCATCCGCGAGACGATCCAGCGCGTCCACGACGGGCAGATCGGCCAGATCGTGGCGATCGAGGAGAACTTCATCCGCGGCCCCTACGGCCGGACCTCGCGCCCGACGGGGATCAGGGAGCTGGAGGTCCAGTACGGCAACCAGTACCGCTTCTCCTGGCTCTGCGGCGACGACGTGCCGCAGTCGCTCGTTCACAACATGGACCGGGCCACCTGGGCACTGGGGGAAACAACCCCGGTCGACGCCCACGGGCTGGGCGGGCGCTCGGGCGTGCAGAACCTGCTCGGCGACGTGTTCGACCACCACTCGGTCGTCTACCGCTACGCCAACGGGGTGCGGGCCTACGCCTTCTGCCGCACCACCATGGGCTGCTACAACGAGAACTCCAGCATCATTCTCGGGTCGAAGGGGATCGCCTATCCCGTACACGGCCGGATCACCGGCGAGAACGAGTGGCGCTACAGCGGCCCGGGCGAAAGCCCCTACGTGGCCGAGCACCGCGAGTTCCTCACGTCGATTCGCAACGGCGAGCCGCTCAACTGCGGCGACTACATGGCCCGCAGCACCCTGGTCTGCATCATGGGCCAGCTCTCCTGCTACAGCGGCAAGCTGGTCTCCTGGGACGAAGTGACCAAGTCCGACTACGTCATCCCCCCCGCCCCGCAGGACTGCACCTGGGACATGGACCCGCCCACGGCGCCGGACGAGAACGGCGTTTACCCCGTCTGTGCGCAGCCGGGGGTGACGAAAAATATTTGAGCTGATTCTGGAGTGCGGCGATTTATCGCCGCTTTCGTAGCGGTAGGCCGCCCGCCTGTCGCGTCTTGCGGAGAGACAGCAGCCACGCCCGTTTACGGGCGTTTTCCGCGAAGCGGTATTAGCCCCGGCGTTTACGCCGGGGTGTGACGGTTTTTCAACGCAGAGACAAGGAGAAACGATCATGCGACGCAAGAGCACCCTGACCGGATTGATGACAATGCTCGTGGCAGCCGTTGCTGTGGCCTTTGCTCCACACCGCGCCGCCGCAGCCGACCCGCCCGCCCGCCCCAACATCCTCTGGATCGTGAGCGAGGACAACGGGCCGTTCCTCGGCTGCTACGGCGACGAGTTTGCCGACACGCCGAACCTCGACCGGCTGGCCCGTGACGGGATCCTTTATGAAAACGCGGTGGCCAACGCGCCGGTGTGTGCGCCGGCCCGGTCGACGATCATCACGGGCGTTTACGCGACGGCCATGGGCACGCACCACATGCGGAGCAGCAACCGGATCCCCACCGGCACGATCAAGCTCTTCCCGGCCTATCTGCGCGAGGCCGGCTACTTCACCTCGAACCGCAGCAAGACCGACTACAACCTCTCGCCGGTCGAGAAGGACGCCTGGAACCAGATCACCGGCGGCCACTGGCGCAATCGCGAGCCGGGCCAGCCGTTCTTCAGCGTGTTCAACATCGGCACCTCCCACGAAAGCTCGCTGCACGGCTCGAAGGTCCACGAGGAGTATCTCAAAGAGGACTTCACCCTGCCCCCCTACCACCCCGACACGCCCGAGATCCGCAGCAACTGGGTCGAATACTACCGGATCGTCTCGCGCATGGACGCCCAGGTCGGCGAGATCCTCGCGGACCTGGAAAAGGACGGGCTGGCCGACGATACGATCGTCTTCTACTACGCCGACCACGCGGGGATCCTCACCCGGAGCAAGCGGTTCCTGTTCGACACGGGCGTCCACGTGCCGATGATCGTCCGCTTCCCGAAAAAGTGGCAGCACCTCGCCCCTGCCGAGCCCGGCAGCCGGCTGGACCGAAACGTGGCGTTTGTGGACCTGGCCCCCACGGTGCTGAGCCTGGCGGGCATCGACGCCCCGGATTACATGCAGGGCGTGGCCTTCCTCGGTCCCAAGGCCGGCGAGCCGCGCGCGTACAACTACGTCTTCCGCGGACGCATGGACGAGCGGTACGACATGATGCGGGCGGTGCGCGACGGGCAGTATAAATACATCAACAATTACATGCCGCACCGCATTTACGGCCAGCACCTCAATTACCTCTGGCGGATGCCGGCCACCCAGAGCTGGGAGCGGGCGTTCAAAGCGGGCAAGACCAACGAGGTGCAAAGCCGCTTCTTCGGACCCAAGGCGGCCGAGGAGCTGTACGACCACACGAAGGACCCCTGGGAGGTGAACAACCTGGCCGGCGACCCGGCCTACGCCGACGTGCTGAAGCGCATGCGCGAAGCCAACCGGGAACACCTGCTTACGATACGCGACGCCGGGTTTCTGCCCGAGTCGGAGATGGTCGACCGCGCCGCGCGCAACAACACGACCGTCTGTGAGATGGCCCGGGACGAGAGGCTCTACCCGCTTACGCGGCTCATCGAGGCGGCCGACACGGCCAGCAGCCGCGACCCCGGCGCGCTGCCCAAGCTCATCGAGTACATGGGCGACGCCGACCCGGGCATCCGCTACTGGGGTGCGGTGGGCTGCGCCGTGCTCGAAAAGCAGGCCGCCGCGGCCGCCGACACGCTTCGCAAGCTGCTCGAAGACCCCACGCCCAGCGTGCGCATCACCGCGGCCGAGGCCCTGTACCGCATGGGCCACACCGACGAGGCCCGGCCCGTGATCGTCGGCGCCCTGGAAGACCCCAACTCCTGGGCCGCCCTGCGCGCCGTGAATATCCTCCAGTCCCTCGGCCCGGAAGCGCTGAAAGCGGCCCTGCCCGAGCTCGCGAAAGCCGCCAAACGCGGCGGCTACGTGCAACGGGCGGCGGGGTGGGCGGTGGAATCGGTGGGCGGGAGCTCAAAGTAGCCGGGGCACTGCGTGATCCGGGCTACTATCACGCTGTTTGCAGCACCGCGCCGGGCTCCATCTCGACTCGTGCCACGTCGAAGCCTGCCGATCGCACGTCGCCGATCGCCGAGCGGATCGCTTCTTCGAGCGACGCGGCCTCGCGATGGAAGTGGATCTGCGGCACGCCTGCAATCGTAGAAATCGTGCCGTAGTCAAACGTGCCGTACAGCGTGTCCGCCTCGGCTTCGGTGGGGTCCGCGGTCAGCACCAGCGTGAATTCGTGTTCTTTCATCGCTCGAACCCCGTATTGTCCGTTCCGATCCTAATGCGGGCGCGGCGTGGCGGAGTCTGCCGTCGCAGCAGACCGCTCAGCGCGGTCCAGTCCTGTTGCTGGTGCGTTTCGTGCTGCAGAAGATCCCCCGGGCAAGTGGGGTTTCAACATGTCGCCCGATGATCTGGCCCGTTTCCGATTGCCCGAGGAAATGCAGCGCCGCCTCCAGGAACTGCTGGATCGGCAGGACCGAGGCGAGACGCTGTCGCCGGATGAGCGGCGCGAGGCGGAAGGCATCGTGGAATTTTCGGAGGTGCTTTCTCTGCTGCGTCTGCGGTTCGGCCGGTTTGATTCAGAGGCAAAACGGTTCGCACCGCTTGACCGTGGATTCTACCAGACCGCACCTCGTGGTGACAGACCGTGCGTCCGCCGCAGGCTCCGGCGCGGGTTGGAGCTGGGGCGCCCCGCGGGCTGCCGCCCGCGGCTGGGAACGCTTCGACTCCCGAGTCGCGTCCGAAGCCCCAAGAAAACGAGCGGCCCGCCGCTGAGGGCGGGCCGGTACCGTGACGATCGTCAGCCGCGTCGCGACGCTAAAGCTGTGAGCCTTTTCTGCTGTGAACGGCGCGCCGTGGCCTGAACCCTAAAGAGACGGCACCGGGAGGTGGTGGTTTTTCGGCCTCCCGCTCGGTGATTCTTGCGGTCTCTCGATAGACTTGGTAGCCGTGATAGCCGCGGGCTTCAAGCCCGCGGGTTGGTTGCAGCACGAATCCGCGTTGAGACTTCTCTCTACGCCGCATTACGGATCGACCTGCCGCGCCCGGCGGACCAGGTCCAGGAACTCGGCCCGGCGCCCCTTGGGGTCTTCGCCCAGGGCCCCGGCGGTGTACTCCTCGACGGCCGCCAGCGTGACGTCGCCGCGATAGACCGAGTCGCGGAGCACCATCCCGAACGCCGCCACCGCCGCGGCGAACCGGAAATCGGCCGATGCCCGGCCGAACCGCTTGCCCGCGTCCTCGACGGCCAGCTCGATACGCCGGCTCTCGTCCTCATCGGGCAGCTTGTAGCGGAGGCGTAGTGTCAAGAGCTCGCCGCTTCGGGCCGCCTCGTTGAGCTCCTCGGGGGGCGGGACCCGCTGGTACTTCGAGCGCGGGCGGCCCGGCTCGGCCACGGCGGCGGCTCCCCGCGGCACGATCTCGTAGAGCGCGGTCACGGTGTGGCCGGCTCCGATCTCGCCGGCGTCTTTGCGGTCGTCGTCGAAGTCGCGCGCCGCCAGCGTGCGGTTCTCGTATCCGATGAGCCGGTACGCCGCCACCTCGGCGAAGTTGAAGTCGAGCTGGATCTTCACGTCCTTGGCGATGGTCATCAGGCTGCCGGTCATCTGCTCGACGAGCACCTTGCGGCCCTCGCGCAGGTTGTCGACGTAGGCGTACTGGCCGTTGCCCCGATCGGCGATCTTCTCCAGCTTGGCGTCCTTGAGGTTTCCGGTGCCCACGCCGAGGATGGTCAAGAACACCCCGGTCTTGGCCTGCTTCTGGATGAGGCGGACCAGCTCGTCGTCGTCCGTGACGCCCACGTTCAGATCGCCGTCGGTGGCCAGGATCACGCGGTTCGTGCCGCCCTTGACAAAATGCTTGGCCGCCTCGCGATAGGCCATCTGGATGCCGGCCGAGCCGTGCGTCGAGCCGCTGGCGTGAAGCGAACCGATCACTTCGAGGATTCTGGGCTTTTCATTGCCCCGGGTCGATTCGAGGCGCAGCTCGGCGTCGTCGCGGTAGGTGACGATGGCCACGCGGTCGTCCTCCGCAAGCTGCTCGGTCAACAGGCGCATGGCCTGTTTCACGAGCGGCAGCTTGTCCTCGTCGCTCATCGAGCCGGACACGTCGAGCAGGAAGACCAGGTTGCTGGGCCCCCGCTCCTTGCGGTCGATTTCCCGGCCCTTGAGCCCGATGCGCAGCAGCTTGTGCTCGGGCCGCCAGGGGCACCCGGCCACCTCGACGTGGATCGCAAAGGGGTGTTCGCCCTGCGGGCCCGGATAGTCGTACTGGAAATAGTTGACCATCTCCTCGACGCGCACCGCGCCGGGCGGCGGCCACCGGCCCTCGCGCAGGAACCGCCGCACGTTGGCATACGAGGCCGTGTCCACGTCGATCGAGAACGTCGACAGCGGCACCTCTTCGGCCGGCAGGAAGGGGTTCTCCACGATCGGCTCGTACTGCTCGGTGCCGGGGACGTTGTCGGCAAGACGCTCACTGTTGGTCTGGAGAGCTGTGACACGATCGCCCCTCTGTATGTTGCTCTGGAGCCACTTGGGATCGACCTTGCAGGCGGAACGGTCGGGGTCGGCCTTGACCACCTCGATTTTGCCCACGTAGGTCGGGCCGTTGCGGGTGATTCGATACACCTGGAGCGAGTGCCCCTTTGTCAGCCCGTCGTCGCCCCCGATCGAGATCTCGACCTGGTCGGGTCGGGGCACGGTCAGGACCACGCCGTCGATGCCGGGCGGCACGCCCGTGTAAGCTGCCGGGCCCTCGATGTCCTGGACGGCGAAGCGCCGCAACGACGCCTCTGCCCGGGCCAGCTCGAGGGTCCCCGGGTCCTGCCCAATCCCCTGCGCGACGATCCGCCGCTCCTGGCCGAACGCCTCGGCAAACGCCTCTTCTTCCCCTCCCGGGAGTTCAGCAGGCATCTCGGGCGCCGCCCGGGCGACGGCCTTTGGACTCCACGAGTCATCGTGATAGCCCTCCCACTCGAACCCTTCGGGAAACTCCTCCGGCCCGGCCGGAGAGGTGCTCGCTTGCTGGCTGCCCGGCTGCTGCTGGTCGCCGGGCTGCTGCTGGCCACTTTGCCCGCGGAATCGCTGTCCCGCTCCGCCGAAAACCCGCTGATCCTGGCTATTGCTTTGCCAAGCGGGCTCCCCACGAGGCCGGGAAGTACCCGCGCCCTGGCCGCCGGCCTCCACGGCGGGGCCACTACGACGAGCCAAGGAGGAGGCAATGCTTTGCCGCTCGGCGAGTTCCTTGGACGGATCGGATTCCTGCTGGTGGGGCGGTTGCGGCGCAAAGTCGGCAATCTCTCCCGTCGCGAGCGGATCGTCAAGGAAGTGTGGTTCTTCATCCTCGCGCGGCTGCCCGTCTGCTGACAATGCATACGCCCTGTATTCGACTCCCGCGCGCGAGTCGTGACCCGCCTCGTCGTTGCCAACGGCTTCTCTTCGAGCTTGGGCTCGGTCCCCGCTGGTGGAAGCGTCCCGACGAGCAGCTTCCCGAACGGCGCGGCCGTCTAACCCGAGCCCGTAGTAGACCGCCGGAACCGCGGCGATCAACAGGCATGCGGCGGTGACCATCCAGTTCTGGAGCCGCCGCTGGCCAGGGCGAGTTCGCGCACCCGTCGCAACATTCCGCCTAACCGCGGCGGGCAACTCGGCAATTCGCTTCTCCACGGCTTCCCGGAGCGCAGGCGACGCGGCCGGGGCCGGGTAACGGGCGTTCGCTTCGGCGAGCTCGCGCCCGATCGCGCGGGTGTGGTCAACGAACCGGCGGGCGCCCTCGGACCGGGCTAGGACGGCCTCGACCTTGGCCCGCTCCTCGGAGTCGAGCTGGCCCAGGGCGTAGGCGCTGAGCTGGGCCTCGACCCGCTCGGCCTTGTCGGGGTTGTGGTTGTCGTTGGTCATGGCGGAACCTCGATTTCGTACGACGGCCTTCCAAGGCCGTCGAGGGTTTGGCGTGAGACGCCGACGGCCTCGGAAGGCCGTCGTACTCAAGACGGCTGAACCGTTTCTTGCTCTTCAATCAGCTCTCGCACCACGCGGTACGCGCGGAGCCGCTTGATCGCCCGGTGGACCATCACGCGCACGTGGCCCTCGCGCCGGCCGATCATCTGGGCGATCTCGCCGTAGCGGAAACCCTCGAGCCACAGCAGGAGCGCCTCGCGCTCGTCGAGCGGCAGGTCGTCGACCAGGGCATTCATGCGCCGGTAGAGGTCCTCGCGCTCGGCCAGCTCGGCCGGGTCGGCGGGCCGGGTCTCGGGCAGGCGGGCGGCCCCGTCGCCCAACGGCTCGTCGCGCCCCCGGCGCCGCAACAGGTCCGTGGCCCGATTGCGGCACACGGTGAACAGCCACCGGGCCTCGCGCCCGGCCAGCTCCTCGGGCGACTGCTCGCAGAGGCGCAGGAAGACGTGCTGCACCACGTCGCCGGCCTGCTCGCCCACCAGGCGCCGGGCGAACCGCGAGAGCCGTGCCTCGTGCTCGTCGAGCAAGGCCAGGACCCACTCCCGCCGGTCGCGCGTCTCGCTGGGGCTCATCCGGTCGTCCGCCATCGGCCCGTCCTACCCGTTCTACGCGGCAAAGCCCGATCCGTTACACGAAAAATCGCCCGCCTGGGCAAGAGGTATTCCCGACTGTACGACGGCCTTCCAAGGCCGTCGAGGGCCTGGATGCCGTGGCGACGGCCTTGGAAGGCCGTCGTACAGGGCGTCCGGCCAGACAGCGAGGTGTTGCCGAAATCCGCGGAATTATCTGCGGCCCCGGGGCATCTAAGGGTTCGGCAACGAAAAAGGGACCTGGTTTGTTTTGCCTTGAACGGCCCGAAGGGTGCTTCGCACAGAACAAACCAGGTCCCTTTTTAGTTGGATGGTCCATTTCGCAAGACGACAAGGAGAAAAGCCATGAGTCGCAGGTTGCTGGCATTGACGGCGGTGGTGGTTTGCGTGGTTTGGACGGGCTGCGGGGACACGGACCGGGAGGCAGCCCGGACCGGCGGCGACGCCACGCCCGACGTAGCGGCCCAGCGGGAAGCCCCCACGGGCGCCGAGTCCGGCGCGGCGGCCGCCAAGGGGGGCGATCTGGTGCCGACCAACGGCGGGGAGCCGGCCCCGTTCTCCGGCCCGGCTGATCCGGGAACGGAGGCCGGCGAGTTCGAGACCCCCGAGCTCGCAGACGCCGACATGAGCGCCGCCTACGCCCCCGCTGAAGAGCCGGCGGCCGAGATGCCGGCGCCCGGCGGCGAAGGCGGCGGGCTCGGCGGCATGGGATTCGGCGGCGGCGGCATGGGTGGCGCGGCCGGTCCCGGCGTTGATGCCGCTCCCGCTGCCCCGGCCCCATCGAGACCCGCTGCCCCCGGCGAGCCGGCCCCCTCGGCAGCCCCGCCCGCCGACGACCTCGCCCTGCCCTCGAAGACGACCGAGGCCAAAGGGGAAGGGGAGGCTCGCGGCGACCGTGCCCGCCGCAATCAGATCCAGTCGGGCACGCTCACCGCCGGCAGCTTCGACGATCACGACCGGCTCGAGGATTTTCAGGAGTTCGTCTCCCAGGCCATCAGCAGCGACGCCCACGAGGTCCTGCCGCGCATCGAGCGGGGCCGGCGCGTGCTGGTCCGCGTGGTCAACGAGGAGGACAAGCCGGTGGGCGACGCCCGGGTGGTGGTGCGCCGGCCGGGCGAGGAGAAGCCCGCACTCGAGGCCCCCACGGCCAGCGACGGGCGCACGTTCTTCATGGCCGGGCGTGAGGAGCAGACCGAGTTCGACGTCGAGGTCACCCCGCCCGGCGGCTCCGAGCCCGTAAAGATAAAGATGACGGCCGAGCAGTCGCCCTGGCGGATCACGCTGCCACAGACCGCCGCCGCGTTGCCCACGAAGCTCGACCTGGCCCTGGTGATCGACTGCACCGGCAGCATGAGCGACGAGCTGGAGTACTTGAAGGTCGAGATCGACGCCATCGCCGAGACGATCCACGACATGTTCCCCAACGTCGACCAGCGCTACGCCCTGGTGGTCTACCGCGACCAGGGCGACGAGTACGTCTACCGCACGTTCGACTTCACCGGCTCGCTCGAGGAGTTCCGCGCGACGCTGGCCGAGCAGCGGGCCAACGGCGGGGGTGATTACCCCGAGGCCGTACACCAGGCCATGGAGGAGGCCACGGGCCTTTCCTGGCGCGATAAGGACACCGCCCGGGTGATGTTCCTGGTGGCCGACGCCCCGCCGCACGACAACTTCGCCCGGCAGACGATCGACGCGGTCGGCGTGCTGCGCGACTGCTGCGTGCGCGTGTATCCGGTGGCCAGCAGCGGGGTGCGGACCAAGGCCGAGTTCATCATGCGGGCGAGCGCCTTCCTGACCATGGGCAAGTACCTCTTCCTGACCGACCACTCGGGCGTGGGCAACCCGCACGCCAAGCCCCACGTGCCCGAGTACAAGGTCGAGCGACTCGACCGGCTGATGATCCGGATGATCGCTTCGGAGCTGGCCGGGCGCCACCTGGAGGCCGACGAGGTGATCGCCATCGAGCAGGGCGACGTGCGCGTCACCGAGCCCGAGGCCATCGAGCCCGAGCCGCAGGAACCGGGCGTTCCCGACGAGACCGGGGTGCGCTCGCCGGGGCCGGTCCTCTGGGCAAGCCTGCTGCCGAAGGCCCCGGCCTGGACGTGGCTGGCGGTGGCCGCGGTGCTCTTATTCGGGTTCGACGCGGCCGCGGACCGCTGGCGGCGGTGACGTTCCAAGCGGGTCGCCCGTCTGCACGCATCGTCGGACCTTTGGTAGGATAGAAGGTCCGACGTCCGAGATGCTTCGTCACCTTTCGTGCGTGCCATCGACCCATGTCCGACAAGCCCCCCTTCGCACAAGCCCTGCGCCGCGGCGTCCTGGTCTTCGACGGGGCCATGGGCACGGAGATATACTGCCACCACGTGTTTACGAATCGCTGCTTCGACGAGCTGTGCCTGGCCGACCCCAAGCTGATCCGGCGAATCCACCAGGACTACTGCGACGCCGGGGCCGACGTGCTGACGACCAACACGTTCGGGGCCAACCGGGTTTCGCTCGGGCAGTACGGGCTGGCCGAGCGACTGGCCGAGATCTGCACGGCGGGGGCCCGGCTGGCGCGCGAGGTGGCCGACGCGGCCGAGCGCCCGGTCTGGGTGGCCGGCTCGATCGGTCCGCTGCCCGCCCAGCCGCAGTACGAGCCGCTCCTGGACGCGATGATCGTCGAGCAGATCGACGCGCTGGCGGCCGGCGGGGCCGACCTGGTCCTCTTCGAGACCCAGCCGACGCGCGGGGCCGTCGAGCGCTGCGCCCTGGCCATGCGCGAGCGGCCCGACGTGCCCTACGCCGTTTCGTTTGCCGTGGTGCGCGGCGGCGAGTCGGCCTCGGGCGAGTCGGTCGAGCGGCTGATGGCGCCGCTGCCCGAGCGGCCCCCGCCACCCGTGGCCTGGGGCATGAACTGCGGCACGGGGCCGGACGGGCTGCTGGGCGCCGTCGAGCAGGCCGTGCGGCTCACCGAGCTGCCGCTTATCGTGCAGCCCAACGCCGGTGAGCCGAAAGAGGTCGGCAACCGCCGGATCTACCTCTGCTCGCCCGAGTACATCACGTCGTACGCCAAGCGGTTCGTGGCCCTGGGGGCCGCGGCCGTGGGCGGCTGCTGCGGGACCACGCCCGAGCACGTCCGCGAGATGGCCGAGGCGGTGAAGCCGCTCGCCCGGGCCGCCGCACGGGTCGTCGTGCGCGAGCCGGAGCCCGAGGCCGAGTTGGCCGAATCGGTCCCCTTTGCCGAGCGCTCGACGTGGGCCGCGCGCCTCAGCCGGGGTGAATGGGTCACCAGCGTCGAGCTGCTCCCGCCGCGGGGCTACGACCTGTCGGGCATTCTGGCCAAGTGCCGCACGCTTAAAGAGCGGGGCTCCACGGCCGTGAACATCCCCGACGGCCCCCGGGCAAGCTCGCGCATCTCGCCGCTGGTGACCTGCGAGCGAATCCTCCGCGAGGCCGGCATCGAGCCGATCCTCCACTTCTGCTGCCGCGACCGCAACCTGATCGGGATGCAGGCCGACCTGCTGGCCTGTGCGGCGTGCGGAATCCGGAACATCCTGTTCGTCACGGGCGATCCGCCCAAGCTGGGTGCTTACCCCCATGCAACCGGCGTGTTCGACACCGACTCGATCGGCATGGTCGGCGTGCAGTCGCGCTTGAACCGGGGCGTGGACTTGGGCGGCCAGCCGATCCGCCCGGCCACCGCGGCGGCGATCGGCGTGGGGCTCGACCCCACGGCCCTGGACCGGGCCACCGAGCTCGACCGCTTTCGGCGCAAGGTCGAGGCGGGCGCCGAGTTCGCGGTGACCCAGCCGGTCTTCGACCCCGAGGCCCTGCTGCGCTTCCTCGACGAAGTCCAGCAGCACGACATTCCCATCGTGGCGGGCATCTGGCCGCTGGCCAGCCTGCGCAACGCCCAGTTCATGCAGAACGAGGTGCCGGGCGTGGAGATTCCCGACGACGTGATGCGGCGCATGGCCTCGGTCGAGGGCCGCGCGGACCAGTTGAAGATGGGGGTCGATATCGCCCGCGAATCGGTCGCGCGGGTCCGCGGCCGCGTGGCCGGCATCCAAGTCTCCGCCCCGTTCGGTAAGATCGACACGGCGTGGGCGGTGATTGAAGGGTGATCAAATTGGCCGACCTCATCCTTGCTGCAGCCCTGATCCTGGTCCTCTCCGCCGCGGCCGTGTGGTGCGGGGCGCGGGTGGGCCGGCGGGCGGGCGAGCGGGTCACCGTGTTCTTCGTCGCGACCACGATCGTGTTGCTCGGCGTGTTCGTCTTATGTCTGCACGGCCGGTTGGCGCTTGCCCGGCTGCTGCCGTTCTCGGGCGTGATCGTGCTGGGCAACTGGATCCCGATCGGTGCGGGGTTGCTCGGCGGAGTGGTCCTGGGCAAAGGCGACGTCCCGCGCCGGCGGCGAATCGTCCTGTTCGTCGTTCTCGTGGTGATGGGCGTATTCTCGCTGTTCCGGCCCATGCTCCGCACCACGCCGCCGGCCACCGACACCTGGAGTGAAAACGGGGTCTGTTTGCAGAGCAACGCGGCCTCGTGCAGCGCCTGTGCCGCGGCCACGCTGCTGAAGCACTACCGCATCGAGTCGAGCGAAGCCGAGATGAGCGACCTCTGTCTCACCAACCGGCAGGGCACGCCCACGCTGGGGCTTTACCGAGGACTCGCGCTGAAAACCCGCAATTCGTCGCTTGCCGTGCGCGTGGTCTCTTCCGACGTCGACACGCTGCTCGAAGAGGACACATGGCCGGTCCTCTTGCTCGCCGAGCTGCCCGACCGGGATCGGCGGGGGGCCGACTACGCCGAGCAGTGGGGATGGACCCCGGGCGTGGGCCACGCCGTGGTGGTCTTCAAGCGCTTCGCAGCCGGGGGGTTCGACGTGGGCGACCCGATGGTCGGGCGCGAGCTGTGGACCGTCGAAGACCTCCGCATTCTCTGGCACGGGCGCGGCCTCCGGCTGGTGCCCCGCCGGGCTTCAATACCCATGGTTCTCGGGCCACTGGATGAACTGCTCGTGTTGCTCGGCCCGGTCTTTTCGGCAGATTGAGTCGGTTACTCCAAACGTGATCAGCGTTAGTGCGAATATCGCCGCCGTGACACACAAGGCGGTAACGGCTTGCGGCGCGCGAGGCAAGAGGGACGCCAGGGGAGCTTCTCTCCGGGCAGCGCGCAGAGCCGGCGCGATCCCCAGCAGAAGTGCGACTGCCGTCGTACCCAATAGCAGGAAGCCGAACACGCGCAGGCAGACGTGAGCAAACAGCACGATCTCGGAGACAATCAGCATCGCCGGCGCGCCGCGAGGGAACAAGTGGATGAAGAGTCGTACCGGCACGTAGATCAAGCCCAGGCAAATCAGAGTGACTGCGAAGCCCGCCAGCACACTGACGGACTCTTCGGACTGGGGGGCTATGGAGATGAGTGCGAGCAAGGAGGCCGCGAGCGAGGCGAAGATCAAGCCGGCTTCCGGAGCAGACGCGGCGTTGTTCAGGGCATGCTGTATGGCAATGGTTTCATCGACCGGCAGCAGACAGCTCAGAAACACGGCGCCGGCTGCCACGCCCAGCAACAGCCTCACGCCGCCGTCGCGTGGGAACGTGAGCCTGAGGCGAAGCGTGGCCAGGAACGTCATCAGCGTCAAGGTGTAGATCGTTGCGGCGGTCGCCAGGCCGGAAAGCTGTTGCCCGCCTTCGAGCAGGACGACGATGAAAGTGGCCGCGATCCCGCTTGCCAGCACGATTCCGCGCAAGGCGCCGCTGGTCAAGACGCCTGCTGCGGTTGCGAGCACGCCGAGGCAGAAGGTCCAGAGCAGCAGGCGCCACAGTCCGGGCGGCATCACCGGCGCGGCCTGCCAACCGAACTTGAGCGTTCCGTCGTGCATGACCCACATCGGCAGGAAGAACGCCGACAGGAGAAGGACCCCGATGACGGCTGTCGCGTTGCGCCCTATGGACTCCAAGGGCGTCGGTGCCCCCAGCAGCTTCGCGGGCAACAATGCCTTCTCAGTTGTTGGCGAAACAGCCTTGTCTGCAGGGGACCGCCGGGCCCCACCTAGCGAGAGAGACCGCCCGCAACTGGGGCACGTTATCGTCGAAAGGGCGTGCGCGTCCGGGACAGTAATGTCGCAGCCGCATGGACACTGAGTTTTCATAGAGAACAACCTTTGCGATAGCCGAGGCGCGGTGCGCTTCGGCAAGGGCCCTACTTCGGGTCCTTCTGCAACGCCTCAAGAGCGTCTCGGACCGGTTGGGCCATGGGTTCGTCGGGGTACTTGTCAATGAGTGCCCGGTAGACCTTCCTTGCCAGCTCGGGATGGCGGTCTATTTCAAAACTCTTCCCCCGGTTCAAAGCATGGTCCACGTCTCTCTGGATCCGCTCGATTTCGGCAGCCGTCTTCGGAGGAACGACCGGAGGGGGCGGCTTAACAACGGTGGAAGGCGGAAATTTCGCCGGGGGGGTCGCGGAAAACGCTTGGAGCAATTCCATCTCCTCCTCTACCGCTTTCCTCAGATCAGCACACCCTCCGAGCAGGGCGTTCTGAAGCGCCGCAAGCAACTGACGCTTCCGTGTCTCGGCCATGCCGGAAGACCGCGATTGCCGCGATTCCTGCAAGAGTTGCTCCAACAACGCACATTGGAGCTCTTCCCGCAAGGCACGGGCCACATCTGAAGGCACGCGGTATCCGTAGGCCGCCACGCCCTCTCGGATCGTGGCCACCGCTTCGTCGTATCTTCCTTGCGTCCGGAAATGCTCCGACTTGTCGATGATCGCCCACGCTTCTTGTTCGCATCCCTCATCCGGCGGTGAAGAGGGCGGGACCCCATCACTCGGACCGGGACTCCCCTTGGTCACTGCGCCACCCACTATGCCTAGGAATACGGCGATTTCGACGACCAGCCCGGTGACGAGGACGATCGCGGGCGTGGTTTCCAGCGGGGGGCCGGCAGGGCGAGCGGGAGAAGACATTGCCGCTGACGCGGGGGATTCGTACCGGTCGGATGCCGCCCGGTCTTGGCCTTTTACGCGCGAACGTGCCGGCGCCGGTACCGGGTGCGGCACGGGTGGGGATTCGGTCGGGTCTGAGCGAGAGGGAGCCGGTGGCGGCGCGGTCAGCGGGGCCTGGGTCCAGGCCTCGCGCGGGGGCATCGGCGGCAACGGCGGCGGCAGCTCCTCCGCAGGCGATTTCGACGGCGGCATAGGCGGCAGCGGAGGCGGCTCTTCGGCAATCCGTGAATCGGGGGCCGCGCCGCTGTCCCGAGGGGAGCTCTCTTGACTGGACGCGGCGGGCGCGCCCGGTTGAAGGACCTCACCCGAAGCGGCGCGAAACACCGTCTGGCACTTCGTACACCGGACCTTCGGATTCGGTTTACCCGCCGTGAGCATCCAGACGGCACCACAAGCAGGACATCTCGTAGAGTTCGGCACGACCGGTCTCCTCCCGTACGAAGTTGATGCGTGAACCTGCAAACAACTGTCTACTCGTTCCCTATTTCAACCGTTGCCACGTACCACGAAGCCCCGAAGCTCCGGTCTTCAAAGTTGAGGAGAACCTCCCCCGGCCGGCACTCAATCCAGACCGGCGATCGACTGTCGCCGCCACCGCCTTGCCATCGCACCAACTTGGCTGAGGGTTTTCCCGGCGGGACCCGAAGCTCCGGACAAGCATACCTGTCCGACTCCATCGCATTGCGAGGGACGGCGTCTTTGCTGGGCCAGGTAGGCTTCCAGGGCTTGCCGTTGATGTACGTCGGATAATCATCGCCGTCGTTTCGGCCGGGGACGGCGCCCGCCGATGCGTTGCGCCATTGCACTTCTCCACGGCGTAGAACAAGAACACTTCCGTGATCGATGTGGGCGCGGACCGTGACAACACAGGTTGAGGCTGAAGACCCGGTTGTCGCTTTCGGACCCTTGACGACAAATGGTTCCCCAAACTGCACGTCCCGCGAGATGGTTGAGCCTTGCAGATTCGGGAAGTGATCTTCGACTCCGCCAAAAATGTAGAGACCGCCCCGTTCGTCGCTCACCGTCGCGGGGAGTGCCCTGCGGCCAAGGCCCTGGCCGTGAAAAGGCATTGCGACCCAGTCTTTCTGATCCGGAACGTAGCGGAACATTCGCGCGTCCTGGGGCGCCTCAAGTCCACCCCATTCGATCGCCAACAGCGTGCCTCGACTCAGCAACGCGGTGTAATGGCGATCGAGATACCAACCGTGATTGTATCCCGACGGCAAGCTCGGCAGAGTGCTGACCTCGCCCGTATCAAGGTTCCACACATCCACGTCGCCCACGCTGTGGATAACGACGCACTGGTTGCCCAACATGACCGCAGATGCTGCACCTCCGTGGCGAAGCTCAGGTCCCCAGTCGAACAGGTCTTGGCTTGGGTCATAGATCTCACACCGGGTTTCCTTTTGGCCGCCCCCGAGGCAATAGATATTCTTTCCCACCATCAAGGCTGCGAAGTCGCCGCGTTGCTGTTGAAGGCTCGGCCCGGTGGACCATCGATCTGTGGCAGGATCGTAGACCTGAACTAGTCGTCCGTGATTGCCGCCGATCACCCAGATCTTGCCTTCGTAGGCTACCAGACAATGCCGGCTCAGTCTCTCGGGACAGGGCGACCGCGCTTCCCATGTGTTCTTCGAAATGTCATAGCGTTGTACGTCGCCGGATTCGGAGTAGGACCGGCTGTCCTCACCCCCGATGACGTAGATAGACTCGCCCACGCGCACGGCCGCGGCCAGCCGCTTGGCTTTGGGCATAGCTGCCCGTTCCTGCCAGCGCCACTGGGTATCGTCCTTCCATCGCCGCTGAAGTTGCACTTGCAGCGCCGGGTTCACGCCCTTGCGAACCGTGAACGGCTTTTTCACCCTCTCGAATTCCCCGGAGGTGACCTCCAGCTCGTGCTCGCCGATCTTGAGCGTGAGCGGGTCTTTCGGGCCGGTGATCTCGATCCGCTTGCCGTCGACCTTCACTTCGATGTCGGGAGCCTTGTGGCTCAGCTCAATGCGGATGGTCCCCCTGGGCGTCCGGATGATAATGATGGCGGCCAAGGCAAGGATACCGGCCACACCCGCAGCCACGGCAACGGCACGAACGGGTCTGCGAGGAACGAACGACCAGCGGGGGCGTGCGGCAGCGCGCGGATCGCGAGCTTCCTTCTCCGGGGGTGAGCCCGCCCGTACCGGCGGCGGAGTATCCTGTTGTGAAGCGGAGGCGCTTTCCACAGTGCTGACCGAGAGGGACTCGCTCTGCGCCAGGGAGTCGGGCGCCGTCACAGCGGCTAGCAGCCCGGCGACGTCGCAGCCGGCCACGAAGGGGGCCAGGGCCGCGGCCACTTCGGCCGGGGTGCTGTAACGCTGGTCCGGGTCCTTGGCCAGCATCCGATCGATCACGGCCGCCAGCCCGTCCGGAACCTCACTGCGCAGCTCCCTGATTGGCGGCACGGGCTGATGGACGTGGGCCATAGCCTTCTTCAGCGGCGTGTCGTGCTCCTTGCCGCCGAACGGGGGCCGGCCCGTAAGCAGCCTGTAAAGCGTGCACCCGAGTGAGTAGATGTCGGCGCGGATGTCGACGGTGTGGCTCTCCAGGGCCTGCTCAGGCGCGATGTAGTCGGAGGTGCCCATGATCTGGCCGCTGCCGGTCAGCTCCTCGCCCTCCGCTGCATCTTTCTGCAAACGGGCGAGCCCCAAGTCGAGGATCTTCAACTCCCCGGCGGTGGTGAGCATTAGGTTGGACGGCTTGATGTCCCGGTGGACCAGCCCGTGCTAGTGGACTGCCTGAAGCCCCGTAGCAGCCCGGCGGCCGATCTCACAGGCATCGGCGATCGGCAGCGGACCGCGGCGATGGACGAGCTGGGCCAAGTCGAGTCCGTCGACGTACTCGGTCACCAAGACGGGCGTCCCGTCGATCTCCCGGGCGTCCATGGCCCGGACGATGTTGGGATGGTCCACCGAGCCGACGGCCTCCATCTCCCGCTCGAACCGGGCGATGGCACTTTGGTCATCCATCCGGCCTTTGGATAGGACCTTGAGCGCCACGATCCGATTGAGCTTGATCTGCCGTGCCTTGTAAACCGTCCCCATGCCCCCCTGGCCGAGTTTGCCCAACAGCTCGTACTCTCCGAGTTGACCGAGACGTGACGCTTCCTCGCCAGGATCGGCGGACAGCCCGAAGCCACCCGAATCGCCCGAACTCACAAGAGCCTTGGCTTTCCGGACGGCCTCCTTGAAGGCCGGGCGTTCTGCGTAATCCTGGCCGGCCGGGGCGCGACGCAGATTGGCCAACAACGTGTCATCCTGGTCGTCGACCGTCGCGATCAATGCCTGGCAGTCGGGGCAGACATCGACATGATTGGAAATGGCCTCGGACGTATCATCGTCGAGCTTGCCCACGACATAGGCCTGAAGCCGGGCACGACTCGGACAGGAGCTGGCGTTCATCTGGCTGGTTCTGTTGCACACCCGGACACTGCTCCGCCGACGGAATCTGGCCGCCCACTACTAATAGAATGCGGAGAAGTTTGACACCACTTTCCCGGAGGCGTCCTAAGTCTTTGCGGGCACGTTGTTTAGGCTGCTTCGGTTTCCAGGTCGGTGAGTTCCTGGCGCACGCGCCGCAGGACACGAGACTTGGCCTTGTAGACGGCGTGGAGCGTCATGCCAAGCTCTCCCGCTATGTCGGCAGGCCGCTCTCCGTCCACGGCCACCCGCCAGAACGCCTGCCACGTCCGGGCTTCGAACTCGGCCTGCACCATTTCCAGGGCCCGGCGCCAGACTCCATGATCCGTGTCGAGGCTGCCGGTCGCGATCGAGGGATCGGAGGTGTCGGGGATTTGCAGTAGGTGTCGCTGGGCGTCGGTGCCCCCCTTGGCCGTCGGCAGACCCTCCCGACCTCTGAAGTGGTCTTGGATGCGGTGCCGCGTGATGCCTCGAAGCCAGGCACGGAAAGCGCCGCGGTCGCTCCGAAAGTCGTCTAGGCTGGTGAGAACGGACTTGAACACCTCCTGGACAACGTCCCCGGCGTCCTCGTCTCGAAGTCTCGACTGGCGGCACCAGTGGTAGATTAGTGGCGCATACAGGTCGACCAGGCGCTGCCACGCCTCCACGTCGCCGCCCCGCATTCGCTGGAGCAGGCTGGTGGAGGTGGACGTCGGAGCTTCTCGCCCAGACCGGCCATCGCTGTGCTGACTATCGCTCATGGCGGTACGTAAGGTGGATGCCAAGCACTAACCGGGCAAAGGGGACAAAGGCCCCACCCACAGAGCTACCGTCGATCAGAGCACGAGCTTACCACCGACGAGGGGACGGTTCAAGGGTCGAAGGAGACGGTTGAGGGGCGCTCAGTCGCGAGTCGTGCGCGCGTCGGTCAGCCCCGACGAGGGCGACCGACGTCATGCCGTTTCCTTTCACGTGTGTCTCGCTGCCGCGAAAAAGGACGCAGAACCGGGCGTCGCGCGCGGGGCGCTGCACGTGCGGAGCGTTGGACCGGTCCACCCGTTCCGCGATTGCCGCGAGAGGCGTTTTGACACGCAGCGTCGACGATGCTAGGATGCGCCGCCGGATGGGTTTGGAGCGCGTTGTTCGTCCGCGACTCGCAGAGGGATTCTTGAACTCCGAACAAGGTGGTAGACATGAAGAAGATCGCTCTTGTCGCAATCGTCCTGCTCATGGCGTTTTCTCCCGTTGCCCGGGCTGGGGAGGCCGAGCCGATCCTCGAAGCCTCGGGCGTCCAGGGTGGGCTGGTCGTCGTGATCGGCTGTGACAGCCCGGCGCTGCTGGCGGGGCTGCGGGCCCGCGATTCGTACCTCGTCCACGGCCTGGATCGCGATCCCGGGAAGGTGGCCCGGGCCAGGGAGCACCTGCTGGAAGAGGGACTCTACGGTCCCGTTACCGTGTCGCGATGGCAGGGCCCGCAACTGCCCTACGTCGACAACCTCGTCAACTTGATTGTCTTGACGAGAGGCGTGGGGGAGGTCTCGCGGGACGAGATGACCCGCGTGCTCGCCCCCCTTGGCACGATCGTGGACACCCGGGGAGCGAAACTCGAGACGAAGCGCAAGCCCTGGCGCGACGACATCGACGAGTGGACCCACTACCTCTACGACGCCTCGAACAACGCCGTTTCCGACGACCTGGTCGTGGCTCCCCCGCGCGGCCTGCAATGGACGTGCGGGCCGAAGTATGCCAGAAGCCATGAGCACTTCGGAAGCGTCAGCGCAATGGTCTCCGCCGCCGGGCGTGTCTTCTACATCATCGACGAGGGCCCCATCAGCTCCGTCTTCCTGCCGCCGCAGTGGAAGCTGGTTGCGCGAGATGCGTTCAGCGGCGTGCTGCTCTGGCAGCAGCCGATCGCGAACTGGGAGTCCCAGTTGCGCGGCTTCCGAAGCGGGCCGCCGGAAATCGGACGGCGCCTGATCGCCGCCGCCGGGCACGTCTACGTCGCTTTCGGCTACGGCGAACCGGTCACGGTTCTCGATCCGGCCACCGGGAAGCGGTGCGGCGTCCTTTCGGGCACGGAGGGTGCCCGGGAGCTGCTCTGCCGCGAGGGAGTGCTCTACGTCCTCGCCGACGACATGACGGCGGCCGATCACGACGCCCGGAAGAAGTGGATCAACGAAACGGCCCCCACGCTTAGCGGCTACCAGTTTCCCAGGCAACCGATCCCCATGTACGGCAAGCAGCGCATCGTGGCACTGAAGCCCGACGCCGGCGAGCCGCTCTGGAAGAAGCAGTTCGAGGCCGCCGGCGAGATCATGCCCGCCACGCTGGCGGTAGCCGAGGGCGGCGTCTGTTTCCAGACGACTTCCCACGTGGTTTGCCTCGACGCCGCCGACGGCCGGGAGACGTGGCGGAGCGATCGTCCGGTTGCCCGGAGCCGTTTCTCCTGGTCGACCCCCACGCTGGTCGTGCATGACGGCGTGGTGCTTACCGTCGACCGCGTGGCGACTGCCAACGCTGAGGACGCGCCGCCGCAGCAAGGCAGCAAATGGCTCTTGGACAATGCCCATCAGACACGGAAGCAGGACGCGGAAATGGTCGCCTTCTCGCTCGAGGACGGCAAGGAACTATGGCGGGCCCCGTATTTCGAGAACTACGACACGCAGTTGGACATCTTCGTCATCGACGGCGTCGTGTGGACCGGCGATCTGCGACACCGGGGGGACCCCGGCTTCACCGAGGGACGCGACCTGCGAACCGGAAAGATCGTCGCCGAGATACCGAACAACCTGGAACTCTACAGCCTCCAGATGGGGCACCACCGCTGTTACCGCAACCGGGCGACGGTCCGCTACCTGCTGCTGGGACGCGACGGCATCGAGTTCGTTGATCCCAAGAACGGCACGGGTAACGGGAACTGGTGGGTCCGAGGCACGTGCCAATACGGCGTCATGCCGGCCAACGGCCTGGTCTACGTGCCGCCGCACTCCTGTGCTTGCCACCCGGCCGAGAAGCTCACCGGCTTCAATACGCTTGCCCCGCGGTCCAGCGCCGGGGACGGACCCGCCGGCCCGGAGCCGCTTGAGAAGGGCCCCGCGCATGGTGAAATCCGAGACGGGAAATCCGAAATGCCAAAGGACGGTGACTGGCCGACCTACCGACGGGACGCTCGCCGCAGCGGCTTCCAGGACCTCCCGGCGCCGGGCGAGGTGAGCGCCGCGTGGGCCAAGGAGTTCGCCGCGCCGCTAACACCGCCGGTCGTTGCCGGCGGCATGGTCTTCTTCGCCGAGACGGATCGACACACGCTGCGTGCTTTGTCGGTCGAGGAGGGGAAGGAGATGTGGGCCTTCGTCGCCGACGGTCGGATCGATTCGCCGCCGACCGTCTCGGGCGGCCTGTGCCTGGTCGGGACGCACAGCGGTTGGGTCTATTGCCTGCGGGCGTCCGACGGCGAGCTGGTCTGGCGTTTTCGCGCCGCGCCGCGCAAGCGACTGCTCTTCGCCCGCGAGCAGCTCGAGTCGGCCTGGCCGGTACACGGTTCCGTGCTGGTCGACGACACCTCCCCGGGCAAGGCGTCGGTCTACTTCGCCGCCGGCAGGTCCTCGCACCTCGACGGGGGAATCGGCGTCTACGCCCTCGAACGGGACACGGGCAAGATGCTCCACCAAACCAACGTGACCATGACCGCGAAAGCCGACGACGGCGACGGCTCGATCCAGCAAAGGGCCCTGCCCGACGTCCTCTCGCTACAGCACGGGAGCGTCTTCATGCGCGACCTGCGTCTCGGCAAGGACCTCACCGCGCACGAGCAAAAGATTCCCCATCTCTACGCTCCCGGGGGCTTTCTCGACGACACGTGGTGGCACCGGACCTACTGGATCTACGGCACTACGATGATGAGCGCCTACGGGGGCTGGCCGAGAGTCGGAAACATGGTGCCGGCCGGGCGCCTGCTGGTCTTCGACGGCGGGGATTCCATCTACGGCTACGGGCGCATGACCTATCGGGCGGGCGCCGGGCACGTCCACCCCGATGCCGCCAAGGACTACAAGCTCTTCGCCGAGGTCCTCGCGCCCACGCCCAAACCCCAGCAACGGGCGGGTGCCCGAAAACGCGGACCCGGGCCGCGCCGGGAAATCGAGTGGTCCACTGCGCTACCTTTTGTGGCCCGAGCGATCGTGCTCGCGCAAGACGCACTGCTAGTGGCCGGCGGGCCGTCGCTCACCCAAAGCGCCGAGCACCACGGGCCGGGGACGCTCTGGATTGCCTCGCGGGAAGATGGCACGCCGCGGACCCGGTGCGAACTGCCCGCGCCCCCGGTGCTGGACGGCATGGCGCTCAGCGATTCGGGGGTCTTCGTCTCGATGATCGATGGTTCGGTGGTCTGTCTTCGAGGCGCGCGATAGCCCACCGCTGTTGTACGACCTGGGCGCGGACCCGGGCGAGGAGCATAATGTGGCAGAAGGGCACCCGGACGTGCTGGCCGAGACCGCGAAGATCGTTCGAGGGCACACCCGGGCGACGGTGCCCGACGACCGCAGTTGACGAAGTAGTTGCCGCAGTTGATCGTGTATGGTTGTCCGTTTCCGACCGATTCACAAGGAGAGCAGCAATGCGCAACACGTTGGTTATCTGGCTGGTGGCAGCGATGTTCATCTTTCCCGTCTTCTGGTTGAAAACGGCCACGGCGGCCGAGACGCCGAAGCTCGGGCCGCTGGTGGGCGACGACTCACCGCTGAAGCAGGGCGAGAAGATCGCCTTCCTGGGCGATTCGATCACCGCGGCCGGCGCGGGGCCGAGCGGCTACTGCCGGTTGATCGCCAACGCGATCGCCGAGAAACACCCGGATCTAGGCGTCGAGATCATCTACGCGGGCATCAGCGGCCACAAGGTGCCCAACCTCCAGGGGCGGCTCGATCGCGACGTCCTCTCGAAGAACCCCACCGTCGTGTTCATCTACATCGGCATCAACGACGTCTGGCACAGCATCCGCGGCCAGGGCACGCCCAAGGACAAGTACGAGGCAGGGCTGCGGGAGCTCATCGCCAGGATCGAGAAGGCCGGCGCGACCGTGGTGCTGGCCACCCCCAGCGTGATCGGCGAAAAGACCGACGGCTCCAACCCGCTCGACCCGATGCTCGAGGAGTACGCGGCCATCAGCCGCCGCGTGGCCAAAGACACCGGCACCACGCTCTGCGACCTGCGCGTGGCCTTCCTCGACTACCTCAAAGAGCACAACCCCGAGCAGAAGACGAAGGGCGTTCTGACCGGCGACGGCGTACACCTGAACCCCGAGGGCAACCGCTTCGTCGCCGAGCAAGCGGCCTCGGCCATCGCGGCGGCGCTGAAGAAGCGGTAGGCAGAACAACGTGTGCCACGCTACGCCGGTAACCGAAATTCAGGTCTTGTGTTTTTGAACTGGCGTGCAGCGGTCACTTGCGATTTCAGTGCAGTGGTGATCTTGGGCACACCTGTGCGTTCACGTTTTGTCTTCCTTGGGT
>Ga0180437_10001231_pt1 | contig 44255 bp, 26 predicted proteins | sample SS_ome_4_FD_132410 | JGI IMG/M metagenome (GOLD analysis project Ga0180437, IMG submission 132410) | Hypersaline lake sediment archaeal communities from the Salton Sea, California, USA - SS_3_D_1 metaG | ecosystem: Environmental > Aquatic > Non-marine Saline and Alkaline > Hypersaline >... | reverse complement strand
CTCGGCCCGCGCGTGGCGGCCGGAGCGTCGGCCTTATCTACAGATCATCGCCTCGCCGGCGCCGAAGGCCCAGCCGGCGGCGATCGAGGTGAAGCTCGCCCCGCCGCCGGGGGACTACTGGGTCAAGCCCATGCGCCGCGTCCACGCGCGGTTCAACGGCACGGCGGGCACACTGAGCCAGTACGGCGACAGCATCACGGTGACGATGGCCTTCCTCGCCCCCTACGGATGGGGCAAGAAGATCAACGCGAAGAACATGACGCCCGAGGTGCAGCGGCAGGCCCGCCTCGTCGAGCAACATAGCGACCTGACCCTCTGGCGGACGTGGAAGGGTGGGCAGTGGGGCAACACGGGCATGATGATGTCCAACTGGCTGCACGACAACATCGACGGCTGGCAGAAGAAGATGAACCCCGAGGCCGCCGTCGTCATGTTCGGCACGAACGACATCGGGCGGATCTGGCCGCCTCAGTACACCGAGAACATGGCCGCCTCGCTGCGGCGGATGATGGCCGACGGCACCGTGCCGATGCTCACCAGCATCCCCCCGGCCAACCGGGGCGGACACTACGAGTACTGGCTGGCCGCCCTGTCGATCGCCCACGGGCTGAGCGTGCCGCTGATCGACTACTACGCCGAGATCCTCCGCCGCCGACCCGACGACTGGAACGGGCGGCTGGAGAAGTTCAGTAAGTACCGCAAGGACGTCTACAGCGTCCCGACGCTCGTGGCCGCCGACGGCACGCACCCCTCACACCCCAAGGCCACCCGCAACGACTTCAGCGAGGCCGCCCTCAGCGAAAACGGCTTCGTCCTGCGCAACTACATGACCCTCCGCGCCTACGCCGACGTGATCGAGAAGGTCTTCGCTCCCGGCGCGAAGCAGCCGTGAAGGGAACTGTGTTCGTGGGACGTTCGGGGGCTGAATACTACTACAGCGCCGCTTGGTTACAGGCCCGAAGGGCCGTCGGAGGTTAGCCGGAGGCGCAAGCCTCCGGAAGGCTCGTTTACAGATAGGGCCCCGAAGGGGTCCCGCTGGGATGCCGTCGCTCTGGCAGCCGGCGCCCGTTGCCCCTGCGGGGCAATATGTATAACCGGGCTGGTTCCGGAGGCTGCCCGGCTGCGGCACGCTCCGCCGCGACAAGCGCCTCCGGCCAATTTCGCATCGGCCCTTCGGGACTGGCGGGAGGAAGCTGCGCGACCGGCAGTCGATGCTCAACCGCAACATCCGGCAACCGCAGTATGTGCGCGCTGCCGGTCGGCCAGGCGAGTGGCGGGCAAGGACAAAAAGACAGGCCGAATTGCGGTTTTAGCTTGGCCCGGCCGAAGGTCGCGCCAAGAATAACCACAGAACGGCCGTGACAGTCGGGGCCGCACGATCATGTGGGCTAACTCCGACGATGGGGTCTACCGCCTCGCATACCAGTTGGAGTACGGCTGCGGGCAGGCCAAAGGCTCGGGGTACCCGGCCCAAGCGGTCTTCGGTAAGTTCGTTGCGGTTCCTGCGCAGGATGCAGTTCGGCAGGCAAGGAGGCCGAAGCAGGCGATGCCGTGGCATCGTCGATGCAGGCCGACGCGGACAGGCGGGCTGCGGACCAGCAGGCACGCAACATCACTTACCTGAGCCCGCTTAGCGTTACGAGGGGAGTATGCCATGTCAGAGTTTGACGGTTACCTGTTCAACAAACTGCACCTGACCGGCAGCAAGTCCGAGGGCCCCAGCTACTTCCTCCAGTTGTGGGACTACACGGACGTGCTCGTGGTCAAGCAGGTCGAGAAGTGGCAGAAGGACCCGACGCTGGAGAAGTTCATGAGCCGGAAGGTCGAGCCGCGGCAAGCTCTTCCTCCAGGTGATCACGCCGGTCCGCATCCCCGGCAGCAGCGAGTATCGTCGCTACACCGTGCAGTGGCAGTACTCGCCGAAAGACATGAGCCCCGACGGCAAGTACACCTGCCGCGCGATCTTCATCGCCTCCGGGCAGGAAGTCCAGAAGGCGTTCGAGACGAGTTGAGTGTCGGCGGCCACAAGCAGGCGAGCAGGCGAGCAGGCGAGGAGACGACGAATGAGCGGGTACGATCAACACCTGGCGATCATCCTATGGGATGACATCGAGCAGAGCAAGAAGACGTGGAAGATGATCCGGCACGTCCCTCCGTGGGAAGAGATCGACGTGAGCACCCCATACAAGTTCCTTCCCCCGCCTAAGGAGGTGCCTCGAGATCGATATCACGTTGTTCCCGTGAAACGAGTGGTCGGGTTGCTCGACGAGGATCATAAGAAGCACGACGGGGGTGTGTTTCAACTCCACTTGAAATGAAAGGTAGGGCATATCGATGAGACGAGCAATGCTGCCGCTGTGGACGGCGGCGGTCGGCATCCTTGCCGGCTGCCCCCAGACGGAACTGACCGGGCGGTACAGGCACGCCAGCTTCCGAGAAGACTCAGCCGACAAGCCCAGAGTCAAGATGTCAACCGGCGTCACAGGCGTGCCTCGGACCGGACGGACTCCCTCCCCACCGATCCTCCTGTCCCTGAATGAGAAGGGGCAGATGGCCTACGTTCGGGCGGCGAAGGAGGCGGCTTCGTCGTCTGCGGTCCCGCCGACGACGGACACGGAGAAGTACCTCAAGCTCCTTCGCGCCCCGATCGCCGAGAAGGCCTCCTCCGCGTCGAGAGACCGGCTGCTTCTGTCGCGGCGAATTGTCGTGGTACTCGAGAAGACGGAGCAGCGGCAGGCCGACCGGGTCGTCGCGGTCCGGCTGAAGCTCGAGAAGCTGACGGGAGGGGAGTTTGCCGCGATCGAATGGGGCAATCCGAACAAGTTGGCGGTTGACCTGGGGAAGGTAACGCGTACGCACTATGACAAGTTCATCGCGAACGTCACGGGCTCCTTGCCGATCCCGGCGGCGCCTGCTCAAGCCGGGGCGACCTACGAAACAAAGACCGAGGTCACCGAGGAGGTGGAGTTGGCCGACGCGGGCTATCAGTTCAGCACGTTCGGAGCGGACCAGGCGTACTTCGGTGTCACTGCTCCGGTGGGCATCGACCTGGCGGGGGGGGGCTACACCATCGACGTGACCGTGCGGTTGAAGACGAAGGGCTCACCGCAGTTGGTTGTGGAGTTTGATTCGCTACGGAAGAAGGACGGCGCGTGGATCAACCCGAATACCGTGAAGTTCGGTCTTCCCATCGTCAAGCCCATCGACGCAAGCAAGTCGATCACAGCTACTCTGACGGGGCACTACCAACTCCGGAGCCCGTATTGGGCAGAGGGCACGGTGCAGGAAGGCGACGACTGCGTCACGTTCTACAGTGGGGAGATCGCCGTCAAGACCGCCAACCCATTGGAGATCGTCACTCAGGCCGAGTTGGGGCAGCTCGGCAAGACTTACTTGATCAGGGAGGGCATAAAGGGGGGAGCGCTGCTGAACCTGGTCGTGCCTCCCGACGATCCTGTGCCGATTCGTCTTGGTAGTAGAGCGGAGGCCTGGGAGTTTATCCAGTGGTGGTATGCTCACAGGACCACGACAATCGGGGGATTCTCCCTGAAGCTCGGAAACGCCCCGCTGACGACCGGCAGGGCCGGAAACCTGCGATTAACCTACGATCCCGAGTAAGGGCCTGGGCCTGTGCGATAGTCCCCCGCCCTGATCTCGGTCGGACGTGCCGAGCAGCGTATGCCTTCACGTCCGTGGTCCGGCGGGCTGATCGGGCAGCCGGGCACGATGGGGAAGAGGCCGGACGTGTCGGGAGTCATTGGCGATGCGGCCATCGAACCGGCGGGGATGATCGCCGGAATCGGCTGGGCTGCAACAGCCCATAGTGCTCATCTGCGGCGGCGCAGGAGGGCGAGCATGCCGGCGGCGAGCAGGGCGAGGCTTGCCGGCTCGGGGACGGGGACAGCGGCGCCGGTGACGCTCTGGCCGAAGCTGGCCTTCAGCAGGAGGTAGTCGAGCCGGTCGAGCCTGCCGTCCAGGTTCGAGTCGCCGTGAGGCCAGTTGACCGGGCCGGACTCGAACCCGTCCCGCGCGGCGACGTAGTCGAGGTAGTCGACCTCGCCGCTGAGATCCGTGTCGCAGTCCAGCAGGGCGTGCAGCTCGACGCGGACGGCCTTCGTGCCCCCGCCGAGGTCCACGCCGCAGGTGACGGCGGCGACATAGGCCGGGCCGATCTGCCCGCCGACGTCGTCGAACGTGCCGTCCATCTCGCCGGCGCAGGTGAGGATGTCGTAGGTCCCGCCGAACTTGCTGTCGGGATCGCCGGCGATCGGCAGCCAGTCGAGTTCCAGCACGCCGGCCAGCGACGTGTTGCCGTCGACGGCCACCGTGTCGTGCGGCGGGCCCGGTCCTCCGGCGGGCCCGGCGAGCGCGACGCTCAGCAGGCCGCCGCCGGTGACGGTCAGCGCGCCGGCCACCTCGAGCCTCCGGCCGGGGCCGAGTTCGGCGTCGCGCTCGAGCGCGCCGAACGGCTCGGCGGAGTCGATCGTCAGGTCGCCCGCAACCGCCAGCGTCCCGCCGTGCCACCGGAACGTGCCCCCCCGCGAGTTGTCCAGCGCGGCGCATCGGACCGCCGCGTCGTCCAGCGTCAGCAGCGTCTTGGCGTTCCACAGCTTCAGCTCGCCGCCGACGCTCAGCTCGCCCGAGTCGGTGACGGTCACGTTGGCCAGGCCGTTCCCGTCGGCCGAGTCGTCCCCGCCCAGGTACAGCCCCCCGCCCACGCGCCATCGCGAGCCGGGCCCTTCGATCGTGGCCTGCCCGATGGCGAATTGCCCCCCGGCGACCTTCGCGTCGCCGTTGCCGTCCAGCAGCCCGCCGCCCTCTATCGTCAGCGTGCCTCGCCAGACGGCGCCGACAGCCACCGGCATGGTGCCCGGTTGGTTGGGCTCGACCGTGACTCGTGAGTTGCTGCCCGAGATGACCAGGTCTCCCTGCGCCATCCAGCCGTTGCCCAGGGTCATCGAGCCGGTCTCGACCGTCCCGCCGTCGGCGACGGCCAGGTTCCCCGGGCCGCCGACGCCGACGACGATGACGGGGCTGACCCATCGCGAGCCGATTCCGGCGACGTCGACGCGGCCGTCGGCTCCGAGGGACCCGTTGATGCCCAGCATCGCCCCGCCGGTGGTCTCCAGCCGCCCGCCGTCCTCGACGGCGACCGTTGCCAGGCCGCAGACGCCGACGTTCAGCACCCCGCACTGCCAGGTCGACGGGTTGTCGTTCCCGTCGTCCCCCCGGACCGTTGCCGATCCGATCGTGCCCCAGCCGCTCGCCACCAAGGCGTCCCCGCCGACCCGCAGCGACGCGCCGCCCAACACGTTCAGCACGCCGTCGGGGGTATCGATGTCGGCGTCCGCCTCGTTGCCGACGGCGATCAGGCCTGCCAGTCGCCCCGAGCCGCCCTCGCCCCCAACGGTCAGCGTGCCCGGGCCCGTCGGCCCGCCGAGAAAGCAGTCGCCGTTGGCGTCGAGGCTGCCGCCGTCGACGTCGATCGCGCCGCCCCCGTCGATCGTCAGCGTCCCGCCGACCTCCAGCGCCCGCCCGGCCGAGATCGCGTCGCCCCCGACGGCGCCGAACGGGCTGGCCGACTGGATCGCCGCGTCGCCCGTCAGCGCCAGCGTGCCTTCCTGCCAGTGGAGAGACCCGCCCTGGGTGTTGCTGAATGTTTGACACGCGACGCGCCCCCCGGCGATGGCCAGCAGGCCCGCCGAGCCGATCGACAACTCTCCCGCCGCTTCCAGCACGCGCCCGGGGATGATCGCGATCGTGCCGGCGGCACCGAACGGGTCGTCGGAATCGATGACCAGGTCGCCGAGGCCTGCCAGGGTCCCCGCCGTCCAGATGAACAAGCCGCCGCTGTTGTCGAAATCGCCGAACGCGACGCGTCCCTCGTGCAGCACGATTCCCCCGCCGGCGCCGATGCTCAGCGTCCCGCCGACCTCGAGCACCCGCCCGGCCGTGACGTCGCTGCCGCCGGCGGCGCCGATCGGGTCGGCCGGGCCGAACGTCAGGTCCCCGCTGTGGGCCAGCGTGCCGTAGTCCCACTCAAACGAGCCGCCGACCAGGGCGGCCGGCATCGTCGTTCCTTCGAGAAGGACTCGCCCGCCGGACAGCGCCAGCGCGCCGTGGGTGCCCGGTTGGCCCGCGTCCCCGGAGGGCCCCGGAATGGCGTCGCCCGTCCCGCCGGGCCCGCCGGGGCCCGCCGCGCCGCCGGACAGGTCGATCGTCGCCGCCGCCCCGAGGGTCAACTGCCCGCCCTCGGGGATGGTGATCGCCCCGCCGCGCCCGCCGTCGCCGCCCCGGCCTCCCCGGCCGCCCGTGCCGGGGTTGAATGGAACCGTGATGCCCAGCCCGCCTTGTCCGCCCCTTCCCCCGTCGCCGCCGCGAGCGGCCCACGCTCCGTGGATCGTCACCACACCTGCGCCGCCGACGACCCGCCCGCCGTCGCCGCCGTCCCCGCCGCCTCCGCCGGGCATGCCCTGAACCGGCATCGTGGCGCCCTCGCCGCCGACGCCCCCCGCGCCGCCGTCGGCCGACCAGGTCCCCGCCATGGCCAACTGCCCGCCCGGCGTGCTGATCTGCCCGCCGGCCCCGCCCGGGCCCCCGGGTCCGCTTCCGCCCGCGCCGGGCGTTCCCGTGCTGCCTGACAGGTCGCCCGTGCAGGCCCCGATCAACGCGACGGACCCGCCTTCCTCGACGGTCAGCATCCCGCCGACCTGCCCGATCCCATGCAGGCCCGCCGCCGCCAGGTCGATCGAGTTGCCGTCGACTTCCACGTCGCCGCTGATCGTCAGGTCGCGGAAGCTCAGCCCTGCGCCCACGCCAAGGCTCACCGTGGTCGCGCCGCCCGCATCGTCGCCCAGTCTGACGGGGCCGGCGCCCAACTGCATGGCCCCGCCGTCCTGAATCGTGCACGACCCGCCGCGCAGGTCGAGCTGCCCGCCGCTGCGCCTCAGCGTGTGCACGGTCAGCGATCCGCCCTGGAGGTCGAGCAGCCCGCCGGCCTGAACGTCCAGCACGTCGCCCAACGTCACCGTCGCGTTGTTGTGGATCTCGATCTCGCCGGTGTCGGCGATCGTCACCGGCTGGTCCGTCCGGGCCGTCCCGAAGATCAACACCCGCATGGTGTCGTCGGCCGGATGGATGCCGCGATCCCAGTTGCCCGGCTTGTACCAGTCGTCGTCGACGTCCCCGGTCCAGGTGATGATGTGCTGGCCGCCGGCGGCGACGGCCAGGGCCAGGAGGGCGAGCGCACAGACGGCTTTCGGCAGTAGTGGCCGGCTACGCATGGGTGGCTCTCCTTTAGCGGCGAGGGATTCCGGGGCTACGCGGCCTTCTCGCCGAGGTGCGAGTCTCCCATAAGTATAAGCCAATACGGATAATTGTCAACAGAGGGGCATAGGTCGGCCCCCGGCGGGCAGCCCCCGGGCGGGTGGATGGCTGTCGAGTTGCTACCCCCTTTGGCTTCCGGATCGGCTGCCGGGTCCCCGCTCAGAGGGGACGGGCGCGCCGCGACAGCGGGCTCACGGCGGGCGAGGTCGGCGCAGACAGACGACCCGGCGCGCGGGCCGATGCGCGCGCGGCGGGTCGATATCTCCGCTGCCGGGCGGCGGCGGTCAGTTCGCGTCGGTGCGGCCGGTGACCAGCTCGTTGGCCTTCTGCACGTTGCCGAGCAGCATGACGTGGCCGCACTCGGTGCAGATGTTCGCCGTCACGGCCACGTCGGCGGTCTTCATCGAGAGGAACCTGGCGTTGTCCGGCCGGAAGGTCAGCCGGCCCGTCGACTGGATCGAGCCGGGCTCGAGTAGGTTTCCACCGCAGCAGGGGCAGGACCTGTTCATCATCACACTCCCGTCATTGAGCGGTCCGGCCGCGGCGGGCAGGCGTGCAGCCTTTCTGCACCCCGCGCCCGATGCGCCGGCACTGCGGGCTCTATCGGCGCGTTGGATGGCGACCTGTAACAGGGCGCGAACATGTGCCGCCCTTGGGAGGGCTCGTCGTCGTCGGGCCGTCGCCGTGATCCGACTACGCAACGACGACGATCGCTTCGGTGAATTGGGGCAGCTTGCGGCCGTGGTAGCGGAGGTCGACGGGGATGACGTAGCGGCCTCGCTTGGCGGTGGGGGGGATGCGGAGGCCGACGCGCAGGCGCCCGTCGTGTTTTGCGGGGATCTTCGTTTCGGCCCACGGCGTGGTGGGCGCCGGCTGGGCGAGCGCGGCGCGGGGGCGCTTGGCGTAGGCGTGGTCCCACACTCGTGGCAGGACGGCGCGGCAGGCTGCGTCGCGGGCGATGGGGGAGTGGTTGGTGAGGACGACGTCGAAGGCGGCGGCCTCACCGGGGGCGGCCTTCTGCTCGTAGGGGGCGCAGCGGGCCCAGGGCTCGTCCATGCCGTAGTTGGCGTGGTCCCAGCCGACCAGTTGGGTGTAGAGCCTCTCGCGTTCGGCGAGGTTGCGGCGCATGAAGCGGCACTGCTCGGGCGTGAAGGCGAAGGCGACGTGGACGTGCGGGTTGAACACGTGCGTCGGCTTCAGCTTTGCCAACAGGGCCACGCAGCGGTCGAACCCCACGCCGCGCCCGAGCCAGTTGCGGTTGCTGCTACAGTAGTCGTCGATGCCGGCCGGGGTGAACGAGTCGCCCGCGAAGAACATCCGCAGCTCGCCGCGCTCGACGAGCAGCCCGGCGTGGTAGAGTGTCTGCCCGGGGAAGTGGAAGGCGGTCATCTTGAACTCCCGCCACTGCCAGCTCTGCCCCTCCTTCATGACACGATCGACGCGTGCGACGTGCGGGGAGATGCACGGCAGCCGCCACGCCGGCGGGTCGGTGATCACGCTCGCGACGGACTCGTCCGTGAAGCACGGGCAGTCGAACGCCTTCTGGAAGCCGGGGATGCCGTCGACGTGGTCGTCGTGGTAGTGCGTCACCCACAGCCCGTCGACGGAGCGGATCTGCCCGGAGGCGAGGCGCTTCTGGAGCTGCTTGACGATATGCGCCCCGCCGCAGTCCATGACGAAGGCGGCCTTCTCTTTTGAGACGAGCATCCACGTCGTGCCGAAGTGCTTCAGGCAAGGCGGGGCGGGCTTGCCCTTGCCGACGGGCATGTGATCGGCCCGCCCGGCGTAGGCGGCGAACAGCTTCGGGAAGTACCACCGCAGCGCGGAGATGGCCACGTACTTGTCATAGCAGGCCGCCAGACGCTCGACGAGCGTGTCGATCGCTTTGGCCGGGTCGTTCATCACGTGGCCGTGGGAGGGCACGAGCGTGGCGGGCCTGGCCGCCTTGATGCGGCCGAGGCTGCCGGCGAGCTGCTCGCGGGCACCGAGGAAGCCGTGGTAGTCCGTCGTCACCGTGCCCTTCTGGAGCGAGTGGATCTCCCACAGCCGGCCGGTGTCGTAGATCGCGTCGCCGCAGAAGGCGACGCGCCGCCCGTCGACGTCGACGACGTAGCTGACCGACCCGTCGGTGTGGCCGGGCGTGTCGAGTACGCGGAGCCTGGCCGCCCCCCACTCGAGCGTCTGTCCGCCGGCAACGGTGGCGTCGACGCCGACCGGCTCGGCGAGCATCAGGTGGTGCGGGCGCAGCTCGTACAGATGCCAGCGGCGCTTCGGGTCGGCCCAGTAATCGGCGACCTTGTCGAAGTGGTCCCGCTCGGCGGCGGGCGCGATGATCCTGGCCCCGCCGGCGGCGAGCAGTCCGGCCCCGCAGGCCTGGTCGCGATGATGATGCGTGAAGAGCACCCGCTCGACCGTCTCGACCCCCAGCCGCTTCAGCGCGCCGGCGACCCGCCCGTCGCCGCAGTCGATCAGCATCGCCTTGGCCCCCTCGCGGACGATGCCCACGTTGATCGGGCCTCGATAGACGTAGAGGTGTTCGCTCAGCTTCGTCAACCTGTCGGGCATGCTGTCGGCTCCCTGCGCCGCCAAGCCCGCCGCCGCTGCCCCGAGGCGCCCGAGGAAGCCGCGGCGGGTCATCGTCCTGCCGATCATCGCATCGGTCCTCCCAGTTGCGGCCGTCGCGAGTCCGCCCGGCAGTATACCGCAACCGACGCAGAAGGAGCCCGCCGATTCGGCTCCCCGCAGACGGGGCACACTTTTTTGGCTCTTCCGCAGAATGTGTGGGTCGTGTGGGGACCGGGCGTCAGAGGAAGACGCGGCTGTGCCGCGGGGTTTTCTGAGGCATGTCTCCGGTCTCCGATGGTGCCGCACGCCGCGCGCCGGGACCTTGCGGGTCTCTTACCCCATCGGACACCTGAGAAATGCCTTCAAAACCCCGGGGACTCCGGGGGGGGCGTCCCCCCGGAGTCCGGGACGCAGATCGTCGGAACCCGTCGTTGCCGCCCCACGGGCAACGTCAACGCCGAACCGGCCGCCAGAAAGGCCTACGGCCACCGGACCTTCCATGCCGCCGAAGTGTCGCTTCATCATCAACCTGGACACCTCCCCGAACCGGAACTGCCCCCCCCATTCTGCTGAGGAAGCACTTTTTTTTCGGTTTTGGCGTACAATAGGCTCAACGGCCTTGTCATTAGGGTGGAAGGGACAACAGAGAAGATGGTAGCGGACCTGCAACTACTGCGTCGCTACGCCGCGTGGCGGGACGCGGAGGCGTTCACGCTTATCCTCCGCCGACACCAGGACTTGGTGTACGGAACGTGTCTGCGCATCCTGGGCAACCGGGCCGACGCGGAGGACGCGGCGCAGGAGTGCTTCTTCCGCCTGGCCCGCAACGCCGAATCGGTCCACTCCTCCCTGGCCGGCTGGCTGCACAGTTGCGCCACGAGCACGGCCCTGAACGCCACGCAGCAGGCCCGCGCCCGCAGCCGCCGGGAGAAGGCCTACGGCGAGGCGAAGATCGCCAAAGAGCGGGCCGCGGCGGACGAGGAGACCTGGAAGGACATCGAGCCGCTGGTCGACGAGGCCCTCGAGCAGTTGCCCGAGGAGCTTCGCGTCGTCCTGATCGAGCGGTTCCTCCGCCAGCGGACGCAAGCGGAGGTCGCCGAGGAGTTGGGCATCTCCCGGACGACGCTGATCCGCCGGGCCGAGGCGGGCATCCAGATGATCCGCAAGAAGCTGCGAGCCGCCGGCGTCCTGCTGTCGGCCGGACTGCTTCTCGGGCTGCTGGCCGACCATGCGGCCGTCGCGGCCCCGGCGACGCTGGCGTTCAGCGTCGGCAAGGTGGCCATCGCGGGCATCGGGCAGACGGCCGGCGGCACGTCGTCGTCGGCGTCGGCCGCCGCGTCATTCGCCCCCGCGAGCTTCACGCCGACAGCGGCCACTTCCGGCGCGGCGTTCGCCGGCGCGCTGTCGCTGAAGACGATCGCCGCCGTCGTGGCTTCTGCGGTGGTGGTTGTCGGCCTTGGCGCCGGCCTGTACTGGTACTTCTCGCCGGAAAGGCCGCCGGTTGTGGCCTCGGTCGTTGCGGCTGGCGGGCCGGGCGGCGGACCGGCCGGTACCGAGGGCGATCGCCGCCGCGACAAACGATATCCCACGGGGCAGCCCGGCCGCCGGCCGGGCGGAGCGACGCGCAGCGTCGGCGGCCGAGACAGGACCGGCGGGCCCGGCCCGGCGGGGGGGGCATCGGCCGGCGGAGCGAACGTCGCATCCGCGCCCGCCGGTGGAGCGGACCCGCCGACCTGGGTGCCGACCGCCCCCGCGCCGAGCCGCCGCGACGTGCAGTGGGTGCTGGTCCCGGCCGCCTCGGCGCCGGACGAGCCGGGCAAGGGACGCAAATGGACACTCGTACCGGTCACCTCGCTGACCGGCCACGGCGGCCGCAAAGCTCGAGCCGGCCGGGGACGAGACGGCAACGAAGGGAATCCGGACTGAAGGGAAAAAGCCGCCACCTCGGGCCCGCCGCGCCGCCGGACGAGAGACCGGCCCGCCCGCCCGGGCCCGTTGCGATAGACGACGAAACGAGGACGACCGACGTCAGCCTTAACTTCTTCAAACCTTACGCGTTGTCCCGAGCCGCGCCGCCGTGCGATGCGGCTGCGGGGAATTGGTTTTGACACCCGCCAGCGGGATCACTACAATCTGGCCGCTTTTCAGGGCTTCCCGGCACGGCAGCCGGCCGGCCGGTCCGCAGACCGGCCGATGGGGGCCCTCCAGCGTATGTACACGGCTATAGGAGCGTTATGATGGCGAGGCATTCCGATCGGCCCGAGGCACACGCGTCTCACCCCTGTTTCGAGAGCCTGGAGCAGCGGCTGCTGCTGACGACGGTTCAGGGCGGCGAGTTTTTCATCTACCACAACAGCCAGGGCGAGGCCGTCCGCCTCGACGTCGCGGGCCTGAGCACCGACACGGTCGAGATCTTCGCCCACGAGGCGGGGTCGGCGACCCTGCTGAACATGCCGGGCCTGCTGAACGGCACGACGCCGGTGGGCTGGGATGACGAGCCGAGCGAATCACTGTCGGCGCTGCATCTGCTCCGTCCGGCCGATCCGTACTCGACCGCCCCCTTCGACCAGCAGCAGTTCACGGAGATCGACAACAGGCACCTGAACCCGCCCCTGCCCGTGTGGGTCGAGTACGGCGACTACCTCCCGCTGGTCGCCGAGCCGGATCCGGCCCTGCCGTTCCACTGGGAGCGGGTCACCCACGGCAGCCGGGCCGAGATCTACGGCATCTATGCCGTGCGCACCTCCGACCAGATGCGCGTCACGGCGTCGACGCTGGCCCCGCCGTATTTCCAAGGCCCGTGGATGGATCGCATCAACACGTGGGGGTCCTCCACGCTGCCGCTGATCGACCACAACCAGCCGACGAATCCTCCGGGCCCCGTCTCGCCCCCGGCCGGCTCCGGCGGCGTGCTGGTGGGCGCGATGCACGCCCCGCGGTACGACCAGGGCCGCCTCGTCGAGTACGACCGGTGGCTGGGCGTGGCGAACAACATCTCGATCTACTCCACCCCGACGGGCTTCTTCCCCGGCGGCGACGTGCCGGCCGGCGTGACGGTCTCCGACGACATCACCGAGATCTCCTCGGTCACCCCGCTGGGCACGAACGTGCAGTCGCTGGCCGCCGACGCGCAGGGGTACATCTCCGCGGTCGACAGCAGCGCCTTCGAGGGTTGGTTGGTCAACGATCAGGCCAACGGGGACATTGGCGACGACGTTCTGGCCATTGCCGGCTCGCCGGGCGGCGGCCTGTACGTCGTGGACAACACCCCGTTCCCGATCTTCACCACCAACAACCGGGAGTTCACCCCCGAGAGCTACGCCATCGCGGTCGACGACACGGGACCCTCCTCGATCTTCTACGCCATCGACGAGATCAATCAGCAATTGATCAGCTCGACGGAGGCGGGGGTGATCACCAAGCTCGGCGGGCTGGCGGACTCGGCGGCGTTGACGGCCTACACCTACACGAACATCCAGGGGCTCGACTTCCACCCGGTCGACGACGAGCTGTGGGGCATCGCGACGCTGGTGGACAGGGACCCGTCCACCGACCCGGCCCCGGCGTCGACGGGCCCGTTCCTCGTGGCGATCAACACCAACGTCGACCCCGCGCAGAACACGAACGCCGTCACGCAGATCGCCGCCCTGAACACGCCGGTGGCGGGCAACCCCCTGCCGTGGGACCCGGGCGCGCCGCCGGAGCTGCGGTCGATCACCTGGAACCGTACGGGCACGACGCTCTACGGCGTGACGGTGACCAACCAGCTCGTGGTGATCAACACGACCACGGGCGAATACGCCCCGGTGGGCTGGGCGGGCGACAACAACCTGACGGCCGATCTCGGCGTGCCGGCGGGCGAGTCGGTGGTGGGCCTGGACTTCATCGGGAGCACGCTGTACGGCCTGACGGCCGACGGCGACATCTTCCAGGTGCCGAACGTCAACGACGCGGGGACGGTGACGATGCTGGGCAACACGGGGGTGTTCAACCTGACGGGGGCGGCCTATGACGGGAACAACCCGGGGCGCCTCTACACGATCGTCAAGGAGGGGGGCATACACCGGTTGACGGCCCTGCCGATGTACGCGTCGCTGGCCGGGGTGAACCGGGGTTCCGGCGTGGCGACGGGCATTGACGTGCTGGTTCACGCGGTGCAGCCGACCTTCGCCTTCACGAACGTGACGGCGCTGGAGTACGGCGGGGCGCCCGAGGAGCTGTATGGTCTGGCCACCATCGTCGACCTCGACCCGAACGCCGCGCCCGCCCCCCCCGGCGGGCGGGTGCTCGTGACGATCGACTCGGGGACGGGCCTGACCACGCAGGGGCCGGTCCTCGGCGGCGCCGGCGACCTGTCCACGATGGCGTGGGATTCGGTGGCGAGCGTGTTCCACGGCCTCAATCCGGGCGACAACCGCATTTACAGCATCAACCACACGACGGGGGCGGCCGTGGCGGTCAGCCCCGCCGGGCCCGCGTTCGTCGGGCTCGAATGGGTGGACCTGGGGCTCGGAGGCGCGCCGATGCTGATCGGCGTGACCGCCGACTCGATGTACCACATCGACACGACCACGTGGGCGACGACGCTGCTGGGCGACACGGGGCGGACGGACCTGAGCGGGCTGGCCTTCACGGCGGCCAGCCCCGGGTACCTGTGGTTGACCGACAACGTCGACGACGACAACGACGGCACGCCCGACAACTACCGCCTGGTCTCCTCGACCGTCACCAGCCGACTGATGACGGCCAACGGGCAGGGCGTCGTCAGCCCCAACCCGGTGGGCCTGCTGTTGTACGCGGCCCAGGACACCTACATCTACGACAACGTCCTGGCGCTGGACTTCGACGCCAACGGCGTGCTGTACGGCGTGGCGGAGGCGGTGGACCTGACCGATCCGACCGCGGCGGTGGGCAACGGCAACTCCTTCGTGGTGACGATCGATCCGAACTCGGGGGATATCACCTCGGCCGTCCAGCTCCAGAACGTCGCGACGCTCTCGACGATCACCTTCGACGACCTGAACGTCATGTTGGGCATCGATCCGGCGACGAACACCCTCGTGACGCTCGACCCGGCGACGGGGATCGAGACGGTCGGCCCGGCGACCCAGCCGGGCATCGTCGGGATCGACTGGCTCGCCGGGACGCTCTACGCCGTGACGCCCACCACGCTGTACTCCCTCGATCCGGTCAGCGGCGTCGCGACGGCCGTGCCGATGGGCATGTTCACCCCGGGCAACGTGGCGGGCCTGGCAGGCGGGGTGGACTGGACGACGGCCGCGCGGGACCCGATCCTGTGGGTCTCGAACCTGATCGGCGACGACTACCTCCTGCTGAAGACCTACACCGACCCGTCCGATGCGCTGCGGATCATGGACCGGGTGATTATCGGCGGGACGCTGGCCGGCGAGATCAACAACCCCGGCCAGATCAACGTCATCGAGACGGGCTACCTCTGGGGCGGGGTCAACATCGGCAAGAACATCGAGGCCGTGCTGACCCGGGAGGGCAGCGGAGGCATCCCGGTCGGCCCCGTCCTGACCTTCCAGGGCCTGTTCAGCGGCGAGTCGATCATTCAGGCCGGCGGGACGATCAACTTCGTCGACTCGCGAGGCGGCGAGGTGTTCCGCTCCAGCGTCGAGGCGCGGTACGACGACCTGGTCGATCCCCACGGGCAGATGACCTTCGAGCTGGAGGCGTACAGCGGCTCGTGGCTGGGCGGCGACCTGGTCGACTACCGCAACGACGCGATGCCCAACGCCCAGTTCATCAACCGCCCGCGCGACCAGCAGACGATGATGGTCAGCGGCTGGATCCCCACGCTCATTCCGGCCCCCCACGAGGACATGTCCGCCCCGTTCCCCGACGGAGACCAGGGCTGGGTCGACTGGTACGCCATGCCCATGCTGGCCGGGCAGACGGTCACGATCTACGGCTACTCCAGGGAGTGGGAGATCGATCCGGCCACCGGGATGTTCGTCGGCCCGTTCGTCGACCCCGACGAGCAGTTGGCCGGCAAGGAATGGGAGATGCTCTACGGTTCGCTCAGGCTCCGCCTCTACAACGCCGACGGCTTCTGGGTCGACGGGCTCGGGTGGGAGACGAACGAGGACTGGGGCATCATGTCCTGGCCCGCCGGGGCCGGCACGCAGAAGCCGATCACCTTCACCGCGCCCGAGGCGGGCGTGTACTACCTGATGGCCGAGCAGCTCGCCGAGGGTTCCTACGGGTTCTACCGGATCGACATCACCGACAACACGGTCGGCGGGCTTGGCGGGGTGAACGTGGAAGGCGACTATTCCAGCGGCCCGCACACCGGGACCCTGCCGGCCAGCTTCATGGACACCGTCTCCGTCCACAACGACGGCAACCTCGGCGGCGTGGTGGCCTCCGGCGGGCTCGGGATCACCGCCCATACCGTCGGGCGGGGCGACATCGTGGGCATCCGAGGCGGCAGCGTCGGCAGCTCGATCCTGTCGGAAGGCCGAATCGGCGGGGTCTCTTCCTCGACGGGGGGGCTGGGCGGCTACATCTCCGCCGGCGAGGTCCCGATGGGCATGCTCGAGCCGCTTCTGGAGGATGCCTTCATCCAGAACGTCTCGGCGGCGGCCGACCTCGGCGGCGGGAGCATCCTCGCCACCGGCAGCATCGGCGTCATCAGGGCCGGCGGGAACATCGGCGGGTGGCTGATCCACGCCAACTACGACTGGCAGACGGACCAGGCGGGCCCGCCCGGACGGGTGGACCTGATCGATATCGCCGGCGACTGGGGCCCGCCGCCGATGGGCGTGCCGCAGTTGAAGCGGGGCCCGAAGGGCGACATCGGGTTCGTCAACGTCGGCGGGGATATCTACGTCAACTACGGCTCGTGGTTCGGGCTGCTGGTCGAGACCCGCCTGGTCAACGGGGAGACCGCGAGGCTCAACGACGACGGCGGCGGGCTGCTGACCGTCACGCCCGTGCCGACGACGGTGACCGACGCGCAGGGCAACAGCACGACCTACACCCCGACGATCTCGTACGGCTACATCGGCGTCGACGACGACTACAACCCCGGCCTCGGCGACGGCGGCGTGATCGCCAACCTGCGGATCGACGGGCCGGCCACCATGACCACGTTCGGGGCGACGCAGATTTCGCACCTCGATCTGAGCTACACGCCGGGCACGGGCGCGCCGCCGGCGATCAGCATCGGCGGCAACGCCGAGGTCGACATCTACAACGTCACCAGCGACCAGCCGATCGGGTCGATCAACAACGAGACGGCCGGCGACCTGATCTCGGGCAACCTCGTCGGCGGGGCCGAAGGGATCTGGCTGGCCCACGGCGACCTGGGGCCCCGGGTCTCCCGGGCCGGGTCGATGCTGCACGGAGCCCTGGTGGCGCCGATCTCCGCCGACGTGATCATCGAGCCGCAATACGGGTGGTCCAACGGCCGGGTCAACGGCCTGAACGTCGTCGGCGACCTGCCGCTCCTGAGCGTCGGCGGCTACCTGTGCGACCTGCGGGTCGAAGGCACGCTGGGGGGCGTGACGGTCAACGCCGACAACCAGCGCCAGCCGGACGAGTGGCACGGCGTGAAGGGGCTGGTCTGGTCGGACACGCGGATCGACTACATCGACACGGGCCACGGCCTGGCCGACGACGGGCCGACCGACCTGGCGCGGGCCGGCATCATGTCCAGCCTGTCGATCGGGACGGTCTACATCGGGCAGACGCGGCGCGAGATCAACGGGATCATCTACGGCGAGCTGAACGGCTCGATCCTGGCCACCAGCGACGACACGGTGGCGGTCGTCCCGGGCACGGTCACCGTGCCGGCCCTGCCCGGCACGGCGGGGACGGGCAACCCGTGGCTGCCGGGCGATCCCGCGGCGCCCTGGGGCGCCGGGACCCCCTCCGACGCGTGGAGTCCGGGCGCGACAGCGCAGCCGACCCAGCCCCAGCCGGGCCAGCCGGCCGCGCAGGCGCCCGTCCTGGTCCCCCGGGCGGCCATCGGGCAGATCATCGGGACCAACGGGGCGCAGATGACCTCCATCGTCGCCACCGCCGGGCTCGACACGTTCCAGCCGTACCACGGCATCGTCAGCGGGCAGGCCGGCATCGGCACGATCAACTTCAGCGGGGCCGGGGCCAAGATCCACGGCAGCGAGATCGTCGGCGACTACATCGGCGAGGTGGTGGCCGAGGCGGGCACGCTGGGGATCGAGACGTCGTACATCACGGCCTCGAACGGCCCGGTCTCCGCGCCGGCGATCGAGCGCGTCGCCGCCGGCGGGCCCGGGATGGTCTTCGTGGAGATCAGCACGAACGGCGGGGACATCGGGATCGTCGAGGGCCTCGACCCGCAGTCGGACATCACCTACTACATCCTGGACATCATCGACCCGCCGACCGGGCTGCCGGCGCCCAATCCGGTGACCGGCCTGCCGCTGCGGACGAAGTTCATCAGCAAGTTCGTCAGCACCGACGGCATCGACCTGATCCGGTCGCGGGACATGGACTCGGTCTACATCAGTGCACCGGGCGCCCTGGACAGCGCGACGATCGCCCGCGACCTGGTCAACAGCTACGATCCCAGTCCCTTTGCGACGCTGATCCTCGACCCGGACGGGGTCCCGCTCAGCGGCGACGAGACGCCGATCGTCACCGAAGGGGGCCCCGGCGTGCTGCTCGGGGCGATCGACCGGCTCAGCGTCGGCAACGACTTCACGAACAACTCCTTCGCCGTCGCCGGCGAGTTCAACCTGACCGTCGGCGGGGACTTCAGCAACAGCATCCTCCGCCTGCCGGGCTCGGCGGCCAATCTCGGCATGCTGGACGTGGCGGGCAACATCGACCCGGCCTACCGGAACACCGCCGCGTGGTCGTACGGCGTGGTGCTGGCCGGCGACGGCGCCGGCGGGTTCGGCTTGCCCACGACGGTTGACATGGGCGACAGCCCACAGGACGTGGCGACCGTCGACGTCGACGGCGACCTCGTGCTCGACCTCGTCGTCGCCAACCGCGAGACGGGCACCGTGTCGGTCCTGCTGGGCAACGGGGACGGTTCGTTCGACATGCACGGGACCTACGCGGTCGGCACGACCCCGGTGGCCCTGGACGTCGGCGACCTCGACGGCGACGGATTCGTCGACGTGGCCACCGCCAACCAGGGCTCCGACGACGTCTCCGTCCTGCTGGGCCATGGCGACGGCACGTTCGCCGACCAGATGCTCCTGCCCGTCGGGCAGGCCCCCGCGGACGTGGCGCTGGCGCAGATGAACGACGACGACCTCAGCGGCGACGTCACCGCCAATGACTGGCTCGACATCCTCGTCGCCGAAACCGGCGACAACACCGTCGGCGTGTTGCTCAATGACGGCGCCGGCGGGTTCAACCGGACGGCCTACGTGGTCGGGATCGCCCCTTCGGCCGTCGCGGCCGGGGACCTCGACGGGCTCAACGAGCCCGATCTCGCCGTCACCAACAGCGCCGACGGGACGGTCTCGCTGCTGCTGGGCGACGGGGCCGGCGGCTACAATGCCCCCGCCCCGCTGATCCTCGGGGCCATCCCGGTCGACCTCGCCATCGCCGACCTCGACGGGGCCAACGGACTCGACCTCGTCGTCGTCAACCAGCTCGGCGACAGCGTCACGGTCCTGCTGGAAGACGGCGCCGGCGGGTACAACCCGACGTACGTCGCCGTCGGCGACGCCCCGACAGCCGTCGCCATCGCCGACCTCGACGGGCTCAACGGGCTCGATCTCGTCGTGACCAACGGCAACGACAACACGGTTTCGGTCCTGCTGGAGGACGGGACGGGCACGGGCACGTACACGGCGACGACTGCCATGGCCGGCATTACGCCGGTGGGGCTGGCCGTCGGCGACGTCGACGGCGACGCGGCGGCGGACATCGTCATCGCCGATGCCGGCCCGGGCGTGACCTACACCAACGAGATCGAGATCCAGTCGGTCGGGCGGATCGGAACGGTCCGCAGCGGCGGGACGGTCCGCGTGGGCATCCGCACGACCGGCGGGCCGGGCGTGCCCAGCAGCGACATGGAGATGCTCAACGTCGCAATGGGCTTCTTCGGCACGCTCGACGTGGCCGGGTCGCTCGGGACGCTCGAGTCGCACGCCGACCTCGGCGACAACCCCGCCGCGCCCTTCCCCGAAGTGCAGGTGATCAACATCCAGGAGGACCTGGACAACCTGCGCGTGGTCGGCACGGCGGGCAATCCGTCGAACATGTACGCCGACATCAACCTCGGCGGGACCTTCGGGCACATCGACATCGACGGCGGGTTCTACGGCGTCCTCAGCGCCCTCGGCGACATCGAGTTCTTCTCCGTCGGCGGGGACTTCGGGGGCGACCCCGGGGTGGCGATCGGCAACCCGCTCGGCGTGAACCTCGGCACGCTCGAGGCCTTCGGCGACATCGGGTTCATGAGCCTTGCCAACGCCGACCAACTGGCCGCCGACATCATCAGCGGCGGGGCCATTCAGAACCTGACCTTCATCGGCAACGACGTCCAGGGCGACATCACCAGCCGCCACGGCGAGATCATGGGCATCACGGTGATCAACGGCGACCTGATCGGGGCGGTCACCGGCACGGCGGTCCGGAACGTGACGGTCGTCAACGGCAGCGTCCGGGGCGACATCACGGCCACCGACGGCGACGTGGTGAACGTCGCCGTCACCAGCCCGGGCGGCGTGAACGACGGGCTGATGGCCAACGTCGTGGCCAACAACGGCCGGGCGCGGGCCGTGCGGGTCTACAACGGCCAGCTCGGCGACCCGCAGCAGGATCACGTCGTCAGCGGCACGGCCGGGATCGGCACGCTCCAGGTGATCAACGGCAACCTGAACGCCGACGTCGATTCCGGCGGGAGGGTCGACCTGCTCAGCGTCATCAACGGCGACATCCAGGGCGTCCGCAACCCGGTCCGCATCAGCGCCGACGGCGGCTACCGCAACGTCACCGTGGTCGGCAACGTCAACAACGCCGTGCTGCGGTCCGGCGCCAAGATCGACCTGCTCAGCGTGGTCGGCAACGTCACGGGCACGACGGTATCGACCGGTTGGGACGTGGGCACGGCGTCGATCACGGGCAGCTTCACCAACTCGAGCCTGCTGGTCGGCAACGACGTGGGCAACGGCGTGGGGTCCGTCCTGGCCGGCGACGGCGGCGGCGGGTTCGGCGCGGCCACGCCGGTCGACATGGGCCAGACGCCCCGGGACGTGGCCCTGGGCGACTTCAATCACGACAACATCCTCGACCTCGTCGTGGCCAACCGCGACGTGGGCACCGTCTCGGTCCTGTTGGGCAACGGAGACGGCTCGTTCGGCGTCCACAGGATGTTCCCGGTCGGCACGACCCCGGTGGCCGTGGCGGTCGGAGACCTCGACGGCGACGGACACTCCGACCTCGCCGTGGCCAACCAGGGCTCCAACGACGTCTCCGTCCTGCTGGGCGTCGGCGACGGCACGTTCGCCGCCCAGGCCCCCCAAGCCGTCGGGCAGGCGCCCTGCGACGTGATCCTCGCCCAGATGAACGACGACGACCTCAGCGGCGGGGTCAACAACAGCGACTGGCTCGACATCCTCACCGCCGACCGGACCGACAACACGGTCACCGTCCTGCTGAACGACGGCGCCGGCGGGTACAACGCGACGCCGTACAACGTCGGCACGGCCCCCTCTGCGATCGCCGCCGCCCAGCTCGACGGGGCCAACGACCCGGACATCGTCGCGGCCAACAGCGGCGACGCGACGGTCTCGCTGCTGCTGTCCGACGGGGCCGGCGGATACCTCGCGGCCCCGCCCGTGGGGGTCGGCAACAACCCCTCCGCCCTCGCCATCGCCAACCTCGACGGGCTCAACCAGCTCGACCTCGTCGTGGCCAACCAGGACGACGACACGATCACCGTTCTCCTGGAGGACGGCGCGGGGGGCTACAACGCCACGCCCCTGCCCGTCGGCGTCGGCCCGACCGCCCTGGCCGTCGGAGACCTCGACGGGCTCAACCAGCTCGACATCGCGGTGGTCAACGGCGGCGACGGCACGATCTCGGTCCTGCTGGAAGACGGCGCGGGGGGGTACACCACGACCCCCTTCGCCGCCGGGACGGCGCCGACCGGGCTGGCCATCGGCGATCTGGACGGCGACACGGCCGCGGAGATCATCACCGCCAACCCCGGCGGCGGGGCCAACCCCTTCAACAACGGCCTGCCGCATTCCGGAAACGTCAACTTCCTCTCCGTCGGCACGTGGGACACCTCGACGGCCGCCCTGGGTGTCACGGCCGGGACCGACGGGCTGTGGGTGACTCCCGATGACGTCGAGGCGCCGGGCACGAGCACGATCAAGGGCCTGTCGATCCGCAACTTCGTGAACCCGGGCGGCAGCTTCTTCGTCACCGACACGGAGATGGGCACGTGGGTGCGGGCGCCGCTGGACGCCGAGCCCGGCCTCGTTCCCGGCGTCAACATCCGGCCGGTGGGCGCGTCGATCACCAACGTGCTCGACGGTGCCGGGCCGGCGGACTTCGGCCCGGAGATCGGCTGGCAGCCCTACAGCGCGCCCGTCAACGACGGCACGCTGACGATCAGCCTCCACGGCGCCGGGCGGGCGAACTACGACCCGGCCACCGACATCCTGACCCTCGAGCGGACCGAGACATCCAGCTCCCTGCTGATCAACTACACCGGAACGGTCCCGCACACGATCACCCGCATCGTCGGCTCCGACGACAGCCCGCTGGTCTCGCTGACCACGGTGGGCAACGTGGCCATCGCCGACATCGGCAACCCGGACGGCAGCGATCCGATCGACGGGCCCGTCACCAGCCTCTATCTGACCCACGTGGCCGACAACGCCACCTGGACGCTGCCGGGCGGCGTGACCTCCGCCGTCCTGCCGGCGACGAACAACCTGAACGCCAAGGTCGGCAACGTGATCTCCTGGACCGCCCTGGGCCCGCAGACCGGCGGGAGCCTCACGGCCGACGCCCTGGTCAGCTACACGGCCTTGGGCGACACGACGGCGGACGTGACGGCCGGCCTCGGGGCCGCCACCAGCATCTACGTCGCCGGAGACTACGGCGGGAACCTGCGAACGTTCCTGAACGCCTCGTCGGCCTTCATCGCCGGCGACTTCACCGGCGGCGCCGTCTTCGAGCGGGGCGACGTGTACAGCTTCGGCGTGCTGAACGACTTCACGGGCGCCGCCGAAGTCGAGCGCGGCAAGCTGTACGCCGCCGGCGTCTATGCCGGCAGCTTCGGGCTGGCGCCCGACGACGGGACGAGCCTGCGGGCCTCCGCCGGGATCAACGTGTTCACCACCGCCCGCGACTTCTACGGGCTGCTGAGCACCAACGGCGACCTGATGACGGTCGTCGTGCCCCGCGTGATGGGCGGCAAGCTCCGCGCCCGCGGCGACATCACCTACGCGATGTTCGGCAGCATGGACACCGCCATCGCCACCGCCGGAGGCGACTTCGACATCGCCTACATCCTCGGCGACATGTTCGGCAGCTCGATCTACTCCGGGTTCGACCCGGGCGACGCCGGGTTCGACCCCGCCCGAGGCGGGGAATCCGCCAACGTCCAGATCGACTTCTTCACCCCCGCCGGGTGGAGAACCGACGGCAACGCCGACCGGGCGCTCGGCGGCGACATCAGGATGGTCTACATCCTCGGCGAGGTCGGCCGGCAGGAGGTCCCCGGCGTCGGGTTCAACTACGCCGGCTCGACGATCTCCGCCGCTGTCGGCCCGGGGGCCGACGGGTACATCGGCACGGGCGACGACGTGGTCGGCGGGACGGGGACGCTCGGCCGGGTCACCGTGACCGAGGGGATCTACGACGACGGCGTGGCGGGCGCGTCCTACGGCTTCTACGGCGCCAGCAACACGCCGACGGTCACCGCGTGGCACGGCGACCCGTTCGGGGCCAACGGCAACGTCTCGGTCGGGACCATCCCCGCGACGGTCGGGCAGCTTCAGGTCACCGACGTCCGCGTCCTGCCCCGGTCCGTCGAGGTCATGTTCAGCAGCCCCGTCAACGCCGGGACGGTCAACAACGCACGGAACGACGCGAACCGCCCGACCACCTTCAACCTCATCGCGTCGACCGACGACATCTTCGGCAACGGCGACGACGTCAGCGTCGCCGACTCGGTCGCCAACACGCTGGCCTACGACGGCACGATCCAGGTGGTCAGCATGACGCTCGACGGCTCGGCCGACTGGAGCAGCCTGAACGTGGGCACGCACTGGCAGTTGGTCATCAGCAGCCCCGAGGTCACCGACATCCGGGGCAAGGCGCTCGACGGCGAGTACGACGCGGTGCGGGGCCTGCCCAGCGGCGACCGGAGGCCTGGCGGCGACTTCATCTACGAGTACGAGTACGGGCAGAAGGTGCTCAGCACCGTGCCCGGCTACGTGAACAACCACGGCGACGCGCCGACCGCCGCCGGCATGATCATCGGCTACTACGACGGCATGCCGCAGTTCAGCGACCTCATCCCCGGAACCGCCACCGTCCAGACCGCCGACGTCAACGACATCATCGCCAGTGCCGGCGTCGACAACGACAGCGACGGCGAGCCGGACCTCGGCACGGGGCACGTGCCCGACTACGCCCTCTACGAGGGCGTCGACGACAGCGGGATGGCCATGGCCTACCGAGACCTGTCCGACCCCGCGGTGGCCGCCGGCTCGCCCATCCAGCCCCACGCGAACGACTCGCTGGCGGACTTCATGCAGACGTCGTTCAGCTATGTCGACGGCGGGCTCGGCACCCACGTCTACGGGCAGTCCGCGAACCCCTACATCGCCCAGGGCGTCGAGGCGTTCGTGACCTTCCAGTCCGCCGGGGCGTACGTGGCCACCACGCAGATCAACGGCTTCGGCGGGATGACGTGGGACGACTACACCGCCGAGATCAACGCCGATCGGCCGGTCATGCTGCAGGTCGAGACCACCGGCGACATCTTCAACCCCAATTACCAGTGGGTCGTCGGCGTCGGCTACGACGCGGGAACACAGCAGTACGCCGCCTTCGACACCAACGTCCGGGCCGTCCAGTGGTTCACCTGGGCCGACGCCGGCCTCAACAACCCCTACGGCATCACCGACTCCATCACCGTCCAGATGGCCTGACGATCGCGGCGGCGAGACATCGCAGGATCGACGGCCCCGCCCATCAACGGGCGGGGCCGTCTTCGTGCGCCCACAGCGCCGGGGGACCATCGGTCTTCCCCGGTCCGGCGCGAGGGCGGCGCGGACTTCGGTTGCCGTTCGGCCGGGTGGCTCACGACGAGCGGCGGAGCGGTGAAGCCCCAACGCGGCGATAGGGTCCCCGCGCTGAAGTCCCGGGCCGCCCCGTCAGCCGCGCCCAGACCGTCAGCCAGGGCAGCGCGTAGCTCTTGAAGTGGTCCCACGTGCCCGGCTCGGCCGACGGGTCGCCCTCGTCCTGCTCCCACAGACCCAGAAGGCTCAGGCCCCGTTCGATCAGTCCGTTGACGACCGTCTCCAGCGTGTGGCGGAACTCTCGTGGGCCGAGCACGCGGATCTTCTGCCGCTCCCCGCACGGCGGGTCGCCGGGATCGACGAACGTCGAGCCGGTCGGCGCGTCGAGTTCCCAGAAGGGGTCGGCGTAGTGCACCTCGCGCCCCTCCTCGTACGGGCCGCGGAGAAGATACCCCCCCTCGTGCCAGATCGTCTCGCACGCGCCGTGGGCCAGCGGGTTCCAGCACGACATGCGGTACTGCCCGCCCGCTCGAAGTACGCGGACGACCTCGTCGAAGACCCGGTCGGCCTGCGGGACGAAGTTCAGCGAGTGGGCGTGATGGATGAGGTCGAAGCTGTCGGGTCCGAAGCACGACAGGTCGCGCATGTCGCCCTGGACGGTTCGCACCTCGAGCCCGTAGTGCTCGGCCGCCTCGCGGTCGCGCTCGAGCTGCACGTCGCAGAGGTCCAGCACGGTCACGTTCGCCCCCAGCAGCGCGAAGGCTGCCGATTGCTGCCCGCCCCCGCCGGCCAGGCAGAGCACGTCCCGCCCCGCCGGATCGTCCATCTTGCCCTCCGGGTCGACCGTTCGGCGAGCCAACCGCTCGTCAAAATGCAGCTTCGGGCGCGAGTACATCACGCCCTTGCGGGCAAGCTCCTCCCAGCGATCCTTGTTGAATCTCGCAACGTCATCCATGCCGGCTTGTGCCTTCTCGTCCGTCGTATCTGAGGATGTGGCTGCGCGGCGCGTGGTACTGCTGTGCGACGGCCGCGATGATCTCATCTCGCCGCTGGGCGCGGCCGCGGCGGAGCGCCCGGGCACGTGTAGCACACCGGCGAGACCGGCTGCATCCCGCGGAACAGCTCCACGTAGCCGTCGGGATCGCTCAGAGGCGCCGTCAGCGACTGGCGCCTCAGCCGCTCGGACAGGATCGTCTGCTCGTCCATGCCTTCTCGATCACCTACCGATCCCGCCGTCTAGTACGGCGCCTTCCGCGCACCTTTCTTCTCAGTGCCCGCCTTGACCCGCTTGTGCTTCAGCAGCCACTCGTACAGCTTGGGGTCGGCATACGTCTTCGTCCACGAATCGTGGCCGGCGTCGGGGTAGATGGTCAGCTCGACCTTCTTGGCCCCCGCGGCCTTCATCGCGTCGACCATCCGCTTCGACAGCTCCGGCCGCACCACGCGGTCGCGCCCGCCGTGAAAGGCCCACGTGGGCAGGTCCCTCAGCCGCTTCGCCTGCGAGGGCTCCCCGCCGCCGCAGATGGGCACGATCGCCGCGAAACGCTCCGGGCTGCGAGCCGCCAGACGCCACGTCCCGAAACCGCCCATGCTCAGGCCCGTCAGATACACCCGATCCGCGTCGGCCGGGCACTTCCTCAGCACCTCGTCCAACAACGCCGTCAGAACGTCCGAGTCCCACCATTGACCGCGCGGGCACTGCGGAGAGACCACGATAAACGGAAAGTCCCGCTTCTTCTCCACCAGCTTCGGCGGGCCGTGCTTCTTCACCAACGACAGGTCCTTCCCCCGCTCGCCCGCCCCGTGGAGGAAGAGGATCATCGGCCAGCGCTTCTTGGCGGCCTTCGCGGCCTTCGCGTCGGCCGGGCGGCCCGGCGGCAGGAACAGCAGGTAGTCCATGCGGACGGTCTTCGTGACCTTCTTCTTCGTCTTCGCGTCGACGACGGTGAGCTTCTTCTCGAGCTTCTGTTCGCTCTGTGCGGGCTTGGCGGCGGGCCTCTTCGGCCCCGCGGCCGGCTCGGCGCCGCGAGCGGTCGGAGCGATCGCCAGTGCTGCGGCAAGGGCCAGTGCGCCGGCTGCCAGGGCATACGTTCTCATCGCGGTCTCCCTCTGAAATCGGCCTGTCGGACTGCGCCCCGCCTTGGCGGGCCTGCGGACCACGATCATACCTCGGCGAGGCGGCGGCGACAACGCCGACCGGGCGGGCAGTTTTTGCGGTTCAACGTGGAGGGACTATAATGGTTGACAGCGGATCGAGCGGTCCGCGTGCAACAGCCTTGTCCTTGCTGAAAGAGAGACGATGACGAGAGCAACAACGAGAGCCGGCCTGATCGCCGCGGGCTTGTGCCTGTCGGCGTTGGCGGCCGGCCCCGTGAGCGCCTGCGACACGCCCGTGTTCCGCTATGCGCTGGAACGGTGGCCGCCGGACCTTTACGAGACGATCGTCTTCCACCGCCAGGCCCTCCTGCCCGCGGAGAAGAAGCTCACCGACGCCTTTGCCGAAAAGTCCGCCGACGAGGACGCCCCGGCCAACATGGTCGTCCGCGCCGTCGACGTCTCCGCGGAGATGGACGCCTTCTCCGCCGCCATATGGAAACAGTGCACCACCGACAAGCTGCCCCTCGTCGCCGTCTGCTACCCGCGATGGACGGGCAGGGCCTTCATCGCCTGGTCGAGCCCGCTGAGCGATTCCGCCGTCAAGATCGCCACCGACTCACCCGTCCGCCGACAGGTCGTCAAGCACCTGGTCGGGGGCGCCACGGCCGTCTGGGTCCTGCTGGAGTGCGGCGACAAGAAGAAAGACGAGCAGGCCGCCAAGACCGTTCAGGCCCACCTGAAGAAGCTCCAGGACGAGCTCGAGCTGCCCGTCAGGCAGCCGCCGATGGGCCCGTTCGCCGACGAGGAGCCTCCGGGCCCGCCGCTGAAGATCGAGTTCCCGATCGTCCGCCTCTCCCGCAAGGACGCCGCCGAGGCCGCCTTCATCAAGATGCTGGTTCGCACGGAGGACGACCTGGAGGACGAGTACTCCGGCGAGCCGATGACCTTTCCGATCTTCGGCCGCGGGCGGGCGCTGTTCGCCCTGGTGGGCAAGGGGATTCGGCAGGACAACATCGAGGACGCCTGCATCTTCCTGATCGGGCGGTGCAGTTGCCAGGTCAAGCAGCAGAACCCGGGCGTGGACATGCTGATGGCGGCGGATTGGGAGGCGGCCTTCGAGGAAGTCCAGTACGCCGCCCCGCAGTTGCCCAGCGTCATCGCCGCGCCGACTACCGAGCCCACGACGGCCCCGACGACCGCCCCGGCCGCCGCGCCGTCGGACCCGCAGGCCGCCTCGTCGGACGTCTCCGGCGCGTCCGCGCAAGCCGCCGAGCCGCTCAGCGTCGTCGGGCGGCTTCTCGCCGGCGGGAGGGGTTCGCTGATCCGCAACGGGCTGATCGCGCTGGGTGTGGTCGTCCTGGCCGTGGTCCTCCTGGTCCTTCGCGTCAACCGGCGCCCGGCACGGAGTTGAGATGACTGTCTGGCGACTGATCGGCAAGGAAATTCTGCACCGCAAGCTGAACTTCGCCCTGGCCGTCCTGTCGGTCCTGGTGGCCGTGGGGGTCCTGGTGGCCGGCTACACGCTGCTGGTCGCCCACGATCTGCGCACCGAGCAGATGCTCGCCGCCAAACAGGCCGAGGCCCACGAACGCCTCGCCGTCATGGAGGACGACTACCGGAAGTACATGAAGGAGCTCGGCTTCAATCTGCTGATCCTGCCGAAGCAGCAGGACCTCGCCGAGTTCTGGGAACAGGGGTTCGCCTCGGCGACGATGCCGGAAGAGAATGTCAGGACGCTGGCCGACTCCAACACGAACCTGATCCGCCACCTCCTGCCGATCGTCCAGCAGAAAGTCCGCTGGCCGGAGCAGAAGCGGCGGGTCATCCTGATCGGCACGCGGGGCGAGGTCCCGCTGGCCCACCGCCGGCCCAAGGAGCCCATGCTGCTGGCCGTGCCCATCGGCAAGGCCGTCGTCGGCTACCAGCTCGCCGTCGATCTCGAGTTGAAAGTCGGCGACACGATTCGCCTGCTCGGGCGCGACTTCGTCATCCATCAGTGCCACCCCCGCCGCGGCTCGGCCGACGACGCCACCATCTGGGTCGATCTGAAGGCCGGGCAGGAGCTGCTTCAGATGCCCGGGCGCATCAACGCCATCGAGGCGCTGAAGTGCAAGTGCGAGGACGTCACGCCGGAGCATCTGATGACCGAGGTCTCCGGGCATCTGAACAACACGGTGAAGGTCGTCCTGCGCGAGAACCGGGTCACCCTCCGCAAGAAGGCCCGCGACCGCGCGACGGTCGAGCACGAGCAGGCGATGGCCGCCGAGAAGGCCTCCCGCAGCCGGCTGCGGCAGACCCGCGAATCGTTCGCCGGCGTCCTCGTGCCCGTCGTCGTGCTCGGCGCGGCCGTCTGGATCGGGCTGCTGGCGCTCGGAAACGTCCGCGAACGGTCCGCAGAGATCGGCATCCTCCGCGCCATCGGCGTCCGGTCGGCCAGCATCTTCTCCGTCTTTCTGACCAAGGCCGTCCTCGTCGGGCTGATCGGGGCGGTGATCGGCTACGCCGCGGGGCTGGGCGTCGGCGTGCTGACCGCCCACGTGACCGACTCGCTGCGGCTCGACGCGGCGGGGGCGCTTCTGAGCCCGTCCCTGCTGGCCGCCGTGGTCGTCGCCGCGCCGCTGCTGTCCGTGCTGGCCAGTTGGGCCCCGGCGACGCTGGCCGGACGCCAGGACCCGGCGATGATCCTCTCGAAGGAGTGACCTCTCCCGTGCTTCAGGCCCGCGACATCACGAAACGCTACGAAGGCCCCAGCGGCGCGGTCGGGGCGCTGGAAGGCGTCTCGCTGGCCGTCGAGCCGGGCGAGTTCGTCGGCGTCCAGGGACCCAGCGGCTGCGGCAAGACGACGCTGCTGCTGGCCTGCGGCGGACTGCTCGCCCCCGACGAAGGCGAGGTGCTCGTCGGCGGGCAGGACCCGTACGCGATGGGCCCGAACGACCGGGCCGGCTTCCGCGCCGAAAAGCTCGGGTTCGTCTTCCAGCAGTTCCATCTCGTGCCCTACCTGTCCGTCCTCGACAACATCCTGTCGCCCTCTCTGGCGCGCGGCTCGTCCAACGGGAGGCGGCGCGCCGAGGAGCTGATCGCCCACTTCGGCCTCGCCGACCGGGCCCGCCACAAGCCGGCCGAACTGAGCACCGGCGAGCGGCAGCGGACCGCCCTCGCGCGGGCCCTGCTGAACGACCCGGGCCTGCTGTTGGCCGACGAGCCGACCGGCAACCTCGACGGCGACAGTGCGCGGAGCGTGCTGGAGTACCTCGCCGAGTTCGCCGCCGGCGGCGGGGCCGTCCTGCTCGTCACCCACGACGACCGCGCCGCCGCCTACGCGCAGCGGACCATCCACCTCGTCGACGGGCGGGTGCGAGAATAGCGGCGAGGGCGGGGACCGAAGAAACGACCGAGGACGAGGACGAGGACGACGACGAGGACGATCAACTGTAAGAGCTCCGCCCAGCGCATCGTCCTGCGGAAGACGCTGCTCCAGCTCGTCTAGCGGCGCTCGGCACGAGCGCCTCCGAAGCCCCAAAGGGGCGGAACGAATGATCCGTGGGCGCCAGCCCACGGATTCCCCTACTACCTACTACCTACTACCTACTACCTTCTTCAAACGACAAGGAGCCAGCACGATGAATCGACGGGAGTTCGTGACAGCGGCGGCGGCGACGGGAGCGGCGGCATCGATGGGGGCCTCGGCGGCGAAGGTCCTCGCCGGCGAGAAACCGAAGTCCAACGCGCCCAAGTTCCGCATGAAGTACGCCCCGCACTTCGGCATGTTCAGGAGGAGCGCCGGCAACGACCCGCTGGACCAGGTCCAGTTCATGGCCGACCAGGGCTTCACCGCCATGGAAGACAACGGCATGAGCCGCAAGAGCCCCGAGCTCCAGGAGAAGATCGGCAAGAAGCTCTCGCAGCTCGGCATGACGATGGGCGTGTTCGTCTCGAGCGGCGGCGCGCCGCTGGTCTCCTCGCCGAAGAAGGTGAAGGCCGACCTCGTCAAGAACATGAAGAAGTACCTCGACGTGGCCAAACGGACGGGCGCGAAGTGGAGCACCGTCGTGCCCGGCCGCTACGACAACAAGCTCGAGTGGGACTACCAGACGGCCAACTGCATCGAGAACCTGAAGGTCATGGCCGGCGTCTTCGAGCCGGCGGGGCTGGTGATGGTCCTCGAGCCGCTGAACTGGTGGGCGAACCACCCGGGGCTGTTTCTGTGGAAGATCCCGCAGGCCTACCAGATCTGCCGGGCCGTCGGCAGCCCGTCGTGCAAGATCCTCGACGACCTCTACCACCAGCAGGTCAGCGAGGGCAACCTGATCCCGAACATGGAGAAGTCCTGGTCGGAGATCGGCTACATCCAGATCGGCGACAATCCCGGGCGGAAGGAGCCGACCACCGGGGAGATCAACTACCGCAACATCTTCAAGTGGCTCCACGAGGTGAAGAAGTACGACGGCGTGTTGGGCATGGAGCACGGCAACAGCAAGCCCGGCGAGGAAGGCGAGAAGGCCGTCATCGCCGCCTACCGCGCCTGCGACGACTTCTAGGCGTTTCCGTTAGCCGGGATGCGCCGGATGCATGGGATGTCGTGCGGTCAGAAGACCGCGCCCATGCTCTGCCCGGACGCCGCGGGACATGCGCCGCGCCCCTTTTCTGCCAATGGCGGAGCCGCCGCTCTGCCTCACGGCGGGACGGACTTATGTTCGGTCTTCCTCGCGGGGATGGGGCGTCGGCCGCGGCTTGATCGGCTTCTTGTAGTCCCCGATCGGGTCAAGGCGGGCCGGCCCGGCGGGGGCGACCTTGAGCGGCGCAACCGGCAGGTCGATCGCCTTGCCCAGGAACGTCGTCCGCTCGAGCCGCTGTCGGTTCAGCGTCGTGCCGATCGCCCGGAAGAACGGGAAGAGGTCCTCCCCGACGGCGATGCTCATCTCCTCGACCATCTCGTCCCAACTCACGCGGTGGCCCGGGTCGTCTCGCCAGCGCATGTGCTGGACCCACCGCCAGCGGGGATACCACGTCGTGCCGTAGCGGTCGTCGAGCGTCTGGAAGATCCACCACAGCTTCGTCCAGTGCCGGCCCTTGCCCCACTTTTTGTTGTTTGCCCCTTCACCGGCGGCGAGGTCGAGCGACCGCCCGTCCTTGTCGAACCGGAAGAGGCTGTTGCAGTTCTTCACCGGCTTGCCCGACTTGGTGCGCTGGGCGACGATCTTCCCCTGGAACCATCCGGCGTGGGCCTCGCCCTGGTTGTGGTGGGGCGATTGCCCGGCGATCCGCCCCTTGCCATTGGGCGGCCCGCCCATCGTGTGGGCCAGCTCGTGGGCGAACACCGAGATCACGCCGAGCCCGTCCAGTGAGATCACCCCGACCTCCTTGGGCTCGTAGGCGTTGACGGCCCAGCCGCCGCCCCCGCCGGCCGAGAGGACCAGGAACATCGGAACGGGCGTGACCTTCGAGGGCAGCCAGGCCTGAAGCTGCTTGCCCACGGCGGGCAGGTCCTCGCGGACGGTCTTCAGCAGGTGCTCCTTCTGGTTGCGGGCGTAGAAGACCACCATGTTGCCCACGCGTTGGGTCAGCTCGGGGTAGATCCCGCCGCCGCCTGCCATCGCCGTCGGCAGGCGCGGCTCGCCGCCGACCGGCTTCGTGCCCCCGGCCGCCCACTTGACCAGCTCGACGAGGTGGCGGGTCTTGAGGTCCTTCTGCTTCGCCTCGTCGTTGCGTCCAGGCAAGACGGCCGCCAGCGAGTCCAGCAGGACGACGCGGCCCTTGCCGACAGTTCGCCGGGCTCGGACGGGCAGGCCGGCGGCGCCTTTGTCGAGCACGTTCCAATCGCCGTCGAGCTTCAGCGTCGTGACGTTGCGCCCGCCGAGCTTGTCGGTCCGATGCGAGAAGCGCCCCCCGAACCGGGCGGCCAGGGCGTTCAGGCTCCACGCGGCGGCGGCCCCCTCGCTGGGGGGGCGCGTGCCGATAACGATCAGCCCGCCGCCGGCCTCGACGAAGGCCTTGACCGCCTCGCGCTCGGCGGGCAGATACTCCTGGCTGCGGAGGCTGCCCTGATACGTGATGAGCACGTTGAACCGGCTCACCGGCCACCACGCGAACGGCCAGCGCTTGCCGACGGGGATCCGCACGCGGCAGGGCTTGCCCTCCGTCAGCACCGTGTCGAGTGTCGCCTGGCTGCCGACCGCGCGGAAGCCCGACCGCGACAGCGCCCCGGGCAGGCTCCACAGCGTTGCGAACGCGCACTGGTGGGCCAGGTCCACCAGCACGTTGACGCCCGTGTCGGCCCGCAGGCGCATCTTCGGCAGCGGATGCCGCGCCGAAACGCTCAGCGGCAGCGTCCTGCCGGACTTCCACATCCGCTCGACAGCCGCGTCGTCGAGATCGGCCTCGGCGGCGCAGACGACAGGGATCGGCACGCAAGCGGCCAGGACGGCAACGCCAATGAGTCGGATCGTCATCTCGCATCTCCGGGGGGTGCTGGGGGAGTGTTGACCCGCACGGGGTGCACGAGTCTCTCGACGGCCTCGGTGGCCGCCTCGGCGGTCAGGTCGGCGATCGTGCCGGTCTGGTGGATCGTGCCGGCCTCCATCACGCCGACGCGGTCGGCGACGCTGCGGGCCTCGGCGAGGCTGTGGCAGACGTGGATCGTCGCCAGCCTCAATTCGCGCTGCACGCGGAGCAGCTCGGCGCACACGTCGCGGCGCGTGGGCTCGTCGAGGGCGCTGACGGGCTCGTCGAGCAGGAGCACCTTCGGCCGGCCCGCCAGCGCGCGGGCGAGGGCCACCTTCTGCCTCTCGCCGCCGCTGAGGCTCGTCACGCGCCGGTCGAGCAGGCGTCCGATGTCGAGCATCTCCACGACGGGGGCGGCCGCCGCCGTCGCCGCCCGCCGGCCCATGCCCCGCGCACGCAGCGAGAAGGTCACGTTTCTCCGCACGTCGAGGTGGGGGAACAGCCCGCAGTCCTGCGGCATGTAGCCGACCCGGCGCTCGCGGGGCTCGAGGCCCGTCACGTCTACACCGTCGATGGCCACCGACCCGGCCGTCGGATCGATCAGGCCGCACAGGCAGCGGACCAGCAGGCTCTTGCCCGAGCCGGTCCGGCCCATCAGGACGAAGTACTCGCCCGGCGCGACGTGGAGGCTGACGCTCGTCAGGCGGAACGTTCCGGCCGTCAGGCATATGGCTCGCGCGTCGATCACAGGCCCCACCACCTCCGCCCGCTCGCCAGGCCGTGTATCGCCACCAACGCCGCGCCCGCCAGCGCGATCATCACCATCGTCGCCGCCAACGCCACCTCGATCCCCCCGGTGGAGACCTCCAGGTAGATCGTGTTCGGCAGGACCTCGCTCTTGCCGCGGACGCATCCGACGAAGACCATCAGCGGCCCGTAGAGCCCCACCGCCCGCGCCCAGGCCATCACGCACCCGGCCAGGATGCCCCCGCGAGCCATCGGCAGCGCGACCGTGCGGAACGCCCTCGTCCGCGTGCAGCCGAGCGTCAGCGCCAACTCCTCCAGCCGCCGGTCCACCGCGTCGAAGGCCGACTTCGACGCGCGGATCGCGAACGGCACGGACAGGAGAAACTGGCAGAGGACGATGCCCGCCGCCGCGTTGCGGTCCCAGCCGATCGAGTTCATCCGGTCCCCGATCCACCGCCCCGGCGGGCTGGCGAACAGCACCAGAAGCGACACCCCGATCGCCAGCGGGGGCATGACGATGGGCAGGTCGATGATCGTGTTGACCACGGCGTGGCCGGGGAAGCGGTAGCGGCTCAGCGCGTAGCCGATCGGCACGCAGAAGACGGCCACCAGCACGAGGGTGATCCCCGAGGTCATCCCGCTGAGCTTCATCGCCGCCAGCACGTGGGGCGAGCCGAACAGCCCCGCCAGCACGTCGACGCGGAAGAAGCGGCTGGCCAGGTCGGCGACGAGGATCGCGACGATCGCGCCGACGAACAGCGCGAGGAACCCCAGCGTCACGGCGGCCAGCGCGTATCGGCTGATCGTGCGCCCGAGGCTGCGCGGCGGGGCGGCGCGGCCGCCGGGGGGCTCGGCGGGGGCGGGCTGCGGCGGGGGGGGTGTCTTCTCGCCGGACGTCATGCGGTGGGTCGCCCTCAGTTCGGGGCGGTGGCGGGTTCCTGAACGGTGTAGCCGTGCTTCTCGAAGATCGCCCGGCCCTCCGCGGCGGCGAGGAAGGTCGCGAACCGCTCGGCCAGCGGGCGGTTGGTCGAGTATTTCAGCACGCCCGCGGCCACGCGGGAGACGATGTTGTCCGCCGGCGGGATCTTCACGACGTCGACGTCCTTGGCGAAGGCGGCCGCCACCGCGTCCCATACGATCGCCGCGTCGATCCCGCCGAGCTGCACCTTCAACCCCAGCTCATTGACCGTGCCGGGCGAGTAGACGGTGTTCTTCTGCACGGCTGCCGGATCGATGCGACTCTTCGCGAAGATCTGCCCGGTCAGCCGCCCGATCTGACACGCCTTGGGGTTGCCCACGCCCAGCCTGATGCCCGGCCGGGCGAGGTCGGCCAGCGACTGGATGGCCTTCGGGTTGCCCTTCGCCACGATGATGACGGGCTCGAGGAGGGCGATCGGCTTGCGGGCGACGACGGACCCGTCGGCGGCCAACTGGTCCAGGTACCACACGTCGCCCGGGATGTAGAGGTCGCCTTCCGGTTTGAGCTTGAGCGTCGAGATCAGCACGCCGCTGCCCTGGTAGCTCGCCTGGACGGTCGCGCCGGTGTTCTGCTCGAACGCCCTGGCCGCCTGCTCCATCGCCGGCCTCAGCCCCGCGCCGCAATGGACGTGGAGCGTGGCCTTCGCCGCGCCCGGCGGCGGCGCGGTGAAGCCGAACTGCTCGGTGAACACGTTGGTGTTGGCCGCGACGAAATCGGCGAACCTGTTCGCCGCCTCCGGCTGCTTCGAGCAGTCCAGCGTCGCCAGCGTGACCTTGACCGTCGCGATCTCGTAGACCTTCTCCGTCGGGCTGGTGATCGCGTCGACGCCGGGGATCGGGCGGAAGGGCTCGTCGATCGGCACCGCGTCGAGCTTGTCCCGCCGCAGATACGCCACGGCGTTCCACACGATCGCGGCGTCCACGTCGCCGATGGCGACGAGGTTCGCCGCCGCCCCGCCCCCGCGTGTCCGCTTGACGATGTTCGCCTCGATCGCCTTCTGCGCGCCCGCCTTGCGGAAGATCACCGGGATGATCCACCCCGTCGTCGAGTTCGTCGGGTGCGTCATCGCCAGCTTCAGCCCACCCCGCGCGAGGTCCTTCACCGACTGGATCCGCTTCGGGTTGCCCTTCGCCACGACGATCGTCGGCGTCACCACCGCCACCGTCCGGATCTGCGTGCCCAGCCCCTTCTCCATCAGCACCCGCCCGAACGGGTCGTGGCAGACGTACAGGTCGCCCTTCCGCTGCGTGTCGATGCGGATCAGCAGCTCCCCGCTGCCGGCCGAGTCGATCACCACCTTCTGACCCGTCTGCTTCTCGTAGTCGGCCGCGAGCTTCTCCATCACCGGCCGCATCGTGCCCCCCACGTAGCAGTGCAGCGGCGTCGCCGACCCCGGCGGCGTGTCCTTCTTACAGCCGATCACTCCGGCCGCCGACAGACAGCCGACCGCGACGAGAGCAGCACCAGGCGGGAGTCTCATTCTTCTCGTCCTTTCCCTTGACGATCCGTGAATATGATAGCAACTGCCCGGCCGAGGCTCAATCGGGCGTCTGGAGGGACGCATGAGTCGACGCGCGTTCGGCGGCATCCGGCCGGCAGTCTGACGGCCGCATCAAGCATTGCCGCGCCGGCAACCGATACGTATCATGGAGGTCAGGCATGGGAAGAAGGGCAAGATGCTGAACCGCCGGAAGTGCATCCTTCACATGGTCCGTCGGGCGGGCAGGCCCGTAGCCCATATGGAGTTGACGAAGTGGGCGTTTCTGCTCGCGCATGAGACCGACTCGCGAGGGGGGGCGAGTTTCTACGATTTCCTGCCATACGATTACGGACCGTTCTCCTTCACACTGTTCCGCGAGGTGGGCGGCTTGGTTCGGAACGGCTACCTGCGAGATGCGAAGACCGGGCAACGAGATGCCTGGGAGGCCGTGCCGGATGTGACGGTGGACACGGCGGCCCTACCGCGTCATCTGCTTGCGGACGCCTCGAGGACGGTCGACCGATTCGTCGAGGAAGACGCCGATGAGTTGCTCGACTATGTCTATGACCGGTTCCCGTGGTACACGGTCAACAGCCGGATCCGACAACTGGCGCGACGGCGGGATGCCGAACCGAAGGTCTACACGATCGGCTACGAGGGATGCTCGGTCGACCGGCTGCTGAACAGGTTGATGCGGGTGGGCATTCGGTGCCTCATTGACGTTCGCAGCAACCCCGTCGCTCGTCGGTACGGCTTCCACAAGAGCTCCCTGTCCCGGCTGTGCGGGAAGGTCGAGATCGACTACGTTCACGTTCCGGAGGTCGGCATCCCGTCGGAGCTTCGCCGGGATCTGGATGGTCCGGCTGCCTACGCGAGGCTCCTGGCGACCTACGAGAAGGAGTTGCTTCCCCGGCAGCCGGAAGCGGTGGCCCGGATCTCCCGGAGGGCGGCCGGGGTGCCCACGGCATTGATGTGTATGGAGGCGGATCCCCGCCGCTGCCATCGCAGCCACTTGGCGGAGGCCGTTGCCGCCGCCTCCGGTCTTACCGTCCAACATGTCTGGGGGAACAGATGCGACCCGGTTTTGAGCTGACCAGGCTCCTCATCACGGTGATGACCTATCCGAATCCGTCAAGAACCTACCAGGAGACCGTCTGCACAGCCGGCATCACCGAGGACGGGCGCTGGGTCAGGCTCTACCCGATTGACTATCGGTATCGGCCGGAGCATCAGAAGTTCCGGAAGTGGCAGTGGATTGAGGTGGCCCTGGCATCTCGGGGCCATGGCACGGACCAGCGCATCGAGAGCAGGGAGCCGGACCTCGACGCGCTCAGGATTCTCGGCGAGCCGCTGCCGACGAAGGACAACTGGCTGGCCCGCCGGCAGATCATCGACGCCATGCCGCACCACACGGTTGGGCAGCTCGAGGCCCTGTACAACAGCCGGCGGGTCTCCCTTGGCATCGTGCGTCCCAGGAAGGTGCGCGATCTGATCGCTACGCCTGTTGATCGCGAGTGGCCGGAGAAGCACAGGGCCCTGTGGACGCAACTCCGGCTCTTTGGCGAACAGAAACCGCTGGCGAAGATCCCGTTCAAGTTCCAATACGTGTTTGAATGTGAGGACCGTGACAAGCCGCACACGATCATGATCGAGGACTGGGAACTGGGCGTACTGTTTCTGAAGGAACGGGACAGGAAGGTCTCCGAAGAAGCGGCCGTACAGAGCGTCCGAGAGAAGTTCCTGGACGAGATCTGTGGCCGCGACAGGGACACGCGGTTCTTCATGGGGACATACCACCCGTACAACCAGTGGCTTGTTCTTGGGACGTTCTGGCCCCCCAAGGAACGTCAGCCACGCCTGTTCTGAACGTTGTGAGGTCACTCTCATATGGTCAACGGAATCGGAGCTCTCGTCACGTTCACCACCGTCGGATTGGCAGCCGCCGTAGTGTGGGCTCAGCACGAGCCGGAGTTGCGCAACGTCGAGGCGGGGAGGGTCATTCCTTCGATCAACTATGCCGACCAGCCGTACGTGGCCGTCCTGCCGACAGGGCAGTGGGTCTGTGTGTTGACCACGGGCGCCGGCAGGGAGGGGGCCGGGGGGCAGCACGTCGTCTCGTCGCTCAGCAGCGATCGCGGCAGGACGTGGTCGCCGCTGGTGGCGATCGAGCCGGCGAGCGGGCCGGCGGCGTCGTGGGCGTGTCCGCTGGTCACCCGGTTCGGCCGCATCTACGCGTTCTACACGTACAACGGCGACCGCGTCGACCTCGGCCGAAACGACACGCACGGATGGTACGCCTTCAAGTACTCCGACGACGGCGGGCGGAGCTGGTCGCCGCGGCGGTATCGGCTGCCCGTGCGCGACACGGCCTGCGACACGATCCGGCGGGGCGGGAAGGTCGTCCATCACTTCTGGAGCATCTGCAAGCCGATCGTCGTCGGCGACGTGGTGTACTTCTCGTTCACGAAGCTCGGCCGGTACTTCCTCGAGGACGGCGAGGGGTGGGTCTTCCGCAGCGACAACGTCCTGACCGAGAAGGACCCGGCGAAGATCCGCTGGCGGATGCTGCCGGTCGGCGAGGCCGGCATCAAGCATCCGGAGTTCGGGTCGGTCCAGGAGGAGCACAACCTCGCGGCAATGTCGAAGGCCGGCCACCTCGTCTGCGTCTATCGGACGACGAAGGGCCACCCCGCCGTCTCGTACAGCCGCGACGGGGCGAAGACGTGGTCGAAGCCCGAGCCGATGCGCTACCGTCCGGGCGGGCGGACCATCCGCCATCCGCGGGCGTGCCCGAAGATCTGGCGGTGCGGTAACGGCAAGTTCCTGCTGTGGTGCCACAACAACGGCGGGAAGGACTTCACCGGCCGAAACCCCGTCTGGCTCTCCGGCGGCGTGGAGATCGGGCGCACCATTCACTGGTCCGAGCCGGAGATCCTGCTCTACCACGACGAGGCCGGCAAGCGGATGAGCTACCCCGACCTGATCGAGCAGGGCGGCCGGTACTGGGTCACCGAGACCGAGAAGCAGGTCGCCCGCGTCCACGAGATCGATCCGAGCCTGCTCGCCGGGCTCTGGGGCCAGTTCGACAAGAACCAGTCCGTCACCCGGCGCGGCTGCGTGTTGTCGCTGGACGAGAAGCAGATCGCCGATGCGAAGCGGAAGGGCGCAGCGATGCCGGAGCTGCCCGACCTGTCGAAGCGCGGCGGCTTCACGGTGGCGATGCGGCTCACGGCGGCTGATCTCGAGCCCGGGCAGGTGATTCTCGACACGCGCGCCGGCGGCAAGGGCAAGGGCATCGCGGTGATGACGACCGAGGCCGGCACGTTGGGGATGACCTTCGGCGACGGCCGGCACAGCGCGGCGGGGGACGTCGACAAGGGCCTGCTCGAACCGGGCCGACTGCACCACGTGGTCTTCATCGTGGACGGGGGCCCGGCAATCATCAGTTGCGTGGTGGACGGGCGCCTGTGCGACGGCGGCACGCACCGCCGCCGGTTCGGCTGGACCCGCTTCGATCGCCGGATCACCCGAGTCGGCGGGGGGAAGCTGAAACTCCCGCCCGGCACGGGCGCCAGGCTCCGCCGCCTCCGCATCTACAGCCGCTACCTCCGCACCAGCGAGGCCGTCGCCAACTGTCTCGCACGGCCGTGACGGCTCGGAGCAGTGCGGCGCCGGACCTTAAGGGAAGGTGATTCGATGGCACGCATCAACGGTGTGACGCTGAGCGGCGTGAGCGGCACGTGGCATAGTCCGGAGGCCGAAGCGCGGGCGCCGACCGCCGAGGAGCTCGAGTCGGCCGAGCCGGCGGTCCTCGAGCACATCCGTCAGTCTGCGCCGGAGATCTTCGCCCGGCTGGCCGAGTATCGCTGCCAGTACATGGGCTTCCTCGTCGGCGGGCACAGGCGCGTCTACTACAACTTCTTCCGCTGCGACGAGGCCGACGTGGAGGACGACTGGCGGACAGAGCCCGTCTCCGTCCTGGACGGCGGAGACGACTACTTCCATCTGGAATACGACCTCGATGCGCGAGAGTGCGTCAGGTTCTACGTGAACGGCGAAGCATAGGCCGCCGCGGCCGATTGCTTCCGGCGCGGGGGTGGGAGGCTGCCATGCCGACGGAACGGGCGATCTTCGACCGGGTCATTCTGCTCGACGTACAGGGGCTGTTTGGCGGGCGCGATCTGTGGATCGCCGCCGACGGGGAGGCCCACGGGCGCATCGTCCGCCCGCCCGGGCAGGGCCAGTCGTCCCTCCAGGAGACGCGCTTCTGCCTGACCGTGCCGGCTGCGGAGATGGGCGAGCTTCGCCGCCTGCTGGAGCGGCATGACGTCGGCGCGATCCAGACGCAAAGCCGCTGCGGCGTGCCGGACGAGGCGCGCCCCGTCCTCTGCGTGCAGTGCGGCGGCGAGATCCGGGCCGTGGGCAAGTGGGCCAACGACGCCCACCCCCGGTTCGACGCGATCTATCGCTTCCTGATCCGAATCTCCGAACTCGGCGCCGCCGCGGCGCCCGCCGCCCCGCGCCCGTGGGACCGGAACTGGCAGCCGCCCGGCTTCCCGCAGCGCCGGACCATCCTGGACCTCGCCAGACCCGCGCTCGACGAGTGACCCGCCGGCGGGCCGCCTCAGGTTGCCCGCTTGTCCAGGCCCTTGATAAGGCCGGAGAGCATGCGGGCGATCTCTTCGAGGTCGGCCTTGAGTTGCTGGTGCTGGGGTGCCTCAAGGAGCTCTTGCCGGTTGGCCGGTTCGAGCAGGGGGACGCACTCCTGCACGCTGCCGCGGGCAATGCCGAAGAAGTTGCGCCGATCAGCCTTGGTGAACCTACCGTTGCCTTCGGCGATGTTCGCGGCGATGGACAAGGCGGCCCGGTTGAGCTGGTCAGCGAGGAAGAAGTAGCCGCGGGGTAAGCCCCTTGTCAGCGTGCAGATGGCGTCCGCGAAGGCGACGGCCTTCTGGTAGACCTGGAGCTTCTCGAAGGCGAAGGCCATGGGGATTCTCCCGCGCCGGATGGTAACCCAACGGCGAGAGAGTAGAAAGCAGAAAGGAGACGGGGGTAGAGCGGTTCTGCGGCTGGCGCCAGGCCGGCGGTGGGCGAGGGTCTCTCCGCTCTTTCTCTTCTCTACTTTCTCCTCTCTACCCCTCTAGTGAAAAGGCCCGCTTTCGCGGGCCTTTTCACTCGGGGCGGCGGGATTCGAACCCGCGACCTCTTGACCCCCAGTCAAGCACGCTAGCCAAGCTGCGCCACGCCCCGAGGGTTTGTTTCCGGTTGTCGGCCGCCCGTCCGCGATGCGCCGCGGGATAGGGCGACCAGCACATCCTAGCCGCCCGCGGCGGCGGCGTCAAGGCCCTTTGCGCGGTGAGGGGGAGAGTTCCCTGCTGTCACTGTCGGGCGCCAGCGAGTACTGTCTAGGGCGGAAGTGAGCCGGTTTGAGCCGTCAGCGGCGGGGGGGGGCGGCAGGGAAGTGAGAGGACGTTGCAGAGGAAGTACTGGAGATTCTACTGGCCGCTGGCGGTGACGGGGCTGGTGCTGCTGCTGTCGCGGCAGGTTCAGAACGGCGTGCTGGCCAGCTACGAGGGCGCCGAGCGGGTCCTCTCGACCTTCGCGGTGGCCTCCAGCACGTTCTCGCTGTCGGGCGCGATGCTCGTGTTCGTTCCGCAGATGGCCAACGTCCTGGCCCGGTCGGATCGGGCGAGGCGGCGGTGCCTGCGGTTCATCGTCGCCGCCTGTGCGGCCATCTCCCTGCCGATGGTGCTGGCCGCGTTCACCGCGCCGGGCCGGGCCGTGCTGGGCTGGGCGTTCGACATCACCGAACCGCGGCTGACGGTCGTCGTGACGTACATCCGCTGCGCGCTGCCGCTGATCCTGATCCACGGCCTGCGCCACTACTTCACCGGGCTGCTGGTCCAGGCGCGGCGGACGGGCACGGTGACGGTGCTGAACGTGACCGACCTGACGGTGATGGTCGCCGCGCTGCTGGTCGGCCGGGGCCTCGGATGGTCGCCGCTGCGGACGCTCGTGGTCGCCCAGTTGCTGGCCGGCTCGGCGCACATGGTGCTGGCGGGGGCGCTTTGCGCGTTGCGGTACCGCCCGCCGCGGCGGCCGCAGCACGCGGACCTGACGTACGGCGAGCTGCTGAGGTTCTTCTGCCCGATGGCGGCGACGAGCCTGATGTTCGCGTTCAGCCGCCCGGTGATCTACGCCTTCGTCCGCCGCTCGCCCGACGCGGACGCGACGGTGGCGGCCCTTCGCGTGGCGTTCGACTTCGCGATGATCTTCCACAGCCCGCTGAACCAGTTCCGCCACTTCTTCGTGACGTTCGCCGCCGACGAGACGGCCCCCAAACGCCGCTTCACCATTCGCGTCGTGGCGTTCGTGACGGTGGTGATGGTCTTCGTGGTGGCCACGCCGCTGTGCGTGCTGATCCTGCACGAGCTGATCGGCGTGCCGTCGAACGTGGCCGGCCTGGCCCGGCAGACGCTCTGGGTGATGTGCCTGGTCCCGCTGATCGTCACGACGCGCAACGCCTTCCACGGGCGGCTGCTGAACCACCGCCGGACGATCGGCATGGCGGCGGGGGGCGTCTGCCGCGCGGCGGCGATCTACCTCGCCTCGTGGTCGCTGCACCGGCTGGGTGCGGTCGACCACATGACCGGCGCCGGCGTGCTGCTGTTGGGCTTCGCGGTCGAGGCGGCCGTGGCGGCGGGGTTCTCGGCCTTCCTGCCGTCGCGGAATCCGGCGCTCGAGCAGCCCTGATGCGCCCGCCGGAACCCACCTGCCCGGCAACGTAAGTCTCATTTCGGCATCTCGCTTGATTGTGTGAATTCCTACCGTTTGGCGAGAAAGCCGAAATGCACACAATCGCATATTAAAACACGAGTAGACAAGGGCTAATGATTGTGTGCATGATTGTGTGCCCTCCGCCGATACACACAATCAATCGCACAATCGTCCGGAGGCACTTACGTCGCGCGCGGCCTGCCGCGCGCGGCGGGCTGCCGAACGGGTCGGCCGACGCGCAACTCGCGCTGTTGACCGTCCTCGTCGTCGTCCTCGGCTGCGTATTCAGCATTGGGCATCCGGCATTCGGCATTCCGCTGCGGGCGAAGCCGGCGCTGCGCTGTGAGGGATCTCTGCGAAGGGTCATCCGCCGCCGTCCCGCCGCAAGGCCCGCGCGCACGTCCCCCCTTAGCATGCATGGACTTCTCGAGCCCCCTTCTGTCGCGTCAAAATCGGCGGATTTGCAGAAAAACTGATATTTGGGGAGATGCGCCAGTAACTGGCGGAGAGTAGTGGATGAGAGAGCCATACGGCAAGGCAGTAGCGACCCGAGCCGGCCCCGAGCCGTGGCGGGGCGTCCGCGAGGACGCCTTGCAAGCGTCGG
>Ga0180437_10001230_pt1 | contig 44276 bp, 31 predicted proteins | sample SS_ome_4_FD_132410 | JGI IMG/M metagenome (GOLD analysis project Ga0180437, IMG submission 132410) | Hypersaline lake sediment archaeal communities from the Salton Sea, California, USA - SS_3_D_1 metaG | ecosystem: Environmental > Aquatic > Non-marine Saline and Alkaline > Hypersaline >... | reverse complement strand
GGTCCCGCTAGCACTAACTGGAGTAGAATTAGTAGTTCCTCCATCCAAGGAATACCAAATTGAATCTAAATTCGCGTCAATAATCGTAAGATCATAATCCGGAGCACTCGATCCAAATAACTCGTTTGGATTTGGGGAATCAATTATTATAGAAGGTTCGAGTATATCTTTCCTAACGATCACTTCCTCATAGCTAATATTGCCTAAGGTATCATTAGCATAGAATCGAATTGTTACCGTTCCATTACCTAAAGTGCTCCACAGGGTCTGATCAATAGTTCCGCTAGCACTAACTGGAGTAGAATTAGTAATCCCTCCATCCAAGGAATACCAAATCGAATCTATATTCGCATCCGTGACTGTAAGGTCATAATCCGGAGCACTCGATCCAAATAACTCATTAGAGTTTGGGGAGTTAATGGTTATCTCTGGTGCTACAGTATCTTCTCCGACTATATTTTCAGTTCCAATAGAGTAAAAATTGTTTGGATCATTTTGATTATAATATTGTGTTTCAAGCCAATCTGGTGAACGAACGATATTAGAAATTCGAACTTCATCCATTATTCCGTCAAAACTCCATGAATTGCTAGATAGTGTTAAAGCAGCGGAAACAATTTCTATAGGTGTCGAATAAGAACCTGAATTATCTTCAGTTCCATTTATGAATATTTTTCTTGTGGTTCCATCATAAGTGCATGTAATGAAATTCCAAACTCCAGTAGAAAGTGTACTAAGACTATAAAAAGCATCACTATTGAGTTCTAGAGTCACTTCTCCACTACTACTAATCCATACAGAATAAGCTTCATCGTAGGTACCTTTAGTTAGTGTATCGGGCTCACTACTAAAATCATTACCCATGATCCAGTGTTCTATTGTTATATTTTCAGATATATCTAAACTACTACTATTACCACAATTAATGTAATCATTTGCTCCATGAAAACTTAAACTCCCATCTATCTTCCCTCCCACTTGATCCACATCACCAACTGATGTACCATCGTTGTTATTTGAAGTAGAATCATAAATCGTTCCGCTAGAATCTTCAGATAAATGCCAAACACCTACGTAATTATCATCCCAAACTCCCAGTGGATTCTCTTGTGATTCCATTGTCGAATTTCCGTAATACATATAAATTTTTGTATCAGTGGAAGTCGATAAAGAAGGAATCCGGACCCACACTACTAATTGGGCATGAGTAAGACTATAAGATTGATTATAAATTTCTAATTCATGATCTAACCATTCAGTTCCATTATAGAAGGCAATATCATCACCATCTATTTGAGTATGGTCATGTAAATCTGAGTCTAAAATCGAGATTAAAACGGGGAAATTTAGAAGATTATTAAACCCAGAGACTTTCGTGTGGTCAATAGTTATTTCTTTCAAATAACTAAAATCATATATAGTTGGAACATATGTTTCTATAGCACTACTAATAGCATAAAATGAATTTGGACTATATTGGTTGTTATATTCCGTAGCAATCCAATCTGCTGAACGTGTTATTTTAGAAACACGTATTTCATCAAATTTTCCTTCAAAATGTCCTAATTGGGTTATATTAATAGAAGCACCCCATAACCAATCTTCAAGTTCAGCTAATTGAGTCCAATACGTATCAACATTAACAGTATCAAAAGCGATTGGAGATCCATCAAGATACATTGTTACGTTTTTAATTGAATAATCAAGCGTAAGAACAAGGTTATGCCATATTCCATTAGTAAAGGGATTTAGTTTTAGGTTGTAATTGAGACCATCGGCCCCCCAAGGATAGAAAAAGTTATCTCCATTTTGATTTACGGCCCATTCAAAACCATCTCTATGAAAAGGGCTTATTTTATTAAAACGATTGCTAGTTGTCATAATTCTTTGATAAAGACCAGTTTTAGATGAGTCCACCCAATTAATCCATAAAGATAAAGTACCTTCTTCACTTACAGAATCTAGACTTGAACTTTTAGATGTATTAATGAAATCATCAACTCCATCTAATTTAAAGCCCATTCCAATTTGGGAATTAATCAAGCTTGTCTCGTCCATTGAACCGTTTGTAATTCCATCATTACCATAGAAAGTACTATCAAGAACATCATTCGCAATGCCGCTTGGAGCATCATTTAAGTGATATATCGCAACATAGTTGTTATCCCAAACTCCTAATGGGTTCTCTTGCGATTCCATCGTCGAATTACCATAATACATATAAATTTTTGTATCAGTGAAAGGGGATAAGGAAGGAATCCGTACCCAAGCTACTAACTGGGCTTGATTAGGACTATAAGAGTGACTATATAGTTCTATCTCATGATCTAACCATTCACTTCCATCATAGAAGGCAATATCATCCCCATCTGCTTGAGCATAATCATGTAAATCTGAGTCTAAAATCGAGATTAAAACGGGGAAATTAAGAAGTGCACTTGATCCAGAGACTTTCATATGGTCAATGGTTATCTCTTTATAATAATTAAAATCATATATCGTTGGAATGTAAACTCTCATAGCGCTACTAAGGTTATAAAAAGAGTTTGGATCAAATTGATTATTATATTCTGTAGTAATCCAGTCTGCAGAGCATGCTTTATTTAGAATCCTAAATTCGTCAATTAAACCTTCGTAACATTGCACCATATAATCTAAATTTATACCTAATGTAGCATTGTTAGTATTATAGGCTATATTCATAAAGAGTTCTTCAATTTGTTTAGTACCATTAATATATAATTTTAAAGTTGTACCGTCATAAGTACCTACTAAATGTGTCCATATGTTATCGCTTATTTGGTAATCAGAACGAATGTAATCATAACTAGTTCCATCTCCAATGGCAATTCGAGCTTCTCTGCCAGAGTTTGAATGAAAACCTTCGATCCTGATGCCAATAGAGTCTGAATATGAAAAACCATTAGAATAAATAGGAGAACGTGTGTCAACTGTTGTATTGTAAATGCCACTATACCATGCTTCAATTGTAAATGCATTAGTTAGTTTTAATCCCAAATCTGGACCTAAATTTATATAATCATTTAAACCATCGAATTTTACACTTCCACCAACCTGTCCCTCCACTTGATTATCACTCGTCATTGAACCATAAGAAGTTCCATGGTAATAATTCGATGTACTATCTTTGATTTGAGGCCCAGAAAGGGAAGGATCTTCTTTTAGATGCCAAACACCTTTGTAATTGTAATTCCATACGCCCTCAGGATTTTCTTGAGAAGATATTGTAGAATTTCCATAATACATATATATTGTCGTATCACTAGTTGCTGATAAGGAAGGGATACAGACCCATGCTACTAATTGAGCGTGGGTTCCATTAAATTCTTGATTAAATAGTTCTATTTCATGATTTAACCATTCAATTCCGTTATAAAATGCAATATCATCTCCATCTTGTTGAGTATGATCTTGTAAGTCTGAATCGAAAAGAGAAACCAATAAGGGAAAATTAAGAAGAGCACTTGATCCAGAGACTTTTGTATGATCTATAGCAATTTCCTTGTAATATTTAAAATAATCTGGTTTAAGAGTAATACATTCTTCTCCAATTGAATAGAATGTATCAGTGGAATGTTGATTATTATATTCAGTAGTAATCCAATCTGCCGAACGTGCAGTACTCGAAATGCGGACTTCATCAAGTTTTCCATATATCGAATACCAATCCCAAGAAAATAATAAATTATAACTGTTATCTACACTGCCCAGAGAACTAATATCTGTAGCAGATCCTATTTGTGTACCATTTTTATATATTATTTGCGTATCTGCAGATCTATCCACAACCCCAACGATATAAGACCAACCATTTAGATCTACAACAATTTGAGGGGAATGAAACTGAGTTATCCCATCAGAAATTTGGAAATCTAAGCTCGTTCCAGCCTGATTCGTCTCAAATTCATAACCAGGGTTCGCAGCCATATTTCCTCCCTTATAAAAAGGAAGCTGATAATCCAATGTGCTTCCAAAAAATTGTACCCAGAAACTTACTGTAAAACTATTTGTACCAAAATCAAGATGACCGTCAGTTGGATCTCCTAGTGCTACCTCATCAGATTCTCCATCAAATTCATAGCATCCATCAATTTTACCATCAGTCCCTTGAATAGTATTTCCAGTTACTATTCCTTCAATATTATAGTTTGTTGAATCCAAGACATTTCCAGAAATTTCATTTAAATGCCAAACGCCTCTATAATTGTCATTCCACACACCAGTTGCATTTTCACATGATTGCATAGCAGAATTTCCGTAATATATAAATATCGTAGTATCTGTCGTGTATGAAAGCGAGGGAATTCGGACCCACGCTACCAATTGAGCATGTGTTGAATTATACGTGTGATTGAAGACTTCTATCTCATGATCTAATAACTCATTTCCACTAAAAAAGACTATATCATCACCATCTGGTTGAGCATGGTTATGTAAGTCTGAATCTATAAGAGAAATAAGAACCGGAAAATCAATAAGATTACTTGACCCAGAGACTTGGTTATGGTCAATAATTATTTGTTTATAATACTTAAAATCATCTAAAGAAGGACTCCATTTTTCTTCGAGCCCTATGGTGGTTGTTGGTTCTGCAGATACTAACAATCTTATTTTTATATCATCAAAATAAGAGGTTGAAGAGGTAGTATAGGTCATAAATCCAATTTGACCGCTGTTTAAATGATCAGTATCCGATATGCTATTTTTTAGTGTGCTATCTAAATAAACCAAATAATTTGAACCTAGAGCATCGATTCTTAAATTATACCATTGACCATAGCTTAAACTACTTTCATCACCAGCGGTTGCATCCAGCATTGTTGGGGTTCCTCCAGTCCATTTACCAATAGCAACTTCATAATCCCAAAACCCAGGTCCAGCAGTATAAAAATTATTAGGATTCGCATATCGAAACATTACTCCTAACCCGAGGTTAGTACCCCCACTACTCATAACTCGGACTTCAATTGAGGCATTTTCCACTGTATATGAATCCAAGATTGATCTTCGATCTATAACAAATTGATTTTCACGATACTGGTTATTAACAACAGTCCACGAGGTACCACTTGTTACTGTCCAACCGTCAGCATCTCCATTCGCTTGAGTAAAATCATCATGATAATCATAAACCCTCGATCGATTTGCAGGAGGACTATAGCAATTTGGATTTCCATAATAGAGAAAATATGAACTATCAATCGCACTCGGATTTATTGACTCTTTTGTTTTAAACCATATTAGGGTATTACTATTATTAAAATCAGTTTCATTTACCCGATCTAATTCTAACCAAGTATTACCTGAAGAATTAAACCATGCAATTCTTAGGTCATTTCCATCCTCTCGAAGTTTTCCTGCAGAGATTAAATTAGCTGTATTTACCGAGATATTAACAGAATAGCCTTCTGGAAGAACTATCGCATCTGTATTAGTAATATTTATAGGGATTCGATAACTGTATGATGGATTCCACCAACTTTTTGATGAATTTTGAGGTTGATTGGTATGAATTTTATTATAATGACAATCATTACGTTGTTTTTCTTTACTATAAATTACCCCAAAATTTGCTGAGGTAAATATTATTGTAAATATATTACATGAAAGGATAAAAATTAAAACCCAAAATCTGAATTTAGCCCTGTTCAATTCTAATACCTCTTTCTTATATCTATTATTTATATCTCAAAAATGTCAGACTAACAAATAGTGTTTAAACTTTTAAATTATTGTATAATGTCATGACATTTCATTTGTAAAAGTTAACTGAGTTAGAATATTTCACATTTAATTTGCTGAAAAAATTCAAAATCATTCCCTAAAAGGACTTGGATTTAATTGTAAAAGAATCATAAAAAAATGTGAGTTGGATTTTAAAACTCTTATGCCTCCTGAATCTTTTGAACTTTTTCCAAATAAGGGGAAACTTTTTTTTCAATTATTATTACAAAGTAGACATTTTTTGCGAGATAAACATTAAAATTAGATATTTTTTCAAATTTAATTTAGTAAGAAAAATTTATTTAAATAATTTCAAAATTGGTACACGCACCACAACATTCACCACTGTCAGTATTCCCACATTTGTTAAAATTAAAACTGAAAGGAAGTACAAAATCGTTTACTACATCTGTAATAACATCCATTTGTACAGATGAGATCTCTGGATTGCATCTAAAATGTTGGTTAACTATTTTATCTAGATGATTAAGATGAGTGCTAACAATTAAAATACTTATATTTGAGGAACCACTTAAACGAAAAGCATTAAGCATATAAGGACAGCGTTTCACAAGGTCTAATACCTCGTTTGGTCTTAAAGTTTGAAGTTCGACTCTAGCTAGTACTAAATCCATAGTTTTAAGGTTTATCCCAGCTTGAAATTTAAGAATTCCTGAACTTTCAAGTTTTCTAATTCTCATTCCAATTGTAGGTTGACTTCTATTAACTTTTTTCGCAATTTCGGTATGAGTCAGGGTGGGTTCTTTTTGAATTAACTTAATTATACTTTTATCGATTTCATCGATTTCGAATACGCTACTTTCCATAATACAAAACCTTTAATTTTTTAAAAATAAGTTAAATTATTATTATTGATATATAACGATATGCCGATATATAAATATTTCGGTAGACTTATATTTTTATAATATTACTTTATAAATAATTATGAATACGTTTAAAAGCGAGCTTAATTAACTCTTTTATTAATAAGAGTTTGGGAAAAAATGAGTGAAATTACACAATTTACAGTAGAGTTTTTTAAAGTTCTGGCAGATCAGACACGCCTACAAATTTTAGATTTATTAAAAAATAGTGAGATTACCCAAAGAGATATTGAAGTTGCTTTAGGTATAACCCAATCAACTATATCTCAGCATTTGAAAACTTTATTTAATTCTAACCTCATTGATTTTGAAAGAAGAGATAATAAGAATTACTATCGAATTAAATCTAGTGATTTTTTCACATTAATTAATGATGTTCGATATTTTGTTGTAAAATTGAATAAAAACAAGCAATCTGGGTTAGAAGATCTCGACGTGTTAGAGACTTTATTTTAAGTTTTAGAGATATATGGTTAAATGGATGGAATCTAACAAATATGACTCAGCGAAATTATGAAGGGACAAAAAAGATAGTATTAATGGGTTTGGATAATAGCGGTAAGACTTCTATAACGTTAAGTTTGATGGGCTTGAAGAATATACCTTCTTTTTGTTCCTTAAAGCCCACCAAGCAATTCTTTATTAATAAATTTAAAATGTTAGAAACGGAATTTAGTATTTGGGATTTTGGTGGTCAGGAGGAATTTAGAAAAGATTATTTAACTAATTTTAAGACTTATATTAAAGGCACAGATAAATTTATTTATATTATTGATATTCAAGATACTAAACGATATGACCAAGCATTAGAATATTTAGATTCGATTGTTAATTTACTCGAGAAGGACAATAGTAGTGTAGATTTTTCAATTTTTTTGCACAAAAATGATCCTGATTTAAGGATTACAAATAAGGAACTTACTGAGGAAATTATAGATAAATTAATTTCTAATTTGAAAGAAATAATTCCACCTACTTTTAAATATAATCTATTCAAGACTTCTATTTATACAATTTTTCAAAAATCCAAAGTTTAATTAATTGGATTGAGATTACTTAATCTATCAAATTTATATTTAAGAATGATGCGTAAAGGAATAAAAAAGATTACTGATATATTCTATACGAGAGAAACTCTTGAATATGGGTTGTTTATATTCGGGCTTATATTAACCTACTTAAGCAGTTTGTATAGTTATTTATTATTTCATTCTATTGCGGAATTATTTAGTATCATTATAGCAGGGAGTATCTTTTTAATTGGGTGGAATTCTCGAAAATATATAGAAAATTCTTTCTTTTTAGTTTTGGGCATATCATTTATATTTGTGGGGATTATTGATTTGATCCATACACTTGCTTATTCAGGTATGGGTGTATTTATAGGGTTCACTTCCAATTTAACTACCCAATTATGGATTTCAGCTCGATATTTACAGGTGATCTCTTTTTTATTCGCGATCTTTGTCATTAATAAAAAATTAAACGCAGATTATCTGATGATAATATACATGATTATCGATACATTGCTATTGATTTTCATTTTTCAGGGAATCTTTCCTGATTGCTATATAGAAGGCTTAGGTCTTACTAGCTTTAAAGTTGTTAGTGAGTATATAATTGACATGATTTTATTATTATGCTTAGGTCTATTAATTAAATTTCGAGAAGATTTTAATAAAAAAGTGTTCAATTATTTAGTAATATTCATCTTAGCTACAATAATTTCTGAAATAGCATTCACTTTCTATATTTCTGTGTTTGATTTTTCCAATTTCTTAGGACATATATTCAAAATAGTTGCATTTTTCTTCATGTATAAAGCGATCATTGAAATCGGACTTGAAAATCCATTTCAACTTTTATTTCGAAAACTTAAAGTTAGTGAGGAATCCCTAAGAGAACAAACAATTCAACTCAAGCTTACTCATTCAGAAATTGACCAAATTTTTAACGCTGCTCTTCCATTGCGGATAGTAAATTCTAATTTTAAAATCATAAATGTAAATGAAACATTCTGCAACCTTTTTAATGCTAATAAGGAGTCCCTAATAGGAAAACACTGTTATGAACTCTTTCCCCATGCATCATGTCATACCGATAGATGCACATTGAAGAAAATTATCGCTGGAGAGAATAATGTGGAATATGAAATTAGCCTCCTTAGTGCTAATGGAAGTAATATACCTTTAATTGTACACTCTGTTCCATTAAAAAGCCTCGAAGGTGAATTTTTAGGCATCATTCAAAATTATACTGATATGACCGAAGAAAAAATTATTCAAGAAAATCTGATAAAATCAGAAAAAAAGTATCGGTATTTAATTGAGAACTCTCTTGAAGGTGTTTGGGTAATCGATAAGGAAGCTAAAACGACTTTAACAAATCCCGCAATGGCAGAAATGCTTGGTTATTCAGTTGAAGATATGATTGGACATTCTTTATTTGATTACATGGATGAAGAACAGCGATTATTAGGCCAAAATATGTTTAAAAGAAGAAGCGAAGGCATAAAAGAAGATCATAATTTTATATTTAGCCATAGGTCAGGTAGAAAGATATACACCTCCCTAAGAACCTCGCCATTATATGATGATCATGGAAATTTTAATGGTGCCATGGCATTTGTCACAGATATTACTGAACAAAAATTAGCTCAAGAAAAGATTATAGATGTCGCTAAATTCCCCTTAGAAAATCCTGATCCCGTTCTTAGAGTGAGTAAAAAGTATGTATTATTTACCAATAAAGCTGCTGAACGAATCTTTAATATAGGAGAGGGGAGTAGAATCCCAGAAATTTTATTAAAGAGTGTTAAAGCGTGTTTTACTGAAGATAAAAATGTTGAAGTAGAAATTACAGTAAATAATGAAACTTTTTCGATATTTATTGTTCCAATCAAGGGAGCAGGATATGTTAATATTTATGGAAAAAATATTTCTAAACGTAAGCAAGTTGAAAGAGAGTTAGAGCAGTTTGTATCAACGGTATCGCATGAATTGAGAACTCCTATTTCTGTATTAATTATGTCTCTTGAATATTTAGGTAATTATAAAGAAGATGTTACTCAAGAAACTTATGATAAATTACAAGAAGGAATTAAAAAAAATATATATCTACTTAGAGATTTAGTTGAAGATATCTTAACATTGTCGAGAATTGATGAAAAGAAGACAGAATTAGAATGGGAAGAATATCATCCCTATGATATTTTCACGGAAATAATTGATCTGATGAAACCAATTGCTCGAGATAAGAATATTGCTGTAGAGGTATCAATTGATCAACATATATCCTTAAATGGAGACCCAAAAAAAATTGATCAAATTTATCGTATTTTCATAGATAATGCAATTAAATATTCTAAATCTGATTCTAAAATTGAAATAAAGGCAATTGACAATTACATAGGAGATTTCAATAAAGATAATCAAAAAGGAGTTTTAATCCAATTTAAAGATAACGGGATAGGTATCTTAAATGAAGAATTACCACATATTTTTGAGAGATTTTTTAGATCTGAACAAGTAACTGATATTCCTGGTACAGGTTTGGGATTATCAATTGCAGAAAGATTGATAGAATTACATTCAGGAAGTGTATATGTTGAAAGTGAATATGAGAAAGGTTCAACCTTTTCATTGTTTTTTCCTAAGATAGAAAGAAAACCTTAATTACACCCAAAGTAACTTTTAATTAGTACTTGCGATTAAAGAGTTGCAATTCATTTTGAAGTCTAAAATTTTAGTCGTTGAAGATAATAAGGATTTACTCTTCAATTTGGAGTTAATATTAAAATCGAATAATTATGAACCCATATTAGCAAAAAACGGAATAGAGGCACTTAATAAGCTCTCAAGTATAAAAGAAGCCCCTGATTTAATAATTAGTGATATTCTAATGCCTAAAATGAATGGATATGAATTCTTTAAAGAATTATCTAATAATCCAATTTGGAATAGGATACCTTTTATATTTCTCACGGCACGAGCAGATCCCAAGGATATAAGGTTAGGTAAATTACTTGGCGCGGATGATTATATAACTAAACCTTTTAATGAAAAAGATTTATTAGCAAGCATTATGGGCAGATTAGAGAGGAATAGAAGAATTTTTGCTTTAGAAGAAAAACTTGTTTCTGACCTAATACCAAAAGGAAGAGACACTTATATTCAAGAAAGAGATAGTTTTATAATCTTACTTTTAGTAGTTTGGGACGATAAATTGGGGCCGATTTTGGAAGATCGTTATCCCCGAGAAAAAGGTTTTCAAGTTTCATCATCTAACATTCCTAATCAACTATTTTCAGTAGCAACATCAATTTATGGTCAAGATCAAATAACAAAAGCAGAAGGAGCTTTAATTAAAGTTGCCAACTTAAATAGTTTTGCATATCTCTTTTTTGATGCTTATCCAGACAAAAGCGAACGTTTTAGAGAAAAGCAGTTTATGTTAGCAGTACTAGCCCCTGCAATTAGTTACCTTCATTCTTTGGAAATTAAACAATTATTGCGCCAAATATCTAAAAAGATTAAAGAAAATGAGAAATGGGATATTGTTAAATATTGGAAAGCTATTTCAAGCATTCTAGAACAATCAGTTCAAATTGTCGAATAATCTTAGTTAAAAATCATACAAGTCTGTGGATAAATATCTTTCTCCAGTATCACAAATAATAAAAACAATATTTTCACCTTCTTCAAATTGTTTTGAAACTACGTTAATCGCAGCCCAAGCTATAGCCCCTGAACTTATTCCAGAAAATATTCCTTCTAGTTTTGCCAACGCACGAGCAGTTTCAATAGCATCTTCATAAGTAACTTGGATTACCTCATCATATACTGTTGTATTTAGCACTTCAGGCACGAAACCAGCGCCTATTCCTTGAATTTTGTGAGGGCCAGGTTCTCCACCAGATAAGATGGGAGAATTTTTTGGTTCAACAGCATAAACTTTAAGTCGAGCCCCAACATTGTTTTTTAGAATCTCACCTACACCTGTAATAGTACCTCCTGTTCCTACTCCTGCAACAAAAGCATCAACCTGTCCATCTAGATCATTAAATATCTCTTTAGCTGTAGTTTGACGATGGATTTCAGGATTTGCTAAATTTTTGAATTGTTGTGGAATATAGACATTTTTTTCCTCCTTAGCTAATTCTTCTGCTTTTTGAATTGCTCCTTTCATCCCTTCCGTAGCTGGAGTAAGGACTAATTCAGCACCATATGCTTTCAATATTTTACGTCTTTCCATACTCATGCTTTCTGGCATGGTGAGAATCAGTTTATAACCTTTAGCCGCACAAACTAATGCTAAACCAATACCTGTATTTCCTGAGGTAGGTTCTACTATTACTGTATCCTTTTTAATAATACCTTCTTTTTCAGCTTTTTCTATCATTGCCATACAAATTCTGTCTTTTACACTGCCTCCAGGATTGAAATATTCTAATTTAGCATAAATATTTGGCTTTGGATTAATCTCTGATATACTTCTTCCTAATCTTACTAAAGGAGTTCTTCCAATTGTTTCGATTATATTGTTATAAAATCGCATTTTCATCACTTTTAACTAAAAAATATTATAATTTAAATTCCTCCACCGTATTCACCATAAAATATCTCAATATCATCTTTGTTAATATTAGGTTTTATGTTTAGATTTTTTTCTAAATGAATTAATCTTCGTTCCAATTTAGCTATCGCAATTGCTAAAGGATCTGGCAGATCCCCATGTCTGAGATCAATCATTTTTATTTTTTGACCTTCTCGTGAAATAATCCTTCCTGGAACACCAACTACTACAGAATTAGAGGGTACATCGTTGACCACCACTGAATTAGCTCCAATTCTCACATTATTACCAATATTAATTGGACCTAATAGTTTTGCTCCAGTTCCGATTACGATATTATCTCCTAAAGTGGGATGTCTTTTACTCTGTTCTAAACTTGTACCACCAAGTACTACTCCTGCATAAATAGTCACATTATTACCGATCTCTGCTGTCTCTCCAATAACTACTCCCGCACCATGATCTATGAAAAAATCACTTCCAATTTCGGCTCCAGGGTGGATTTCTATGGCAGTAAGTTGCCTTGCAATATCGGAGATATATTTTGGAATGAATGGCATTCCCAATTTCCAAAAAAAGTGTGCAATACGATAAAGTAAAACTGCTTTTATTCCGGGATAACTAGTTAATACCTCAATAAGAGTATGAGCAGCAGGATCCTTACTAAATGCAGCATTTACATCTGATATAAAGAAATCAAGAATTTTTTGGAGATCATGATTAATTTCTGATTGATTTAAATCTGATGATTTAAAATCCAGTTTTAAAATACATTCTGTGCACTGAGTGGGTTGTTGTGTCAACTTGGTTCCAAGCTTCTTTCCACATGAAAGGCATCTTAAAAAATCATTCATTTCCATGAATCTTCACTTCTTTGGAAATCATTAATATCTTAATTCTAATAATAACTTTGAGAAATCAAATAATTATTGGTTATAATTCATAAATCTTTCAATAGCCTTCTTTTTATATCAAAAACTTAATTGAAGCACTTAATTATTAAAGGAACTTTAATTAAGGAAAATTATGGCGGTTGATTGGGAAAAAATTAGAAAAAATTATTTTCCAGCTCTAAGGCATTTAACTTACATTATGGCTGCGTCAGCATCTCCTTTAAATAAAGAAGCTTACAAAAAGGTGTTGTGGTTTTATAATGATATGCTAAAATATGGTGATATTCATTATGATGATTTCAATGAAGAGCTTGAAAGGTTGCGAAGCATTGTTGCTAATTATATTAATGCTAAACCAGATGAAATAGCATTCGTAATTAATACAACCTCTGGAATGAATATTATAGCAAATTCATTAGATAATACAGGTGAAATTATTTATCCCTCAATTGAATTTCCTGCTTCTATTCACAGCTTTAAAAGAAAAGGCTTTATGTGTAAGAAGATATTTGATAACAATAATAGTTATTTAATCGAGAATTATGAAAAAAGCCTTTCGCCTAATACAAAGTATGTTATCAATTCATATGTCCAATCATTAACAGGATTTAGACAAAATTTGGAGGAAGTGGGTAATTTTTGTCAAAAAAATAATCTATATCACATAGTAAATGCTACGCAAGGATTTAGTAGTTTTGAACTCGATGTTAAAAAACAAAAAATAGATATGTTGGTGAGTAATGGCTTAAAATGGCCAGGTTGTGGCTATGGTGCAGGTATTCTTTATATAAAGGATGAGTTCTTTAATGAAAATGTAATTCCAATATCAGGATGGTTGAGTGTTGAAAATGCTTTCCAATTAAATAATGAAAATATGAACATTATAAATAAGACTCGTTCTATGGATGGCTTTGGAGGGTGCCCCAATTTTGGCGCACTAATTTCTCTTAAAGGATGTTTCGATTTAATTAAAAACGTTATTGGAGAAGGGGATATAAAAAAGGGTGTTACTCGAATTCAATCTAGAATTCTATGGCTCACAAGTGAATTTCTAAAATGTATAGAACCCTTAGATTTAAAAATTATTACTCCATTAAGCATAGGAAACAGATCTGGCATAATCACGATTGAACATCAAAATTGTTCAAAAATCTATGATATATTTATAAAAAACAAGATTTATGTCACACCTAAAAGGTATCCTGAAGATAAGGAGGATAAATTATTGAGATTCGCCTTTAATTATTATAATAATCTAAAAGATATTAAAAAAGTCGAAAAATTACTTAAAGCTTTAAATATACAATAATTCCAAAAATTAGTTTATTTTCATGATATATTTTTCAATGCGCATTTAATAAGAATTAGGGAATAAATATGAAGTTTGGATATCAATATCGAATATTAAGAGTAAATCTGTCTAATCAAACAACCTCAGTTGAGGAACCTGAAGAATTATTTTATCGATTATATCTAGGTGGAGAAGGTATCACCGCTTATTACCTTTTAAAAGAATTAAGGAAGGGAATAGACCCTCTTGGACCTGAGAATAAATTGATTTTTGCTGTTGGTCCAGCAACGGGTATACCTTTATCAGGGACAGGAAGAAATTCTGTTGGTGGTAAATCGCCATTAACGAATGGATTCGGAGAAGCTGAAGTAGGAGGTTATTGGGGTCCCGAATTAAAACGAGCCGGTTACGATGCATTAATTATTGAAGGAAAATCAAAAGAGCCAATTTATCTATGGATTCATGATCTTAAGGTAGAATTTAAGGATGCTTCATCGATATGGGGAGAAACTACAGGCAATTCCCAAGAAATTATCCAATCAGAATTAAGGGACAAATATATTCATATCGCTCAGATAGGTCCAGGAGGAGAAAATTTAGTAAATTATGCTTGTATAATAAATGATCTTCGTAATGCTGCTGGTAGATCTGGTATGGGCGCAATTATGGGCTCAAAGAAGCTTAAAGCGATTGCTGTCAAAGGTAAACAAAATTATAATATTGCTAATAAAGTAAAAATTAGAGAATTAAGAGAGCGTTTTAATAAGCATTATTTTAAGCCATATAAAGGATATTTTAATTATGGGACTGGAGGAGGGATGATGGAATTATTTGCATCGACAGGAAATCTTCCCACTAATAATTTTAGGGATGGAGGATTACCATCTGCTAAAAATATCGATCCTCAAATAGTAAAAGAAACGATTAACCTTAATATGGAAAGTTGCTACGCATGTCCAATTATGTGCAAAAAAGTAGTAGCTTTTAATGAACCATGGAGTGTTAATCCAAAATATGGAGGTCCAGAATATGAGACTATTGCTGCTTTTGGGTCTAATTGTGGAATATATGATATTAAAGCAATATGCAAAGCGAATGAACTATGTAATATGTATGGAATTGATACAATTTCGACAGGAATGAGTATAAGTTTTGCAATGGAATGCTTTGAAAATGGTATATTAACTGAGCAAGATTCAGATGGTCTAAATTTAAGTTTTGGTAATAGTAAAGCGATGATTGAAATGGTAGAACATATAGCAAAGAGAAATGGGTTAGGTAACCTTCTTGCTAAAGGTGTGAAAAAAGCCTCGATAGAGATAGGAAAAAATTCTGAACCTTTTGCCCTTCATGTTAAAGGTCAAGAAATACCTATGCATGAACCTCGCCTTAAACAGGGTATGGGATTAGGTTATATGATATCACCAACTGGAGCAGAACACATGCATAATTTACATGATACCTCAATAGACAATGAGAGAAATGTTACTCAATATCATCCATTTGGTATTTTTGAACCATTATCTGTGGATGATTTAGGACCAGCAAAAGTAAGAGCAATTATATATCTGATGAATTGGAAAGCAACGGGTAATGCACTACTTATTTGTTACTTTACGCCTTGGAATTTATCTGAATATACGGAAATTGTGAATGCTTCGACTGGATGGAATATGAGTACCTGGGAATTGATGAAAGTAGGAGAAAGAATCATGAATTTAGCACGTGTTTTTAATTTAAGGGAGGGATTTACTACAAAGGATGATAGCTTACCAGAAAGATATTTTCGACCACATTCTTCCGGTGTATTATCTAATAAGCCAATTGACAAATATAAGTTAAATCATGCTTTATCTACCTATTATGAGATGATGGGATGGACAAATAAAGGGATCCCCACTAAATTTAAGCTAGAAGAACTTGGAATAGGTTGGGCTTTTCAAGAATTGGATGGGATATAACCTTAAGTAGAGTCTTGTATTACCCAATCGATTGTATTATCTCCTATATTTAAATTTATTGCAACTGGGATTAAAATTTGCTAAATTCAAGCCATTAAAGTAAGGTATTTAAATTTAGTTTTTTTGCATCAATCTAAATATTATGCTAATATATAAATAAAAGAATCTTCACTTTCTTTATAGAGGTTTATCTGCTACATTATGAATAAACAATGGGTACTAAGAATCAAGAGGAATACGTAATGATAACAAATGATGATAAACATGACGAGCTCGCCTCGCAACTCCAACTTTTCATGGAAACAATTAATGACCTTATAATCGTCGTAGATCATGTTGAAGATTTTAAAATGGAGTATGTTAATAAGTGTTTACTTTTAGAAAAGTTAGGATATTCACAAAAGGGTATTCTGGGCAGAGTATTTGCTCAGATAATCCATTCTGATGATATAAAGAAAGCCGCAAAAATTATTAGAAAGGGAAGTGAATCTGGAGAAAAACCTCAAGAAATTAAACTACTTTCCGTAAAAGGGGAGAGTATTTGGGCAGAAATAAAAGTTAAAACGTTCACAATAGGAGAAAAAACTAAAAAAAGTTTGATTATATTAAAAGATATTTCAAAGATTAAAAAATTAGAAGAAGATTTAAAAGAAAATGAGGAGAGATTTAAAAAAATAACTGAAACAATCCCTGAAATTCGTTTTTGGAAATTATTTAATCCAAAAAAGTATGAGGAAGCACTACAAAGTTCGTATGAAATGCTGCAGATCGTAATGGAAAGCATCCCTCAATATATTATATGGAAGGATCTTGACTTAAGTTACTTAGGATGTAACGAAAATTATGCTAAATTAATTAATATTGAACATTCTGAAAACATTATTAATAAAACTGATAATGAATTACTCTGGGATAAAGAACGAATAGAATCTAATCAAAAAAAAGAAAAAAGTGTCATAAAATCAAATAAACCGGAATTCCATAGCATAGAATCCTGGATTCTTAGAAATGGAGAAAAAGTTTGGATTGATGTTAACAGAATTCCTTTAAATGATTCAGATGGAAATGTTGTGGGAGTCTTAATAACATTTGAAGATATTACTGAAAGGAAGAAGGCAACAGAGGATCTGATACGCCAACATGATCGGTTAGAACGAATTATGGAGACAAATCCCGCAGGCATTCTTTCAGTTGACAGGGAGGGATATATAATTTATGCTAATTCTCAAGCAGAAAAAGTATTACAATTTCCTAAGGAAAAGCTTTTTCAGTTAACTCTTAAAACAGACCAATTCATAATTTTAGATATTGATGGTAAATATATCTCAGAGGATAAATTACCATTCCAAGTTATAATGTCGACAAAACAGCCATTATTTGACTATAGAGCAAGGATGATCCTTCCAAGTAAAAAAGAAATTTTAATATCCATAAATGGTACTCCTTTAATCTCATCTGAAGGAGATGTTGAAAATATAATATTTACCGTTGAGGATATAACTGAAAGAGAATTATCTGAATTAAAGATAAAAGAATCTCAAGAAAAATATAGGGATTTGTTAGAAACTTCTACTGTTGGGATTTTAGAATTAGATTTAGAAAATAATAATGTATCATATATCAATCCAAAATTATTGGATATCATGGGTTATAACGAGATTAAGAAAGTAAACGATAAGTTAATGGAAGAAATAATCCATCCCGATGATTTGCAGAAGGTTTTTCATTCAGAAGAAGATAGAGATTTAGAATTTCGGATAGTCACAAAAGAAGGAAAAATTAAATGGTTACATGGAAGACGATTAAATCAATATGATGATAAAGGTGAAATTATAAGGTTTAGATTGTGGTTAGAAGATACCACTGAAAAAAAACTCTATGAAGAACTGATTTATGAGTTAAACATTAACTTTCTGAATTTTACGACAGATATTCAACAAAACATTGAAATGTTACTTAAAACTTGTCTAAAATTATTGAATGGAGAAGTTATTTTGTACGTTAATAAACATGTTCATGATGGAAAAGAATATTATCGAGTAATGACAGAAAAAGGGGACATAAAAGGATTCTCTTCTGAAGAAGTTGAAGGGAAACTGTTTATTAGTGAGTTATTTCGAGAAAATCATGATTTTACTCAAGAATTCTTCGATATTGATAAAACAAAATACATGAAAACTGATGGCTATCTCACAAATAATGACATAAAAGCATGTTATGGAAAATTGATCTTATCGGGAAATGAATTGAATGATCTTGTATGCGTATTTTTCAAGGAAAATCCCATTATTACCAATCAAAATAAATTAGTGTTATTCTTAATATGTGATGCAATAGAAATTGAAGAAAGAAGATGGGAAGCACAGCAACATTTAGAAGAACAGAATAAAATGCTATCTGAAATTAATAAACTAAAATCAGATTTATTCTCAAGAACATCTCATGAATTAAAAACCCCTCTTATTTCCATTAAAGGTTTTACCGAGCTTTTATTAAAATTGCATTCAAGTAAGTTAGATAGCGATGTAATTTCAATTCTTGAAGAAATTAAAAATGGAAGCAGAAGATTAGAGAATTATGTTAATACAATAGTAGAAAGCTCTCAATTAGAACAAGGTTTACTTAAATTAAAGAATTCAAAAGAAAACTTAACTTTTCTGATTAATTATTGTGTTAAAGAATTAAAAGGAATGGCTGAATTTCGAGAACAAACTATTATAGTTAATGTTGACGATGATTTATATACGTTTTTTGATAAAGAACGAATTTATGAGGTTGTATCAAATTTATTATTGAATGCAATAAAATATACACCTGTTGGTGGTACTATAACCATTGATTACCAAAAAGAACGAAATTCCTATATTATCTCAATTAGTGATACGGGAATAGGGTTAACAAAACAAGAGAGGAAGCAATTATTCACTCAATTTGGAAAGATTGAACGTTATGGTCAAGGATTTGATGTAGGCATTGAAGGTACTGGTTTAGGATTATACATCTCAAAAGAAATAATGGAATTGCATAAAGGAAAGATTTGGGCAGAATCAGAGGGAAGAAATAAAGGTAGCACTTTTTATTTCTCTCTTCCAATTATAGAAAAATAATTTGAATAATTGGACTACTTTTATTTTATTAATTGAGAGATCCTTATTTAATATAAAGTAATAAATTCATTTTTAATAGTGAATTAATGATTTTTAACGGTTAAGAATTAAATCATGACAACTAGTGATAATGAAAAATATAACGGATTCGAGAAATTAGAAATAGTTAAAAAATATTTCTTAAGAATTTTTACCATATTACCAAAAGATATTCGAAAGCGATTACTTTCTTTAAAGTTGACAAAGCAAGAAATAAAAGATGTCAAAAAAGAGTTAGCGTTCCTTCCTGAAGAAAAACAGAGAGAATATTTGGATGAATTAGAAGAAGACGAATGAATTCCTAATTATAATATCAATTAGTAGCTATTATTATTTAATCAATTAAGATTTTTAATTTTAAATCAAATTATTATAGCAAAAATGAAGAAACACAGTGACTTTATTTTAATTGGTTTAAACTTTTTAATTCCTCACGACGGCGACGATAATAGATTATAGGATTATCACCTTGAATTAATTGCTCATTCATTTTTAATTGAGTTTTAGTTGGTATTTGTGTAACAACAACCCGTCGATCTTGATGAAGGATAATAATATTGAATTTATTAGCTAACCAGTTTACAAATGATTTTAGAATTGGAATCCTAATAAACTTTTGATAGAATCTCATATAAAATTGGGTGTTATTCTCGTCAATAGGTACAAAAGCGATGAATATACGAACTTTTTCTCCTAAATAGTTTTGCCAGATATGAGGAAATTTGAAATTTAAGTGAAAAACTTTCATATCGTCTGTAAATTCTTCAGGTTTTAATGGCTTAGTATTACCGTCATCCTTTTGATTGTATACCCAAAAAGTAAACCCATTTCCTTCTTTGTCGGGTTCTATTAATGGTCCGTGAACAAGAGTTTGATAACCTCTCCCAATTGTATTACTATGTACAAATGGTAAATGAATCACATCTAATTGATTCTCAATGGCTCTAGAATAATGAACTGGCCAAACTTCTGCATGAGTTTTATAAGAAAATTTCCGATCAATATCCTCAAAAAATGGTAGAGCAGGATAATCGAATTGTTCATCACCCCACCAAATCCAAATAAAATCATGTTCTTCTCTAGTAGGATAATTATCTACTTTAAAACTTTCTGGCACTACAGAATTCTTTCCGTTAGCGGGGATTATTGTGCATTTACCCGTTCTATCATAGCGTAATCCATGAAATGGGCATTCTATTAATTCACCATCATCACATATTTTTCCTATACTAAGTTTGGCACCTCTATGAGCACATTTATCCTTCAAACAGATAACTTCACTTTTCTTGTTTCTCCAAAAAATAAGGTTTTCTCCTAATCGAGTTACTCCTACCAACTTATCTTTTGGAAGCTCTCTCGATTCTAAAACTGCGTACCATTGATTCCTAATCATATTATTTCAATTCAGAAAATATTTAAATTTTTATTAGTCTAATGCAAATATTTTATAAATTGCCTTTTGGATAAATATAAATTATTAAAAGCCATTAAAACCGCAATCCTTTCAAAATTTCTTCTCTTATAAAATTAAAGGGTTTTTCAATTAAGTTTTCTTGCAGAATAAGTTATCAAGGAACAATAACAAATTTTTTATTAAAAAATACTTTTCCTTTCATAATATTATAATTAAATGTGTTTGATCAAACATCCAAAAAAGTCATGGGAATACTTTTTTGTGTATTTACAAATTAAGTTTTTAATGATAAATGAGATTTGATTTAATAATGAGTGATAACGTAGAAAAATATATTAAGCGTAAGGTATATAAAAGTACAAGCTCAAGGATAGCACAGAAATTTGTAGACGCGGGTTTGGAAAAAATTAGAGCTTGCATAAATTGTGGAACTTGTACAGGGGGATGTCCGAGTGGACGCAGGACTGCATATCGAACGCGATCAGCAATTCGCCGAGCACTGACGGGAGATGAATCTGTTTTAAAGGATATTGATATTTGGTTATGTTCAACCTGTTATTATTGTTATGAACGCTGTCCTCGAAATATACCCGTAACAGACATGATAATTAAATTAAGGAATATCGCTGTTGAAGAAGGTCACATTTTAGATTCCCATTTTGTTTTAGCAAATAAAATTTTCTACGAAACCGGGCATGGAGTCCCTGCAACAGGGGATAATAATAAACAATGGAGAGACCTCCGAGAATCTATAGGTTTACCTCCTCTTCCACCAACAGTTCATATGCACCCAGAAGCAGTTACAGAATGCCAAGAACTTATGAAGTCGGTAGGATTTAGAGATTTAATGGATAATGTGGAAAGAAAGAAGTTACAGCAAAAAGAGGAAGCAGAGAAGAATAAAGAGGGATAAATTAAGAGAGGGAATTTAATGAGTGAAGAAAAGAAATTTAGGTATGGATTTTTTTTAGGTTGTGTTGCTCCAAATAGATATCCAATGATAGAAACATCTATTAGGGCGGTTTTTGACCATTTAGGAGCTGAGATATTGGAACTTGAAGGTGCATCATGTTGTCCTGCCCCTGGCGTTTTTAGAGCATTTCATATTCCTACATGGTTAGTCATCGCTGCCAGGAATTTGACTATCGCCGAAGAATTAGGTGTTGATGTTATAACTGGTTGTAATGGTTGTTACGGTACATTAAGAGACGCGTGGTATGAGTTACAACATGAACCAGAGATGAAAAAAATGGTTAATGAGCATCTTGCAAAAGTGGGTCGTAAATTTAAAGGAAGTATAGAGCCTAAGCATGTTGTTCAAGCATTATATTTAGATATGGGTATAGATTACCTTAAAGGTTTTATAAAGCATAAATTTAAAGATTTAAAAGTTGCGGTTCATTATGGATGCCACATAGTAAAACCAAGCGATAAAAGACCTTGGGACGGTGAATATGAATGTCCTACTTTTCTTGATGAGATAGTAGAAATAACAGGTGCAAAGAGTATTGATTATAAAGATAAATTTATGTGTTGTGGTGCTGGGGGGGCAGTGAGAACTGCTGTAAAAGAAGTATCTGCGGATTTTTCGAGAGAAAAATTAACAAATATTAGGGATGCAGGTGCTGATATCATAATTGATTGTTGCCCGTTTTGCCATTTGCAGTTAGATTTAGGTCAAATGGAAGCAAATAATATCTATAAGGACATGATAGGAGAACCCTTTAAAATTCCTGTAATATATTTAACCCAACTTCTAGGTCTATCCTTTGGTATAGATCCAAATTTGTTAGGTTTAATTAAGAATCATGATTTAAAGAATGTTTCTCCATTTATTCCTGTAGAACCCTTTTTAGCCAAAGTTAAGGAGGAATTAACTTAGGAGGATAAAAATGACTGAAGTTAAAAAAGAAATTAAAGTTTCGGGTAAAGAGAAGCCTAAAATTGGAGTTTATGTATGTCATTGTGGTATAAATATAGCTGGTGTCATTGATGTTGTTAAGCTTAAAGATTACGCACTTTCTTTACCCGATGTTGTGTTAGCACGCGAGTATAAATTTATGTGTTCTGACAATGGACAATCTATGATAAAGCAAGATATTGAAGCAGGTTTAATAAATAGAGTTATTGTAGCAGCATGTTCACCCCGAATGCATGAACCCACATTTAGATTAACCTGCAAGGAAGCAGGATTAAACCAATTTTTGTTTGAACAGGCAAATATACGAGAACATGCTACTTGGGTTAATATGTATGATCCAGAAGGCGCATATGAAATTGCTAAAGATCATGTGAAAATGGCTGTTGCTAAAGCTCGAAAATTATTACCTCTAGAAGTACAGAAGGTTCAGGTAGAACCTGCTTGCTTAGTTATCGGAGCAGGTATTGCAGGTATGAATTCAGCATTAGATTTAGCTCAAGAGGGATATAAGGTTTACTTAGTTGAGCGCACACCCACTATTGGAGGCCATATGGCTCAGCTTGACAAAACCTTTCCAACAATGGACTGTAGTGCTTGCATCATCACTCCGAGGATGGTTGATGTAGCTCGTGAAAAAAATATTGAACTCTTGACGTATTCAGAGGTTGTAGATGTATCTGGTTATGTAGGAAACTTTGAAGTAACCATCAAAAAGAAACCACATTATGTTGATCAAGAAAAATGCACTGCTTGTGGTGCTTGTGCTGAAAAATGCCCGGTTACCGTTGGAAATGAATTTGATTTAGGAATGGCAACAAGAAAAGCGATATATATTCCCTTTCCACAAGCGGTTCCGGGACAATATACAATAGATATGGATAAATGCATAAAATGTGGTATCTGTGCTCGTCTTGATGTATGCGAACCAGAAGCGATTAAGTATGATGATAAACCAGAATTTCTTAAAGTAAAAGTAGGAACTATAATTGTGGCCACAGGCTGGGATTTATATGATCCAACAGAGTTAAAACAATATGGTTATGGAAGATATCCCAACGTAATAACTGGATTACAAATGGAACGTTTATTATCCTCATTTGGACCTGTTTTAGGAAAACCAGTTAGACCATCAGATTCAAAAGCTCCTCATAGTATAGCTTTTTTACAATGTGTTGGTAGTAGGAACTTTAGAGAAGGGGGAAATCAGTATTGTTCTCGGGTATGTTGCATGTATGCAACTAAGCAAGCCCGTCAATATAAAGAGAAACATCCAGATGCAGATGTATATATCTTTTATATGGATGTTAGAGCTTTTGGAAAAGGGTATGAAGAATTCTATGAATCAGCTTCTGAAAACTTCGGTATTAATTACATACGCGGAAGAATTGCTGAGGTCTCACAAGGAAAAAATAACAACATAATTATTCGTGCGGAGGATACATTATTACAAGAACCTTTAGAACTCGAAGTTGAAATGTTTATTCTTTCTTGTGGATTAGAAGCAAAAGCCGATGCAGATAATATTTCATCCTTATTAAGTATCCAGCGATCTGCTGATGGATTCTTTATGGAAGCGCATCCTAAATTGAGACCCGTTGATACATTAACTGATGGCATTTTTGTAGCGGGAGTTGCTCAAGGGCCAAAAGATATACCTGATACAGTTGCTCAAGCAAAAGGGGCTGCTTCAAGTGCTTCAGCATTGATGGCTAAAGGAGAGGTTGAAATAGAGCCATATTATTCAGTAGTTATTGATCATCTCTGTTCAGGGTGTCGATCTTGTCAAAGCTTATGTCCTTTTGGGGCTATCGCTTTTGATGAATTTAGGCGAGTCGCGGTTGTCAATCCAGCAATGTGTAAAGGATGTGGAACGTGTGTTTCAGCATGTCCTTCTGGAGCTATGGTTCAGAATCATTTTGCTAATTTTCAATTGAACTCTATAATTAATGTTGCTATAAAGGAATCTTCCGTTGAAAACGGAGGAAAATAAATTTTTTTTACTTTATTATATAATGTTCGAATTTTTGTATAATGGATTTTCGTTACTTCGTTTTTTGACACGGTATTAATAAGATTAAAGAAAGCCTATAGTTTGTTTAGTTTGTGATATGGTAAGGAATAATTTTGGAAAAACTTAGACTTATAAATAAATAATTACGCTCTTTAAATGCTAGTGGGATAAAATAAACAAATTTCTATTAATTATAAGTCTATTTAAGAATATGTTTGCAAACGAAACTTTTACGTTTAAAAATGTAATCCCTCATCTTAAGGAAAAAAGCGAGCGCAAAGTCGGTTTAATCTGCTTAAATTACATTTTAATTAGTTGTAAGGCTGAGGATTTATATAATTTCGCTAAAAAATATGGGATAACGCTCCCAAAAAAAGATTTTATAACACGACTAGAATTCATAAAACTTATTGCAATTCATTTAACAAAAATGTTTTATTCAACAGATCTTCAGAAGAGGTTTAAAGATCCTTTAGAATATCTTGGTTATGCTATTATTAATCAGAGTGTTTTTAAAAAGTATCTAAATAATCTCGATTTTATTGTAAAGCAGGATCTGATTGATGTATTTGCAGATTTTTGTGCTGATGTAGGGATAACTGTATATAATACACTGAAGAATCCGCTAAAACCAAAAATGGATATGTATTTAGTAAGAAAAAAGCCAATGCTTAGGACGGAGTCAGTTTTCACGTTGACAGGTTATGATATAAATGCAAAATCTTACTTAGATACTAAATCATTGATTGAAGAGTCTCGAAAAGTTTCTAATTGGAACGTGTTTATTACTACACCTGTAGGCGCATTAAAGATTGGGGTACGAAAATTAATTTTTGACATGAATCACTTGAATTGTTGGTTATATATTGTAGACCCATCAAGGAAACTGATATTTGGTGTTTCTAAAGCAAAAAAGAATGATGAATATAATACAGAGATACGAGATAACTTTATTAGGTCCTTACCCAGAGAACCATTGAGAGCACCCTCGCAATTAATTAAACTTTCAGATTATCATTTTGATGAATCTAATTCCTTTACTCCAGAGGATTTTAGATTATTTGAAATATATGAAGATTTTGCGCATAATAAGCTAATTCTAAAAGAAGATGATTCTCCAAAGTATGCCGAGAGATTTAGAGACTTGATTATTATGGAAATTGTATCGGGAACCCCGATCGTATCCTATACAAGTGAAAATTTTAAAGAACAAGCTTTGGCATCAGGATTTTTAGCAGCAATGGATTCTTATGTATCTCAAATAGGCGGTACTAAATTAGAAGAAATTAATTATAAAGGATTTTATGTACAAGCGGCATATGGTAAATCTACAAAACTTGCTTGTTTTCTATCAAGTCCAGCTGATAAAAGTTTAAAAGATAGATTAAAATATTTAATTGAATCCTTTGAAGAGAAATATGAAGAATTAATTGAAAAATTTAGATTAACTGGAGATACAGGGTTATTCGACCAGAAAGAAATTATCCCTCTTATAAAGGAAATATTGAATATATAATTTTTCTTTTAGTCTTTAAAAAATGCAAAGAAATCAATTACTGCTAAAATATCATTTAAAATAACCTAATTTAATGTTTTTTTAGCAATATCAATCATTTCGATAATATATTCTCTTTTGATTTGAGTTCTAGATGCTAAAATTAAAGGCATAAGCAGAATTTTTGTACTTTCAGCTAAATAGTTATCCTTATTTATCAAAACTTTAAAATTTCCCTTAAATTCAGCATATTTGATCTTTATATTTTCTGAGCTTACTTTTTTATTTAATCTCTTGAAATTTGGTAGTCTTTTTGGTTTTTTATCCTCGGAAGTTGTCATTGAATTAATAACAGGTTTGAGACATTCAAGTGGTAACAGGTAAATACCATGAAGTGATGCTTTGTATATTATCAAAATATCATCCTTGATACAAATAATGTATTTCAGATCAATGGTTATCTGGTTAAAATGAATGGATTTAATAATGTTGTAATAAAAAAGCAATCTTCTTGAGTTTAGGCCAATTATATATAATATAATTAAACCCATGATGATGGTTGAAACTGAAATTATAAAAATAAGAGCTATTACTATTTCTAACCCAGGGTTAAAGCTTAAAGCTGTAAATAGAAACGCAAATCCAATTAAGGAACAAAGTATAAAAGAGAAATGCCCAAATTTTACTCTTAAGCGATGTTTTTTTAACATATCAGTAATATGATTATCTTCAGAATTGTTACTTTTAGGATTTAGAGAGATATTCATCTGCAGATAATCTATTAGATTTACAACTTATATAAGTTTGTTTAATCAAATACTAAATATTAACTAACTAAGTATATATAAATCAGAAAGGCTCTTCTCATTAAAATCAAAAACTCTTATCAGATGATTGTTTGTATCGGCAATATATAGCTTTCCATTATAACTAATAACATCATTAGGTTCGAATAATGGTAAAACATCGCAATTTTCATCACCAATTTTGCATATCCCCTTTTTTGGGCGATAAATTAAGTTTTCAATCTCGTTAGTTCTAAGATTAGCAATTCTAATAGCATGATTATAAGTATCGGCGATATAAATAGTATCTCCCTCTACATCAATGCCTAATGGATGCTGTAAGAGAGCATTATCAAATTCTCCATTTTTCAACCCAAAAACAAATAAACCTTTACCAATTAGGGATTTAACTAATCCTTTCCCAATGTCTATATATCGGAGAGCAGAAACTTCACTATCCGCAAAATATAAACGATTTTTAGACTGATCATAAGACAAACCGCTTGGTTGAGCTAAGGCAGCATCTTTTAGTTTAGCATCAATAATATCTTCTTTGCCACTGCCTGCATAATTTTGAATAGTATTATCTTCTAAATTCATTCTCCATATTTGGTGAATTCCTGCCATAGCAATATAGAGATAATGTTCATTTAATGCTAAATCCCAAGGTGAACTTAAAGATACAGATAAAGCCGCTCCTTCATAATTTCTTTTAAATCCTTGTTTCCCCGTTCCTGCGATGGTTTTTACACGTTTTTTAGCAAGATCAATTAATCGTATTGCATGATTTTCTGTATCTGCTATATATAACGTATTTTCATGAAAAATCATCCCCTGAGGTTTATTAAAGTTGACTTCTTCGAAATTACCATCCTTAAATCCTTTCTCTCCGTTTCCAATTGTATAGAGGATTTTACCTATATCCTTTTCTTCTAATTTAATTGCTAAAATTCGATTGTGATTGGAATCACTTACAAATAAAATATTATTTGTAGAGTCTATAGCTAACTTACCTGGAAATTTAAGTATAGAATCATAACTAATGTCAGAAATTATTGAAATTTTTTCTTTAGCAATTTTTCCCAACCTTTTTCCTTCATCTAAGCTTTGTTTAATAGCAGTGTCCAAGATAGTTCTCTGTCCTTCACCAGAAGTCGTTCCAATTACGTTTCCTTCTACATCAATTAGAATAAATGAGGGCCATACATTAATTCCATATTCTCGCCATAGAACCATATAAGTATCTGCTAATACAGGATGAGAAATCTCATATCGAGCGATAGCAGATTTTATATTATCAAGGTCTCTTTCATTTTTAAACTTAGGACTATGAATCCCAATTACAATAAATGGCTCATCTTTATACTTCTCTTCGAGATACTTTAAATCATTAAGCACATGAATACAGTTAATACAGCAATATGTCCAAAAATCTAATAGAACAACATGACCTTTTAACATCTCTAGGGTTAGCGGTTCTTGAGTGTTTAACCAAATCAGATTTGCTGGAAAATCGAATGCTTTTACCATTTTTAATTCATCTAGTTATCCCATTCTGGTTTTAAATATTCTAAAGCTTTTTCAGTATGATTTGTTGGAGCTTTACAAGTTTTATTTATACAAACGTAGGCAGTGGCCTTATCCCCAAATTTATCAAAAAATTGAACAAAGTTCGAAAACTTGTCAATTAAAGGGTAATCTTCATCTGTAGGTCTAAAAATGAAAGATTTATTGGGTAAATATTTTGTTCTAAAAGATTTTATCATAAATAAAGTATCTTCTTTTTCAGTATCCCCTGCAACAACTAATGAATAAGATGGCCCAACAGCATAATCTACCGCAATCATCAAGAATGTGTAGGCTGATGGAGTTGCTCTAACATTTTCTGCGAACACTTTACTGATAATTTCTGCTTTCTCTTCAAAATCTCCATCACCTGTTAGTTGATATAACCTAAGAAGATTTAACATTTGAACTGAATTACCAGAGGGAATAGCTCCATCGTATATTTCCTTTTGACGGGTCAATAAATCCTCGGAATCGCCTGTAGTGAAAAAAAATCCTCCTATATTGAAATCCCAAAATTTTTCAATGAGAATATCATTTAATTCAATTGCTTTTTTAAGATATTCTATTTCAAAGGTTGACTCGTATAGATTTATCAATCCCCATATTAAGAAAGCATAATCGTCCAGAAAAGCAGGAATATCCGCCTCTCCATCACGAAATCTATGGAATAAACTGTTTTCAGAAGTTAACATATTTTCGAAAATAAATTTAACGGTCTTTTTAGCTGCAATAGTATATTTAGACTCATTAAGCACGTATCCTGCATATGAAAAAGCCGCTATCATTAGTCCATTCCAATCAACTAAAATTTTATCATCTTTAAGTGGTTTTATTCGCTCATTTCTGGCTTTAAATAGTAAATTTCTCATAAAATTAACAGAATTGTTGGATTGATTATTAGAGATAATAGTATCTTTGGATATATCATCTAAACTAGGTTTGAGATGAAGTATGTTCTTACCAGTTTTCTCTCTTGAGGCTTCTTCTAAATAATTTCCCTCTTCAATAACATTATATAATTTCATAAATAATTCAGCCTCATCCTTTCCAAGCAAATGCTCAATTTCTTCTTTGGTCCATATATAAAACTTTCCCTCAACACCTTCACTATCTGCATCTTCCGCACTATAAAACCCTCCTTCTGGAGCGGTCATATCTCTTAACACATATTCTAAAATTTCTTTAGCAGTATTTTTATAAATTTCCTTTCTTGTCGCCTGAAAAGCCTCTAAATATGTTAAGGCTAGTAATGCCTGATCATAAAGCATTTTTTCAAAATGAGGAACCAACCAGTGCGAATCTGTAGAATATCGATGAAACCCAAATCCGATATGATCATATATCCCTCCCCTTCTCATCGCGTTTAGTGTTTTTTCAACAATATTTAAAGCGTCCTTATCTCCCGTTCTTTTCCATATTCTCAATAAAAATAATAAATTATGAGGAGCTGGGAATTTAGGAGCATTTCCAAACCCACCATTCTTCTCATCAAAACGAGCTTTAAGTTGATTATAAGCAGTTTTCAAAGCTTTTTCATTTAGGATTTGACCAGGAGATTCTTGAGTCATATCTTTAAGTGCAAATGTAATATTTTCACTAGACTCGAGTAATTCTTTACGATTATTATTCCATAAGTATTTTACCCTATTGATTAAGTCCATTAGCCCTATTCTTCCAAAACGAGTTTCTCTTGGAAAATAAGTACCCGCAAAAAAAGGTTTTTTATCCGGAGTCATTAATATAGTCAATGGCCAACCACCGGAATTAGTCATCAATTGGCAAACCGTCATATAAATCTTATCAATATCAGGACGTTCTTCCCTGTCAACTTTAATGGAAACGAACGATTTATTCATAATTTCTGCCACTTGCTCATTTTCGAATGACTCTGCTTCCATGACATGACACCAGTGACATGTTGAATATCCAATAGATAGAAATATAGGTTTATCTTCACTCTTAGCCTTTTGAAAAGCCTCCTCACCCCAAGGATACCAATCTACTGGGTTCTTAGCGTGTTGTAATAAATAGGGACTTTTTTCATTAATTAATTTATTATTTTTTAAATTTGACGTATTAATCACTACGTTTTCACCATTCTAAATAATAAATGTGTTGTAATTATATCAAAATAATGCTTATAATTCATGAGAGAAATTAATATAGTTCATACCATTCAAAAGATAAAAAATAAGAATTATAATATTCTATAAATTATAATTTTGAGATTCTAATTTAAAATAAAAAGTATAAGTGATCAAACTATTGAAGGTAGTATTATTTAATGGGAGTCCCCGAAAAGAAGGAAATACATATCTTTGCTTAAGTACAGTAATGAAAGAATTAACATCTGCAGGGATAGAATGCGATTATGTCTGGATTGGTATGGAGAAATTGCAAGGATGTACAGCTTGCTATAAATGTATTGAAAATAATGATCAAAGATGTGTTCTGAAAGGGGATAAGATGAATGAATATATTCAAAAAATGCTTGAAGCCGATGGAATAATTATCGGATCTCCTACATATTTCTCAAATCTAACAACAAGTACGAAAGCATTAATAGAACGAGCAGGTTATGCAACTTCTAGATTTTTAAAAAACAAAATTGGTGCATCAGTTGTAGCAGTAAGAAGAGCTGGGGCTAATCATGTTTTTTCGAGTATAAATTATTTCTTTTTAATTAAAGAAATGATTGTAGTAGGGAGTACATACTGGAATATGGGATTTGGAAGAAATCCTGGGGAAGTACTTGATGATGAAGAAGGGATTAAAACATTTAAAAATCTGGGTAAAAACTTTGCTTATGTACTTAAAAAGATGAATGCTTAATTTTTTTTATTTATTTTTTATTCAAAGATCTTCAATAAAATTATTTCTATATTGATCTACAAATATAAATTCTTCTAATTGTTTTCTTGTAGGTCTTTGTTTTTCACCTAATTTCATTACATCAGAAAGTCCAGGATTTACAGTTTCTGCTAAATTATTAATTAAATAATCATCAATTTCTACAGGATCCAGTGAACGATATGCTCTTCTTATTTGAATTGCTTCTTTAACATTTAATTTTTTTTCAATGAAATTTAATTTAAATTATAATAAAATACAAGAAAGAAAAATAAATTAATATAATTAGCTAGGTTGAGAATTCTGCCAATTTATTCTTTACTTCTTCAGCATGACCCTTAACACTTACTTTTGGCCAAATATATGCTATTTTTCCCTCAGGATCTACCAAAAAAGTGCTTCTAATCACACCAGTATAGGTTTTTCCTTTAAACTTTTTTAGTCCCCAAACACCATATTTTTTTAATACATTCTTATTCTCATCACTTAAAAGAATCACCTTCAACTTCTTCTTTTCAATAAATTTTGCATGTGATTCTGGGCTATCGGGACTTACTCCTATCACCGTAGCATCTAGTTTTTGGAATTCGGGTAATATATCAGTAAAGCCTATTGCTTCAGTGGTGCAACCAGGCGTATTATCGGCAGGGTAAAAATATACAATTGTATTTTTTCCCTTAAAATCCTTAAGACATACTTCTTGATTATCTTTATCTGGGAGACAAAAGTCAGGTGCTTTATCTCCGACCTTTAACTCTACTTTTTTTTCCAGCATAATGAGAATTTACTCCAAATATTTTTTTATTCTTATTAAATTAAATAGCTAGAAAATCCATATTAAAGTTCATATTATTGATTATTAATATTTAGATTAATATAGTTAGATAAGCAAAGCTATAGAGTTTGAAAGTTAATAATCTATAAAGCACTTAAGGAATTGAATCCATAATTAAATGTTTATAAAATATGGTACTTTTAATTAAAGGGAGGTTATTGATATGGATAAAAAGAGCTTGGGTCCATTTCTGGTTGTTTTAGGTTTTATTTTTTTGGTAATTTCGGTTATTACAATATGGAGCATGTTTTTTGATTTAACTACTGATAAAGCAGTTTATATAGTATTATCAATTCCTTTGTTAGCTTTTAGTTTCTTCACAATATTTTATGGTTTATACTCTATATTCGAAAAAAGATTAGGAATGAAAGCCAAAGGATTAATTCTTTTAATAGATGGATTAATACCAATTATAGCAACCATTATTGCATTAACAGATACCCGGCTTGTTGATATTCATCATATAAGACTTCTTATTTTATTTCCGTTAGCCCTTGTGGGCTTATTCATAATAGTGTATGGCGTATTTTTAATACTTTCAGAAGGTTATCTTAAAAACATCAACACAAAAAAAAGATATAATAAAGTATTAGGACTGGTCTCAATGGTTATTGGAATTGCCAATATAATATCATACATCATTTTATTTCAATTGATTGTAGAATATTCCTTAGTATTATCGTTTTTTTGGTTATTAATTGGAGGGTTGCTAATCTATTTTGGGTTTCATTTAATTTTAAAAAAGATTGAATGACAATTTTCATAAAAATATGCAAAGGAAAAGAAATCTATTTAAATTTTTAAGGATCGTTTCTTAATGGATGACGTGCATTTTCTAAATTTTCAATTGCGTCATTTACAGAGGGTAATCCTTCTATAGCTTTACGAATCGCATTTCTTGTTGCTTTAAAGTTGTTTATAAATACCCTTTTCCTTGCTGAAGCACTAGGATGTACAAAAACATTTACAATAATCACTAAATCCTCAACTGCTTCTTTTGGAATGATTCCATCTTTAACACATTGCATTACTGCTTTAGCAACCGCCGCTTGAGCAGGACCATAAGTTAGACTCGCATGTCGTAGCGAATTTACCTTTACTGTAGGAATCATAATTGTTGCTGGTTTTACTTGCATATTTGGCTCAAGAATAACTTGCAAACCTTCCCTTCCTTTTGCGGGGTGTGTTAAAGCCCGAGCATATGCTTCTCCAACAGGACCTTTTTTATCTCCTATTAAAAGATCAATATGAGCTAATTCAACTCGTTCTCCAACAAGAGATTCTCCAACTTTTAAATCAAAGTCAGAAATTTTTTCAGGGGTAACTCCGACAGCATAAAATCGACTAGTAAGCTCTTTTTCCGCAATTTCAAATTTTATCTCCTTCTTTTTTATAAGCCCCAGTTTCTCCAATTCTACTCGAAATTCATCTCTTAATTCATATGAAAGCGCATCTCCAAGAATTATTGGTTGTCTTGTAATTCCTACAGGAATGCCCATCATATTTAAACATTCCTTTGCGCCTAAAGCACCAGAATTAATGAGCATCCTTGCCAGTTTTTGAACGCTTTTTTGAAGTGCTTGGGCTTCTTTTAACCGATTATTCTTAACATGGTTATATATTTCTAACCAAATGTGGGGAATAACATTTGCAGAGCCTAAAATACAACCTGCTGAACCCCCGGCTAGTGAACCTAATACTAATTCATCCCATCCTATCAGAACTGAAATTTTGTCGCTAACTTTTTCTAATAATGCTGAATGATATTTATAATCACCGCTAGAATCTTTAATTGCAACTATATTTTCGATATCAACTAAATCCTCTACTACGGTCCATGGTAATTCCACTCCAGTGCACACAGGAATATTATATAGGACAATTGGGATATCTGTTTGCTCAGCTATAGTGAAATAATGATCATATAAACCTTTAGCTTTAGGCTTTAAATAATAAGGCGTAACAATGATAACTGCATCTGCCCCTAAATCAGTTGCGGCTTTACTAGCATCAATAACTAATTTTGTTCCTGTTTCTCCCGTACCAGCTATTACTGGTACTCTACCATTAGTTTCATCAACTACGATTTCAATAACTTTTAACCGTTCCTCAAAAGTCATATTGACGAACTCTCCCGTTGTTCCACAAGGTACTAATCCTGATACTCCTTGTTCAATAAAATGATTGACTAAATTTCTCAATTGTTCTTCATTAATCGACTCATCCTTATTAAACGGGGTAACCATTGCTGGCATTACTCCGCTTGGTCTAAAATCAAATTTACTCATCTTATTTATCCCTCGTTATTTCATTAGTAATGATGTAAATTTTTAGCAGCGATAAAGGTTAATCCTTTTTTAGTGAGTGCTTCAGCTGTAGAATTAACTGCATCATTTCGATCTAGATGGTTAATCCGTAGATAATCCCATAATCCTGCTTTTTTTAAATCTTCCTTCGGCATAAAATATTCAAGTATGTCGGTAGGATGCTCTCTTTTTTCTTCAACATCAACATTTCCCCCCTCATGTTTAGCACTTATGTTCTTGACATTTGATGCCAATTCTAACAACTCATCTCTTCGATCATAGGGCTGTCGTACGATACTTTTCCATGTCTCAGTGATATGATGTTCTAATCGTACAACATCCTCAAATCCAAATGGTTTTCTAATATAAGCAGCCATATTAATAGTCTTATTATTAACAGCATTTGATAAATTAAATCCAATTAAAGGACTAGTACCATCTTCACGAGCAAATAATTTAGCAGTTAATAACGTCCATAAGCAAGAATAAGGATTATCATTTCCCATGTATACTGAAATTTTAAATTCATTATTAATCCCTAACTTGTAAATAAAGTATCCTAATAATACAGTACCAGGATTTACATTAAGCACTTGTTTAATTCCATAATTAGTGTAATAATATAAAAATTCATCAATCCACTTTAATGCAAAATCATTTGGTTGACCTACACCCCCAAAATATCCTGTAATTGTATCTGGACCTCCTAAATGCACATTTACAGGTAAACCATCGGGTCCTGGAGCAGTACCTTTAGTATCTAAGGTTTCAACCCAAGAAGACCCTATTATTTGCATAGCAGCAGCCATTGCTGGTAAGTCTCCATCCCTTTCCTGTTCTTTCATATTTCTTACTCTGATGATTCGTCCTGGAACTAATTTGTGATTTTCTAGAGCATCTTTGGCAATATCAATTAAAAATGGGAAGTATTGACAAGCACTAAGTTCTAAAGTAACTGCAAAATCCTCGTCAAATTTCATTCCAGATGCTTTATCGCCTAGGATTTTCTTCCTATAGTCAGTTATATTTAAAAAGGAAAGACTATCACGAGCTTCAATTAACCATTCAAGATCCTTAACATAATCTGGATTTTTACTCTTAACCTTTTCGATTAAATTCTCTATTTTACCTGCCTCTTGTGCTTTCTTATTAATCTCATCAATACCACCATATTTATCTACCACATTCAAAAGATCATTAATTAATGGATTATTCTCATCAAGTAAAAAATCATTGACTATTTTCAAGGCTTCCTTAGGAATTTCCAATTTCTTTCTTAAATCGTTCATTTTAACATATTACCTTAATTTATAATTTGTTATGGATAATTAATTATTATTCTACCCATACCTTTCCCATAATTCCAAATTACATTGGGAAAGACCATAAATTTAATACAAGTTTCATTATATTATAAATTTATTTTAATCCATCCAAAAACTTATAACATAATAGATTACTCATTAGATTTAAAAATTAAGAACTATACGTGTAAAGAATGTATAAACATAGTGTTTCAATTTTAGGTACGGGATTTATAGGTTTATGTAGCGCAGCATGTTTTGCAGATAAAGATATTAAGGTTATTGCTTCAACTCATAACGAAAGGAAGGCAAAATTAATAAATGAGGGAAATCCTCCATTTTTCGAGGCGGGTTTGAAAGAGATGATGACTCGTATTAAAAAAAGTAACCCTGAACTCTTACAATGCATTTTAGATCCCATTCAAGCAGTAGTAGAAACAGATATAACCATGATTACTCAAGGAACTCCTATGCGAGAAGACAAAAGCATTGATTTGAGTTACATTGAAAGTACTGCGAGAGAGATAGGAGAAGCTCTAAAGAAGAAAGATAGGTATCATTTGGTAGTTGTTCGATCCACAGTGGTTCCTGGAACAACAAGAAATCTGGTTGGAAAAATTATTAAAGAAGTCTCAGGAAAAGTGACTGGAAAAGATTTTGGCTTATGTATGCAACCAGAATTTCTTGCTGAGGGCCGATCTATTGAAGATACTTTAAATCCTGATAGGATTGTAATTGGAGAGATTGATGAAAAAAGTGGTAAGATGCTCCAAGAATTTTATGAATACTTTTATGGAAAACATTTGGAACAGTGTCCAATTCTTAGAATGAATCTTGAAAGTGCTGAATTAGTAAAATACGGGAACAATTGTCTTCTTTCTACAAAAATTAGTTATGCGAACGAATTTGCGAACTTTGCGCAATTAGTACCAAATGTAGATATAATTCAGGTGATGAAGGGTGTTGGTTTGGATTACCGAATTAATCCACGATTTCTCGGTGCAGGAGCTGGTTTTGGAGGTTCTTGTTTTCATAAAGATGTAAATGCGATAATGGCTTGGGCTAAATCTAATGGTTATGATTCAAGACTGCTAAAAGCCGTATTAGGTATTAATGACGACCAAGCGATTAAAATAGTTGATATGGCAGAAGAACTTGCTGGTAATTTAAAGGGTAAAAAGGTTACGTTACTGGGTCTCGCCTTCAAACCGGGTACAGATGATATGAGAGAAGCAGCTAGTATTAGAGTTGTGAAAGAATTGATAAAACGGGGAATTACTAATATTCATGGTTATGACCCAAAAGCTAATAAAACTGCTAAGTTGGAATTAGGCAATAAAGTTAAATATGCTGAAACAATTGAAGAAGCCTTAAAAGATTCTGAATGTGCACTATTGATTACTGAATGGGAGGAATTTAAGAAATTAACTCCAAGTGACTTTAAAAAATCTATGAAAACTCCTAATCTTGTTGATGGGCGCCGAATTTATGATTTTGAAGAGTATAATAAGGCTTTACCATTCAGAGCAATCGGTAGAATTAATTTAAACTAAATTTATTATATTATCTCTTATTTTAGATTAGGAAAATAGTCTTATAAGATATTTTTTACCATAATAATTTGATATAAAATAAAGTCACTTTTTTTATTAGGGTTTTAATAATTCCTTGATTTTTTCTATTCTTTTTTCACGTGATAAGCTGTTTTTTATTGGATTGAAATCTCCGTATAAACCTTTATGAAATAAGCCTCTTTCTGTTTGATAAAATATTCCCGTTGTAAATTTAGAGGCTTTTTTGGCAGTAATCATTGCTTCTTCGTGAGAATCCGGTTGTTTATCAAGATATTGAATGTTATCTTTATATTCCTCCCATTTATGATATGGAACAGCAGGTTGTAATACTTCAATGAATGAAAATCCTTTATGTTTAATTGCCTTAATTAATGTTTCAGTTAAATGTTTTATATCCCCAGAATAACTCCTTGCCACGAAAGTTGCACCTGCTTCAATTAATAACGACACAGCATTAAATGGCATTTCAAATGTACCTTTTGGTGTTGAAGGTCCCTTCCATCCTGGATCGGTTAGAGGAGAATACTGGCCCGTTGTGAGGGCATATACGCTGTTATTATGGAGTATCATGGTTATATCTTGATTTCTCTTTGCTGCGAATAACGTGTGTTCTAAGCCCTCAGCTAACCCGTTTCCATCTCCTGAAAAGGTTATCACTTTTAAGTCGGGATTTGCAATCTTTATTCCTTCAGCATTTGAACTATTACGACCATGCAAACCATAAATACCACTTAGATTTAAATAATCAAAGATTTTTGCATGACATCCAATACCACTAGTCATCACAAAATTATCCCTTTTCATTCCTTCCTTTTCCAGTGCAATAATTGCATTTTGTACGGAAGTTCTAATTGCGAAATTCCCACATCCTGGGCACCATGTTACCTCTGCATTAGTCTTAAGGTCATCCATCTTATTTTAGCACCTCCTTAATCGTGTTCGATAAACTAATGGGATCAAATGGACGCCCATCATATTGTCTAATAGAGGCCTTTATTTTTAATCCCGCTTTTTCTTTTATCAGCGATGTAAATTGTCCTGAAACGCTTTGCTCAACAACAATATTATCTTCTTCCTTAAAATCTTCTAATTCCCAAATAGGCAATGGATTTAAGAAAATAGGTTGGATCACAGTGGGATTTAGATTATTATATTTAAGTGCCTCTAATACGCTCATATATGTTGATCCATAAGTAATAATATTCGCAGGATACTCCCCAGGATTTATATTGACAGTCTTTTGTTTTTTCAGATAATCGACTAAGGATCCATATTTTTTATAACGCTTATCATGCATTTCTGTTGTTATCTCAGGGTTTTCTGTCGTAATTCCATAGAAATCGTGTTCATGACTATTCCATTTAATAGTATCATTTGATGGAGAAAATAGCATTGGAGAAATTCCATCTTCAGTATTCAAATAACGCCGATATGGCCCTTTAGTATGCATTTTTGGTTGAGCCCATTTCGCAAGGCTTGGATTAATTTCAACAGTCATGCTACATTCTGACAATTGTTTATCGGTAAGAAGTATGCCGGGAGTCTGATATTTCCAAACTAGATTCAACATTTCAGCGGATAAGTAAAAAGCTTCTTCAATAGTTCCCGGAGAAGCTACAATTCTTAAGAAATCACCATGTCCTGCGGTTAAAGCAAAAAGCAAATCTGCTTGTTCGCTATAAGTAGGCAGCCCTGTTGCAGGTCCAGGTCTCTGGGAAAGAATTATAAGCACTGGTGCTTCTATCATACCTGCTAATGAAAGACCCTCGGTCATTAAGGCAAAACCTCCTCCACTCGTACCCACCATTGTTTTAGCTCCTGTAAAAGCAGAACCGATTGCTAAATTAATGACTGCCAACTCACTTTCTGGTTGCATAACTGCTAAACCAAAATCCTGAGCGTGCACGGCAAGAAAATGTAATATAGAAGATGCAGGTGTCATAGGATAACTATAATACACGTTCAAACCAGCAGCAATTGCTCCCATACCTATTAGCTCATTTCCCGTAACGATTTTACGCTCCATATTCCCTCGTTTTAATGGAAATCTATTCCAACATTTATTCCTAACCAGCTCATAGATTTTATCAGCAAATTCAATATTATTTTCAATTCCTCTTGGATATTCATTCTTAATAATTTCATTCATTTCTTCTTTCTTAAAGCCTATTGTTGAGGAGAGGATTGCTACTGCTCCAACTCCATACATTAATTCTTTCATAGGATATTTTTTTGCTTCTGAACTTAAAGGAACACCAATTCCTTCCTTACTTTCTTGCTCATCAGAATTATATATCATTATTGCATTTTTTGCTAAATGATTAGCATGAGTTTCACAACTTCTTCTATCAAAATTTACAACCAAATCTGCATTCATATATTGGCTACTTATCCATCTATCTGAGGTACTTACTACTGAAAAATTATGACCGCCTCTTATTAAACTCATATAATCATCCATTTGAAAAATATGATGACCTAAACTAGAAAATATATGAGCTGCGACTGAACCTGCTTTTTTAACGCCTTCTCCAGCTTTTCCTCCTACAAGAAATGTAAAAACATCATTAACCATAGTTATGAATTCCTTATTTTGTATATCAAAATCTTTAAAAAAATAGTATTAATCTATCATTTTTTGAATATTATTTAAACGTATGGGTTATAATCAGTTGATAACACCGTAAGATTGCAAACTTTCTACTGCAATAGTAAAACATCTAAGTTTGGGGCTGTATTAATAGAAAAATGTTACCAAAGATTATATAAAAAAAGTGGGTTATACGCGTAAATCAGAAAACTTTTCTTTTCAGTATAAAATAAAATTATATAATAATATATTGTATTAGATAACCTAAAATTGCATAAACATGTCAAGAAAAATTGATAAAGATATCGAACTGTATTATTCAGACAGAGCATATGAATACAATAAGACGTATTTGAGACCTGAACGCCAAAAAGATATTAAAAAGCTTCAAAAATTGCTAAAGAACCTATTAAGAGGTCATATCGTACTTGAGGTTGCATGTGGAACTGGTTATTGGACTAAGACAATTGCATCTGTTTCAAAATTTATCACTGCTGTTGATATTAATAATAAAGTTCTTCAAATTGCGAAAAACCACGAAATTCCTTCAGATAAAGTAATTTTTGTTCAAGATGATGTTTTTTCATTAAATAAGATTCAGAATAATTTTTCTGCAGGTTTTGCTGGTTTTTGGTGGTCTCATGTATTAAAATCCAAACTAAAAGGATTTCTTGCCTTATTTCAATCAAAACTTCAATCAGAGGCTCTTGTTGTTTTTATTGATAATCAACGTGTGAAGAGAAGCTCTACCCCAATAATTCGAATTGACAATGATGGAAATACTTATCAATTAAGGAAATTAGAAGACGGTCGAGAATATGAAGTATTGAAAAATTTTCCTACTAAGCAAGAAATTCTCGAAGCTCTTGGAAATAAAATTAAAAATTTTAAGATGGAACTTTTAAAGTATTTTTGGCTTATTTCATATAATATTCAAGAATAAGTTTCTTAAACTAACATAATTACCTCAAAAAAATCTTGTATGCAATAATTCTAATTTTAAATAAAAATGAGTTACTTTTTTGAGTTTGGGAAAAAATTTTTTAAAAAATTTCGTGTATAAGCTAATTTTTATTAAAAATAAACTCTTATTAATGTCTACCATGAAAGAAACTAATTTAAAAGTTATTTACTATATAGGTAGTACAATTTCCTTAGTTATTATGTTATTAATCATGATTTTTGGAGTATTAACACTTGATATAACATCATTGATCTTCTTTTATGCCATCAAATTTCTATCAGGATTTGGGTTAATCCTCAGTATCGCAAACGGATTTTTGGTATTATTAGATAAAGCAAGTGAAAAGTTGGATAAAAAAGCAACAAATATTGTTGTAATAGTAGAAATTGTTGTACCTTTTGTCTTTATCGGATATGCAATATACCAAATCTTTTCTAGTTTTTTTAAGAGTACTCTATTTTCCCAAGAGGGCTTTTGGTTAGTAGTTGAGATTTTGATATATATTTATGGGATCCTCTCGCTTTTAATAAATCTATATATCTTGCCTTTATTTAAAGATACGTTCTATAAAGGAGTAGAACTGAGCAAATTTATAGGATTCAAAAAGGGAGCAAAAACAGCAGTCCGTAAAGTAAAAAAGAAATTTTATGCTCTAAGAGGAGAATATGCAAAACTAGAAAAACAAGATCATTTAACGATTCGGGATCTATTAGGTACGTGGAGAAATAAATTTGCGGTTAATTTTCTAATAATTCTTGCTATTGGCTCGCTCATTTTTACTCCGATAGCGTTCATTTGTGTAATGTACTGGTTAAGACTATATGTGCTTTTTAGAATAGAAAGGAAAAATTATGAGAGATTTATGCTACTCATTGGAATATCTATAGTTGGGATAATTGCATTATTAGCACCATTTTTAAATTTACCATTCTTTGTAGCAATTTCCCAGTATTTCTGGACAATAAATATTTTCTATTTATTAGGAATAGTATCAGCTTCATATATATTTCTGAGACGATTATTGAGTCTGCGTGGATTTACAATCCAAGATTTAAAAATGAAGAGAAAAGATAAGCAAATTGAAAAATTGGAACGCGAAAAAGCAGAGCTTAGGAAACAACTTGAATCTAAAGAATAACTTATAAAAAAAAATTTATTTCAAAAATGGTTCCTAACATATCACAAAATATTATAGCTTTTTTATTTGAAAATATACTTTTATACTTAATATTAGTGATCCCAAAAGCAATAATGAACTAAAGAAAAATGGGGCTGCTATGTCTATATAATCATAAAAGAAACCAGCAAGTAATGGTCCTGGAATAAAAGCAAAACTGACGACTGATTGTGCAAGCCCTAAAAACCCACCCTGTTCATCTTCGCCACTTATTTTAGAAATTAAACTAGGAATTGAAGTTCTCACAAGGCCTCCACCTGTTGAAAGTAAAGCCACTAAGATATAAAAGATTATTAAAATTGGGAAAATTGGCATCCAGAAAATACCGATTATGACAAAAATTATACCTACAATGATAAGAATACCTTCACCGAATTTCTGCGATAGTTTTCCCATAAGAAAACCTTGAGTTACAAATTGGAAACCACCAATTATCATAAACACAAATGCCAGTTCAATTTCGTTAAAATTGAAAAATTCTATACCAATTAAAGGTATGAGAACGGGAATTGCGGAGAAAGCCATAATCATAACAAAAAGTATTAGAAGTAAGAATGGTAATAACGGTTTTGTAAATGCATTTTTCAAATTCTTAGTAAAAATATGCTTTTGAGAGATTTGCATACTAATTTCTTTCTTTTCCACATTAGGTTCAGGAAGGAAAAAGTATACAGATATAAGATTAATTATTGTTAAGAGAATAGCTAACAACCCAGTGCTCCAATAACCAAAGACACTTAAAAGTCCACCCATTGAGGGCCCTATAATTACACCCGCTGAGAATGCAGCTCTAACTTTACCCAAACCTGAGGTCCTATTTTTACTAGTTGTTATATCTGCCATATATGCTTGAGCAATAGGTATTTCAGTAGCCATCCCTGATATCATCCTGGATAATAGAAGCATCCAATATGAAGACGCTAATGTAAATAATAAAAAACTCACGCTCGATATTGAAATGGATATTAGAAGAAGTGAACGTCTGCCATATTTATCCGATAATCTACCTAAAATCGGTGAAAAAATAAACTGCATTAGAGCGAACATAATCATCAAAAGGCTTAAGGCAACCGCCCCTAAGTTAAATGATAAAACATAAAACGAGAATAGAGGTCTAATCATAGCGTATCCAGTGGCATCAATAAAAATAGTCATTAAAATAACAAATTGGTGGATAACTGTAGATTTATTAGTATGCGTTTTCAATATATTTCATAACCGAATTTTAACCTTATTCAATTAATCTACAAAATGAGCAATAGCAATTTAAAATTGCTAGATTTTTATTAAAGCGCCTTTAAACTTAAATATTCACTTAGATTTAAGTAATAGTATAACTTTCTTGGGTCTATTTTTTTCATTTATCTTTTTCAAAACCAATCCATAGTTTTTATATAATATTTTACGAGCAATTATTTGTTAACTAAGCTGTTTCCATGAATACTTAAATTACATAATTAATAATACTTATACTAAATTTTTTATAACACTAAACTTTCTAAAATTTAAGTTTATAACAATATTTTACTAGTTAAATTGTACAAATAACGTCTAGTTATTAATCTAATTACTATTTAATTTGGATAAATATGACGGAAAGTGAATTTAAACCATATATTTTGGGGATATGTTGTAATTGGTGTACGTATGCTGGCGCGGATCAAGCAGGTACGTCTCGTATGCAACGTCCTGCAAATTTACGAATTATGAGGGTTATGTGTGGTGGTAGAATAGAACCTACCTTTGTTTTGGATGCATTGAAAAACGGGGTAGATGGGGTGCTTGTTTCTCATTGCCACCCCGGTGATTGCCATTACGTTGAAGGTAATTTTAAAACTATGCGAAAATTGCCCTTACTTCATAAATATTTAAAACAATTTGGGATTAATCCAAAAAGAGTAAAGTATACATATGTTTCAGCATCGGAAGGTGCCGAATTAACAGAAATTGTAGAAGAATTTGTACAAGAACTAAAAGAGTTGGG